>Ga0182021_10008392_pt1 | contig 12237 bp, 8 predicted proteins | sample 612E3MmetaG_FD_120493 | JGI IMG/M metagenome (GOLD analysis project Ga0182021, IMG submission 120493) | Permafrost microbial communities from Stordalen Mire, Sweden - 612E3M metaG (Illumina Assembly) | ecosystem: Environmental > Terrestrial > Soil > Wetlands > Permafrost | place: Sweden...
ACAATTCTTAAATAAATTACCAAATCGACAATCACGATCACGTATCATGTATCTGGGAGACTCTGAATTATATAAAGCGTTTTTCAATTGCTGTGCGGCCCACTCACTTGTCGGAATAGTTGTTACATTAAAATGGATGATCTTTCTTCCTTCGTGAGAAAGAAATATGAGTACGTGCAGCAATTTGAAATTAATAGACGGGTCTCAAAAGAAGTCGATCGAAACAATTTCTGAAGCATGATTTTTCAATAACATCTTCCACCGTTGACCTGATGTTCTGCCGTCTTTCTTGGGAACATATCTTTGAACAGTCGATTCTGAAATATCGAACCCGAGTTTAAGAATTTTACCGTGAAAAAGTGGTATTCCCTTTTGCGGATTATCCTCCGCCATTTGCTTAAAATGATTTGAGCATAGTGAGTTTTGATGTGTTAATTTGAGATGTGTAAAAATAGCGATTTTAGCTTAAAATCATTACTATAATTACTAATCAGCTTTTGGATATACAATATCTCGATAGATATAAAATATTTGCAATTGTGTTAATTGTTCAACACACGCTTCTCCTCACATAAAAGATGTAGTTCCTTTTTCATTCCTTCGCTCGATTGATTTTATATTCTAAATAATCGTACCTTATTTTACTAATAAGCAAAGAACTGTTTCAACAAAGATATCAACGGCCGTCTCAATCGTGGTAGTGGATATTATTCTTCGTTAGCCAGTCACAGTGTTATTGGCATTGCATGGAGATTACACCAATAATCCATACGACCCTGATGCAAAAAAGAATTCAAGCTTAGATTGGAGAAGTCAGTTTAGCATCTCAATACAACAGTATATGCTTGCACAACACAAAAAGTGTTAAAGTACTCCTTCGACAAAAACGTAAATTTAAAAGAAGTAAAAACTTAATAGTAAAGCTTGCGCAGAAGCGAAAAGGAATACACAATGAATAATCTCAAGTATATTGATAACCTAAAAATTGTTTTGTTCAGTCTCGATGAGCCGCGATATGCTCTTTACTTATCTGCAGTTGAAAGAATAGTCCAATCTGTAGAAATAACTCCATTACCAAAAGCGCCTAAAATAATTATGGGTGTAATAAACTTTCATGGAGAAATAATTCCAGTTCTTGATATTCGTAAGCGATTCCACTTGGCATCGCATGATATAACTTTAGAAGATCAATTCATTATTGCCCGGACTTCTAACCGGCCTGTTGCACTTGTAGTGGACTCAGTTGACGGAGTTTATGAACTTAGGCAAGATCAAGTAGTTGATGCAGAAGAAGTCTTCCCATATACAGATTATATATCGGGTGTTGCTAAAATTGAAACAGATATTGTATTAATAAATGATCTCGATAAATTTCTTTCACTTCATGAAGAAAGAATATTGGATCAAGCACTTCCTGAGGACGTAGAATGAAGCATACTCTTCCGGATAATATATTATTACAACTGAGCAAATTTATTGCTTCTAATCTAGCACTGCATTATCCCAAAGAACGATGGAATGAGCTAGAGCTAAAAATGGCGTCAGCCGCAAAAGAATTCGGTCATAAAGATGTGGAAAGGTTTATTAAGCATATTATGTCTTCACCTCTGACACATGAGCATACTGAAATATTAGCTACCCATCTTACAATTAACGAAACGTATTTTTGGCGTGAAAGTCATACTTTTGAAACATTAGAACAAGAAATTCTACCCGTACTGATTAGTTTACGGCAAAAAGAAAAGAGGATGAGAATTTGGAGCGCTGGGTGTTCAACTGGCGAAGAACCATATTCAATTGCTATCGCACTAAAAAGAATGATTCCAAATATTATAGATTGGAATATTACTATTCTTGCTACAGATATTAGTCCAAGGATTATCCGCAAAGCAATAGCCGGCGAATATAGTGATTGGTCCTTTCGCAATACACCACAATGGTTAAAGAAAAAATATTTCTTACTAAACGAGAATAATAAGTTCGAGATTATTCCTGAGATAAGGAGCCTGGTAAAATTTGAATATCTGAATTTAGCTGAAGATGTTTTTCCATCACCTCTAAATAATACGAATGCAATGGATATTATTTTTTGTCGAAACGTCCTTATGTATTTCACTCAGAATCGTGTTAAGCAAGTCGTGCGCGGTTTGTTCAATTCTCTAATACATGGTGGTTATTTTGTGGTTTCTGCAAGCGAACTCTCTCTTCAGAATTTCTCTGAGTTCAAGGCAATAAATTTACCAGGCATGGTTATTTATCAAAAAACTTATAAGAGACTGAAAATTCAGCAGCCGACTACAGTTATAAATGATGAGCCAAAACCAATAATATTTCAATTACCATTGAAACCAATCACCACTATCGAAGAGACAGAACCAATAATTTTGAAAATGGAAAACAATATTCTTCCGGAACCCGTTAAGCCTGCACCTATTAAATCAATCTATGAAGAAGCCTTAAAATCATATTCAAAGGGAAACTACGCTGATGTAATTGATAAACTTCAAAAAGATTATCAAACAACAGAGGAACAAATACTTTTAATTAGAGCTTATGCAAATCAAGGGAAACTTATAGAGTCATTAAAAGCATGTGAAAAAGGAATTGTAGAAGACAAACTCGATCCGCGGTTGTACTATCTTTATGCAACAATTCTGCGAGAAAATAATCAGCTGGACGAAGCAGTCGCATCACTAAAACGCGCAATATACTTGGACTCTAACTTTGTTCTCTCTTACTATTCCTTAGGGAATATATATCAGAGTCTTGGCAAAGTTAATAATGCAAAAAAATGTTTTGAAAATGTTTTAACGATATTAAATAAGTGCAGCCAGGAAGAGATTCTGCCAGAATCCGAAGGACTAACTGCCGGCAGATTTAAAGAGATAATAAATGCTTCAATACAAACGGGAGCGCTATTATGAAGAAAGCTCAAACCGAACTCGAGCAAACGAATAAGACAAAAGTTGATTGGAGCGAAATTAATAGCAAAGTCAATTCTCTACACGAATCGCTTAATCAAAAAATTATTCTTCCGGCGGAAAAGAAACGTTCCGTATTAAAATCAAGAGCGAAAGTATTAGCGGTAGAAAAAACAGATGAATCTGTTTTAAATAAATTTATAGAAATACTTGAATTCAGATTAGCATCGGAAACGTATGGAATAGAAACGGCTTTCATCCGCGAAGTTTATCCTCTAAAAGATTTAACAACTCTGCCCGGTACACCCCCTTTTGTACTTGGAATTGTGAACGTACGCGGGCAGATTATTTCGGTAATTGATCTCAAAATATTCTTCAATCTGCCGGAAAAAGGTTTAGGGGAATTGAACAAAGTAATTATTATCCGCAACGAACGGATGGAGTTTGGTATTCTGGCAGATATCATTAACGGCATACGTTCGGTATCACTTGATGCGGTTCAGAGTTCGCCCGTTTCAAAAAGTGAAATCGGTGCAGATTATTTGAAAGGAGTTATTAATGATCATACTATCATACTTGATGCAGACAAAATTCTAAAGGACGAAAAAATTATCATACATCAGGAAGCAGATTAATTTTTAATAAAGGAGAAATAAACATGAACTGGTCAATAGGGAATAAAATCGGCGGATTAGTTGCCTTTTCAATTGTAATATTCCTCAGTCTGGGTATTATATCTTATCAAATGATAAGCAAACTTATTGAGAGTAATAACTGGGATATACACACTTACAAAGTATTACTAAATCAGGAACAAATACTCTCATTGCTAAAGGATGCAGAGACGGGTCAACGTGGTTATATCCTTACAGGAAAGGAACAATATCTCGAACCGTATAATATGGCTGTTAAGTCTGTAATGAATGAAATTGATAATATGTTAGAATTAACCAAAGATAACCCAAAACAACAACAGCGTATTGCTAAACTTAAGCTATTGGTTGTGGATAAATTTATAAAACTTGAACAAGCAATTGACTTACGAAGGAAAAAGGGACTTGAATCTGCTTTAAAGATTATTCTTACCGGAGAGGGTAAAAAAATCATGGATGATATAAGAATTGTGAGTGATGAAATTATAAAAGAAGAAAATGAATTGCTAAAAACCCGGGAACTCACTACGAATAGTAATGTCATAATAATCAATTCTATAATTAAATATGGAACCTCTTTAAGTGTAATAATAATATTTGTTGTTGGATTTCTTATAGTTCGTAACATCTCCGGACCACTCAAAGGGATTACAAAGATTGCTGAAAGGATTGCAGCTAACGATCTGTCAATTGCTATTTCAGCTACTGAAAGAAGGGATGAAGTAGGAATACTTAATCAAGCATTTTGTCTGATGGTTGAAACTCTTCGTAAATCAATTAAAGATATTATTGAAGGGGTCAACTCGCTTGGTTCCACAGCGAGCGAGATTCTAGCATCAACCATACAAGTAGCATCAGGTGCAGCAGAAACTGCATCGGCAATTAATGAAACAACCACAACAGTTGAAGAAGTTCGTCAAGCGGTTCGACTCTCCAGCCAAAAAGCAAGCCGCGTTTCGGAGAATGCTCAGAAAGTTGTTCAAGTAACTCAAGCCGGTCAAAAAGCAGTTGATGAAACTATAAACGGTATGCATGAAATTCAAAATCAAATGGAATCCGTTGCAAATACAATTGTCCGTTTGAGTGAGCAGAGCCAGCAGATTGGAGGTATAATTGCATCGGTAACTGATGTAGCAGATCAATCAAATTTATTGGCTGTAAATGCCGCCATCGAAGCAGCCAGAGCAGGAGAACAAGGAAAAGGATTTGCAGTTGTTGCTCAAGAAATAAAGAGTCTGGCACAACAGTCAAAACAAGCCACAATAGAGGTACGCAATATTTTAAACGATATACAAAAAGCAACAAGCGCTGCTGTAATGGCAACAGAACAAACCAGTAAGGCTGTGGAAATAGGAGTAAAGCAATCAACTCAAGCCGGTGAAGCAATTAAAATATTAGCTGAAAGCAGCGGTAAAGCGGTGGACGCGGCAACTCAGATTGTAGCATCTAGTCAACAACAAGAAGTTGGAATGGATCAAATTGGTTTAGCAATGAATAACATTAATCAAGCCGGAACGGAGAACGCAGCAAGTATGGTACAAACTGAAAAAGCAGCTAAGAATCTAAATGAGTTAGGTCAGAAATTAAAACTTCTGGTTGAACAGTATAAAATATAAAGGTGGCTGGTCAGATGGATACAAAAGATGAAGAGTTCTTAAAACGGCTTCAGGCAATTTTTCGTGTTGAAGCTGAAGAACATATTCGCAAACTCAGTTCAGGCCTAATTGAATTAGAGAAAACACCTAAAGCTAAAAATACTTCTGAATTGATAGAGACTATTTTCCGCGAAGCGCACAGTTTAAAAGGTGCTGCCCGTTCCGTTAATATGAAGGATGTTGAATCTATCTGCCACTTATTGGAAACCATATTCGGAAAATTAAAAAATGAACAGATCTCTTTTACTGCTGTTCAATATGATTTTATTCATAAAGCAATTGATAACATTTCTAAAATGGTTTCAAGTACCGGAACAAAAACTCCTAATGATTACAGGGAATTAATGATTCAGTTACAATCTATTTCTGAAGAAGCTCAAGGCGGAAAAAGCATTAAAGCGAAACCAATGGTTGTTAAAAAACAATCTGAAGAAACTGAAAAGATTGCTTTGCCGACAAGCAATGTATTTATTGCAACAGAATTAGTAGAAGAAAAATCATCACAAGCGGAGACTGTAAGAATATCAACGGCTAAATTAGATCCGCTTTTTTTGCAAGCCGAGCAAATGATTCAATCTAAAATTGCTTCCGCTCAAAGGATAGCCGAAGTAAAGACTGTAAATGATTTAATAGAATCTTGGAAAAAGGAATCAAGGAAATGGGATTCCCACCATTCCCCAAAGAGCGGAATCCAATTAAAGGAAATAAATGATTGGAACAATGAAAAATTAAATGAACTCGAAACCAAAATAGCTGCAGTTACTCATGCTTTAGAAAACGATCAGCGTTCACTTGGACGAATGATTGATGATCACCTTGAATCAATGAAAAGTATTTTGATTCTTCCTATATCCACTATAGTAGAAGGGTTCCCAAAACTTGTGCGGGATCTTGCTCGCAGTCAAGGTAAAGAAGTAGAATTGATTGTACAAGGGAAAGAAATTGAAGTTGATAAACGGATTCTGGAAGAATTAAAAGATCCTTTAATTCATTTGATACGGAATTGTATTGACCACGGAATGAAAAAGCCGGATGAACGCACACGATTAAACAAACTATCGCGCGGTAAAATAACACTCAGCTTCAATACAACCGAGAGTCGCCATTTAGAGATTATCACTTCTGACGACGGTACAGGCATTGAACTCGATAAAGTTCGTTCAGCAGCTGTCAAAGCAGGAGTTATCTCTAAAGATTCTTTGGAGAAGCTAAGCGCTCAAGAAATATTAATGTTAATATTTCAGTCCGGTGTTTCTACCAGTGAAATCATTACAGACATTTCAGGGAGAGGTCTTGGTTTAGCTATTGTACAAGAGAAAGTGGAAAAACTTGGCGGATCAGTATATGTTGAGAGCCGGACTAATGTTGGAACAACATTTCGGCTTCAATTACCATTGACATTATCCACGTTCAGATGTGTTCTTATACGCACCGGTGAATATTTATTTGCCATACCTACCATTAATGTTGAACGTGCCGTAAGAGTGAACCGTGAAGAGATCAAGACGGTTGAAAATAAAGAGACAATAATGATTGATGGAAAAATACAAATAACAGTTAACCTTGGCCATGTGTTGGGATTGGTAAGCAGAAATAATAATTCTTCAAATAAAAAGACTGATTCTGCAATCCATACAAATTATATCCAATTACTGATACTTGAATACGCAGATAAACGAATAGCTTTTGTTGTTGATGAGATTGTGGAGGAATATCAAATTCTGGTTAAAGAATTGGGTAGGCAATTAAGTCGAGTACGTAATATTAGTGGAGCTACGGTTCTTGGTTCCGGTAAGGTTGTACCTCTAATTAATGTTCCGGACTTAATGAAATCGGCAATGCGCACAAAAGTGCCTGTGAAAGAATCGAAAGAAAAAGAAACCGAGACAGCAAAGAGATACAAAATTCTAGTTATAGATGATTCAATTACTTCGCGTACTCTCATTAAGAGTATCGTTGAAACAGCCGGTTACCAAGTCGAGACGGCTGTTGACGGTGTCGATGCATTTACGAAAGCTTTAGTAGGAGAATTCGATTTGATAGTATCTGATGTTGATATGCCGAGAATGGACGGTTTTGAACTCACGGTAAAAATTCGTAAAAACAAAAAATTATCTGAACTACCTGTCGTATTGGTTACAGCACTTGAATCGAGCAGGGACCGTGAGCATGGCATAGATGTTGGTGCCAACGCTTACATTGTTAAGAGTAGTTTTGATCAGAGTAATTTGTTAGAAGTAATCAAAAAACTTTTATAATTATTCGGGAATCATAATTATGATCAAAATTCTTATCGTTGAAGACTCGCCAGTGATGCAGCAATTACTAATTCACGCAATTAGTTCCGATCCGATTTTTAAGATTGTTGGAGTTGCTTATGACGGTGAAGAAGCCATTGAAGCGGCAAAGGAATTAAATCCAGATGTAATAGCAATGGATTGGCAAATGCCGAAATTAGACGGTAAGCAAGCAACACGCATAATAATGGAAACAAACCCGACACCAATAGTAATAGTTACGGGAAGTTTACCAGCGAAAGATGTGACTTTTTCATTTAGTATGATTGAAGTCGGAGCTTTAGCCATAGTTAAAAAACCGTCAAGTGTAGATCATCCCGATTATAAAAAAGAGGTACAAGAGTTAATCCAAACACTAAAACTGATGTCTGAAGTGAAATTGGTTAGACGTATTGCACCCGCCACAAAAAAATATATTCCTCCTAAGTCAGCAATGGAAAGAACAATTATAGAAGAATCGGAAATACAGGTTGTTGCGATGGGCGCTTCTACAGGCGGTCCTCTTGTTTTACAAAAAATTCTTTACGGACTGCCTAAAAATCTTTCAGTTCCACTGCTAATTGTTCAACATATCTCACAAGGGTTTACAGAGGGTTTTGTTGAATGGCTAATGAATACTACCAATTTCCCATTACATATTGCTGCTCATGGTGAATATCCGCTACCGGGGCATGGATATGTAGCTCCGGATAATTTTCATATGGGAGTTGAAAAAGGACCAAGAATTGTACTCTGCAACCATGGATTAGAAAATGGTCTGCGACCATCGGTTGCTTATCTATTTCGTACGGCAGCACAAGTTTTTGGTTCCCGAGCTGTAGGTGTATTACTAACAGGAATGGGCCGTGATGGAGCAGATGAATTGAAGCTAATGAAAGAAAAAGGAGCTGTTACTATTGTTCAAGATAAAGAGAGTTCTGTTGTGCACGGTATGCCCGGCGAAGCAATAAAACTTAATGCAGCAACGTATATTCTTTCACCGGAAAATATCGCAGTAACTCTTACTGCTTTAATAAAAAAAACAAATGAGTAGTATAATGAAAGATAAAAAGAATGCCGAAAATGATATTTATCAAATCCTAATAGCTGAAGACAGTCCCACTCAAGCTGAACAATTAAAGTACCTTCTTGAACAGCACAATTACAAAGTGATAATAGCTAAAGATGGTAAAGAGGCTCTTAGATTAGTTATTAAACACAAACCATCAATAGTCATCAGCGATATTGTAATGCCGGAAATGAATGGCTACGAACTCTGTAAAGAAATAAAATTAAATGAGAGCACCACAGATATTCCGGTTATTCTTCTTACATCCCTTTCTCGTTCAGATGATGTACTTGAGGGTATTTCATGCGGAGCTGATAATTTTATAACTAAGCCTTATCGGAAAGACTATCTTATCTCACATATTGAACAAATCATTATAAATAGTAAGCTCTATAATAGTGAGAGAATCAAGATTGGAATGGAAATAGTATTTGGAGGTAAAAAACGTTTTATCACAGCCAGTCAGCAGCAGATGCTTACGTTGCTTATTTCAACTTTTGAAGCGGCAGTCCAGAGAAACGATGAATTGGTACAGACACAGAATGATTTAAAAGAACTTAATGAACACTTAGAAGAATTAGTAACGGAAAGAACTGCAGAGCTTACAGCAGAAATTGATATTCGCAAGCGTGCTGAGCAGGAGTTAAAATCTCAATACGCATTAATTACTGCATTAATCAACAGTTCCGAAGATATGATTATTTTTTCGTTGGATAGGAATTATTGCTATACAACTTTTAATGATAAACATCGCAATGAAATGAAAAAAGTAGGGAACGTTGATATTAAAATCGGAATGAATTTACTCGAATGCATTCAGACGCCAGAACTTCGAGAATCATCAAAACAAACCATAGACCGCGTACTGAATGGTAAAGCATTTTCAGAGGTACAACACCAGCCGGAACCGGATATTTACTATGAGTTTAATTGGAATCCAATCTTTCAAAATAATGTAGTTGTTGGTGTAACTGTTTTCATTCAAGATATAACCGAACGTAAACACGCCGAAGAAGAACTCCTTAGAAGTGAATTCGCCGAAAACATAATCAATACTGTTCGTGAGCCTTTACTTGTATTGGATAAAGAATTAAGAGTAGTTAAAGCCAGCCGTTCATTCTATGATTTCTTCAAGGTAAGTTCCGAAGAAACAATGGGAACGCTTATATATGATCTGGGAAATCAACAATGGAATATTTCTAAATTGAGAGATCTGTTGGAAACTATCCTTCCTCAAAAGACAACTTTTGATAACTATGAAGTTGAGCACGACTTTTCTACTATCGGTAAACGCATTATGCTTTTGAATGCCCGAAAAATTCAACCAGGATCGGGAAAAGAACAGATAATTCTTCTTGCCATTGAGGACATCACTGAACGTAAAAAAAATGAAAACGAACTTTCAAAAGCAAAAGCAGAAGCCGAACGGGCAAATGCTGCAAAGAGTGAATTCCTTTCCCGCATGAGTCATGAACTTAGAACGCCAATGAATTCAATTCTCGGCTTTGCACAATTGATGGATATGGGAGAACTGAATCTTGCACACAAAAAAGGTGTAAATCAAATCCTGAAAAATGGGAAGCATCTGTTAGAATTAATAAATGAAGTGCTCGATATATCAAAGATTGAAGCTGGACAGCTGACAATTTCGCCGGAACCGGTTGAAATATTCGGTATTATTTTGGAAACGATCGATATTGTTCGTCATCTCGCTGAAGAAAATCAGATCACGCTCGAATCGGATGCTTCAACTGCCAAAAGACTCTTTGTAAAAGCAGATCACCAGCGTTTGAAACAAGTTCTTCTGAATTTAATTAACAATGCGGTTAAGTATAACCGTAAAGGCGGTTCGGTAAAAATAGAAAGTAGAATACAGAATATTGAATTAAAATTGGAGCAGCCGGCAAACATTATCCGCATATGCATAACCGATACGGGAAAAGGTATTGCTCAAGAACACAGTGAAAAACTATTTAATCCATTCGAACGCATTGGTGCTGAACGAACAGAAACCGAAGGCACCGGACTCGGATTAACCATTTCTAAAAAATTGATTGAAGCAATGGGTGGGAAAATTGGCGTTGAAAGTGTAGTAGGAAAAGGAAGCACTTTCTGGATTGAACTGCTGCAGATGGAAAGTCAAATGGATCGCTATGAACGAATAAGTGAATCAACAAAACCGGAAACTGAAATAGCACAGACCAGTGGAACTATTTTGTATATCGAAGATAATCTTTCGAACATACAATTAATTGAACAGATTTTAGAAATGCATCGTCCATCAATTAAGTTAATAGCGAACATGTATGGTAAAAATACAGTTCAATTTGCAATTAAATACAAACCCGATTTAATTCTGCTTGATCTTGATCTGCCGGACATACATGGCAGTGAGGTGATCAAGCTAATAAAAGCAGAGCCAAGAACAGCGGAAATCCCGGTTGTTATTCTCAGTGCGGATGCAATGTCCCGGGTAATTGAGAAGTTAATGAACTCCGGAGCGAGAAAATATTTAACCAAACCTTTAGATGTTTTGAACTTTTTGAAAACAGTAGATGAGATATTTAATGAAGGCATTCGGCATTTGTAAACAATATCCAACTATTGTGCTGTCCCTATTCTTTATTCAAAACGAAGTTAAAATTGCTACTTTAATCTGAAATATAAGGTGATTTTCAGCCGTGAAGCGCAATACTCCAGACGATACCAATCGAATATTCCTCTGCAATTTGCATGGCGGAAGTGAATTTATCAAAAACAGATATGGATCTGCTTCGGTCAATCAAGACTTGATGAGTAAAAAATATAAAAGGATTATTCAGGCAGCTTTTCTGTAATAGTAATTGTGAAGTCCGTTAGCCATTGGGACATTCTCAATTTTACCAATCACCTGAGCAGGTCTCGTTTCAGGAGAATCCTTATTCAACCCAAGATGAGTCCGTTGATGATTATAATAATAGAAATATTCGTTGAGAAGCTTTCTCAAATGATTTTCAGTAATAACAATTACATGATCGAGAAATTCCCTTCTGATGCTGCCGATTACTCTTTCACAATATCCATTCTGCCAGCTGGATCTATTCAGGATTTCCAGCTGTTTCCTAAGAAAGACGATTTCTGGCTGTAATTGGATTCTTGATTTGAAGAAATCGAGCAAAAATTTAAGCATGATAGGTTTTGACGAGTTAATTTGAGAAATGTAAAAATAGCGAATTCAGATTCTAATCATTATTTTTAATGCAGATGGACTTTTGACTAGGCACAGCGCGTTGATTTGAATTACAAACTAAACCATGAATCTTATACTCAATGGCGACAACAAATGATCGACTGGAGCACAGCAATCTGCGAAACAAACGGAATTAACATACACTACACAAGAACCGGGGGAAACAAACCGCCTTTAATTTTGCTACATGGATTAATGACTAATTAGTGAGTAAGATTGACGTTCCAAGCCTCCTCGTATTTGGTGATAAAGGTGTGGTTTCATCTGTTGTTGCTGAAGAGTTGCAACGCCTTAATCCTAGATTTCAGGTTGAACAAATCCGGGAAGCTGGTCACGGGCTCCACTTAGACCAGCCGGAATGCTTTGTGGTTGTCGTCAAATCCTTCTTATGTTCAATTGGTACAGTGACTGAGCCATGACGTGCTAGAACATGC
>Ga0182021_10008393_pt1 | contig 12237 bp, 10 predicted proteins | sample 612E3MmetaG_FD_120493 | JGI IMG/M metagenome (GOLD analysis project Ga0182021, IMG submission 120493) | Permafrost microbial communities from Stordalen Mire, Sweden - 612E3M metaG (Illumina Assembly) | ecosystem: Environmental > Terrestrial > Soil > Wetlands > Permafrost | place: Sweden...
CGTATCCCGTGCGGTCTATACCAGCAGCGTCGCGGTGCTGGGCATCGACAAGGCCGGCAAGCCGGCCGACGAAAGCACGCCGGTGACGGTGGCGGACATGGTCGGCCACTACAAACGCTCGAAATTCCTGGCGGAGGAAGCCGTGAACGCGGCTGCCCGCGACACCGGCATGTCGGTCGTGACCGTCAATCCGTCCACCCCGATCGGGCCGCGCGACATCAAGCCGACGCCGACCGGCCGCACGATCGTGATGGCCGCCTCCGGCCGGATGCCGGCCTATGTCGATACCGGACTGAATCTGGTCCATGTTGACGATTGCGCCGCCGGACATGTGCTCGCCTTCGCCAACGGGCGCGAGGGTCAGCGCTACATTCTTGGTGGTGAAGATTTCTCCCTGGCGCGCATGCAGGCCGAGATCGCGGGAATGACCGGCCGGCGGCCGGCCAGGATCAACCTACCGGTGGGGCCGCTTTACCCGCTGGCGGTCGGCGCGGAGTGGGTTGCCCGGCTGACCGGAGGCGAACCGATGCTGACCCGGGACACGCTCCGCATGGCGCGCAAGCGCATGTATTTTTCATCGGCGAAGGCGGAACGCGAACTCGGGTACACCACCCGACCGGCGATCGAAGGTCTGGCCGACGCGGTCGCCTGGTTCCGAGAAGCGGGATATCTGACATGAGCATCGCATGGCTGCTCGGCGCCTTGACCTTCGTCATCTGGCTCGTGCTGTGGCTGCGGCACGGCGCGTTCTGGAGCACGTTCATCGCGCCGCCGCCCGCGGCGCCCCGGGATTGGCCCAGCGTCGTGACGGTCATTCCGGCGCGTGACGAGGCCGAAGGCATCGGCCGCACGGTCAGTTCCCTTCTCACCCAGGACTATAAGGGCCGGCTCAGCGTCGTTGTCGTCGATGACCAGAGCACGGATGGCACGGCCGACATAGCGCGCCGCGCCGCCGCGGCCGCCGGGGCCGAGGACCGCCTGACGATCGTGAGCGGCGTCGCGCTGCCGCCGGGCTGGGTCGGCAAGATGTGGGCGGTGTCCCAGGGCGTCGCCAAGGCCGCGGAGGTCGATCCCAGCGCCCGTTATGTCCTGCTGACCGACGGCGACATCACCCATGGTCCACGCAACCTGACCCATCTTGTCGCCCGCGCGGAGGCGGGCGCGCTCGACCTGACCTCCCTCATGGTCCGGCTTCGCTGCTCCAGCCTTGCCGAACGCATGCTGATTCCGGCCTTCGTCTTCTTTTTTCAGATGCTCTATCCCTTCGCCCGGGTGAACGACCCCGGCGACAAGACCGCCGCCGCTGCGGGGGGCTGCATGCTGGTCAGACGGTCCGCGCTGGAGCGGATCGGCGGAATCGCGGCGATCAAGGGCGAACTGATCGACGATTGCGCGCTCGCGGCGGCGATCAAGCGGAACGGCCCGATCTGGCTCAGCCTGACCAACGACGCCGAAAGCCTGCGGATCTATGGCGGGATCGAGGACGTGTGGCGGATGGTGGCGCGCAGCGCCTATACCCAGTTGCATTATTCTCCCTTGCTCCTGCTCGGCACCGTCCTCGGGCTTGCCATCACCTTCCTGGCCCCGCCCCTGCTCTTCCTGTTCGGGCATGGCGGCGCCAGCAGCTTCGGGTTCGTCGCCTGGATCATCATGAGCGCCTGTTACATGCCCATGCTCAGGTTCTATGGATTGCCGCTCTGGTGGGCGCCCTTGCTTCCTGTGGTCGCGTTGGTCTATCTGGGCGCTACGCTCGATTCCGCATTGCGGCATGCGCGTGGCAAAGGTGGCGCCTGGAAGGGCCGCTTCCAGTCGGCGCGCTGAGCAGCCGCGGCTTCGGGCTTCAATACAGGGCGCATTAAGTGATGAGATGTCTGACACCATGATGCGGGCAGTTTTGTCGGAAGATCCGAGCGTTGCGGGTCCGCCGCAGAGCCAGCTCGAAGACTCGATTTCTCGTGGCGTGAAAGCCTTGCTCGACTGCCAGCAGGATGACGGCCATTGGGTTTTCGTGCTCGAAGCGGATGCGACTATTCCCGCCGAATACATCCTGCTGAAGCATTTCCTGGACGAGGTCGACCGCGAGAAGGAAGCCAAACTCGCCCACTATATCCGTGAAACTCAGGCCGATCACGACGGGTGGCCACTGTGGAAGGACGGCCCGCTCGATATCTCCGCCACCGTGAAAGCCTATTGGGCGCTCAAGGCCGCGGGCGATCCGATCGACGCTCCGCACATGGTGCGCGCCCGCAACGCCATACTGGCGCATGGCGGCGCCGAGCGGACCAATGTGTTCACCCGCATCATGCTGGCGCTGTTCGAGCAGGTGCCCTGGCGCGCGGCGCCGGTGATGCCGGTCGAAATCATGATCCTGCCCTACTGGTTCCCGTTCCACCTGGAGAAGGTGTCGTACTGGAGCCGGACGGTCATCGTGCCGCTATTGGTCCTGATGGCGGTAAAGCCGAAGCCGATTCTGCGCGTGGATGTGCAGGAACTGTTCAAGGAGCGACCGGAGAAAATCCGCGAGTGGCATCCCAGCGCCGACAAGAGCGCCTGGGCGAAATTCTTCCGTGGGCTCGACCGCGTGCTGCAGGTCGGGGAACGGTTCATTCCGGCACGGACACGCAAGCGCTCGATCGAGCTTGCAGTCGCCTGGGTCACCGAGCGGCTCAACGGCGAGGACGGGCTGGGCGCGATTTATCCCGCCATGGCGAATTCCGTCATGATGTACGAGTGCCTGGGCTATCCCAAGGATGACCCCAACCTCGTCATCGCCAAGGAATCCGTCGAAAAACTGGTCGCGGTGGACGAGATATTCACCTACTGCCAGCCCTGCGTCTCGCCGGTGTGGGATACCAGCCTCGCCTGCCATGCCCTGATCGAAAGCGGCGAGCCGCTGGCCGTCGCCAAAGCCAAACAAGGCCTGGAATGGCTCAAGGGCAAGCAGATCCTCGATGTCAAAGGCGACTGGGTGGCGCGCCGTCCGGACTTGCGCCCCGGCGGCTGGGCGTTCCAGTACGAGAATGCGCACTATCCCGACCTCGACGACACGGCCGTGGTCACCATGGCGCTCGACCGCAGCCAGGACCCGCAATATGAGAACGCTATCGCGCGGTCAGTCGAATGGGTCGATGGGATGCAGAGCTCGAATGGCGGCTGGGCCGCTTTCGAGGTCGATAACGAACACCATTATCTCAATCATATCCCGTTCGCCGACCATGGCGCGCTGATCGATCCGCCGACCGTGGACGTGACCGCCCGCTGCGTGTCGATGCTGGCGCAGCTGGGCCGCACCAAGGACGACCCGGTGGTGGCGAAGGCGCTCGATTATCTGCGCCGAGAGCAGGAGCCGGACGGTTCCTGGTTCGGCCGCTGGGGCACCAACTATATTTACGGCACCTGGTCGGCGCTGTGCGCTTTCAACGCCGTGGGCGTGGAGCCTTCGGACCCCGTGATCCGCAAAGGCGTCGCCTGGCTGCTGAACGATCAGAACGCCGACGGCGGCTGGGGCGAAGGCGGCGAATCCTATTATGCCGGCGTCGAAAAGAGCCCGAAGGTGGTATCGACCGCGTCGCAGACTGCCTGGGCCGTGCTGGGCCTGATGGCGGCCGGCGAAGCGGAAAATCCGGCGGTCGCCCGTGGAGTCGATTTCCTGACCCGCACCCAGAATCCGGAAGGAACGTGGGACGAGGAAAGCTATACGGCCGTCGGCTTCCCGCGCATCTTCTATCTGCGTTACCACGGCTATCGGGCATTCTTCCCGCTATGGGCGGTGTCGCGCTATCGCAACCTGATGCGGAGCAACACCAAGTCCGTCGCCTGGGGCATGTGAGGCGCTCTTCCTTCTCCACGGCGGATCAGATCGGCATCGTCGTCGGGCTTGACGCCGAGGCCAGGCTCGCCCGACGGCTCAGCCGCAATGTCCGCTGTTCGGGCGGAAGACCCGAGGTCGCGTATCGCCAGGCGCAAGCCCTGCTGGCCGCGGGGGCTCGCAGCCTGGTCAGCTTCGGCATCGCCGGGGGATTAGCCGATGGGCTGCCGGCGGGCACCCTGCTGGTTGCCGCCGGGATCGTCTGCGATGAGGCGGTCTATCCGGCCGCGTCCGACTGCGCCCTCCTGATCGGCGCCCAGGTCGCCATGATCTATGGCGGCGTCACGATCGCCGCCACGATTGCTCAGAAAAAGGAAATCGCCAAACAGACCGGCGCGCTGGCGCTGGATCTGGAAAGCGGGCCGGTGGCGCGTGTCGCCGCCGCGGCGGACGTGCCGTTCATCGCCATCCGCGCCATCGCCGACCCGGCCTGGAAGGCCCTGCCGCCCGCGGCCTTGCTGGAGCTTGGGATAGATGGCCGCCCGCAACTGGCGGCGGTATTCCGGTCCGTCGCGCTGAATCCACTGCAGATACCGAGCCTGATCGCCACCGCGCGGGAAACATCGGCGGCGCTGGGCGCATTGCGGAAGGCATGCCGGCTGCTGGCCCGGTGAGGTGACCTTTCTCACCTCTGGTCTATTTGCGCATCGAAACTCTTGGCGTCAGTGCGAGAAGCGGAGCGACGAAGCAATCCAGAATTGGTGCAAACCGCCCTGGATTGCTTCGCCGCGCTCGCAATGACGAAGAAGAAAGTCTACTCGGCGCTTTCCGCGTAGACGCCTTCTTCGCTGCCCGACGTCGCGACGTCGGTCGTGACTTTCGGCGCATGCTTCAGGCGGTCCATCGCTTTCTGAACGTGGCCGGAGAAGACGTATTCGGCGGGGCGCTGGTTTTCGAGCGAAATGTCGGGCGCCATCGGGCCTTCGGTCCTGGGACCCCGCAGCGCCGCCATGGCGACCTTGAGCGGATGCTTGACCGAATCGATGACCGCGGTCGCTTCGAAGCCGGAATGGACCATGCAATCGGCGCATTTCTCGTAATTGCCGACGCCGTAATCGTCCCATTTGGTGGTTTCCATCAACTCCTTGAAGGAGCTGGCGTAGCCCTCGCCGATCAGATAGCAGGGCCGCTGCCACCCGAAATAATTGCGGGTCGGGTTGCCCCAGGGCGTGCAGTGATAGGTCTGGTTGCCGGCCAGGAAGTCCATGAACAAGGGCGAATGGCCCAGCATCCACTTCTTGCCCTTGCCCCGGCGCAGGATATCGCGAAACAAGTTCTTGGTCGTGGTGCGGTTGAGGAAATGCGCCTGGTCGGGCGCGCGCTCATAGGCATAGCCCGGCGAGGTCATGATGCCGTCGATGCCCATGGCGGTGACGTCGTCGAAGAACTTCGCGACGCGTTCCGGATCGGCGTTGTTGAACAGGGTGGTGTTGATGCAGACGCGGAAACCGCGGGCCTTGGCCTTCTTCAGGACCGCGACGGCGCGGTCATAGACGCCCTTCTGGTCCACCGCCTGGTCATGCATCTCCTTGTCGCCGTCGAGATGGATGTCCCAGGTGAAGTACGGGTTGGGCTCATACTCGTCCATGCGCTTGTCGAGCAGCAGGGCGTTGGTGCAGAGGATGACGAATTTCTTGCGGGCGATGATGCCCCGCACGATCTCCGCCATCTCCTTGTGCAGCAGCGGCTCGCCGCCGGCGATGGAGACGACCGGCGCGCCGCACTCGTCGACCGCCTCGAGGCACTGCTCGACCGACAGCCGCTGATTCAGGATCTCGTCGGGATAATCGATCTTGCCGCATCCCGAGCAGGCCAGGTTGCACTTGAACAACGGCTCCAGCATCAGGACCAGCGGGTACCGCTTGACGCCCTTGAGCTGCTGTTTGACGACATAGGCGCCGACCTTGACGATCTGATTGAGCGCTAAGCCCATGGATAGTACCCTCCTGAACCGCTTACGCGGGACTAGACTTCTTGGTTAAGCGACTTCGGCCCGGTCCGTCAGTTCGGACGGCAGGCGAAACCTGACATTCTCATCCACGCCCGGCAACGCCGACACCTCGATGTCGCCATATTTACGCAAGGTCTCGATCAGTTCGGTCACCAGAGTATCCGGGGCGGAGGCGCCGGCGGTGATCCCGATCGATGTCTTGCCTGCCAGCCATTCCGGATTGAGCGCCTTGGCGTCCTCGATCAGATAGCTCGGAATGCCGAGTTCGGTGCCGATTTCCGCAAGACGGTTCGAATTCGAACTGTTGCGCGCGCCGACCACCAGCAGCACGTCGACCACGCGCGCCAGTTCGCGCACCGCCCGCTGGCGGTTTTGCGTGGCGTAGCAGATATCCTTGGTATCGGGCCCGGCAATTAACGGGAAACGGGCCCTCAACGCCTCGATGATGGCGCGCGTGTCGTCGACGCTGAGCGTGGTCTGGGTCACATAGGCCAGCTTGTCCGGGTTCGCGACTTCGAGTCTCGCGACGTCGCTGACCGAGGAGATCAGCAGGACGCCGCCCGGGATCTGGCCCATCGTGCCCTCCACCTCGGGATGGCCGGCATGCCCGATCAGGATGACCGTGCGGTCCTGAGCCGCATAGCGTCGTCCTTCCAGATGCACCTTGGACACCAGCGGACAGGTCGCGTCGATAACCGGGAGACCGCGCTCTGCGGCGGCATTTTCCACGGTCTGCGCGACGCCATGGGCGCTGAAGATCGTGATCCCGCCCGGCGGCACCTCGTCCAGCTCATCCACGAAATGCGCGCCCTTGGCCCTGAGACTTTCGACGACATGACGGTTATGGACGATCTCGTGCCGCACGTAGACCGGCGCCCCGAACTTGTCGATCGCGCGTTCGACGATCTCTATCGCGCGTTCCACGCCGGCGCAAAAGCCGCGCGGCTGAGCTAGGATGACCTGCATGCCAGATACTCTCACGGTCCTTGAATCGACCCGGTCCAGATTTCTAGCCGAGCTTACACGCAAACGCCATATTGGCCAAAATCTGCCGTCACCAGGGGCTGGGCGCCTTTGGCGACTGCAAATCGATGCCGGAAATCCGTACGCCCCGTCGCGTTTCATCGACCATTTCTTGACAACAGGGCAATAGGGGCGAACATCGCTAAAATACAAGGCGCATGATCCGCAAAGGGCGGCGCCCATGGGGAGGAATGAAGATGCACGCGTCGCCTAGCCGTACCTGTACCATCCTTATGGCCTCGACTCTCCTTTGCGCCACGGCGATGACTTCACCCGCCGACGCCGAGACACGGGGCTTCGTGGTCACCCATTTCGCGCTCGCCAACCACGACAACGATCCCGCGGACTGCCCCGATGGCCTCAATGCCAGCGCCAAGGACATCTATCTGCAAAGCCTTCCCGAGGCCGAGCGCGCGCGGCTGAGCCGGCCCGAGAGCGAGAAGGAGCTATGGGCCCTGCTCTACGCTCCCGGCGGCAACAAGGGGCCGGGCAAGCGGACCCATAATCGCTGCGCCGACCCGGCCGATTTCGAGTCCCCGCCGCTCAAGACCGTCCAGGGCAAGATCGCCGAGGGCATGGATTTGCAGGGCAAGGACCTGCCAGCCGGCGCAACCTCGCGGCCGACCTGCGCCCACGAGCAATTCGACAGCCTGGACGGCGCGCAGAAAATCGACAACCAGCTCTGGCGCGTGATGGGCTGCATCCGGGGCTGGAAGCGTGGCGCCGATATCGAAAAATACGCCCACGACAATATCCGGGCCGGCGAATATACGATCCTGGTCGAGGTTTCGGCCGCGCATGACCTGAACAAGGACGGCGACGTCGAGGTCGGCCTCTATTCCAGCAACGACCAGGCCGCGATCGACCCGGCCGGCAACGTTTTGCCCGACGCGAGCCTGCAGATCGACGAAGACCCGAAATATCGCGCGACCGTGCATGGCAGGCTGGTGGGTGGTGTCATCACCACCGAACCGGTCGATCTCAGGCTGCATTATCGTTCCGCCGGCTATGTCGACACGGATTTCTACCTGAAGGCGGCGCGGTTGCACCTCGAGCTGAAGCCGGACGGATCGGCCAAGGGCATGCTGGGCGGCTATTACGATGTCGAAACGCTGTATGACGGATTCATCCGCCAGCCGCAGGTCGTGACCTCGGTGCTGCTGTCATACAGTTGCCCGGCGGTCTATTCCGCGCTGAACCAATACGCCGACGGTTTTCCCGATCCCAAGACGGGCAAATGCGGCGCGATCTCGACAGCGTTCCGGATCGACGCCATTCCGGCCTTCGTGATTCATCCCAAGGCTGGGACCAAGACCGCCGACGCCGCGCTGGTTCATTGAGAATGCGTGGCTTGCCGATCAAGGCGGGAATAGTCCTGACGCTTGCGCTGGGCCTGAGCGGCTGCGGGCCTAGCGAACCCAAGAGCGCAGGCGGCCCACCGCAGATCAGGCGGCTGACGGAGTCCCAGTATCGCCACGCCATCGCCGACATTTTCGGCGGCGACATCAAGGTGGCCGGCCGCTTCGAGCCGGACATCCGGGCCGACGGGCTGCTGGCGGTGGGCAGCGGCAAGGTGACAGTGACCCCCTCGGGGTTCGAGCAGTACGATGCGATCGCCCAGGGCATCGCGCTCCAGGCTGTGGACGAGAAGCATCGCGACGCCCTGCCCTGCCGCCCCGCCTCCCCCAAAGCTCCCGACGATGCCTGCGCCACCCAGTTCCTGCGCGAATCCGGCCGGCTGCTGTTCCGCCGGCCGCTGACCGAGCAGGAACTGCGCGAGCAGGTCGAGGTCGCCCATGCGGCGACTGCCACGCTGGGGGATTTTTACGGCGGCCTATCCTACGGTCTGGCGGGCTTTCTGGCGGCGCCGGAGTTCCTGTTCCGGGTCGAGGCGGCGGAGCCGGATCCACAACACCCCGGCCTCCTGCGGCTCGACCGCTACGCCAAGGCCAGCCGGCTCAGTTTCCTGTTGTGGGACACCGCGCCGGACGCCGAATTGCTGGACGCGGCCGATCGTGGTGATCTGGACACCAGGGATGGTCTCAAGCGCGAGGTAGACCGCATGATCGCCTCGCCACGGCTGGAGGCCGGCACCCGCGCGTTCTTCGCCGACATGCTGGGCTTCGTGGCCTTCGACCAGCTGGCCAAGGATGCGGTGATCTATCCCAAATTCAGCCTCAAGGTGACCAACGACGCCAGGGAGCAGACCCTGAGAACGATCGTCGACCACCTGCTGGCCCGGAAAGGCGACTATCGCGACCTGTTCACGACCCGGAAGACCTTCCTGACGCGCAATCTCGGGCTGGTCTACCGCGTGCCGGTCGAGACGCGGAACGGCTGGGAGGCGCACGAATTTCCGGCGGGCGATCCCCATGCCGGGCTGCTGACCGAGATTGGCTTCCTGGCGCTGCACGCCCATCCCGGTCGCAGCTCGGCGACTCTGCGCGGCAAGGCGATCCGCGAGCTGCTGCTCTGCCAGAAAGTGCCGATGCCGCCGGCCAACGTGAATTTCTCCATCGTGCAGGACACCAACAACCCGAAATTCCGCACCGCGCGCGACCGGCTGACGGCGCACCGGACCGAGCCGACCTGCGCCGGCTGCCACAAGATCATGGACCCGATCGGGCTCGGGCTGGAGAATTTCGACGGCGCCGGACAATACCGGCCGGACGAGAACGGCGCGGCGATCGATGCCTCGGGCACGCTGGACGGCATGAATTTCGCGGATGCGGCCAGCCTGGGCAAGGCGCTGCATGACGACCCGGCCACGACCTCCTGCCTGGTGAACGATGCCTATCGCTACGCCTCCGGCCGCGAAATCGCGTCGGGCGAGCAGGACTGGATGGGTTATCTGCAGCAGCGCTTCGCGGCGGACGGCTATCGTTTCCCGGACCTGCTCCGCGCCATCGCGACCAGCGACACGTTCTATCGTATTTCGCCGACAGTCAGGGAGGCTGCACGATGAGCACCATTTCCCGCAGGACCGCGCTCAAGGGCATGCTGGGCGGGTCCGCCGTCACGGTCGGCGTGCCGCTGCTCGACTGCTTCCTCGACGGCAACGGCGCGGCGCTGGCCTCAGGCGCGCCGATGCCGCTGCGCTTCGGCACCTGGTTCTGGGGCTGCGGCATGACCCCCGCCCGCTGGGTGCCCAAGACCCTGGGCGCCGGCTACGACATACCGGCGGAGCTGGAGCCGATCGCGCCCTACAAGGACCAGATCGTGGTGCTGAGCGGATTCCAGGCGATCCTGGAGGGCCGTTCCAACTTCCCGCACTCCAGCGGCAACATCGCGATGCGCACCGGCGTGGCGGCCAACAAGCCCGACGAATTCATCGACCCGACCATCGACGTGCTGGTGGCGGATGCTATCGGCACGGGCACCCGGTTCCGATCGCTGGAGGTGACCTGCACCGGCGACCCGCGCCACAGCTACAGCTCGCGCAGCGCCGCGGCGCGTAATCCCAGCGAGCCGTCGCCGCTGGGGCTCTACACGCGCGTGTTCGGCCCCGAGTTCCAGGACCCCAACGCGGCGGAGTTCAAGCCCGATCCCCGCATCATGCTGCGCCGGAGCGTGCTGTCGGCGATCAAGGAGCATCGCGACCGGCTGGTCCGGAACGTCGGCGCCGCCGACAAGGCGCGGCTGGACGAGTATTTCACCTCCGTGAGGCAGCTGGAGCAGCAGCTTGGCCTGCAGCTGCAGAAGCCGCCGCCGGCCGAGGCCTGTGCGATTCCGATAAAGCCGGACGACGCGCCGGTCGGCACCGAGATCGGCCAGGCCGTCGCCACCCACCGGCTGAACGCGCAGCTGCTGGCGATGGCGTTGGCCTGCAACCAGACGCGGGTGTTCAATCTGGTGTTCTCGGACTCCGCCTCGTCGCTGCGCAAGGCCGCCAGCTCGACCACCCATCACCAGCTCACTCATGAGGAGCAGGTCGACGAAAAGCTGGGATACCAGCCGGAGGCGACGCATTTCGTGGAGCAGAGCATGCTGGCCTGGGGCGAGTTCGTGCGCACCGTGGCCGCGATCCGCGAGGGCGACGGCAGCCTGCTGGACCACATGCTGGTCTTCGCCCATTCGGACACCCAGTTCGCCAAGACCCACTCGATCAACGGCATCCCGGTGATGCTGGCCGGCCGCGCCAACGGCCGCATCAAGACCGGCCTGCATGTCGACGGCAACGGCGACCCGATCAGCCGCATCGGCCTGACCGTGCAGCAGATCATGGGCGTTTCGGTCGACAAATGGGGCGCCGGGGCCATGCAGACGGCGAAGCCGGTGGCGGAGGTGCTGGTTTAGGGGGTTACGGGCGGGATCGCCCGATTCCAAAAAGGGAGGAGTTTAGCGTTAGATCAGGCGGCTCCCGAGCCGCGCCATGACGTCCATGCGTTCGTGCAATATCGCCAGAATGACCGGAAGCGCGTTCGAGCGTGGCAAACAGAAAATATAATGCCGGCCGCACCGCGCCATGCGCAGTTGTGGGTGTATGGCGCTCAAATCTTTGAAAGACCCCTCACCTTTGGCCACAGCTACGGCGGCTTTCTCAAGCTGACCGATATAGGTCAGGCACTGGGCCTTTCCCCATTTCTCGTTGGTATGGCGAACGATGTCTTGCAAATCAGCGGCGGCCCCTTTTGCAAGCACATAATGTTTAGCCACGCGGTGTATCGGAATTCAAAGCAGCTTCGGCAATTTCGTTGAGGCCCCGTGTGTCCACCTCGCCATTATCCGCTTCGGCAATGCGCTTATTGAGCAACATCTTTAGCTCCATAAGCGCCCGTTCCTCGTCAGGGTTCGAAGAAAAAAGCTTCTCAATAGCATATTCCTTGATGGTTTTACCTTGCAGGGCAGCGAGGGCCTTAAGGCTCTGATGCTGCTGGTCGGTCACGTCGATGGTCAATCGGCTCATGTCATTTTCTCCCTGGCGGATGCAGAGCGTATCACATTTGTGGGTTTATGGTTATGCACAATTTAGAAGCCGGATCCTGACGCAGATGCAGACACGCAATGCGCCCGCCCCACTCGATCAACAGAATCCCGGTGATATTGGCCGGCCGCGCCAACGGCCGGATCAAGACCGGCCTGCATATCGACGGCAACGGCGACCCGATCAGCCGCATCGGCCTGACCGTGCAGCAGATCATGGGCGTGTCGGTCGACAAATGGGGCGCGGGGGCGATGCAGTCGGCCAAGCCGGTGGCGGAGGTGCTGGTTTAGGGGGCGCTGGCGCGGTTTGCGAGAAACTCGGGAGCGCAGTATTAATTTGACGCAAGCCATTGGAGTGAACCCCTAGAATGAGACATAGAAAATAGGGACAGTTCTCACGAAGGAGAACGTATGTCCAAGGCAGCCAAGGAAGCGCGACGGAGCTTCAGCCCGGATTTCAAGCTGAAGATTA
>Ga0182021_10008394_pt1 | contig 12235 bp, 16 predicted proteins | sample 612E3MmetaG_FD_120493 | JGI IMG/M metagenome (GOLD analysis project Ga0182021, IMG submission 120493) | Permafrost microbial communities from Stordalen Mire, Sweden - 612E3M metaG (Illumina Assembly) | ecosystem: Environmental > Terrestrial > Soil > Wetlands > Permafrost | place: Sweden...
CGTTTCCGGTATAAGAAACGTCGCCGTAATCGGTCCAACCGTAGTCAGTGATCTTTTTGGCGGAGGAGACCCGACGGGCCAGACAATCCGTATCAACAAAATCCCCTTTACAATTATTGGTATTACCGTTTCAAAAGGTGGAACAGGATTTGCTAATCAAGATGACATTGTTTTTATTCCGATATCAACAGCCCAAAAAACGGTTTTTGGCATAGATTACGTTTCGAGTATTGCCATGTCGGCGACGTCTGCCAATTCCATAACTCAGGCGGAAAATGATGCCGGCTATCTGTTGCTGCAAAGACATAAAATAAATAGTCCGACCCAGGCAGATTTTTCGATGTTTTCCCAGTCGGATATTCTAAGCGCCGCTTCTTCGGTAACAGGTACTTTTACTGCGCTCCTTGCCGGAATTGCCGCAATCTCGCTTTTGGTTGGAGGAATTGGAATTATGAACATAATGCTTGTTACCGTAATTGAGCGAACAAGAGAGATTGGTTTAAGAAAAGCATTAGGAGCAAAAGACAAGACGGTTATTATGCAATTCCTTATTGAGGCGATAATTTTGACAATCGGCGGAGGAATTGTTGGAATGATTTTGGGAATTTTACTTTCCTTTGGTATATCAATGCTTATAAGCTTGCCTTTTGCTATTTCTGTTTATGCAATATTTTTGGCAATCGGCGTATCTGGTGCAATAGGAATAATATTTGGTTGGTATCCGGCTAAAAAAGCAGCGGATTTATCACCGATTGAAGCATTGCGTTATGAATAAAATTTTTAAAGGAGGTGAATAAAATGAATAAGAATACAACAATAATTATTGCAATAATTTTAATAGTTGCTGCAGGATTAGGGGGATTTTTTGGAGGCATGCAATATCAAAAATCTCAACCAAGAGTAAGCGGACAATTTGCGGGAAGGAATTTTGGCGGAGCAAATGGAGGAGTAGGACTTGGTGGTCAAAATACTAATTTCCGTCCTGTAAGAGGGCAAATACTTAATATGAATAGCAATAGTTTAACAGTAAAGCTTTCTGATGGTAGTACAAAAATTGTCGTTTTATCCGGTAGTACAACTTTCGTGAAATCTAGTCCAGCATCTCAAAGCGATTTGAAAACAGGCGATACGGTTAATGTGGTCGGAACTCAAAACTCCGATGGTTCAGTAACAGCATCTGACGTGCAAATTAATCCGGTAATGCTGCAAAGACCAATAAGTGCGCCAACAGGAGGAAATCAGTAAAAAGTAAATCTTATTGATTGAATTGGCTGGAAAATTTAACTTTCCAGCCATCTTGCCCCTAGGCTAACCCGTTTTCGTCTATTAGCTTAAAAAATTCATGTTTCAAGTCAAATAAGTCTGCTCTTTTTAAAAATCTCTCCCAATCCTGATGTTGAGTTTTGTGCTCCTTAAGTGCTCTTATTTTTGTTTTTAAGGTTTTCTCAATGTTTACAATAGTTGTAATATCGCTATCTTTTACTCCCTGTACTTTTCCGAAAGCATTATATCCAAGCCCTTGTTTCTCAAATTTTTTAATAAAGCTTCTGGGCATCGCGGTGTGGTAAAGCTTTGCGTTTTTCCTAACAAGATTTTTATATTGTTTAAAAACTTTTGTTGTCGCGCGCGAAATTGCTTTATGGTCAGGATGGTTTGAGCCCCCCATTTTATCAAAGGTAACGACAATATCAGGCTTTTCCTTTTTTAAGATTGACAAAATTTTACCTTCCAATTTTTTGTTTCTTGCATATCTGACTTTTCCATCAACAAAATCTAAAAAGTAAATATCGGAAATTCCCAGTATTTTCGCGGCTCTTCGCAGCTCCCGCTCCCTTACTTCTCCTATCTTATCCCTTGTTGCAATAGGGGGATTGCCGAGCTCTCCGGCTTCTCCTTTTGTCGCAGTAATCAATTTTACCTTATGCTTTGCGTTAGTTAACTTAGCAATAGTTCCTCCGCTTGAAAAAGTCTCGTCATCCGGGTGAGCAAATATAAACAAGAATTTCATAAAAGGATTATAGCAATTTTTTAAAAAATTTGTTGTACAATAGTACGGTTATGAAATTTTACAATAGTCTTTCAAGAATCAAGGAAGAGTTTAAGCCACTAAAACAAAAAAATGTAAGTATTTATGTTTGTGGCATAACCCCATACGATACAACTCACTTGGGGCACGCTTTTACATATGTTTCCTTTGACGCTCTCATTAGATACCTAGAATTTAAAAAATATAATGTAAGCTATACACAAAATGTTACTGATATTAATGACAGAGATAACGATATGCTCAAAAGAGCGAAGGAGCAAGATGTGCCGTGGCAAGACCTCTCGAAATTTTGGACAAAGCGTTTCTTAAACGACATGAATGCACTCAACTGGAGAGCTCCGGATAATTACCTTTATGCATCCAAAGAGATTGATGAAATGATTGTTCTTATCAAAAAGCTCTTAGACAATAAAATTGCCTATACAGTAAATGGGAATGTTTATTTAGACATTTCAAAAGATAATAGCTATGGACAGCTTTCGGGACTTGATGAAAAGCAGATGCTTAAAATTGCCAAAGATTACGAAGAAGATACAAAAAACCCTAATAAAAAAAATCCTTTAGACATAACTTTATGGAGAGCAAGTTCTTTGATTCAACCCAAACATATTCCTTCTTTTGAGAGCCCGTTTGGCAAGGGAAGACCGGGTTGGCATATAGAATGTTCGACAATGGCAATTAGTTCCTTGGGAGAAAGGATAGATATACACGGCGGGGGAAAAGATTTAATTTTTCCCCATCACGAAGCAGAAATTATACAATCGCAAAATGCGACAGGCAAAAAACCTTTCTCTAAATTCTGGATGCATACGGGCATCATTTCCCTCAAAGGCGAAAAGATGTCAAAATCTCTTGGCAACTTAGTATTGGTTGCGGATTTATTGAAAAAATACAGTGCAAATGCAATAAGATTTTTTCTTCTATCGCATAAATATTCAGATGATTGGGAATTTAACTTTCCGGATTTAGACAAATGCAGGATAATGATGCTCGATATAGAGAGGGCATCGCATAAAAGGATGGATAAAAGTAAGGAAACGGCTGATTACTTAAAAGAGTTTGAAAGATTTATGGACGACGATTTAAATACTGTGGGCGCTCTTAGAATAATTTATAAAATTGCAAAAAAAATAAATTCAGGTGGGGAAAGTTCTCAAAAGGCTCAGGAAGCTCTCGGAAAATTATTGGCAATATTAGGATTTATATTTTAAGACTTATATTCTTCTTTAATATCTTTAGAAAATTCACGCATTAATTTTTGTATCTTTGGGTCAATTACGAAGTTGCAATACGGATATTCTTTATTTCTATCATAATAATCTTTGTGATAATTTTCCGCTTCATAAAAATTAGTAAACGGAATAATTTCTGTAACAATAGGATTTTTATAAACTCTTTCTTTTACTAATTCTTCTTTAGAAATTTGTGCTTCTTCTTTTTGTTTTTCATCGTGATAAAAAATTGCAGATCTGTATTGAGTGCCGATATCGTTTCCTTGCTGATTTAATGTAGTCGGGTCGTGAGTGTGCCAAAATACTTCCAGGATTTTTTCAAAAGGAATAATACTTGAATCAAACTCAATTTGTATCGCCTCAGCATGTCCTGTTTTTCCCGTGCAAACTTGTTCGTAACTTGGGTTTTCAATATTTCCTCCGGCATACCCTGGCTTTACGGAAATAATTCCCTTTAATCTTTTAAAAATTGCCTCCGTGCACCAAAAGCATCCGTCGGCAAGCGTTGCTGTCTCAGTTTTCATAAATATTTTTTTGTAAACTCGTCGGCTTCCTGTTCTTGTTTTTTTATTTCTTCTTTAGTTTGTTTTTCCAAAACGGAGTTTCTATGCATAAGCATAACATGTCCAATTTCGTGGGCAATAGTATATTGTATTTGTTTGTCTGCTTGGAATAAGAGCTCATCAGATAAAAAAATTAAGTGCTGATTTTTCAAATCGTTTCCATTAAACGTAAACCCATAAGCATCTTCCATTGATGCAAAAAACCAACAATGCGAAGTAATATAAGTTATTATTTCATCCGGCATTAGCGAAAGAGTAAGGCATACATATATTTTCATCCTCTTGTTTCCAACAAGTTTTCCGCCAAATGCGTAATAGATGTTTTTTGTCTTATTGTTCATGAATCTTGCTTTTTTAATAAAATTTTTGTACTCTTAATTATAACATGGGAATACTTATTGGTTGGATAGTTTCGGCACTTGTTGTTTTTAGCATTGCCTATATATTGCCGGGTGTTCATGTTGCAAATTTTACTGCTGCTTTAGTTGTTGCGTTGGTTTTGGGAATAATCAATGCATTCGTAAAACCGGTTTTAGTTGTTCTTACTCTTCCCATAACTATTTTAACGCTTGGAATTTTTTATCTTGTATTAAATGCATTACTAATCTTATTAGTGAGTAACATTGTTCCCGGATTTAAAGTTGACGGGTTTTTGTGGGCTTTGGTTTTTGGAATAGTTCTTTCGATTGCTAATTCTTTTGTACATAATTTCCTGCCTTAAAAATCTGCCACTTAACTAATCACTAAATTTTTAGTAATATTCTTGTATGAATAAAAGCTTAATACCTTTAATCATTGTTTTTTCGGTAATAATTATTGGTGCAATTGGGACGTATTTTATTTTAAATCAAAAAGCTTTGCCTGCAACAGACATAAATCTAAACCCGAATCCTACTCAGCCACAACCGCAATCTAATGCTCCGGCCCCAACAAGTGTTCCGGCCCCAACAAGTGTTATAATAACTCCAAGTCAGCCATCAAGCGGGGAAGCAAATATGAATAACATTCAGACTATGTCAGACGGATTGCAAATACAAGATGAGGTTGTGGGAACCGGTCAGGACGCAAAAAGCGGTGATACAGTCACGGTGAATTATGTTGGGACACTTGCAAGCGGCACGAAATTTGACAGCTCGTATGATAGAAATACTCCTTTTACAACCCAAATTGGCGTTGGCCAGGTTATTAAGGGATGGGATGAAGGAATTGTGGGAATGAAAGTTGGGGGAAAAAGGAAATTAATAATTCCGCCAGAATTAGGTTATGGCGCACAGGGCGCGGGTAATGCGATTCCTCCAAACTCAACTCTAATTTTTGAAGTGGAGCTTTTGGGAGTTAAGTAATTTATTGTAGGTCAAATTTTTCCAGAAGTTTCTTGTTTCCCTCTATCTGATAATGTAAGAGCTCTGAGTAAATACCCTTTTTATTAGCAAGTTTTTGCGGAGTATCAAAATCCTGAATTTTGCTTTTATCAATTACTATAATCTTCTCAACGTCCTGAATGGTAGAAAATCTATGGGCAATTATAATTACAAGTTTTCTTTGCATTAAATTTTCTAACGCTTCATGGACTTCTTTTTCACTTTTTGAGTCAAGGGAACTTGTGGCCTCATCCAAAATGATTATAGGCGCATCTTTAAGGAACGCTCTGGCGATTTGAATTCTTTGTTTTTGTCCTCCCGAAAGCTTTACTCCTTTTTCGCCAACAAGTGTATCCAGTTTTTCCGGAAACTCCATAACGAAATCATAGGCATTGGCAAATTTTAAAGCCTTTATGATGTCCTCGATTGTTGCGTTTTTACTTCCATACGAAACATTTTCTTTAATGCTCGAAGAAAATAATTCACTCTCCTGAAAAACTAAGGAAACATTGTTTCTTATGAAGTTTTGGTCTAGATTTTTATAGCTTTTTCCATTTAATAATATTTTCCCTTTTGTTGGATTATAAAACTTAAGAATTAAGTTAACGATAGTTGTTTTACCAGCACCGCTATGCCCAACAAGTGCAATCTTTTCCGAATTGTTTATTTTAAAGGAGATATTATTTAAAATTTGCTTACTATCGTTGTATTTAAAGAAAACATTTTTAAATTCCAGTGTTGCTTTTTCAAGTTTTTTCGTGTTTTTAAGATTTTCAAAGTCTTCCGTTGATTTAATACTCAACACTTCAAAAAATTCTTTGGAGCCGCTTTCTGCAGCTTGGACTCTTGATAGAATAAAAGACATCGCAAACAGCGGTCCTCTGATTTGGCCGATAAGCTGCAAGATTAAAACCATTTCTCCCAAGGTTAAGCTTTGTTTAAATGCTCCATAAAAAACAAAAATATTCACCAGTAGCAGAACAACATTTAGGCTGAAGTTTCTTAAAAAATCAATTATGTGGTAAGTATTGCTTTGCTTGTCGTATAGCTTGTTAATCTGAGTTAAATTTTTTGCTACTTCCTTAAATTCGTCAAGTTGAGTGTTAAAACTTTTTACCAGAGGTATGTTTAAGATAACTTCCTGAACTCTTCCTCTTGTTAAATCATCTATTTGGTTTTTTTGCTCTTCATATTTCCCCCATTGTTTTATCGATAAGTAAGATAAGGTAAGGTAAACGGGGAAGAGTAGGAAAGTAAAAATTGCAATTGGAACATTGTAAACGGCAAGTATTGCAATTGTAATAACGCTTTGTAAAAATGAAGGCAAAATAAAGTTTGTAGTGGTATTTGTAAAATCCTGAATAATTTGTATGCCTCTGTTTAGTTGATTTACAATTTTTCCGGAAACCGTTGAATCAAAATAGCTTTGCGGAAGACCCAAAACTTTATAATAGAATTTTTCTGTTAAAAATTGTCTTAGTCTTCCTGCTAAATAATCTCCAAGTCTATCACTTATTGAATTTAAAATAATACTTATAACGCTTGCCAAAAAAGAAAGGAAAATCAAAAATGCCAAATAGCTAACGCCTGGATTTTTATGCTGTATGTTTTTTACAATTTCATCAACTATCAATTTGGATAAAACAGGAGCAACCAAACCGAGTAGCGTATAAACTACTATTAAAAATGTAATTAATACAACTAGCGGATGAAGGGGCTTTGAAATCTTTATTATTTTTAAGATATTTTTCATAAACAATAGGGCGATATTATATCTTAATTGGAGAAAAATTGTTGAGTTCTTTTATTTTTTCCTCGAGCTTACTTTTTGTAAGAAGTCCTTCTTCTGCGCCGACTTTTTCTATAACGCTTGCAGCATTTACGGATCCCCAAACCATAGCCCCTTTAGGGGATGACCCATTTAGTATTGCAGCAAGAAACCCGGCTGTATAGGAATCTCCCGCTCCGGTTTTTTCGACAATCCTAGAAGGAACTGTTCCTAAAGAATACATATTACCTTCTTCATCGTTAAGATAAGAGCCGTTATTAGAATCTGTTATTATAGTATTCTTAACCCCTAAGCTATTTATTCCATATAAAAGCTTTTTAATTGCACTTTCTTTATCGGAAGACAAATTTATTTCCTCGCCATACAAAATTTGCTCCGCTTCCTCCTTGTTTACAAAAAGATAATCGGTTCTTTCCAAAATATCCGTTACGGTTTTATCTCTTTTCTCAAGCTGTAGGCTTCCCGGGTTAAATGCCAGTTTTATGTTATTTGTGTTTACAAACTCTAACGTTTTCTCGTAAGCTTTTTCCCATGTTTTTCCAAGGCTTGTTAAATAGACGAATTTAGTTTTTAAATTATCAAAATCAAAATTATGTTTTCTGCTTGCGTGTTCCGTAAAAAGAGTTCTATCTCCTTTATAGCTTATTGCAACCGAAAATGATGTTTTTTCGCTATCCGTTTGAAGTATAAGTTCCGTGTTAATGTTTTCCTCTTTAAGTCTGTTTAAGATTTTTTGGGAAAATTCATCTTTTCCTATTTCAGCCATCAGCCCAACACCTAGACCTAGTCTTGAAATACCAACAGCGGTATTCATTGCGTTTCCCCCAATATCCAAAACGTATTTATCAATACTTATTTTCTCCCCAAAACTTATTAACCACTTATTATTTTCCTTATCTAGACCAAAGTGGGGATTTGTGTCAGGAATTTGAAAAAATATATCAAGCTTTGCATCTCCAACGCATAAAATATCAAGCATAGATTAATCGTACAGTAAAATAATTATTTTTTCCAACAATACTTGACATTGTTTCAGTGAAATATATAATCGATTAATGGATGAAGCATCAGAAGGATCAAGAGGATTACCAAAGAAAGCTGTGTTTGGTGAAGTACCATTACGAGAAGGAGCAGGGCGTTCCAAAAAGCCCCCAGAGGGCCAAATTCATGCAGGTCTTGTTCCCACTACGATTCATGTTGCCGTCGGAACAGCAATTTACCCCGAGCCTCCTGTGCAGCCCTTACGATCTGGTAAGGATCCAGGGTGGGAGACATTGGTATTGGATGAAAAAGGAATGGATTTTACGGTTGACCCGTCATCAATTGATGAGGTTGGAGAAATTGTAGAGACCGTTACCCCTAGGGGGTCTTACGTTATGGTGGCAGAAAAAAAGATTGTAGATGGTCAGGAAACAGAAGTTAAAAGATGGGTTGCTTATAACAAAAAGGGAACAAAAAGACCAAGAAGGACTTAGTTTCTTTTTTGTTTCTCTAGATTTTCTATTCTTTTTAAAATTTCAAGCATTAAGTTTTGCTGATTTTCCAAATGATTTAAAATAGCTTCAATTTCTTCTTACGGGGTACGATTATTGAGGTTTAAATTATCTGATCTTTCCTTGAGCAAATCTAGAATTTTGCTTTGCTGTTCGTTAATGTTGTGTATTTCGGTAGTTAGGGTATGGATAGCAATAAGCGTTTCGTGATCGTTTAGAGCTCTGGCATCGCTTGCTTCTGCCTGGACGTTTTGACCCACTATAATTATTGGCAACAATACTAACTGTAAAAACGCCTGAGAAATCCATGCCACAATAATGATGGGATCACGGGACATAATAGCGGCAGGTAATGCTATCAAGGAAATTAAGGCAAACAAGTATGCCATCCACATAGAACCAACGGATTTTGTAACTATTACCGCAACGCGGGTATTAAAACGACCAATTGGATTATCTCCATGGACTTTTTTATGTACATCCTGGGCCAAGATTAGTTTCGGTTTGTGGGATTTTGCTCTGGCGATATCTTCTTTATTTGCCATAAACTAAGATTAGCATAATTTTTCGAAAAATCAAAAGATTTACATTTTTTCGCCACAGTTTCTTACGGCCTTTACAACCTGTTTAAAAACCTGGGCTTTTGGGGTTAGGGAATATTCAACTTTTGCGGGAACTTGGGCATAAATTTTCTTTTTAATATATCCTTCTTTTTCTAAATCCTGTAGTCTTTTAGAAAGAGTTCTTGGATTTACGTCTCCGACTTCTTTTTGAAGTTGCCCAAACCTCTTGGTTCCCTTAAGAAGAGAATTAAGAATCATTAGAGTCCATTTGCTTCCGATAATTTTTGCCGCTTTTGAAATTTCTAATAAATCTGATTCCATACTATACCTTTTGTAACTACTTGACATTGTATAGTTAAAGAGCTAGACTGTCAATATGAAAGATTTTTCTAAATTAGCAGATAAAAACGCAGTTGAAGAAACTATAAACAATTTAAAGCCTAGGGGCATAAATGCATTATTTTTTGAAACAGGAAAAGAGGCAAAAGAAAAAGTTTTGAAACTAATCCCAAAAGGCGCAAGAGTCCTCGCATCGGCATCAATAACCCTAGAGCAAACAGGACTTAAGGACGAAATAGATAATTCTGGTCGGTTTGTTTCGGTAAGGAAAGAATACATGGCTTTTGACCGCGAAAAAGAAGCAGATAAAATAAGAATATCAAGATCTACTCCTGATTTTATTATCGCAAGCGTCCACGCAGTAACAAAAAAAGGAGAGGTTCTGATTGCCTCGAATACGGGAAGCCAGCTTGCAGGGTATACTGCCGGAGCCGGAAAAGTAATTTGGGTAGTCGGCGCACAAAAAATAGTGGATAATTTAGACGAAGGATTTAAGAGAGTATATGATTACGTTCTTCCGATAGAATCTGAAAAATTAAAAAAACTTTACGGAGTCGATAGTAATGTAAGTAAGCTTTTAATCTTTAATAAAGAAGTAGTTAAAGACAGAGTAACTCTTATATTTGTTAACGAAGTCTTGGGATATTAATCGCTTTGACATTCTTACCCTTAAGAGTTATCATTTGTTTATGAAAACAGTTCTCCGTTTTCTTTTAAAAAAAGTCTTAACAGAACAAATCGCTTATGCTCATTGCGATATTCCATGTGGAATTTATGATCCATATGTTGCTCAGCGCGCTGCGCATACAATAATAAGAATGACCCAGCTTTTAAGCGAAATTAAACAAGACGACGATCTTAAATCGGACCATTCAATTGCAAGAATGACACATGTCAAGGAAGAGCATTCTGATTTACTCGAGGAAGAGTTGGATACTTTAAGAAACGATTATTTTAAAGAAGAACATTTTAAAGAGAATCCAAGTTTAAACGACTTATTCGGTAAGACATTAAAGGCTTCGGCAAAAGCAAGACAAGATATAGATATCGAGGCAGCAAAAGAGGTCTTGGCGGGTGTTCAAAAAATTGCAGAAATTTTCTTTAAAACTAAGGGCGTTGAGTCAATAAGGGTTAAATCTGTTTATCCTACCGGTGGAGAAATCGTTCTTCATAAATAATGCTTCTTATACAAAAGTTTAAAATCTTAGGTCACAGCATGGAGCCTTCAATAAGAAACGGAGAAGAAGTTCTAGCTACAAACATTTTATATTTATTCAAAAAACCCAAAATTAATGATATAGTAGCTCTCAGGCACAACAACCAGATTTTTATTAAAAGGATAGTAGCTGTTGTAAATGAGAAATATTTTGTTGAAGGTGATAATAAAAAAGATAGTTTAGATAGCAAGGATTTTGGTTTACTTTCCAAGAATCAAATCTTGGGAAAAGTTATTATTAAATTATAAATGTTTTTTGATTTTATTTTATTGGGAACAGTTTTTTTCTTATTAATATTCTTGTCTTGGATTTGGCCCCCGGACAGCCCCTGGGCTCCTTGGTGGCGCACAAATAAAGAAACAGCAAAAGCAATTTGTAAAATAAGCAACATAAAAAAAAGCGATGTTATATACGATTTGGGTTGCGGAGACGCAGAGCTTCTTATTCAAGTGGGAAAAATTGGTGCAACCGGTGTCGGGCTTGAGATAGAGCCGTCAAGATTTTTAATAGCAAAATTAAGAATTATAAATAATGGTTTACAAGAAAAAATCGAAATAAAAAGAAAAAATTTTTTTAAGGAAGATATTTCTAAGGCATCTGTTATAGTAGTTTATCTTGTTCCAAAAACCTTAAATAGACTTTTACCCAAATTTAAAAAAGAACTAAAAAAGGGGACAAGAATTATAAGTTTTAGATATAAAATAGAAGGCCTATCGATAAAAAAAATTGATAAAAAAAACGACCTGATGCTTTATGTTATTTAAGCCGTAAAATAAACCAGCGGATATTGTTTATAAATTTATAAAAGTTATATAGGTTTTGGTTTATAATTAAATCATAGCTTCCAACAAACTCAACGTGTCTTGCTCCATATCCTTCTTTAAATCTATGAAAACCATACCATGGGTCTTTGGTATCGGGATTTTTTCCTAAAGCGCCCCACATATCAAATTTTTCAAGTCCTAATTTTTTTCCAAATTTTATTGCTTCCCACATCATAAGATTTGAAGCCATAACTTCCCTATGCTTACCACTTGACGCTCCATATGGATAGTAAAGCGTATTCCCCAAAACAAAAAGTATCCAAGTTACCAGTATTTCACCGTTGTAGGTTGCTTTTAAAAGATGTGCGGATAAATCACCATTTTTCTTATCTTTGTTGGTTTTTAGAGTTTCCCACATGAGCTCATGATAGTCCTTGCTGTGCGCATAAAATTTTTGTCTTTCAGTTGTTTCATAAGTTAATTCAAGATATTTGGAAAAAGCCTTATCGGAATTGTCTTCGGAAACTTTTACTCCTTTTTTTTCTGCAAGTCTTATGTTGTACCTGGTTTTCTGATCCATATTTTTGAGAATTTCTTCTTCTGGTTTTGTTAAGTCCAAAATAAATGTATAGTTTGTAAATAAAGGGCGCGCGGAGTGGGCCAGGTTTTTAAATTCATAGTCCTTGTTATCCTCTTTTTCTACATTAGGTTCGATTTGAATAAAAATACAATTTTCCTTTTTACCCAATTCATAAAGATGTTCAAGCATCTCTTTTGTAATAGCAGGGCCTTTAGGTAGGTACCCAACTGTATATTTTGTCCGAGGAAGTTTATGGATCGTAAGTTGTAGGCCGTTGATAACTACAA
>Ga0182021_10008395_pt1 | contig 12235 bp, 14 predicted proteins | sample 612E3MmetaG_FD_120493 | JGI IMG/M metagenome (GOLD analysis project Ga0182021, IMG submission 120493) | Permafrost microbial communities from Stordalen Mire, Sweden - 612E3M metaG (Illumina Assembly) | ecosystem: Environmental > Terrestrial > Soil > Wetlands > Permafrost | place: Sweden...
CGCTCGCCGCCATGCTCGCAGCCGCCAAGCTGTACCCGCGAGCTCGCATCTGCCTGACCGGCGCGCTGAACCGGAACGTGCGCGAGTTCTGCGGCCTGTACGCCGACCAGCTGCCGATCACAGACGCAGGCCTCGTCGAACCGGCCGCCGTTCGCCGCTTGATCGCCATCGAGACGCTGGAACCGAACCGGCTGGGCGAGCTCGGCCGGCTGCTGGAGCGTGACGACGTAGAGGTCATCAGCTTCGACCACCATGGGCCGGCGGAGCCGGCGCTGCCGCACGGGCGCTGCGTGCAGCGCATCACCTCCGAGGACGGCGCCCTCACCACCCTCATGCTGCGCATCCTGGCCGAGCGCTCACTTCCGGTGACGCCGCTGGAGGCCACCGTGTTCGCGCTGGGCATCCACGAGGACACAGGCTCCCTGACCTTCACGTCGTCCACCTCGCGCGATGCCGAGGCGCTCGCGTACTGCATGCGGCAGGGCGCCTCGGCGGCTCTGATCGAGCGCTTTCTCCACAGCCCGCTGAGCGATACGCAGCGGGACCTGCTGGCACGGGCGCTGGCCGCCGCCGAGCCGGTAGATGCCGGCGGCGTGAGCGTCATGGTCGCCGCACTTGAAGCGCCTGAGTACGTGGAAGAGGTCGCCGTTGTCGCCCATCGCTATCTGGAGGTGACCGGCTGCGACGCGTTCGTGTTGCTGGTGAGCATGGAGCAGCGGATCTTCGTCATCGCCCGCAGCCGGTCCGGCGCGCTGGACGTTGCCGCCGCCTTGGATCCGGTGGGCGGCGGCGGCCACGTCGCCGCCGCCTCGGCCGTGCTGCGCGACATGGACCTGGCCTCCGCGCGCGACGCCGTCGTGAAGGGTGTGCGCGCCGCCGGCGAGCGTTCGCGGAGCGCCCGCGACGTCATGTCGGGCCCGCCCCGCTGGGTCGGCGAGAACGACAGCGTCGATGCAGCGTTGCGAGTCTGCCGGCGACACGGGCTGCCCGGCGTTGCCGTGGCCATTGGCGACCGTCTCTGCGGCTCGGTATCGGAGGCGGATTTGCGCCGCGCCGTGGGTCACGAGCTGGGCCACGCCCCGGTCAAGGCGATCATGACGAGCGGGCTGGCGGTGGTCGCCGAAGATGCGCCGCTCGCCCACGTGGCGGCGCTGCTGGCCGCCAGCCCGATCGGTTCTCTCCCTGTCGTGCGAGTGGGCGCGCCGACCGACGGTCCTCAGCTGGACGACGTCGTCGGCGTGGTGCGTCGCGCCGACCTCACCGAGCTGTGGGGCGGGGCGCCGCCGCCGGCTCCTCCTCCGGCGGCGCCCAATCTTGCCCATCGTCTGCAGGAGCTCGACCTCGAAGACCTTCTGAAGCACATCCAGGCCATCGGCGCCTCCTATGCCGGCGTCTACCTCGTCGGTGGGGCCGTCCGCGACCTCTTGTTGCGCGAGCGGACGCTGGACATCGACATCGCGGTAGAGGGAGACGGCATCGCCTTTGCACAGGAGCTGGCGCGCAGGCTGGGGGGCCACATGCGCGCCCACCCCAAGTTCCGCACGGCCGTGGTCGTGGCGGCCGAGGCCGACGGGGGAGAGGGCCTGCGCGTCGACGTCGCCTCCACGCGCAGCGAGTTCTACCAGGCCCCGGCCGCCCTGCCGGTGGTCGAGCACGCCACGCTGCGCAGTGACCTCGCCCGGCGTGACTTCACCATGAACGCCATGGCCGTATCCTTGCGCAGCGAAGACATCGGGGAGCTCCACGACTACTTCGGCGGGCTGCGCGACCTGGCCGCCCGGCGCGTCGTCGTGCTCCACAATCTCAGTTTCATCGAGGACCCCACGCGCATCTTCCGCGCCTTGCGCTACGAGACACGCTACGGCCTGCGCATGGACGCGCACACCTACAATCTCGCCCTGGCCTGCAGCCGGATGGACCTCGTCGGCGACCTCTCGTCGGCGCGCCTGCGCGACGAGCTGGTCCTGCTCCTGCGCGAGCCGCGCATCGACCACGGCGTGCAGCGCATGCAGGAGCTGGGCGTGAGCCGCGCAGTGCATCCCCGCCTGACGACCGGAGCGACCACTCGCGGCCTCCTGCGTTCCGCGGAGAGCCTCTGGCGCCGCTACAACCTGGCCGCCGAGATTCCCCTGTGGCGATTGCGCCTGGTCTGGCTGTTGCGCAATCTCACCCCGGAGGAGATCACGGCGTGGGCGGAGCGGATGACGTTTTCTCGCGACGACAGCACCGTTCTGCAGCGGGCAATGGTCATCGGTCGCCGTCTCGCCGATCGTCTCTCGGCAGGCATGGGTGAGGCCGATCTGCAGGAAGCCGCGGCCGGCGAGCCGGCCGAGGCGCTGGTCGTAGCTATGGTCCTCGACGAAAGCGGCTCCGTGGAGCGCCGGTTGGCGCACTACCTGGCGGTCACGCGCTGGCTGCGCCTGGAGGTCGGGGGACGTGACCTCGTGGCGCTCGGCTTCCAGTCCGGACCGAGGTTAGGCGACGTACTGCGCACGCTTCTGCGCATGAAGGTGAGCGGCATGCTGCCGAACCGCGAGAGCGAGCTCGAAGCGGCGCGGCGCCTGCTATGAGCGCGCCGCGGCTCACGGAGTGCCGGGCAGGCGAGCTGGTCTGGCTGGCCGCCAAGGGAAGCGGCTGGCGGCTCGCCTTCAGCACCCGTCTCGGCGGCGTGTCGGAAGGCGCGTTCGCGAGCCTCAACGTCGGCCTGTCGGTCGGCGACGATCCTGCGGCCGTTCTCCAGAACCGCGAGCGCTTCATGACCGCCCAGGGCCTCGATCTGGACGACCTCGTCGTGCCTGGGCAGGTGCACGGCGTGGTCGTGCGCGTCGTGGACGCCGGTGATCGCGGCCGCGGCGCTCGCTCCCGCGACACAGTGATCTCCGAAACCGACGCGCTGCTCACATCCACGCCCGGGCTCCCGCTGATGATCGGCTTCGCCGACTGCGTCCCGGTCTTCCTGACGGCCGAGACGGAGGAAGGCGGGGCAGCGGTGGCGCTGGCGCACGCCGGCTGGCGCGGGATGCTCGCCGGCGTGCTCGCGGAGACGGCCGCTGCCCTGAGCCGGATTGGTAGACTAACGGCGGCGATCGTCGGGCCGAGTATCGGCCCGTGTTGCTTCGCCGTTGGTGAAGAGGTGGGAAGCGCGCTGGAAGCGCGCTTCCCGGGTGTCTGGCGCAACGGGCACGTCGACCTGTGGGCCTGCGCCGAGCAGGAGCTAGCCGGAGCCGGACTGCCCGCGGCCGGGCTCGCCGATCAGCGCCTGTGCACGTCGTGCGACCGTCGCTTCTACTCACACCGACGCGACGACGGGCTCACGGGGCGCCAGGCGGCGGTAGCCTGGGTGACCGAGCCGTGAGGGGGCGAGCCCGGGCGAAGGCGCTGCTCGGCACGTGGCCACGACACAAGGACGCGGGCGACTTGGCCTGCGCGGAGGACGGAAGGTAGAGATTGATGGGTGACGTGGTCGACGCCGGGCGCATACGCGAGCGCCTGGCCGAAGTCGAAGAGCGAGTCGCCACCGCCGCGGCGGCGGCCGGACGCGCCGGCGGCGGCGTGGAAGTGGTGCTCGTCACCAAGTACGTGCCCCTCGATCAGATGAGTGTCCTGGCCGACGCCGGCGTGACGCTGGTGGCCGAGAATCGGGCGCAAGATCTGGTCGCCAAGCACGACCGCTACGGTGAGATCTTCACATGGGACTTCATCGGCCATCTCCAGAGCCGCAAGACCAGGCTCGTGCTCCCTCTGGTCCGTCTCATCCATTCGGTCGACAGTCTCAGCGTCGTGCAGGAGTTGCAGAGCCGGGCGGAGAAAACAGTGACCGTCCTGCTGGAAGTGAATGTGGCGGCAGAGGAGACCAAGTCGGGCGTGCTCCCAGAGCAGGTGGATGCCTTCTTAGAACAGGCGAGCGCCTGCGACAAGGTGCACTTCGGCGGTCTTATGTGCATGCCGCCGCTCACGAGCGATCCAGCCGATGCGGCGCCGTACTTTGCCCGCACACGCGAGCTCGCCGAACGGCTGTCAACCGCTTGGAGCGGCCGATATACTTTCGCGGAGCTGTCGATGGGGACGAGCGCCGACTACGAGCTCGCGGTCCGGGAAGGGGCCACGAAGGTTCGTGTCGGCGGGGCCGTCCTCTTCTGACCTGACCCTGGAGGGGCCATGGGCCTAGGCGAGTCGTGGCACAAGGTGATGATCTACTTCGGCATAGCTGAAGACGAGAACTACGACGATGAGGAAGAGACCCTGGCTCCGCATCAGGAGTTGGAGCGCTCCTACCAGGACCGACCAAACGTTCGCAAGCTCAATCGCTCGGGCCGTGGCCGGAGCGACTACGACGACATATTCTCAGAGGACTCGCCGTCGTCGCGGCCCTCGCCGCGTGTGGTGCCCTCGCTGGAACCGGTGCGCCCGCAGCGGGTCGAGATCCATCTCGTGGTGCCCAAGAACTTCAACGACGCGCAGCAGATAGCCGACAAGTTCAAGAGCGACGTACCGGTCGTCGTCAACATGCAGGGCTCGGAAGTCGACCTCGCCAAGCGGCTGGTGGACTTCTGCAGCGGCCTCACCTACGCCCTCGACGGCGGCATGCAGCGGGTCGCGGACAAGATCTTCCTGCTCACGCCCCGCAACGTCGAGGTGTCCGCCGAAGAGAGGGCACGCCTTCTCGAGAAGGGTTTCTTCAATCAGTTCTGATGTGATCGGCAGGAGATGATGAGCCCAGTCCTCAACGTCGGTTTCCTTGGCTGTGGTCACATCGCCAGTGCCCTCGCGCAGGGCTGGTCGACTTTCGGGGCCTCCGCGGAGCCCCCCGTGCGCCTCTTTGGCTACGACATCCGTGCAGAGGCGATGGCGCAGATAGCGGCGGTGCACGGGGTGACGCCGGTCGACTCGCCGCAGGCTCTTGCGGATCAGGCGGACGTCGTCATTGTTGCCGTCCGCCCTTCGGAGGTCCCAACCGCGCTCGCCGCCGTGGAGACGCACCTCCTCGAGCGTCCGATCATCTCTCTCGCAGCCACGGTCACGATCGCCGCTCTCCGCGACAGACTGCCCACCGGAGCCCGAGTGGGGCGTGCCATCCCCAACGTCGCAGTGGCGCGGGGCTGCGGACTCGTCGTTTGGGCTGACGGCACGCTGGGCGACAGGGCCGAGGATCTGCGCGCCCTCTTTGCGCCTCTCGGCACGGTCGTCGATGTCCCCGAGCACCTCTTCGACGAGGCGACGGTCGTGGCCGCCTGCGGCCCCGGCTTTACCGCGCTGTTCATTGAGGCCTTCGAAGAAGCCGGTGTGGCCGTCGGCCTGGACTGGCGTGTGGCGGCCGAGCTGGCGCTGGGCGCGGTCGCCGGAACGGTGGAGCTCGTGCGCCATACAGGCGACACGGGCGGCGTGCGACGGGCCGTCTCCACTCCGGGCGGCATGACTATCGCCGGCATCGAGCAGCTGGAGCTGGCGCGCCTGCGACCGGCTCTCATGGCGGCCGTGCGGGCCGCCGTGGATCGCGGTCGCGCCAAGAAATGACTGCAGCACGACGGCCGGTCGTCGTGCGCAACGATCAGGGGGCTACGCCATGAAGCTCACACCACTCGACATCCGGCACAAAGAGTTCAAGCGGGGCATGCGCGGCTACACGGAAGTGGACGTCGATGAGTTCCTCGACAACGTCGCCGACGAGTTCGAGCGCGTGTTCAAGGAGAACATCGAGCTCTCCGAGCGCCTGGAAGCGTTGCAGGAGCAGATCAACCACTACCGCAACATCGAGGAGACCCTGCAGAAGACGCTGGTCTCCGCCCAGCAAACGGCGGAGGGCGTGAAGAGCAGCGCCGAGAAAGAATCGCAGCTGATCCTGCGCGACGCCGACATGCGGGCCCGTGACCTGGTCGGCGAGGCCGAGCGCAAAGCGCGCGACCTCATGAACGAGGCGTACGTGACCAAGCAGACTGTGGAGAAAGAGACGGTCGTGCTGCAGAACGCCGAGGCCGACTTCCGATTCAAGTTCCGTCAACTGCTCGAGGGCTACCTGAAGCAGATCGGCGCTTACGACGTCTCGGCCCGCGATCGCGCCGGCGAGTTCGCCCGCCGGGTGGAGGAGCTCAAGGGGGCCATCGCCTCCGGCGGCGCCACCGAAGACGCGCCCGCTACGGCCGCCGCGCCGGCGGCTGCCGCGCCCCAGCCGCAGGAAACGATGCCCCCGATGCCCGCCGCGGTGATCGCGGCCGCCCCTGAGCCGGCTGAGCTCGGCGTCCTGAGAAGAGTCCCGGCGCCGGCCGTGGCGCCGGCCCCCGAGTCGGCGCCGGCCGCGACGCATATGGCTCCGCCTGAGTCCCACGACCAAGAAGCGGAGCCGGTGACCGTTGAGCAGCCGCAGCCGCCGGAGCCTGCGCCGGCAACGCCTGTCGAGCCGCGGCCGCACGTCGAGCGGCCCTGGTGGGAGCCGATCCCGCCGGAGGGCGAAGAATCAGAAGAAGACCAGACGGTTGCCACCCCGGTTCCAGGCGCCGCGGAGGGGGGCACGGTGGCGCCTGACGGCCCGTCCGAAGAGGAAGCAGCGGCAGAGAAGCTCCCAGAGGGACCGCGCTTTCCCGAGGACGATGAGTTCCTTTCCGACGTGGACGATACGGTCGGTGACAACGAGTTCAAGTGGTAGACCCGCCTGGGTCAGGCCGGCTCGCGACGGCGCCGGGCTGGCCGTGTGGGCTGTTCCCGGCGCCGCTCGCTCCGAGGTCGCCGGCGAAGCCGGCGAGTACTTGCGCATCCGTCTGGCCGCGCCACCGGTCGAGGGACGTGCCAACAAAGAGCTCGTCCGATTCCTCGCCGATGCGCTTGGCGTCCGCGCCGCGGACGTGCGCGTCGCGGACGGAGCATCGGGCCGCCGCAAGCGAGTCGTCGTCACCGGGTTGAGCCCGGCGGACGTCGTCCAGCGTCTGGAGTCAGCGTGAAGTTCCATGTCCCCGCATGGCCGGGTCTGCTGGCGGCCGCGCTCGTGGTCGCGGCCGACCAGGGTACCAAGCTCGTCGTCGCCCACTATCGCGACCACCTGCCCTACAAGATCGTCGGCGGCTTGCGGATCGAGTACACGCAGAACACCGGCGTCTCGTTCAGCCTCTTCCGCGGGCAAGCCGGACTGCTGATCATCATCGTGGGCATCGTGACGGCGGCGGTCCTGGTGGGTCTGCTCACCACACCGCGGCGATACGCCGTTCCCCTGGGACTCATCCTCGGTGGCAGTCTGGGCAACTGGGTCGACCGCGCGCGTCTCGGCTATGTCGTGGACTTCGTGACTGCCCCGCATTGGCCCACCTTCAATATGGCCGACGTAAGCCTGGTCGCCGGCATGGCGCTGCTGGCCGTGATGGTCTTCTGGCCGCAGCGCCGCACGGAGTGATCAGATGAGGTCCGCCGTGGCCGGGCCGGCTGAGGCGGGCGGCCGGCTGGACGTCGTCCTCGCCCGCTTGGCTGGCGTCAGCCGCGCTCAAGCACAGAAGCTCATCGAAGGGGGCGCCGCCCTGCTCGATGGGCGGCGGCGCCCCAAGGACCACCCTGTACAGCCCGGGCAGACGATCACGTGGCCGGACGATGGCGGCGCCCAGCCGGTGGACGCCGATCTGCGCGCCCAAGCTATCGACGTCGCCGTGGCCTACGAAGACGACGACCTGTTCGTGGTCGACAAGCCGGCCGGCCTGGTGGTGCATCCGGCGCCAGGCCATCAGGAGGGCACGCTGGTCAACGCCCTGCTCGACCGCGGCATCTCGGGCGGCCACGGCCGCCGGCCGGGCATCGTCCACCGCTTGGACAAGGACACGAGCGGCCTCATGGTGGTCACTCGCACCGAGGCCGCCTATCAGCAGCTTGTCGCCGACATGGCGGCCCGGCGCATAGAGCGGACGTACGCCGCACTGGTCGTCGGCTCTCTTCCGCAGGACGAGGGGACCATCGACGCGCCCATCGGCCGCCACGTGCGCGATCGCACGCGCATGAGTCTGCACACTGCCAGACCGCGGCGCGCCGTGACGCACTTCACCGTGGCGCGCCGCTACGACGGTTACACCCTCGTGGACGTTCGTCTGGAGACCGGCCGTACGCACCAGATCCGGGTGCACTTCGCAGCCCTGGGCTATCCGGTGGCCGGCGATGCCGTCTATGGTCGCCGGCCACGTCCGGCCGGCCTCGAGCGGCAGTTCCTGCACGCCCGCAGACTGGCCTTTCCTCATCCATTGGAGCGGGAGCGGCGCCTCGTCTTCGACTCGCCGCTCCCGCCCGACCTCAGCTCCTTCCTCGCCGGCCTGAGGCCGTTTGCCGATCGCTAGGAGGTCCGCCGCCGCGCGTCTCTCCCGACGACTGTCGGCGGCCCCGATCGGAGCCCCATCCGTGCGGCTCGTCACAATGCGTTGTCAGCACATGATCCGTGACTGGACACAGTTGAAGTCGCGAGAAGCACTCCGATATACTGCGGCGCGCGATGATGTCCGTACCCATCCAGCCCAGTGCAGCCCCCGAGCGATCGCTCACTCAGCGCATGGAGGCGCTCAGGCGCGCCAACCATGTGCGCAGCGAGCGCGCGTCGCTGAAGGCCCAGCTCAAGAACGGGGAAGTCTCCATCGTGTCCATCATCGAGCGGCCGCCGGAGTACCTCCAGACGGCCAAGATCATGGACGTGCTCATGGCGGCCCCCAAGTACGGACGCGTCAAGGCGGCGCGCATCATGGAGCGCTGCCGTGTGAGCCCCAGCAAGACGGTCGGCGGCCTCTCCGACCGTCAGCGCCGGGAGCTCATCGCCGCTCTCGAGGAGTAGGCATCCCCTCGGTCTTCGTCATCTCGGGGCCGTCTGGCGCCGGGAAGGGCACCATCATCCGGCTTGTCCTCGCCTCGCTGCCGCATCTCTCGGTCTCGGTCTCCGCCACCACGCGCCCGCCGCGCTGCGCCGAGACCGACGGGCGGGAGTATCACTTCATGGGTCGCGCAGCCTTCGAACAGGCGGTAGCGGAGGGCCGCTTCCTGGAGTGGGTAGAATACGGAGGTAATCTCTACGGGACGCTGCGGTCGGATGTAGAGAGCAGGCTGGCCTCCGGCGACGACGTGATCCTCGAAATAGAGCTTCAAGGAGCACGAGCCATGCGCCGGGCACTGTCGGATGCGACGTTCGTGTTCCTCGCCCCGCCCAGCGCCGCCGAGCTGGCGGAGCGGCTGCGAGGTCGCGGCACCGAGTCCGAGCAGACGATTGCCACGCGGCTGCGGATCGCAGAGCAGGAGCTGGCCGCCGCCCGCGAGTTCGACCACGTCGTGATCAACGACGTGGCACAGCGGGCGGCCGCCGATGTGGCCGCTATCATCCGCGCCCGCCGAGGCGCGCAGACAGAAGGAGAGTAAGTGGACCGACCCCGCATCGACGAGCTACTGCCACACGCCGGCAACTCGCGCTACCTGCTGGCCATCATCGCGGCCAAACGTGCCCGCGAGATCAACAACTACTACAACCGGCTCGGCGAGGGACTGCTGCTCGACGAGCGAACTCCTCTCGAAGAGTTCACCCCGCCACTCATCACTACTCGCAGCAAGAACCTGTTGACGATCGCCCTGCAGGAGATCGCCGACGGGCGCATCGGCTTCACCACCAGGGACTAGCGCGCGGCAGCGGCCGCAATGACCCAGACGCAAACACGCACGTCCCCCGCCCGCAACGTCCTCGTCGGCGTCACCGGCGGCATAGCCGTTTACAAGGCGGTAGAGCTTGTGCGCCTGCTGGTCAAAGAGGGCTACGGAGTCACCGTGGTCGCCACGCAGGCCGCCGAGCGCTTCGTCATGCCGCTCACCTTTGCCGCCGTCTCGCAGCGGCCCGTCTTGGACGACCACACGTCGTGGCAGGCGGACCAGGGCTGGTTCCAGCACATCGACGCCGCTCGTCAGGCGCACGTGCTCGTCATCGCGCCGGCCACGGCCAACACGCTGGCCAAGATGGCGAGCGGTATGGCCGACAACCTCCTGACGGCTATCTACCTCGCCTTCCGGGGCCCCGTCGTACTGGCGCCGAGCATGAACTGGGCCATGAACGAGCACGTCGCCACGCGCCAGAACGCGGAGACGCTGGCCGCGCGCGGCTGCGTGGTGGTCGAAGGCGAGAGCGGCGAGCTTGCGTGCGGGGAAGAGGGCTCTGGCCGTATGGCCGAGCCGGTCGTCGTCCTGGCCGCCGTGCGACGCGCATTCGCCGGCCTGGCGCGAGGCCCCCTGGCCGGACGCCGAGTCGTGGTCACCGCGGGGGGGACACGAGAGGCCGTGGACGCCGTCCGCTTCCTTGGCAACCGCTCCAGCGGCAAGATGGGGCGCGCCGTGGCAGACGCCTGCTACCTGCACGGCGCCCACGTCACGCTGGTCAGCACCGTATCGCAGGAGGCCGCTCCCTACGACGTGGTCGCGGTCGAGAGCGCCGCCCAGATGGCCGCCGCGGTCAAGCAGTTGAGCACAGAGGCGGACGTGCTGGTCATGGCCGCCGCCGTGGCGGACTACCGGCCGGCCAAGCCGGTCGAAGGCAAGATAGAACGCGCCGACACGGAGCGCCTGACGCTGGAGCTGGAGCGCACCGAAGACATCCTGACGAACGCCGCTCGGCCCGGATTGCTGCGCGTCGCCTTCGCCGCCGAGGCCGGGCCGCGGCTTGAGCGGGCGCGCCGCAAGCGCACTCAGAAGGGCGTCGAGCTGCTCGTGTTCAACGACATCCTGGCCGCCGGCATCGGCATCGGGGCCGATGAGAACGAGATCACCATCATCGGCCCAGACGGTGATGAACACGTTCCGCGAGCCCCAAAGTCGATATGCGCGGAGGCCATAGTCGCCGCCGTGGAACGCGAGCTCGTGAGAGGCAGATGACCGTCTCCCGCGCCGAAGTGCTCGCGCTGGCCGCGGAGCTGGTCGCCAACGACCACCTCCGTCGCCACATGCTGGCGACCGAGGCGATCATGCGCGCCCTGGCGCCGCGTCTCGGCGGCGACCCGGACGAATGGGCCGTGGCCGGCCTGGGTCACGACCTCGACATCGAGCAGACGGAGGACGACTTCAGCCGTCACGGCCGGATCGCCGCCGATCTACTCAAGGAGCGACACGCCGGCGAGGCCGTCGTCCACGCGATAGCCGCCCACAACCCCATGACCGGTGTCGTCGCCGACGACACCATGAGCATCGCCCTCATCGCCGCCGATCAGCTCAGCGGGCTTATCACCGCCGCCGCGCTGGTGCGGCCGGACAAGTCTTTGCTCGGCGTCGCCCCCAAGTCGGTGCGCAAGCGCTTCAAGGAGACGGCCTTCGCTCGCGGTGTGGAGCGCGAGAGCATACTCCGCTGCGAAGAGCTAGGCCTGCCACTGGACGAGTTCATCGGGATCGGGGTGGCCGCCATGCAAGCAGCGGCGGCCGACCTCGGACTTGCCTGATCAGATGGACGGCGCCCCTCAGGAGGGGCCGGAGCCGGAGGCATACTCGCTCTTCCAGCGCGGCTCCACCTTCCTGGAGCAAGGCCATCCCGCCCAGGCCGTCATGCTCCTGGAGAAAGCGATGCGCCTGGCGCCAGACAAGAACTCCATCCGCGAGGCGCTCGCCCGCGGCTACTTCCAGCTCGGTCGCTTCAACGCCGCAGCCAGACTCTTTCGCCTCATCACGGACGCCGTCCCGACGAACGACTACGCCCACTTCGGCCTCGCGTGTTCGCTGGTCAGGCTCGGCCGTCTGACCGAGGCGCGGGGCCACTTGCGGCTGGCCGCGGCGATGCGGCCCGAACGGGACGAGTACCGGCAGCGCCTCGCCCGCTGCGACGCTCGCCTGCACCGCAGTAGAGGCGGCCCGGCCGACTGACCGTGCGCGCAGGAGGGGCACCGCCATCACGCTGAGTGCCACAGGCGACCCCGTCTCAGGCCTTGGCCGCCTCGCCCGTCGGCGGAAGGGGCTCGTGCTCGTAGGCCATCTCGCGCAGGATGCGGATGCGCTCCTGGATCGGCGGATGCGTGTCGAGGAGGCCGGCCGTGGCCTTGGCCTTCTTGTTGCGCAGAGGATTGGCGATGTACAGGTGCGCGGTAGCGCGGTTCGCCGTACGGAGCGAATCGGGGTCGGCGGCGATCTTCTGCAGAGCGCTCGCCAGCCCCAGCGGGTTGCGAGTGAGCTCGACGCCAGACGCATCGGCCAGGTACTCGCGTCGCCGAGAGATGGCGAACTGCACCAGGTAGGCGAAGATGGGCGCCACTATGGCCAGAACGATGGCGAC
>Ga0182021_10008396_pt1 | contig 12234 bp, 19 predicted proteins | sample 612E3MmetaG_FD_120493 | JGI IMG/M metagenome (GOLD analysis project Ga0182021, IMG submission 120493) | Permafrost microbial communities from Stordalen Mire, Sweden - 612E3M metaG (Illumina Assembly) | ecosystem: Environmental > Terrestrial > Soil > Wetlands > Permafrost | place: Sweden...
ATAGAAATATGCTATTACGCATCCTCCTGTGTGTTCTTCCTGAGCTTCTTTGTGAGTCATTAATCCCTTGTTTGTTGAGATTATAAGAGTTCCAAGATTTCTTGAAGGTAAATATCTTCTTCTGTATTTTTCTATCTGATCTTTATCACAGCTGAATCTTGGTTTTACTGCCTTGCATTCAGAAACATCCCCTATTGTAAGAGTTATTGATTTTTCCTTAGCATCTATTTTGTATTTCTTTATTGCCTTTTCCTGTTTCATTATTTTAAGAACTTCTATGAGTAGATTGGAAATTATTTTTACTTCTACATTTTCCTTTCCAGCCTTCTTGGCGTTTCTTATCATATTTAGTGCGTCTGCAACTACATCGTGTGACATTTTAACTGTATTTTTGGAAGCCGATTTCAACTGCTATATCTCTAAAGCAGTGTCGACATAAATTTAATCCGTATGATTTTATATGTGCTCCGAATCTTCCGCATCTTTCACATTTCTTTACAGAGATTCCTGTCTTTCTTTTCTTTGGCTCGTTGTGTTTTATATATTTCTGTTTTATTACTGGCTTAGCGTCCAGTTGTTTCAATATTTTTTTCCAATCTGATGCTGTCATTTTATTTTTATATGAATTTTGTCTGGAATGTATCTTCCATAAATTTAATTATTTCTTCTTTTGTGATTACTTGTTTTTTAGAGACTTTACCCGTCTTCATTTTTCTCAGAGCAACTCTTCTTCCTGCTCTCTTGAAGACTATTGTTGTGTCAAATCCCATTATTCCTATATCTCTCTGGTACTCAACTCCTGGTATTTCAATGTATTCTTTTATTCCGAATGAGAAATTATTTACACTTACTTGTTTTTTCCTGAGAGTATTGTCTATACTTATTAGCATTTTCTTGAGAAAATCCATGTAATTCTTTCTTAATGTAACAACCGCCCCAACTTCTAATCCTGGTCTAACTCCCCATGTGGGGATTCTTTTCTTTGATTTTATCTTTGCTGGTTTTTTTCCAGTAAGGAATTTCAATAATCTAAAACCTTTATCGAGAGTATCCGCAGTTCCACCTACATTCAATACAATTTTATCTATCTTGACTTTTCTCATTACATTTTCTGAATCTGAGGTCTTCATTTTTTCATTTTTGTTAACTTTTTCTTTTGCCATTTTAATTTGTGACTATAAACTGTTTAATTAAAACATTAATTTTTTCTTTCCCAGTATTTATTTCTGCAGTTTTTCTTTCCTTATTTATCTTCTCGACTTTTCCTTTTTCTCCTGAGTGCTTTCCTGCAAATACCATTATCTGTGAATTTTCTTCAAAAGGAAGGCATTTTTCTATTTTCTTACTCTTGAAATTTATTAAAACTGAATCATTTACTTTACACTTTATATTTGAAAGGAAATTTCTTCCGTCGCTTAAATTCAACTGAACTTTCTTTCCCTTTAGCATTTTTTTGTCTATCACTTTAGCAACCTTTGTTGCTGCTTCGCTCTCTTTTATTTCTTCAATATTCAATTTTTCATTCTTAAGAACAGTAAGTCTGTAATTATTCTTTGAAGGGACAAGTGTGATTATATCGAATAAAAGAACACCTTGCTTTTCATCTCTCACTTCTTTTCCATTTACTAATATATTTTTCATGTGAATCATTTTCTTTGCTTCTTTTCTGTTTTGTGCAACATTAAGTATATCTCTGAGTATTATTAAAACTGGAAGAGAATCTGCAAATCCTACGTTAGGTTGAACTACAAAAGCAGTTCCTTTTCTCTGTATTGGCCAACTCTTAGGTATAGCGTGTCTTTTTAGGTGACTCATTTTTTATCCTCGGATTTTTTATTTTCTTTCACTTTTATTTCTTTTTTCTTTACTTCTTCCAAATGCTTTGTATTCGTCTGAACAACATGTTCTTCTTTTGGTTTTTCGTTTTTAGTTACTTCTGTTTTCTTCTTTGCTCTTGCATCAGATAATTCTATAATTTGAAGATTGGATGGATGCATTTTTACACTTGCCTTAGAACCGTCCATTTTCTTCACATTTATTTCCTCGACTATGATCTTTGATGTCTTAAGATTTATTGAAAGTATTTTTCCCGTCTTTCCCTTAAATTTACCATTGAATACTTTAACTTTATCTCCCTTCCTTGCAACAATATTTCTTTTTCCCTGCTTCTTTCTTAATTCTTTAGATAAGTTTATACTTACGAACTTCTTTCTAAGATGCAATGGAGCATTAGCTACATATTTTCTTTGTTTTCTAGGCTGTTTACTGCCTTTCCAGTGTGTTGAAAATTTCTTTTTCATTGTGCAAAATCTCCTAATTTTGTATTTGTCAAAAATTTCTTGTTTTTCATTTTAGTATACTATTGAAGCGATTTTGGCAACTTGTGCCCATCTCTCCTGTACCTCTCTTGGTATTGGTCCTTTAATTTGAGTTCCTTTTGGATTTCCTTTTTCATCTTTCATTATTGCAACAGCATTGTCTTCGAATGCAATTCTTTCTCCGTTTAATCTTCTGTAAGGTTTTTTAACTCTTATAACAACAGCGTCGAAGACTTTTCCTTTCATATCTGGAACACCTTTTCTAACGGATACTTTTACCCAGTCTGCTATCTTTGCTGCTGTCTGCTTTCCTTTCTTAGCCTTTGATTTTTTAACTGAAACTATCTTTACTATTTTAGCTCCGCTATTGTCAGCGGCAATCATATTTGCACCCAAATTCAATCCTTCTGTTCCTCTTGCACTTATAGCTTTCATTTTATTTGTTCACCTCACTTGAATCTTTTAATTTTTTGACAACGACAAAATGAATTATTTTACTAAGAGGTCTGCATTCGTGAACTCTTATTAAATCTCCTACTTTAATTTCATTTTCCATAATAGCAGGAACTCTTGCATGTATCTTTGTTTTTAATTTTGCATATCTCTCATATTTTCTCACATATATCATTCTCTCGAATTCTATGACTATTCTCTTTGGGAATTTCTTTGTTATTATTCCTTCAAATACTCTTCCTCTTGTTCCTACTCTTATTTCGTTTCCAGCAACAGCTACATTTGATTGTTGACCATTTTTGTCTGAGTCATTCTTCTTAGCTTCTGCTTTTGTTTTTTGTTTCTTTTCCATTTTGTTTCTGTTTTTTGATGGTCTTAGTCCTCTATAGAGTTGTTCTCGAAGCCCATTTTTAGAAGAAGAGGTTTTATCTTCTTCATGTGGTCTCCCTGAAGCTCTATGATGTTGTTCTTGTAAGTCCCACCGCAAGCAAGCTCGTTTTTGAGAGCCTTTGCGATCTTCTTCACATCGACATCCTTATCGAATCCGCTGACAATCGTGACGACCTTTCCGTACCTTTTCTTGTCCGTGGTCACGTTTATCCTTTGCGAACCCCTCGTGAGGTTATCCCATTCTATTGCCTGTAATGGCAATCCTGTTTTCGGATCTATTTCCATAGTTTATTTTTTTTCAACGCCTCCCTTAGAGGTATTGAATGTTAACATCTTTGCAATAGTCTTTTTAATTTGTTTGGTATTTGCACTTCCTGTCTTTGATGATTTTGTTCTTGATTTTACAAGTTCTACTTTTAATTCTTTAAGCTTTTTTTCTCTGTCTTCTTTGCCCATTTTTGCTATTTCTTTATATTTCATTATGCAAAATACCTCCAGTATTTTGTATTTGTCAAAAATTTCCTATTTTTCATTTTTTACTCCTTTTTGCTTTCTTAGTAGGTCTGCTTTCGTATTCCTGCTCGTTTATTTTTAATTGAGCTTTCATTGCATCATTTAGATTTATTTTATCTTTTAATATTGCGTGAGGAGAAAGAATACTTACTTTTATTCCGACTGTTCCTGGTTTTGTTTCTGCTCTAGCCTGTGCTCTGTCTACAACTTTTGCAGTATCTCCTGTTTTCTTTAGGAATCCTTGAGCGAATCTCCATGTCTTTGCCCTTGAGCTTGGTAATTTGCCACTCAATCTTATTTCACAACCAAGAGCTCCAGCTCTCATAACCTTTTCAAGATTTCTGTAAGCAATTATTTTGAATTTTAATGGACCGAATCTTTCCAATCCAAGTGCTATTTCGTCTGCTATTATTTGTGAGTCGAATTCTGGTTCCATTATCTCTTCAACATCTAGATGAAGATTTTCAAACTTGAAATTCTTTCTCAGGTATTCTGTTATTTCATTCAACTTTTCTCCGCCTCTTCCAATTATTAAACCAGGCTTGTTTGTAGAGATAATTATTTTTTCACCAACTGGAGTATATTCTATCTTTACTTTGCTAACTTTTCCTTTTCCAAGCATTTTCTTTACGGATTCTTTTATAGCAAATTCATCTTTCTTTAATTTTACAGTTTGTTTTTCTTCCATTTTAATTTAGTTTTACTTTTTATCCTCCACTTTCTTCTCTTCTGATTTTTTATTTTTCTTATCTTTGATTTTCATTTCTATTGCTCTCAGAGTTATGTGCGTTCTTTTTCTCTTAACTCTACCGAATCTTCCACGAGGAGCTGGTGCCCAATTCGCACTTGCTTCAACTATAATGGGTTCATTAATCTCGTGATTATTTGCATTTCCTGCAAGGCTCTTAAGCAAAACTATAAAATGTCCAGCAGCTCTCTGAGGGAAAGCTCCACCGCTCATTCCTTTTCCTTTTCTGTGTGAATATTCTCCTTTCATTGGAACAGCTTTCTTCAATAACATGACTTGTTCTAAATCTCTTATTGCATCTCCTATTCTTTTTCCTTTTATGAATTTGCATATGTTCATAGAATATTTTGTAGATACTGGAATACTTTTAGCGTTAACGTAAACTTCTTCTTTCTTTATTTTCTTTACAGATTTTTTAATTTCTTTTTTCTCGTCTTTTGTTTTTTTATCTTCAGTCTTTTTTTCTTCTTTTTCTGTAGTTGGAACTTCAGTTGTGTTTGCTTTTGTTTCTTCTATCTTTTCCTCCTCAACTTTTGGCTTAGTCTCGAGTATATTTTTCTCAGCTTTTATTGGCTGTTTCTTCATAGCCTTGCTTTCTTTCTGATTTGGGTTATAATTTTTTTCTGTCATTTTTTATTTATTTCTTAGCTTTGTGTTTACTTCCTTTTGTTGCTCCTATTCCAGCCTTACTATGAGCTACTTTTGATCTTGTTCCAGACATTTCTCCAAGTCTATGTCCAAGCATTTCAGTTTCTATTAATATAGGATTGAAAGTTTTTCCGTTGTGAACCTGAATAGTCATTCCAACCATCTGCGGAACAATTATTATATCTCTTGAATGTGTTCTTATCTTCTTTCCCTTCTCTATTTTTGTCTTAGCTCTCTTAACGAAATCTTCAACAACTTGGAAATTTCTAAGAACGCTTCTTCTCTGTCTTGAAGGTAAATATTTAGCAAATTCTCTAACTTCTAATCCTTTAAGTTCCTCAACGGACTTTCCTCGATACATGAATTGTTTTTTTTGTATTTCCATTATGCAAAATCTCCTAATTTTGTATTTGTCAAAAATTTCTTGTTTTTCATTTTATTGTTTATTTCTTTTTACCTGTTCTTCTTGGTCTTATTAATCCTACTCTCTTTCCTGCAGGAGCATTTCTCTTTGCAATCTTACTCTTTATGTTCTTTCCTCTACCTGAACCGAATGGGTGATCAATTGCGTTAACCTTAACAGCACTTGTTCTAGGCCACATCTTGTTCTTTATTTTCTTAATATAATGTTGCTTTCCTGCTTTTATAATTGGTTTTTCTAATCTTCCGTGTCCTGCAATATGCCCAATCACTGCTCTGCATTTTGACTGGAAAACTTTTTCTTGTTTTGAAGGAAGCATTACGAAAACTTTGTCTCCAGTTATTCTTGTTACTATTGCCATATTTCCACCTGCCTTTATGAATTTTCCTCCGTCTCCAGGTCTTGATTCAATGCAGTATACTTCGGTCTTTATTGGCATTTGTCCTAAATGAAGAATATTTCCTGGATGAATTCCCTCTGTAAATGATATTTTCTGTCCTTCTACCATTCCTTTAAAAGCAGGTATAAAGAATGAGCCGTCTCTATGAATAATCTTTGCTAAAGGTGCTGAATGACAAGATGAATTTAAGAGTTTTATAACAGTTCCTTCTCCTTCAAGCACTTTTGGATATTGAATTCTGTATACAAATGATGTAGGCTTCGCTCTGTATGTTGAACTTCCGTGTCCACGTGCCTGTTGAATAATTCTCTTTCCCATTATTGTTTACCTTTACATTAATCCTAATTTAGTTGCAACGTCAATTGCAAGATATTTTTTATTTAATTTAACATAAGCAATCTTTTGATTGTTTCTTATATTTGTTCTTATTTTTTCAACTTTAACATTGAATAAACTTTCAACTTCTTTTTTCAATTCCTGTTTAGTTACTTTTTGGTCAATTGAAAATGTTAATACGTTGTCAAGTTCTACTTTCATAATTGCTTTTTCAGTTGCTACAGGTTTTATGTTCATTTTTTATTTTCTCCCATTTTGTTCTCCAACTCTTTTATTGCATTTTCAGTATAAACAGCTACTCTTCCCAATCCACCGCTTGCTAAGTCAGTTACCCCTAATTCTCTTGCCTTTTTTACTTCGAATAATTTTGTCTTTAATTCTTCGTCCTTTCCTAAAACTAATATCATTCCTGCAGTGGATTTGTATTTTCTTCCTCTTCTTTTTCCTCTTCCTGCTCTTATTGATTTTTCCTTTAGAGAAACATCATATAAATTTCCAAGAACTGTCTTTAATTCTTCAAGAATTTGTTTTGTTTTAGACTTTGTAATTGCAGAAGAAATAACAAAAGGAGCTTTCTTGTCTAATTTTTCTATTGTAGCATATTTCTTTATAATATATTTGTCAGAACCAGTAGCAGCAATAGCAGAGGCGAATGCAATCTGCAATTCTTTCTTATTTATTTTTAATTCATTTAAGAATTGAGTTACTTTTGGAGGATGAGCTCTCATACCACCTTTTGCATTAGGAACTTCAGCAGCTTCCCAATTAAATTGTGAACCTCTTCTAGTTAATATTTTTCTTGGAACTCTTGATTGTCCTCTTCCATAACCGCTTCTCCATACGTGTCTTGCATGAATAACTTTTCCTTTTGCTGAACTTTGTTTTCCAGCAACAGGTGAAGGAGCATAAGGTTGTTGTCTTTTCTTTGCCTCAAGAACTTTTGAAACAATATCTTCTCTTATTTCAGATTCAAATATTTTTGATTTCATTTCTTAACCTCCACGAATTCAAAGATTTTCTTTCCCTGTTCTTTTGTTGGTCTTAATGGAGAAGTAATTAATACCTGTCTCTTTGCAGGACCCTGAACACTTCCATATACTATTATGTAATCTGTTTTTATGTCTCCATAATTTTTTATTCCTTTCATTTGTTTTTCAGTTTCTTCTGCTTTTGTCATAGATAATATTTTTTGATTATAATGAACCCTTGTGAACATGCCAAGTTGTCCGGCCATAGGGGCTTTAAAAGTTACACGAGCTGGATGCCAAGGTCCAAGAGTTCCTGGTCTTCTTACACCTTTTTCTGACTTATGACTTTTTAGTGTAATACCAAATCTCTCAACAGGTCCTGAAAATCCCTGACCTTTTGTTAACCCTCTTATATCTACAAGTTCTCCCTGCCCGAATACTTCTCCAACTGAGATTTCCTTGTTTAAATGAGCTTTAATAAAATTCAATTTTTCTTCTATATTTCCAGTCAATCCAATCTCTGTCATGTCTGGAGTTTTTTTAACATTTGTTTTCTTAACTTGAGAATAAGCGAGAACAGAAACATCATCGTAATCACCCGCCTTTAAATTTTCAGAAACATTTTTTCCCTGTTTAGGAATTTTCACTCTTCTTTTTAGTTCTTTGTCAACATGTTCAACAAGAACATCCTTGGCAACCTTTCCATTTTTATAAAATCTTATTGAAAAAATCCTCATGGAAGGACACTCAATGACTGTTGAAGGAATGATAATCTTCTTGTCTTTTGTCATTGAATTTGCCGTCAGGTCTTTCACCTCAACAGAAAACATGCCCGCCTTATATCCTATAAAACCCTTAATATTTTTTCCAGAATTTATGCTTTTCCAGTTCACACTAGGTAAAAATTTACTGACTCTCTTTCTGGGCCAGAACTGCAAACTTCCTTTTCTTGGTGATTTTGGTGGTGCCATTTGTTATGCTTATTAATAGTGCGGATATCATTTTACCCTTCCCTGGAATAATATCTTGAGAAAAATGAGGTTTAAAAAGCTGTTGGTGGGTATTTTATAAGTTTTAGAAAGATTTATTTTCAAGCTCTCAATTCTAGGTAACTTTGAGACTTCTTTTCATCTATCTCCGTTTTTCTTAGAATTTTTCCTACTCTTTTTGACTTTTCTCTTATAAGTGCAAAGTCTTCTGAAGTCTTAAGTTCAGCAGGAACTTCTATATTCTCTATAAGAAAATCATGAATAATTACTGCCTTTTTAAAATCAGGGCCTTCAAAAATAAAACTCTCAACCATCTTTCTGTCATTTGTCTTCAAATTGCAAAAATCTATCTTTGGAGTTTCATCTCCTTTCGTTCCAGGTTTTCCAGATTTAGGAGCTTTAGGTTTAATCTTTAGTATATCTGTTCCAACAGTAAAGCTAAGAGCAAAAAAGTTCTTTGGAAATTTACTTATCAAGTTGAGTATCTCTGTTCCAGTCATTTCTTTTTCAATTGAATAATTCTTAACTCCTTGGAATTGTGAAATTTTTTTAAAATCCAAAATTCCCTTAAGATCATTTGTTCCTATTATTGAGCCAGTAACTTTTGTTTTATTATTTCCAAGTTTTTCAGCCAAATCTTTAACTAATTCATTTGCAAATTCAGCAGAAGTCTTTATTGTGTAATTTCCTTTTGAGTTTTTTGCTTCAACCAAAGCCCTATTTTTGAACTCCCCCTTAGAAAATTTTAAAAATTGTAAATGCACGGACTCATCAAAATTCTTTTCCTGCACCTTTTTTATAAAATTCATATCTATCTTTCTCCAAACTAGTTTATAAACTTTTTTGCAAACTCCCTTAACAAAACTTTATAAATTGTATAGCTCTTTCTTTATAAAGGAAATATAGAGGGAAAAAGAAAAATATGGTGGATAATGATATTACAAAGAAAGTTATGACAGCTGTAATATTAATAGTACTTATTGTTTTGACAGCATTCATACTTAAGCCAATAATTATGGCAATAATTCTTGGAATAATTTTAGCTTTTATTTTTACACCGATTTATGATTTTGCTTTCAAATATATAAAGAGAAAAAATCTTACAGCTTTTTTGATGTGCTTGCTTTTACTTTGCATTATAATTATTCCTCTTTGGTATATTGCTCCCATAGCAATAGACCAGTCAATAAAGTTTTACATGAACTCTCAGAGCATTGATTTTGTTACCCCCTTAAAAACAATTTTCCCTAAGATGCTTGAATCAGCGGCATTTTCCAACGAGATAGGTTTAACACTTCACACTTTTGTAACCAAGACAACGAGTTCTCTCATGAATTCTCTTTCCAATGTAATTCTTAATTTTCCAACTTTGCTCTTGCGTCTTTTAGTAGTTTTCTTTTCTTTTTTCTTTGTTCTGAGAGATAAAGAAGAATTGATATCATACATTAAAAGTCTCATTCCATTTTCAAAAGAAGTTGAAAAAAGATTATTTGCCTCTTCAAAAGATTTGACTATTTCAATATTATTCGGACAGGTAGTTATAGGAATGGGTCAGGGACTTACTGCAGGAATTGGTTTCTTCATTTTTGGTGTTCCAAATGCACTTCTTCTAACTATACTTGCAATGATAGCAGGAATGTTTCCAATTGTAAGTACTACAATAGTTTGGGTTCCTGTTGCAATATATCTTCTAATCGCCGGAAATACTGTAAGTGCATTGGGAGTAGTTATGTTTGGATTAATTGCTTCAGTTATAGAAGCTCTTTTCAAGCCTATATTTATATCGAGAAGGGCAAAAATGAATTCTTCTCTCATACTCTTTGGGATGGTTGGAGGACTTCTTCTATTTGGATTACTTGGAATAATCCTCGGTCCTTTAATCCTCGCTTATCTTTTCATAGTAATAGAAGCATACAGAGATAAGAAGTTACCCGATGCAGTTATTAAGGCTCCTGAAAAAGAATAACTATAAAAATAAATTTTTGATATATAATTTAAAGAGATGGAATTAAAAGTTAAAGTATTAAAATGGTCTGCAGGTATTCCTGTGGCAATGCTCACCCTTAAGACGGCAGAATCAATGGGGATTCATGAAAATGACAGAGTTTCCATAGCGAAGTTATCTAAAGGGGAGGGAGAGTTTTCAACAATTGTTGATATAGTTGAAAACATTATAGAGGAAGATGAAATAGGAATCTCCTTAGAAATAAAAGAAATTTTTAATGTTAAGAGCGGGCAAAAAGTTGATGTAAATATTGCAAAATCTCCAAAGAGTCTTGATTACATAAGAAAGAAAGTAGATGGTAAAAGACTTTCAAAGGAAGAAATTAAAGTTATAATAAAAGATATAGTAAATAATTCTCTTTCAGACCCTGAAGTTGCTTTATTTGTCTCTGGAATGTATGAAAATAAAATGGATTTTAAGGAGACAATTGATTTAATTGAAGCTTTTCTTGAATCCGGAGAGAATTTATCATTTAAAGGCAAATTTATGGTGGACAAGCACTGCGTCGGTGGAATACCTGGAAACAGAACAACTCCTATAGTTGTTTCAATATGTGCTGCTGCAGGATTGACTTTTCCTAAAACATCTTCAAGAGCAATAACAAGTGCAGCAGGAACTGCAGATGTTATAAGTGCAATAGCAAAAGTTGAATTTTCAAAACAAGAATTGCAAAAGATACTAAACAAAACAGGAGCATTCATGATATGGGGAGGATCAATAGAATTGGTTCCAGCAGATTCAAAAATAATAAGAATAGAAAAGATGCTCAAGATAGATCCAAAGTCTCAGCTTTTAGCATCTATAATGTCAAAGAAGCTTGCAGTTGGAAGTAAATACATTCTAATTGATATTCCATATGGAAAGTATGCAAAAGTGAATAAGAAAGAAGCATTAAAATTAAGAAAAGAGTTTGAAAAGCTTGGAAAATATTTTAAATTAAAATTAAAAGTTGTTTTAACAAAAGGAGATGAGCCGATTGGCAACGGTGTTGGCCCCATATTAGAACTTAGAGATATAATAAAAGTTTTGAATCTTTCTGAAAATGCCCCCGAAGATTTAAGGACAAAATCTCTATTCCTTGCAGGACAGATTTTAGAGATGACAGGAAAGGCAAAGAAAGGAAAAGGAATATATATAGCTACAGAAATTCTTCGTTCAGGAAAAGCTTTTGAAAAATTTATACAAATAATAAAAGCCCAGCAGGGAAATATAAAACATGTTGAGCCAGGGAAATTTAGAAAAGATATATATGCAAGTACAAGTGGAACAATATTAGAAATAAATAATATAAAAACAAATCTTCTTGCAAGAGTTGCAGGCTGTCCAATGGACAAAACTTCTGGATTGTACGTTTATAATCACGTTGGAAGCAAAGTAAGTAAGGGAGATAAGATTCTTACAATATATTCTGAATCAAAACCTCGTCTCAAAGAAGCCCTGATATACTATAATAAGGAAAAACCCATAAAGATAGGTAAATGACAATTTTTTTAAACTTGACTTCTCTGACTTTTATATGAGAAGCGAAGATTACAAGAGTAAATTCACTGAATATTTTAAGAAAAATCTTAAAAAAGGATACACTGAAGAATCTTTGAGATGGGCTCTTGTCAATCAGGGCTATTCAAGAACACTTATAGATTCTGCACTTGAACAAACTCATAAGGAGCTCGCAGAGGAAGCACCTATACTTAAAGAAAAACCTGTTATAAATTACGAACTTCTTGACGAGAATAATAAACCAGTTGAAGTAAAGAGACCCTGGTGGAAAAGAATATTTGGATTGTAATTTAGTTTTTGATTTATTCTAGAAAAGAGTTTAATTATACGAATATAACTTTATAATTGGGTTGTAAGCAGCCGAGGTGAAATTATACTTATATTAAAAGAAACTGTTACAGCTAATTACTATTCTTCAAAACAAAATCCTTTTAAATTGAATTTTTCTGTTAATCCTATCAAGCCTCCATCGCATAACGGTATTGCACCTGCCTTGAGAGCAGGGCCCTTTGGGCACCCAGGTTCGACTCCTGGTGGGGGCGTTC
>Ga0182021_10008397_pt1 | contig 12234 bp, 9 predicted proteins | sample 612E3MmetaG_FD_120493 | JGI IMG/M metagenome (GOLD analysis project Ga0182021, IMG submission 120493) | Permafrost microbial communities from Stordalen Mire, Sweden - 612E3M metaG (Illumina Assembly) | ecosystem: Environmental > Terrestrial > Soil > Wetlands > Permafrost | place: Sweden...
CTTGCGAACCTGCTCCTGGCTCTTGCCGCAGAAGCTACAGCGATATGGAACCTTTGGGCCGCTCTTGGTCGTCGTCACGCGCCTTGCCCTGTCCTTCGCGAGTGCACTCTTGAGGAGCTATTCGGTGGCAGTCTCGGGCCCCTTGTCGTTGCTCGGACTATCCAAGGAGCCAGCCATATCCGATCCGCCACCACCCTTGTTCGGCACCGGTGATCCGATGGCAGTGTAGACAGCGTCGATTATGCCGTAGTCCTTGGCCTCCGGTGGAGACATGAAGTAGTCCCTGGAGGTATCGGCAACTATCTTCTCGATCGGTTGCTTTGTGTGCTGACTGAGGATCTGATGATTTGTGTTGACAAGAGTCTCCATCTCCTTGACCTGGATGAAGACGTCCGGGGTGTTGCCTCGGAAGCCGCCCGAACCCTGATGGATCATGATTCGGCTGTGCGGGAGCGCGAAGCGCTTGCCGGGGGCGCCTGCCGCGAGAAGTACGGCCGCCATGCTGGCAGCCATGCCGATGCAGATCGTGCTGACGGGCGCCCGCACGTACTGCATCGTGTCGTAGATGGCCAGTCCGCTGGTGATGACCCCGCCGGGCGAGTTTATGTACAGGCTGATGTCTCGCTCCGGATCCTCGGCGTCGAGGAAGAGCAACTGGGCGATCACAAGGTTCGCGATGTTGTCCTCTATCGCGTCACCCAGGAAGACGATCCGCTCGCGCAGAAGGCGCGAGTAGATGTCGTAGGCGCGCTCGCCACGACTCGAGGACTCGATGACCATTGGCACGAGCATCGGATCGTCTCCTCTCTACGGGCTTGGGCTACGCGCCCGTTGAGGCTGCCGCTTCCGGCGTAAGGCTTCCCGGATCAGTTGCCCCGATCGACGCACTGGCCTCGCCCGACGGGTGGGAGACCGGCGAACTCTCATCGGTCTCCTCGACGTGCGGCAGTCGCGGAGACTCGGGATGAGCTGCCAGCCACTCGTCTACGAGCAACTCTACCGTCCTGGACCGTCGGAACGTGCTTCGGATGTAGTTTCGTCCACGCTCCGATTCGAAGTAGTGGATCAGGTTGGGGTTGTTCGCGTAGCGAGACCGGGCCCGATCGATTTCGCCCTCGATATCGCTCTCCGGGACCTCGACGCCCTTCGCCTTGGCGATCTCGGTCAGCACCAGGAGCGTCTTGACCCGCTTCTCCGCCTGAGGTCGGAACTCCGCGTGGAGCTCTTCGCTCGTCTTGCCGACGACCTTGAGATACGCCTCTTCGTCGATGCCCTGACGGGCAAGAGCGGACTTCAGCTCGTCGTGCATGACTTCGACTTCCTGGTCGACCAGAACGTCCGGCAGCTCCAGCGTGGCGTTGCCGACGGCGTACTCGATGATCTTGTCCGCGAAGTCGTGCCGGGCGGTGTCCAGGGCATTGGCCTCAAGCCGCGTCCGCAACTCGGCCGTCAGACCGGCCATGTCCTCGAACCTGCCGACAGACCTGGCGAATTCGTCATTTGCCTCGGGCAGAGCCTTGTGGCGCAGTTCCAGGACCTTCACCGAGAAGTGGGCCGCCGCGCTTCGCAGCGACTCTTCCTGGTAGTCATCCGGGAAGACGACGTCGAACTCGCACTCTCCGCCCTTCGCGACCCCCAGGAGGTTGTCCTCGAAGCCGGGGATGAGGCGGCCGTCGCCGACGATCAGCGGCATTCTGTCCGATGAGCCGCCCTCGAAGGCCACGCCGTCGCGGGTGCCGACGTACGAGATGATCGCGTAGTCGCCCTTCTCGGCGCCGCGGCCCGTCACCGGCTCGAGGCTCGCCTGTCCGTCGCGAAGCTCGTCGAGAACCTTCTCGACCATGGTCTCGTCAACAGCCTTGATCTCGGGCTTGAAGCCGAAGTGGTCGTAGTCCCCGAGCTTGACTTCGGGCCTGACCTGGACGATCGCCTTGAAGATGACCGGTTTGCCTTCCACGCCCTGGGTGATCTCCACCTCGGGCGAGGTGAGCGGCAGGATGTCCTGCTCGCGCATCGCCTCACGGAAGGCGTCTTCGACCAGCTGGTCGACCGCCTCATCGAGGACCGCCCCGGGGCCGAGGACGCGTTCGAGCATCAACCGGGGCGCCTTCCCGGGACGGAAACCCGGGACTCGAGCCTGGCGCGAGAGACGCCCGACAGCCTGATCGATGGCTTTCGCGAGGCGCTCGGGCGGAAGCTCGAACTCGAGCTGGAGACGAGACTTGGCAAGGAGTGTGTTGTTGGTCTGCATTGTCGGCAGATTATAGGTTGCGGGGCGGTCCGGGACCGAGGCTGCGTGATAGTGCAGTTGCAGGACGCCCCTCCCTCTCGCCGGCCGAGGCGCCAGGTGCCGGCCGATTGACAGGCTGATGCGCATCTGCGACATACTTTGTCGCCATGGCGACGAGCATTCGCACTCGACCGACTCGCAACAAGGCACAACCCGCAGGCCCTGAGGGCTCCACCGGGGGCGCTTTCGCGGCAGCGCCACTGGGCGCCACCACCACGGCCCAGGACGGCCATCTCGACCCAGGCCGAACCGGCGTCGTCTTCGTCCACGGCATCGGAACTCAGCCGGCGTGCGAGACCTTCCTGGAGTGGTCCGGCTCGGTCGTTGACCTGCTGGCCGATTGGCGGACCGGCCATGGGTTCGGCGAGGACCCGGTCCTGCACTGCGACTACGACCTCTCCGGGACCAGACTGCCCATCCTGGAGTTGGAGGTCCCCGAATACGACGGCCACCCGGCCGCGACCTGGGTCCTGACGGAGGCGTGGTGGGCGGCGACGACCCGCTCACCCGGCCTTGGCTCAATGACGGCCTACGTCCGCCACGCCCTGCCCGGGATCATGGACGGCATCCGCCAGAGCTACCGGCAGCGAACCGACCTGTGGGCCAAGAAGCGTGGCCAGGTCCGCGCCTTTGCCAAGACTTCGGACGGCTACGCGCACAGTCAGCTGGTTCTGGCCGCCGTCTCGGGGCACCGAACCGACTGGGTGGACGTACTCGACCGGATCCAAAAGGAATTGACTATCCTCGCCTTCGGGCCCGCTCTCATCCTCGGCAGACTGGTTCTCTTGGTATACGCCCCTTTCCGCTCAATCCCGATCGCGGCGATCCAGAACGTGGCGGCCCTGAAGTCGGCGGACAACTTCCTGACCCGCTGGTTTGGCGAATTGCCCGACATCATCTCGGACCCCGTTCAGTCCGCCAACGTCCGGTCCAGGTTGGTCGCGGCAATTCGGGGCCTTCAGGCGGAAGGCTGCGGCCGCATCGTTGTCGTTGCACATTCGGGCGGAGCGATCATCGGGTACACCACTCTGTGCGATCCGATATTCAGCGATACCGCGGTCGACAAGTTGATAACGCTCGGAGAGGGGCTGGCTCTCGCGTGGCGCATCGAGAACGCCCCCAAAGGCCTTCAACCCGGCTCGCGTCTTCTCGGCGACCTTTCGAAGCTGCGACCCGGCCTTCGCTGGGCCGACTTCTGGGCGACCTACGATCCAGCGCCGGCCGGCCCGATCAAACCTCCGCCCGGCGCCGGAGTCGCCGATCGATCGCATTCGACGACCAACCGGATGAGCATCCTGGAGGACCACGGCTCCTACTGGGACAACGACGAGGAGTTCCTGATCCCGCTCCTCCAGCATATCGACGCGCCGACCGGAGCCCCGGAGGAGTCCCGCTTCTTCCGCGACGACAACCTGGCCACGGTCCGGTTCTCGTGGCGGCGGCGGCGCGTGGCGGTTCTGGCATTGTGGCGATGGATCGCCACCCTGGGCGCATTGATTCCCATCGCGGCAACGACCGCCACTTCGTTGCTCGGCGCCGCCGGCATCTCAGCGCTCGCGAAGCGGCACGGTCCGGAACGGCTCGGGGCGGACTTCGCGTGGCTCTGGGCCAGACTCCCCGGCCACGAGATCATCGCCGGGCCGCTGGACGGACTATCGAAGGTGGCCGGCTGGCCCGGCGCCCTGCCACTCATTGGCGAGTGGCTCATGGGCGTCGCGATCATTGCGGTCGCGTTCCTGATCCTGGCCCGGATCGGCGTCGGCCGGTGGGAGGCCTGGGATCAGATGGAACGCCAGGCGGCCCGCAAGCGGGTACCCGAACACGGCCGCCCATGGTGGCGGCTACCTGCCGGCCTGCTGCTCGCGGTCGCCGCGGTGGCGATGTCCGCAGGTACGTTTGCCATTCTCTGGCGATAAGCGCGAAGCGCAGGCGACCATGGGCCGACCCGGCGCCGCTGGGCGACGCCTTTCTGGCGAATCGCTCATCATCCGACTACGCTGTTGACGCTCGCAACGCCGCATTCAGAACGACGGACGGATGATGACCAACAAGAAGCCTGGCGCGCCCGGTTCGGGCCGGTTCTCGGGACGCATCCTTGCATGCGCCGCCCTGGCGACGATCGTCTGGGCCTGCGGGAATTCCACGCCATCGCACACCCCCGGGCCGACCGCGGCCATGACGCCCACTCCCTGGGGCACCGACTCCCCGTCTCCGACCGACTCCCCAACCCCTACCGCCTCCCCCACCCCGCTCGGGCCAACCACTTTCCCGATCGCCGTCGTCGTGCGCTTCGACGACAGCCGAGCGAGCATCACCCTGGACGCGTTGAAGACCGCCGTCGCAGCCGGCAAGATCACGGTTCCATGCGAGGTCGCCGCGCTGGGCCTCAGCGGCAAGAGCCTCACGATTTCGACCGCCACGCCCTGCCTGGCTGCGGAGCAGATCACGGCGAAGGTCCATGCAACAGCCGGCTCCATGGCGCTGCTGCCGCCGGGACTCGTGACGCCCTCGATCAAGGTGCTCGCCGTCGGCGCCGCCGACTTGTTCGGAGCGCCGAGCCACCGAGCCCTGGACTACCCGTTGCTCGCCACCGGCACGGTCCCGGTCGCATGGGCAACCTACGACAAGACCGACGTTCGGACCCTGATCTCCACGGGTGACACGTGCCCGGACGCGGGCTTCCCCGACATGGCGGTATCCAAGAAGAAGGGCTGGGCCTGGGTTCTCAACGGCGGCACGGTCCACTACCGCGGCACCTTCATGAACACCACTTATAGCGGTCCCCAGGGCAACGGCTGGCCCGTTCCGCTCATCTCTCGCAATGGCGACAGCGGGAAAGTGGGCGCGCTGATCTCGGACAACGATGTCAGTGCCAACGACTTCGAGTGCCCGATGGTCAGCACCTGGAAGATAAACACCAATGGAGTCAAGGTCTTCACGATCGACCCGAGGGTGGCGAAGCTGCTTGCGAACCAGGGCGGGCTGAAGGTCGTCACGTTGGGCTCGAACCACATCACCGATGCCGGCCGAGATGGTGTCCGCAAGACGATTGCCTACCTCGACGCAGCCGGCATCAAGCACACCGGCGCGGGTGCAAACCTGGCCGAAGCACTGGCGCCCGCCGTCGTGGACGTTCGCGGCATCAAGTTCGCCTTCGTGGGCTGGGACGACATCTCCGGCTCGAGAGTGGCTACGGCGACGCTGCCGGGCGCCGCGCCGATGACCGACGACAACGTGTGCAACTCGATCAAGGCGGCCCGGCAAGTCGCGGACATCGTGATCGCCATGCCGCAGTGGGGCGAGCCCGAATACCACGCCAACATCACCAAGAAGCAAGTCGCCCAGAGAGCGTTCTTCTATAGCTGCGGCGCCGACGACATCCTGGGCAGCGGCACCCACTGGGCCTCGTGGGCTTCGATCCTGCCCGGAACAAACGGCCCCCAGTTCGCGATCGGGAGTCATGGCAACTTCCTATTCCCTCAGAACTGGAGTCGCCAGACCATGGAAGGCGTGATCGTCGAAGCAACTTTCTACGGGAAGACTCTCGTGCAGTTCCGGCTTCATCCCTACGTCGTCTATCAGAATGCTCAGCCGAATCTACTCAACCCGACTACGGACGGTAAGTTCGTGCTTCATCAGGTCTGGTCCGTCAGTGACATCCGCTAGTACCCAGGCCGACCGTCAGGTCAATCGTCGCGCCTGAGACCGCATCTGCGACAATCCGGACATGGCTCAAATGCGCCGCTCCCCTTCCCCACGGATTTCCCTCGGTCTGATCGCTCTCGTCGCCTTCGTGGCGGGGTGCGGTTCGAATCCGGCGACGACGCCGCCCGCGAGTCCCAGCCCCAGTGTTTCCGCGTTCCCCACGGACATGGCGCCGCTGCCGACTCCGGAGCCCACGCCCGTCCCAACGCCGCGGACGGTGACCGCCATCGTTCCGGTGGCGGACTTCCGCACGACTGCCACCACGATCGATCAGACGGGCATCACGGCCATCCTGGCGGGCAAGAACAAGCAGTTCAGCAGCCTGGAACTCGTTACGGGTGACGCCGACGCCATCCTCAGCGCACTGAGCCTGACCCAGTCATCGGCCGGAACGCATCTTGTTCTCGCGCCCACGATCGACGCCCTATCGAAAGACATGGATTCCGCAGCCGGGCGACTCGGCCTTGTCCGCGCCTCGCAGGTGGGGGCGAGCGTCCGAGCCCTTGGCTGGGGCGGCAAGTCGCTATTCGGAGTGGATCGCGTCAAGAGCCTGGCCGACTGGCCGTTGAACGCGACATTCACGACCGAGGTGCCTTCGAGTGCGGCTGCCTTCGACCCGACGCAGACCTGGACCGTCGCCGCGGCGGGCGACGTGATGCTCGACCGGGGCGTCTACGCAGTCATCAAGACCAAGGGCCTGGGCCCGGATTACCCGTTCGACGGCGGGACCGCCGCGATCACGAGCCGATACTGCTGCTCTCCCGCGCCGCGCTCCTGGGTCATGCCGCGCTCGAAGCGCCTGGACACGACCCAGGACGTTCGCAACTTCCTGACGGGAGCAGACCTGGCCATGGTCAATCTCGAGGGACCCGCGCCGGTGAAATCCACCTACCACGCCGGCGGAATGTCGTTCACCTTCAATCAGGCCTATCTCGTCGGTCTCAAGAACGCCGGAATCGACGTGGTCTCCCTCGCCAACAATCACATCGGCAACGCCGGCAGGCAGGGCATGCGGGAGACGATGGCGGCGCTGGACAAGATCGGGATTGCCCACGGCGGGGTCGGGGTGAACGCCGCCGCGGCGCGCGCTCCCGTGCTCTTCACTGTGGATGGGGTCAAAGTGGCGTTCATGGCCTACGACGCCATTGCGCCCGGCTACGCGGCCGGGCCAAACCTCGTCGGAACCGCCGAGCTTTCGAAGGGATCTCCTGCTGACGACATCCGCGCCGCGAAGGCGGCGGGTGCGCAGGTTGTCATCGTTTACCCCCACTGGGGCATCGAATACCGGACGACCCCAACTTCGGCACAGAAGTCGTGGGCACACAAGATGATCGACGCCGGCGCCGACATCATCATCGGCAACCATCCGCACTATGCCGAGGCCATGGAGGTCTACAAGGGCAAGCCGATCTGGTACGCGCTCGGCAACTTCGTCTTCGACCAGACCTGGTCGGAACAGACCGAGGAGGGGTTGACCCTCGAACTGTCGTTCAACGGGCCCACTCTCGTCCAGGCCTGGATGCACCCCACCCTTGACCTCAACAGCAGCCAGCCGAATTTCCTGGACATTGCTTCCGGCAAGTACGTGCTCGACCAGGTGTACAACGCGTCGAAGGGCTTGAATTCCTGGTAGATCGTCGAGGGGCGGCCACACGGAGTCCGGCCGACGATGGCGCGGCCGGCGGTCGCGGCGCCACGCGATTCTGGTGGGCGAGGCGGGGGTCGAACCCGCACACCGTTTCCGATACCAGCTCCTAAGGCTGGCGCGTCTGCCATTCCGCCACTCGCCCGCGGCCACAGAGTCTAGCGGGGCCGGGAGGAGACGGCTCAGGCAACTCGCCTTGTGCCAGCCGGGTGTCTGTGGCGGCAAGAGATGGCAAAGGGGATGTCAAAGATCCGGCTTCCGCTCATCTTCATCCCGCGCGTTGCTATTCCGCCAGAACGCGGCAGCCACTCACTCATCTTCACCGGGGGTGGTATTCGGCGAGGTTCCTCGTCGCCGGGACCGCAGCATGATGGGGAGACGCCACTTCCGGGCGTGGCTTTCACGAAGAACCGAGTCAATGGCACGACGCAGCCCGACCCGACTCCCTTTGCACTACCCCAGGTGAAGTTGAGCGACTCTACGCCAGCGGTGCCAACTGCCGGCGCCGCGCTACTTATCGCGGTCTCGAGTCTCCGCCGCGGCTCGAGCGCCGCTCCCATCGCGACTTCGCAGACGCAGGCCGGGCCTCGCCGACAGGCGCCACATCGGCGGAGCCGGCCGCGGCTTGCGACTCGCGGGCCGCACGGCGGGCGAGGATTCTCTCGGTGACCGCACTGAAGCTGCCGCCTTCCGGCTTGAAGAGCTCCTTCGCCAGCCGCTTACCCGCCTCGGAGGTGGCCGGTCGGAGGAGGTTGCCGCCCAGCTCGGCGACCGTGCCGCGAAGGTTGCGCGACTCACGGACCGGCTTGCTCTTGTCGAGATAGTCGACGAATTCGCGCTCCAGCACTCCGCGGACCCTATCGCCGTCGTCGCCCAGCGCGCGCAGAACCTTGTCAACCTGCCCGGGCAGCATCGACTTGGGAAGGTTCGCTTTCGGCCCAAGAACGGCTCGCCGAACTGCGCGGAAAGACCGCTTGGGCCCGCCCAGGACCATGAATGCGGCCCCCGCGGCGAGCGCAGCGGTCTTCGCCGGGGCGCGCCGAATCTTGGCCGGAATGTCGATCGCCGACCGTCCGGCAGCCTCGAGCCCGATGACCTCGTCCAGGAGGATCTGGCGGCGGGCTACGACTTCCGCGCGAGCGGCAACTGTTCGCGCACCCACTCGATGGTCTCCTTGGTTGTTGCGATGGTTTGCTCGGGCACGAAGCGGGAGCGTAGCTTGGCCATGTCGACGCCGTTCCGGAAAACGAAGACGGCCGCGACAATGGGCCAGAACAGCAGGAGGGTGGCGACGCCCATCGCCGAAGCGACGCGCAGGCCGGGGCCCGCGGCGGCAAGCAACCCGAGCAACAGGCCGCTTATGACGCCGATGATCAGGCCCGTCGTTGCCGGACCGCGCCCGAAAGCCGACCCGAGGAGAGCGCCGAGACCGCCGATCAGTACGACTCCCGCGAAGACAGCCATCACGATCGGGGCCGGCAGACTCGAGTAGTGGTGGCCGACCCAGGGCCAATCGACGGCAAGCAAGCCGGTGACCACCAGGCCGATCCCAAGCGCCACGACAAACGACGAGAAGGTTCGCTCCCAGCTCAAGTCGACGATGGCGTAGACGAGCAGGGCGGTCAGGGCGAGGAGTAGTTCCGAGCCATCGAGAACACCCCAGCCGATGGAGCCGAAGACGGACTCGCCGATGAACAGCAGAAGGCCGAGGATGATCATCACCGAGGCCAGGAAGAACAAGAACAGAGCGGCACCGCCGAGGGCCGCAGCGCGCTTGATCTCGCCGCCGATCTCCGCGAACTCGGCCTTGGCCAGGTCTATGTGAGAGGCGACCAGGCCGAACAATGCGGCCTTGGTGCGGCCGAACTGCTCGCCCAGGCCCGGCGCCTTGTCTGCGGGCGTCTTTCCGCCCGACCCGCCGTCGCCCTTCGGGCCTGAGCCGGACGGGGAATCGGTCGAGGAGGACCGGTCAGCCAAGGTACCTCCTACGGATATGTGTAAGGACAGTGCATTGATCATAGCAGCGGCGAGGCGGGCTACGGTAGCGACGCGCGGCGAGACGATACACTCAGCACCATGGACACTGCCAATCGGCCCGCAAGAGAATTGCACACGGCCGCCCTTCTTGCCATCGGCAGTGAGCTGACGACCGGCGAGACCCGCGACACCAACAGCAACGAACTGGCCCGCTCTCTCGCCGAGGCCGGAGTCGACGTGGCATGGATTTCGGCACTCCCCGACCGGCTCGCGACCGTCACGGCCGCGCTCAGTGGCGCTCTGGCAGCGGCCGACGTCGTCATCACTACCGGCGGCCTCGGTCCCACGCCGGACGACCTGACCCGCGAGGCTATCGCCGCCGTCTGTGGCGAGGAGCCGACGGTCGACCCCAAGCTGGCAGATTGGCTCCGCCACCTCTTCGAGCGGCGCGGAATCTCCTTTCCGGAGACCAACCTGAAGCAGGCCTGGCTCATCGCGTCGTCCACGGCGATTCCTAACGACAACGGCACCGCGCCCGGCTGGTGGGTTGACCGGCCCGACGGGCGCCTCATCGTGGCTCTGCCCGGTCCGCCGAGCGAGATGCGGCCGATGTGGCAGGCCTGGGTTCTGCCGCGTCTCCGCGAACGCGGCCTCGGTCGTGAGAGGGTGACGCGGACATACCGCCTGACCGGTATCGGCGAGTCGGCCGTGGCAGCGCAACTGGGAGAGGCATTGCTTCGCGCCCAGAACCCGATCGTGGCCACGTACGCTCGGTCGGACGCCGTCGACATCCGCGTCTCCGCCATCGCCGATTCGGGCCGCTCGGCAACGGCTATCGTGGACGAGGCCGAGGCCGCAGTCCTGGCAGTTGTCGGCGGCTACGTCTGGGGCCACAACGACGATACCTGGCCCGCAGTCATCGGACGAGAGATGGCCGCCAGAGGCTGGAACGCCGCGCTCGTGGAAGTTGGCACCGGCGGTTCCGCGGCCGCCCTTCTGGGGGGAGCGTCGTGGCTCAAGGGCACGCGGGCCATCGCCTCCGGTGACGCAGCGGCGCGTCTCCCACTCGCGGGCCTGGCGAGGGAAGCCGGCAAGTCGGCCGGCGCCTGGATCGGTCTGGCGGTGCGAGCGGTGGAAGTTGGCGATGACACAAGCGTCGAGGTGGCGGCAGTCGGCCCATGGGGCGTCTCGGAATCGAGACTGACCGCCTTCCTCGGCGGCAACGAAGGACGACGCAGGGCCGGCATTGCCGCCGTCGCCTTCCTGCATGGACTCCTTCGGACCGGAAACGGGGCCCAGGCGCCCAACGCTCCGGCGGCAACTGGCGGACAATAGCGACTCGCCGTATGGGCAGCGTGGAGTGGAGCGAAGGATGAGCACGACGGACAGAGTCAGTGCAGCCGAGCTTGCCGGCCTGCCGCTATTCCAGGGATTGTCGCTCGACGACCTCGCCGATCTGGCGGAAACGTCGGTGCGGCGCGGTCTGGCCGACGGCGAGACTCTGGTCGAGGCCGGCGCCCCCATCTCCGAAGTCCACTGGCTGACTAAAGGCCAGCTGGCGCTGCGGGTTCGACACGATCACCGCTGGGTCCTCGTTTCCACGTTGCACGCCGGGGACATGCTCGGCTGGTCGGCCTTGAGGGAGGATCCGACGGCGCTTTCAACAGCCCGGGCGATCGGTCCGGCGACGTTGATCTCGATGCCGGCATCCGGCCTTCTTGCGCTACTCGCCGGTGGGTCGGCCCAGTCGGATCTACTGCTCAAGCGGCTCTTCGGGATTGCCACTCACCATCTCGACGAGAGCCGGGCGCAACTCTTGCAGCTCGGGCGCGAGGGAGTCATCTCAGCCGGCTGACTTGCAGCCGGGCAAAGCGCTCCGGGTTCCGTTGCTGCGCCAGTTGCGCGCCCGCATCCCGAGTTTCCGCGCTCGCCGCCGTGCTCGCCCCGTCTAGCGGCGCGCCGTCCTGGCCAGCCTGTCCAGATTCGGCACGAATATGCTGTCCCGCTCCATTCGTACGAGGCCGTCTTCTTCGAATTCCCCGAGGAGCTTGTTCACACTCTGACGGGTCGCCCCGATCATCGCCGCCAGATCGCTCTGAGTCAGAGGCGCGTCCAATCTGATAGACCCGTCCGGCAGACGCTCGCCGTGCTCCTCAGCGAGGCGGGCCAGCCGCGCGGCCAACCGTCCGGTCAGATCCAGGAAATGAAGCTCGGCCACGTGCGTCGTCAGACGCCGCAACTCGCCCGACAACGAGGCCAGCAGTGCATCCCGGATCGCCGGCTCGCTGGCGACGAGACCCAGGAACTGGTCACGCGGCAGGGCCAGCGCCTCGGTCACCTCCAACGCAACTGCGCTCGCAGACCGCGGCGCGCCATCCAGCAGGGCCAACTCGCCCAGGAAATCGCCTCGACGAAGGGTCGCCAGGATGGCTTCCTCTCCCTCCTCCGAAGGAACCACGACCTTCACGGCACCCGAGGCAACGACGAAGAGCGCGTCGCCCGGGTCGCCTTCATGGAACAGGACCTCGCCTCTCCGGAAGCGCCGAGCACGCAGGGTCTGGGTTATCGCCCCGAGCGATTCCTTGCTCATGCCGGCAAACAGGCGGCAACGTCCAAG
>Ga0182021_10008398_pt1 | contig 12234 bp, 12 predicted proteins | sample 612E3MmetaG_FD_120493 | JGI IMG/M metagenome (GOLD analysis project Ga0182021, IMG submission 120493) | Permafrost microbial communities from Stordalen Mire, Sweden - 612E3M metaG (Illumina Assembly) | ecosystem: Environmental > Terrestrial > Soil > Wetlands > Permafrost | place: Sweden...
AGTCATGAAGAGAAGAAGATAATATGGTTTATATTGTTTATTATTTCTTCCTCGGATTTTTCGATATCTTCCACAAGAAATCGAAATGTGCCTTGTACATGTTAAATATCTCTTTATTTTCCATGACTATTACTATTGGCTGCGCGGAGTAGACAAATATAGCTACCTTCTCATCCCAAATTATTGTTTCTGTGACTTGGTCAAGTTGTTGTGGCAGGATTCTTGTCTCGATATTTTTTATATTGAATAGGCCTGTGCTCGTATCCTTATAACTATAATTTACAAGGATATGCTCTTTTATATTCCAATCCTTGATTTTTTGATTATAATTTTTCCAAAATGTGCTGCTAAGTATCTGGACTGATTCGTTAGTGAGTCCTATATCCCATATCTCTTTGCTTTTTAACGTATCATTAAATACTTTTTTGAGACCTTTTATTCCACGAAATATCGTTGCCTCTTGCTTTCCGTTAGTTGTGGCGAGTAATGCTGTTATTTGTGGAATTATCTTACTTGCTTCTTTTATCTCTTCATCTATCTTGTCTTTTTTGGATTCGAGATAATCTATTATCACTTGAGGGTTCTCTGCGATGAATCTTTTTTTTGTACCATCAATAATAAAGCTTACAAGTCCTTTTTCAATGAGCTTCTCTATGTTATCATAGACTATATTCCTATGTACTCCTACTGCTTTAACAAGTTCTGCAGCAGTCGCTTGACCTCTAGAAGTTAAGGCAAGATATACTCTTGCTTCATTCCTGTTAAGTCCTATCCGTTCTAGGTCGGCAAAGTCCATTTTATGCTTGAGAGCAAGCTATTTATATATTTTGCTGTCATAATATGTTGCAACAATTTATTATATATTAGTATCACTATTAAGTAGTAAGGTGATACACATGACAAATACTCTCGAAAACATTACTGTCGATATCCAGTACAACAATATTGCCGACGCATTCCAAGATGCAGATGAGAAATTTCCCGATGTAACCAGACCTATTCTTTATGGCTACATAGACAAGATGGATCTTTCAGGAAAAAACGCATTGGATATAGGCTGCGGATATGGTGAAGATGTGGCCTATCTTGCATCAAAAGGAGCCAAGGCTCATGGTATAGACATATCCGATAAGATGGTCGAGCTTACAAAGAAGAAATGTCCTCAGGCAGATGCAAAAGTAGCTCCGATGGAGAACCTGCCTTACAAAAGCAGTTCATTCAAGCTGGTATACAGCAGATATGCCGTGCAGCATTCTGCAAATATGGAAGCAGTATTTGAAGAGGTTTCAAGAGTACTCGAAACTGACGGCGAGTTCTTGTTCCTTGTGACTCATCCGATAAGACATTATTTCGAAAAGAAGACAAAGGATTATTGGAAGCAGGAAGATGTAGAGTCCTCAATACTCGGTGGCAAGGTTGTTGTAAGAGAGCCATCACATACAATGTCAGAATATTTTAGTTCGCCTGCATTGAAAAAAACCTTCAAGCTTCTTGATGTTCAGGAATTGCACGATCCTGCAGCACAACAGATGCCGCAATACGGAAAATATCCGTGTGTGATGATAATGCATTACAAGAAAATATGATAGAAAAATATTTTTTTATTCTTTTACAATCTTTGTCATATTCACGGCCTGGTCGCCTGAAGATAATTTCATCAATCTCACACCTTGAGTATTTCTTCCGACAGAAGATATCTGGTCGCATGTTGTCCTTATCAGGATCCCTTTCTTTGATATGAGCATGACTTCATCTGTGTCTTTTACGCAGACTGCAGCGACGACATTCCCATTCCTCTCAGAACATATTATGTTGATGACTCCTTTGCCGCCGCGATTTATCTTGCGATATTCTTGCACTGCCGTCCTTTTTCCATAGCCGTTCTCTGTCAATGTCAGCACTTGCTTATCCTCGTCTGCTATTATCATGCTGATCACTTCATCATCTTTTTCCAGCCTCACGCCGCGCACTCCTGATGAATTCCTTCCTGTAGGCCTCACATCCTCTTCATCGAACCTTGCCGCCTGCCCATGCTTTGTGCATAGCATAAGATTCTTTGTGCCGTCGGTCATCAGCACATTTACAAGATCATCTTTTGATTCATCTATATTTATCGCAAGTATGCCTCCTTTCCTAGGATTTGAGAACTCTATAAGATTAGTCTTTTTTATCGTACCTTGCTTTGTCGCCATGACAAGGAAATGCTTGTCATCAAACTCTTTCACAGGTATGACTGCATTAATCTTTTCATCAGAATCAAGCTCTAAGACATTGACTATGGCCTTTCCCATGCTCTGCCTCGACGCATCCGGCACCTTATAGACTTTCAGCCAATACAATTGGCCTTTGTTAGTGATTATCAATAGGTATGAATGGGTCTTTGCCACAAACAATTCTTGGATATAATCCTCTTCTTTCAGGTCTGATGCCATTATTCCGCGGCCGCCCCTGTTCTGCACCTTATAGAACTCAAGAGGCATCCTTTTGATATATCCAGAGCGTGTTATTGTTATGACGACAGGCTCATCAGGGATAAGGTCTTCGACTTCGAAATCCAGTTCTTCATCAGCCACATCGATTATCCTTGTCCTTCTAGGGTCCGATTTGCCGCCATATTTTTCTATGACATCTCTCATCTCGCCTTTTATTATGTTCCTGATCCTCTGCTCTGAACCCAGGATATCCTTGAGCTCTTTTATTGTCTTCAGCAAATCATCATATTCTATATTTATCTTTTCTTGCTCTAATGCGGCTATCCTGGATAGTCTCATATCAAGGATTGCTTGGCTCTGCAATTCAGAAAGGCTGAAAGATTCTATGAGCCCTTTTTTTGCGTCGTCGCTGCTTTTGCTCTTTTTTATAAGTGCGACGACAGCGTCGATATTCTTAAGCGCAATCTTCAGGCCTTCTAATATATGGGCTCTTTCTTCTGCCTTTCTCAGCTCGTACATGCATCTTTTTCTAACTATCGTTATCCTATGACCTACATAATTCTGCAGATAGGACTTGAGCGATAATAGTTTCGGCTCAGATCCTACAAGAGCCACCATATTTATCCCGAATGTATCCTCAAGCCTAGAGAAATTATACAATAGATTCTTCACAATCTCTGGATTAGCATCTTTCTTGAGTTCAATCACTATCCTTATGCCATCCCTGTCAGATTCATCCCTAAGATCTGATATGTCAGAGATCTTCTTGTCTTTTACTAATGTCGCGATATCCTCTACTAATTGAGCTTTATTGACTTGATATGGTATCTGCTTTACGACAAGCTTTTTCTTATCCTTTTTCTGCTCTATATCAATGACAGAGCGGATCTTCAATGCTCCTTTGCCTCTCGTATATGCTTCTATTATGCCTTTCCTGCCGATTATTTCAGCGCCTGTAGGGAAATCCGGGCCTTGGATTATGCTGCATAGTTCTTCAATAGTTATCTGAGGATTATCGATAGTCGCGATGATTGCATTGCAGCTCTCGGTCAGGTTATGCGGAGGGATATTTGTCGCCATCCCTACAGCAATCCCTGCACTGCCATTGACCAGAAGATTAGGGAACATGCTGGGAAGAACAGTGGGCTCTTGCAGTGTGCCGTCGAAATTTGGAGAGAAATCAACAGTCTCTTTCTCAATATCCTGGAGCATCTCATCAGATATCCTTGCAAGCCTTGCTTCAGTATTGTGGCTTATGAAACCGTTAGAGATAAACGAGTGACACTTACTATCCACTTTAATTGAGAACACTCTTTGTATACCAGATTCTTGTAAACTTACAACTTTTTCGAATAAATAATTATACGTTAATAAGTATTCAAACATGGAGTATAGATTGACTCTTTTTGTCTTAATAATTAATTCAGAGACTTGTTCGTAATTTTTATTCATGCTTCCATATCTGTCAAAATTATTTTTTGAAATAAAAGAAGAATTACTTATGCCTCTCACATATTCTGAAATAAATGGAACATAATCATAGAGAGATGAATCTTTCTTATAGTTATGAATAACAAATTCGAGTTTCTTATTTTTATTATCAGATATAAATCCTACTTCTTTATAGAATCGTAATATGTTTCTATGTCCTCTAATATATAATTTCCAGATTAATTTATATTTATCAAATCTTTTAAAAGTGTCTATACCATATCTTAAGAGAATTATTTGCAGCTTATTAATTAAGTTTTCACTTTTGGAACAGCAACTTAATTCTATCATTTTATGAGAGCTACTTATACTACCATCACCTTCAAAATATGATCTTAAAAAAGCTGCAGTAACATTCTTTGTCGACTTCAATATTACATCAGGAATTTGTCTGCTATTCGATTTACCATTAAGCCCCAAATTACTTAAGAATTCTATTACATATAATGCGTGGCATTCTAATCTATAATATTCTTTCTTTCCGTAAGAAGAAGGTCTTTTCTTAAATTCATGTAATGTGGTGTTCGGGAATAGGTTATGCCAAATTCTTTTTATATTATCTATCCATGATTTATCGGTGTTGCAAAATTCTATTTTGTTTTTGCTAATCGTACCTTCCGATATGAATGCGCCTAAAATATATGCTAAATCTTCATTTAGAATATGAGGTAAATTTCTAACTTTAGTTGTTTTACTTATATTAGGATAGAATCGCTTTAATCTTGCTTCTTTAATTGGCCATAATTTATCTGAGCTTCTATCTATAACGACAAAATCACCTAATTGTATTTCTTCTAACAATTTCCAAGAAAATTCTGGTTTACCATTCTGTCCTTTTACTAATGTCAAGATCGGATGATTATAAGTACCTCTTAATTCATAACCTTTTTGTGTAGTTAATTTCAATGTTGGATGATTTCCAGAATCAAAAAACTTAGAAGCAGTATTTATGATCTTGTCTTTAGAGAGGACTTTGATGTTAATGTCTTCTTTTTCAGACAATGTATCAATTCTAATTAATCCCTTATCTGTAACTATAAGGCTATCCCCTGTCACACAATACCTCATCGCTGCTGGGGCGTCCGCGTCAATGCTTCCAAAATTTCCCTGTCCTTGTATAAGCGGATATCTTAAGGAAAAATCCTGGGCCATCCTCACAAGAGAATCATATACTGCGACATCACCATGCGGATGATATTTTCCAAGCACTTCACCGACGATCCTTGCGCATTTCTTATATGGCTTATTATATGTGTTGCTTAATTCATTCATCGCATAAAGGATCCTTCTATGCACTGGCTTTAAACCGTCTCTTACATCAGGCAATGCCCTGCCGACTATCACAGACATGGCATAATCTAGATAAGACTTCTTCATCTCATCTTCGATAGGTTGGAGTATTATCCTAGGATTGCTTTGTTCAATATTGCTATTATGGCTATTCTCTCCATTACTGTTGGTTTTATCGTCGCTCATTTTTGCTCAAAAAGATAAGAAAAAGAATGTCATTTAATTTATAAGTGTTGCGGTTTGTTTATAGACGAGAAAATCATAAAAAAGTCTTATATAAACTAGCAAGTAGTCATTAACAATAAAGTTTTTAAGCAATAATCCAATCCTCTTCATTGGAGATTAACATGTTCAAAACTTTAGGGCTTGCAGGATTATTGCTGTTTACAGGCCAAGATAGTCCGCCTCCGGCATTACAGCCTTTGATAATTAAGGATTCTTTATATTTCTCTCCTGTGCGCGTCATAGTAGAGGAATCTAGGAGCATAATTGCATTATTCGATGAATACATCGATCAGGATGGAGACGATTCTGTGGATATCGTAAGGCATTATTGCTGGGATACTCGTGAAATGGAACTCATCATGGCCGCAAGCGATTATAACGAAAAGATAAAAGCCCTTATCCCCCTAATCCAAGATTTGATGCCAGATGATATTTCAACATGGACAGAATATATCACGAGCAAGATAGACAGCACTACTCTAGGATCATTTGATAAAGCATATCTGCGCTATTCAAATAAAGGAATTGAACTGCAGGAAGAGTATAAGAAGGCCATGATGCTGCGCGATTTTGATAACGTCTATCGTATTCTTTATCCGAATGGAATGCATATGAAGATAAGGCAAACACAGGATATACAGGCGCGATAATCATCGCACGATCTTCACAATCCTGACAATATTGTTCTTTCTCTGGTCAGAATATATCTTGAATGTGTGGCCGCAATAGACGCATCTTTTGGTCTTTGAAGAGAGCTGGCCAGGCCTAGGATCATAATTCTGGTCTTTCTTGCATTTGGGGCATTTGACTTTCAGCATATTATCACCTTATATATTACTTTAGGAAAGGAAAATTCTTTTCTATCAATTCGATATGATTCTTAAGGTTGTTCATGAACCTCTGCAATGTCTCTTCCTCCTTATTTATAATATTGATTGAATCGAGCATATCTGCTATTATCTTTTCTATATCCTGCATCCCCAGGCTGCTGCCTATCAGCTCTTTTAGCCTGTTCAGCCTATCGATGTCATCCTTAGTCAAGTCATCCTTCTCCTCTTCAAGAAGCTTTTTCCCCTCTTTCCATTTATTATAGAACTCTTTCAGTATAGACAGATCCCTCTTCCATATATCATAGCCTCCCACCATCACGAGCAGATACTGTCTTGCCTTGATGCTTTCTGTACGCTCGAGAAAATTGTAGAATGCCTTTTGCTCAGGAGTTGACCTTGTCATGAAAAGATTTGTTTCGATGACGAGCATGTCGCCGGTCACCCTCCCTTCAGACACCAGCCTCGGGCCTGCGATTATCCTTTTATCGCTGTTTATTGTGGAAAATACTCCTTGGTCAGAGAATATGTATATGTTCCAATCCTTCACAAGGACTTCAAATCTGGAGATGGCAGTCTCGATATCTATCATCGTAAAATATATTGTCTCAAGAATAAATATTTTATTGTTTCATCATACTATCCATCAATATTTCTCTCTCCATCTGTGCCAGCATTTTACGCACCTGTAAACTTGATCTAAACTTAATCTTCTGGCTCGTCGCTAGGCCCTGCTTGTCGGGTCCAATGATATGCCTTGCTATTTTTACTTCTTCTCCATCTTCTCTCTTACTTTCAATAGCTCATCTTTGAATTTCTTCTCTAGCTGCTTTTTTGTGAATGACTTATGCTTCGGTTTTGCAATTTCTGCTTCTGGATTCAGAGGAACTGCGCCTTCGACACCGATTTGTGCTGTCTCATGAGGAGCATTGCCATCATTTGGAATGTTAATGGTTTGCTCTATTGAGATATTTGCTTCAGGCTCGGGATTTTGTGATATCAGCGGCGGCTGTATGTTTCCTGGCTCAGACAATGCTGGTCTTGGGATGTCTTCAGTAAGGATTCTGTGCTTTTCTGCAGACTCAATAAGCCTTTTTTCCATATCTTCCAAGAATTGCTGATGTGATGTCCTCTCTTCTTCAGTCTCTATTTTTTTTCTCACATCTATAGCATGTATCTTGTCTTTCTCATCATCGCTGATAAGCGGAGTATCATCTAATGTCGTCTGCTTTGATACCTCTTCAGCATTTATCTCTGGCATCTTCACAGCATCCATCACACTCTTCAGGTTTCCATGGTCTATTTCGAAATAATTGAAGAATTTTTCTGATGTCTTAAGCGTATATGAGCGACCTTTCTTCTCTTTTGTTATATACCCTGATGCTTCAAGCTCATCTATATGGTCATAACATTTGTTCCCCCTTATCCTGACCACTTCGCTCTGATATATAGGGGATTTCCATGCAATCACCGCAAGCGTCTCCATCACAGAGCGCGCAAGCTCAGTATCAGCCACTATCTTTCTTACAAGAGACAGGTATTTCTCGCGAACATTTATCTTCCATGAATGCTCTTGCTGGAATATCATCAATGCAGAATTCCTTGTCTCATAATCTTTCTTCAGCTGTTCTAATAATTTTTTTATTTTCCTCTTGTCAATATTGCACAGGCTCGATATTATATCTTCATCTACGTATTTGCCATATGCGAAAAGCAATGCCTCGACATGGTTCTTGTCATCATCCTCTATAGGTTTAGGCGATTCTGGACCTGTATTTTTTGACTTAGGTATCCCTGGAATTATCTGCGATTCTGGAACCGCTTCTTTTATCTTCGGCAATTCCTCAACCATCTTGTCTTCTGCAGGAGTCTCGAGCATTACTGGCTTTGGCGATACAGCAGAGACTATGATAGGCTGCTCTATTGATTTTTCAGGCTCCTGCATTACAATATGCTTCGCCATATGCTTTGGTTTCAAATCCTTGGTTTTTTGTTTCATATTCTTATCTGTCTTCTTCAGGGCATCTTTTGATTTCTTAGAATTCCGTTTCAAGGCCTTTTGTTTAGAATGCTTCATTTTCAAACATCTATTTGTTCATTATATACCTGTTATTGTCTAGGATTATGCTTTTCTCACGCACCATCGCCTCAAGGAAGGGTTGGAGATGCTCTTTGTCAATCCCTACTTTTATGGCCATCTCCTCTGCACTCTTCGGCTCGGCAAGTGCTAGTATCACGCAATTCCTGATAGCCCTATTAAGGTTGACCTTTAGCATTTCGCCTTCTGAATTAAGGGCCTTGTTTGTCAATGAAATCTCGTGAAGCTTAGAAATGATGTCATTGTATATGTTTGTCATGTTCTTTTGCGTCAGGCTGAAGGCCTCGGGCTGTATTATCTCTATGCTGGCAGGAGCCATATTAAAGCTCAGCTCGCTCAGCTTCTCAAATCCGCTGACAAGGACATCAGCCTCGAGAAATGTGCTCCATATCTTGTCGACCTTTTCCTCGCATGGGGCAATATATTCTTTCATGAATATATATTCTGGATCCTGCTTTATCATGTCGATATATTTTTTCAGCGTATCTTCAACATGCTCTTTAGGGTTTCCTGCCATCTCAAATATTACCTTTATCAGGATATGCCCTTTTGCGATGAATTCGTTAAGTTCTTTTTCCTTCATTTTGCACCCGATTATCCTAAAGAAAATAAACAAGGGTTTTTTATAAAGCTTTTGGATTGAGAATAGGTTCTTTAATTCTGAAAAATAGAATCATTCCCTTGCAGGCAAATAACATTCGCAAACTGATAAAATTGTCGAGAGAATTATTATCAACTTATATCTCTTAAAATGTTAAGATTCCCTACCATAGGTATTAGAACTTCAATGAATTTACTAATTGGGAGCAGTATAAAGAAAGCATTTACATATACTGAGGAGACTATGGCCAAAGAAAACGGATTTATGGATATTATAAAAGAGGGATTAGGTTATGTTTCTAAGATCATAACAGCTAGCATACTCCCGCCTATAGCAGAAGGCGCTGAAGTGATCATGAAGGATATCGAAGAAAGGATAATGCTTATACAGAAAAGGATGCTGAGGAAGATATCATCGTTAGTGATAATCGGATTCGGGGCTGTGCTATTGATTTTTGCGCTTTTTTTCTTCCTTACAGAATCTTTAGGATGGAGCAAGGCTGTGGCATTCTTTTCCATTGGGATAATCGTTTTTGTGACAGGTCTGCTGCTAAAGATAAGAGAGTCTGACAGGTGAAAAATTGATATGTGAAAAAAATCTATAGGTGAAAAATGGCTAATAAAACAAATTCTAAAAATCTCGGGATAAGACAAAGAACACACGAGCGTGTTGACAAGATAATGGACAAGGCTGAAAGCATGGGCGAAACCGGTAAGGAAAAGCTGGCTCATCTAAAGGAAAAGGCATCAATGATGCGAGAGAATGTTGACGGCTATATCAAGGAGAATCCAGAAAAATCAGTGTTGATAGCTGCCGGGATCGGAGCTGTCGTCGGCGCAATAATCGTGGCATCGATGATAAGAAGAAGGCAATAGGCTCTATCATAAATCGATACGGTAGCGTATGCAAATTGCTTGAGATAAATTGCATGGAAGATACATAAATAATAACAATCGTACTACTTCAAGCTATGGCGATCAATAATCAATACCAAAGGATTGTCCCTTTCGTACTATTCCTGCTGGCACTGGCCCTGTTATTCCTGCTCATCAGGCCGATGATAACCATCATCCTAAGCAGCGTACTTCTGGCATATGTCACATTTCCGCTGTATATGAGGATTATCAAGAAAATACCGAACAAATTTTTCTCAATCTGTCTGTCTTTGTTCATTGTCGTCAGCATTTTATTGATACCGTTCGCTTTCTTGGCATTCGAGGTTACGCAGCAGGGATATATCTTCTATAATTCATTGTCTGACAAGATCTCGAAAGGGGCATTGTTCGGCTATGGATGCACCAGCGCAGACTCAAAAGTATGTTCGCTGCTTAATCAGGCAGAGAGCTTCAGCAAAGATCGGCTGTCGGCATACGGTTTTGACAAACAACTGCAGAAATTAATACCTATTTTACAGGAGAAGATCACATCATTCATCCTGAGCATACCAATAATAATCGCAGAGATATTCCTTACGATAGTCTTGGCATATTTTGTCCTAAAAGATTGGGAGGAGATATTCAAGAAGATAACTGACATGCTCCCGATGCGGAAAAAGACAGTCAAGAGGCTTATCAAGGAATTTGGGGATATAACCTATACTGTCGTCTATGCACAATTATTTGTCGCACTAATCCAAGGGATAATAGGCACCATAGGATTCTATCTGTTCGGAGTCCCTTTTCCTATGATATTAGGGATCTTGCTGGCATTCTGCACCCTGATCCCGACAGCAGGGACAGCGCTCATATGGTTGCCAGCTTCGCTATTCCTGATCTTGAGCGGCTATTTTTCTCATGATTATGGGACATTATTCAGAGGCATAGGTCTGCTCTTATACAGCTTTTTTATTATCAACATAATCGACAATCTCTTGCTTGTGAGGATAGTGCATGCAAAAGCGAAGGTAAGCCAGATAATTGTGATAATAGGCGTCATTGGCGGCGCAGCCTTGTTCGGGATTGTCGGAATATTTATCGGACCGATATTATTGCCTTTGCTCATAACATATTTCCAGACATTCAAAGAAAGATTTGCATGAACTATGGAATAAAAAAATCAGATTCTTGACAAAAATATCTTCATGAGCAAATGACACTGCCGAGAGCATTAATATCAACTCGCATGCTCTGATATGTTAAGATTCCCAACCATAGATATTAGAACTTCTATGATTTAATCTATTATGAGGACATTCTTTTAGGCCTCACTCAAACTATGAAATAAACATAGAGGTGAAAAAATGAAAGTTGACGCAGAAGCAGAGATTGGAAAAAAGACAGGGATAGGAGCAGGGATAAGGATCGGAAAAAGGAAGTTGAGAGCAGGGGCAGAAGTAACAGTAAAATAGATCGAACACTGACGATGCAAGTGTGGGGGTATGAATCATCAGTTAGTAGACCGAATGATGATGCCGAAATTTATTTTTAATTTAATATATTTTAATTTATTTTTAATATTATATATTTTGAATTATTTCTTTATCAATTGACCATGACATTCAATGCCTTTGGCACGACCTTGACATTCACAGGCAATGTCCCTATCACTTCTCCATCTACCTGCACACCCATCTTGTGCCTGGAATATACATGCGCTTTCTTGATCTGATAATATTCTCCTCTCAAGAACCTGTTAGATTTCCCGCTCGCTATCGAGGATATGATCCTTATAATATTCCACCAGTTCTGCCTATCAATGACTACCAAATCGAGCAGGCTGTCTGTTATGCTAGCCTTGTCTGCTATCTGATATTCTCCTCCATAATTCTTGGAATTCGATATCACTATGAAATATCCGACAGAATGCTTCTTGTGCTTGACATGGATGTTGTACCATTTGTACTTGAACAAGTTCTTGATCCCGGCGAGCGGATATGCCAATCCTTTCCATTTTTTCTTGAATTTCCGACTGATGTGCTTTATCAGGCTCGGAGTAAATCCTACACCGAGCATCATCGAGAAATATCTGCCGCCTTCGCTCGTCCTTGCATAGCCAAGATCGATAACTTTCACCTTGTCGCTGCCAATCAGCGCTGTTGCTTTCTTAAGATCGAACGGTATCCCTAGCTCTAATGCTATGACGTTTGTGCTGCCGAATGGGATTATCACAAGCGGCATCTTCGTCTTGGCGATGCCGTTTATGACTTCATTCACTGTCCCATCGCCGCCTGCCACTATGACCATATCGTACCTGCCTATTGCAGCCTTTGCAAGTTTGGTTGCATGCTTGGGATATTTTGTGAATTCTATGTCTAATTTTATTTTCGCCTTA
>Ga0182021_10008400_pt1 | contig 12233 bp, 7 predicted proteins | sample 612E3MmetaG_FD_120493 | JGI IMG/M metagenome (GOLD analysis project Ga0182021, IMG submission 120493) | Permafrost microbial communities from Stordalen Mire, Sweden - 612E3M metaG (Illumina Assembly) | ecosystem: Environmental > Terrestrial > Soil > Wetlands > Permafrost | place: Sweden...
ACGCACCCGTCCGCCACTTTACTAGAGGAGTTGCCCCCTCATTCTCGTTCGACTTGCATGTGTTAGGCCCGCCGCTAACGTTCGCTCTGAGCCAGGATCAAACTCTCCAGTTAAACTTTCTCATACGGCCTTTCGACCGCATGCTGTAACTGATTCGATCCTTCGAGGATCTTGCGATCCTCGCGTTGCATTCTCGTATCACTCAAAGTTTCGGGGCCGAATCCGCTCGTCCCTTTTGAGGACAAGGGAATCGGCATTTCTTCTCAGTTTGCTATTCAGCTTTCAAAGACCGAACGGTCCTCTCACTGGAAGCCGACCACCGGCTCCCCGGAGAGGGGATGGGAAGATTATGTATCCGCGGGCAAAAGTCAAACAAAAAAGCCCAGACGCGCCCGGTCGGCGCCGACAACCCCCTATACCTTGCCCGTCAGGAGACGCGCCGCCTCTTTGGCGTGATAGGTCACGACCAAATCAGCACCCGCCCTCCGTATCGAGATTAGAGTTTCCATCATGGATCGGTCGTAGTCAAGGAGGCCTTTTTCGCCCGCGAGCTTGAGCATCGCATACTCGCCCGAAACGTTGTAGGCAGCGACGGGAACGTCGAACTCGCGACGCACTTCGCTGATGACATCTAGGCAGGGAAGCGCAGGCTTGACCATGACGATGTCCGCACCTTCTTCCACGTCGAGGGCCACCTCACGTATCGCTTCACGGATATTGGCCACATCCATCTGATAGCCACGGCGGTCGCCGAAGGACGGTGCCGACGCAACCGCCTCGCGGAAAGGTCCGTAGAAAGCAGACGCGTACTTGGCGGCGTAGGACAGCAGGATCACGTCTGGGTGCTCGGATTCGTCCAGTGTTTCGCGCAAGAAGCCGATCATCCCGTCCATCATTCCTGAGGGGGCAACGAGGTCCGCGCCCGCCTGAGCCTGCGCCACCGCCGCCCTGCCCAGGTTCTCCAGGGTGGCGTCGTTGTCCACCATGCTTCCGTTCTTGTCCAGGATAACGCCGCAGTGGCCGTGGGTCGTGTACTCGCAGAAGCAACAGTCCGTCGCCACCACGAGATCAGGCACGGCCTTCTTGATGGCGCGAATGGCACGCTGGACGATGCCCTCCGGGTGCCAGGCCTCGCTTCCCACGGCGTCCTTGCGCTCGGGCAGACCAAACAGCATCACCGCCGGAATGCCAAGGCTGGCGACAGCTTCCGCCTCACGGGGAAGCTGATCGACAGACAAGTGGAATTGTCCAGGCAGAGACGCAATCTCGCGGCGTACGCCCTTGCCTGGACACACGAAAAGCGGAAACATCAGATTGTCGACGGAGAGCGTGGTCTCACGAACCATTCGACGTAGAGCTTCGCTTCGGCGCAGCCGCCGGGGCCGGTTTTCTGGGAACGACATGCTAGTGCTCTCCTTTGGGTGAGCGTGCGCGGACGATAGCCCCAATGAGCGCATCAATGTTGGGCTCCTCGGCAACCACAGGCGAGAGACCCTGACGGGCTGCCTCGGCTGCCGTGGTGGGCCCGATAGCGGCGACGGTCTTGTTGGCAAGGGCGCGGGTGCCGTGCGTATCAACGAACGCGCGTAGCGCCGATGGGCTGGCGAAAGTTGCGACATCAAACGCCGGTGGAGGTGGCAAGGGATCGAGAGGAACCGTTTGGTAGGCGGCGACCACGTCGACCTGGCAGCCTTGGTCGCGCAGGGCCTGTGTGAACGCATCGCGTCCCGCGAGCGCCTGCGGGAAGAGGAAGCGAGCGCTGTTTCCGAGGCTGCGGAAGGCGTCGATCAGGCCGTCCTGGCGCTGGTCCGAGGGCACGAGATCGACTCGGGCACCGACCTTCTCGAGCGCCCGTGCGGTTTCTGTGCCCACAGCGGCGACTCGCGGGCGAGCCGACCCAATCGGAAAGCGGCCGCCCTCCATGCGTGAAGCGGTGAACAGCACCGCCGTCTTGCTAGTGAAGACGATCCAGTCGTAGCGCCCAACCTGGCTGAGCGCCCGATCGAGCGGCTCCCAAGAGGGAGGCGGCCGCACTTCGATCGTGGGATACGGAACCACGCTGGCGCCCACCGCCGACAGCGCCACAGCCCATGTGTCGGCCTCGGCGCGCGCCGGCCGAGTCACGAGCACGCGGAGTCCTGAAAGCGAGTGAATGGACATCGGCGAGACTCTGAGGCGGGAACCGCTTCCTACTCTTCCAGTTCGACATTCCAGTACGACGCATTGGCAAGGTCGAGGAAGGGCAGCCATTCGCGGTAGCGCACGCCATCGCCGGCCGTACGGAAAGTCGGGGTCCAGCGGGGTCGAGTCGGCGCGCGGAGAAGACGCAGCTTGGCTTGCTCGGGAGTTCGCGCGCCCTTGGCCAGGTTGCAGTTCACGCAGCAACACACGACATTTTCCCAGGTGGTGCGACCGCCCTGGGATCGGGGCTTGACGTGGTCCAGATTCAAGTCCGAACGCGCAAGCTGCCGGCCGCAGTACTGACAGGTATTGGCATCGCGCGTGTAGATGTTGTGGCGTGAAAATCTGACTTTGGCCTTGGGGATGCGATCGTAGAGCTGCAACATGATCACGCGCGGGACGCGGATGGCGCGATCGACGGTGTGAATGACGTCATCGCCCGTCTCGGCCGAGAGCTGCGACCAGCTGGCGAAGTCGAGCACCCGGAACTGCCGGTCGATGGCCTGCGCAGCGCCCAGGTAGAGCAAGGTGAAGGCCCGCCTCACGTTCGTCACTTGGATGGGCTGGAAACTCCGGTTGAGGACCAGGACAGACGAGTTGATCACGACGCGCCCGTTCTGGTGCTGCACACCCTTACATGGGAACCCTGAGAAACCCTCCCGCGATGGTACGCGGCGAGCGAAGGTCGCCGGCTCCCCACGCGAATACACGGCAAGAATCGGCCATTCGTTCCCTGTGCGCCGCGCTGCTGCGAAGCGTTGATGAGAGGCCTCGACCGCCGGAGCGGCCGCATATCGCTGGCCGCGCTCATAGGCTTTGATGCTAACAGAGCGAAGCCGGGACGGCAAAGGCTGTAAAATGCCAGGGCCTTGAACACCCAGACCCTATCCGCCCTGGTAGCCGCCATCGTCAGCTTGGCGATCGGTGGTGCCGTTCTTCTGCGTGAACCGCGGCGAGCGGTTCACGTTCTCTTCGCGACGTTCGCCTTCAACATCGCGGTCGAGAAGCTCCTGTCTTTCTTTTCCACCGGCGCGGCCGAGCCCGATTCGTTTCTCAAATGGGCCGTCATGGCCGCCACGGTGTCGCTTCCTGCGACCGCGCAGCGGTTCTTCCAGGCTTTCTTGGGCGACGAGGCCGGCCCGCCGCCGCTCTCGCGAACCACCGTGGTGGGCGCGGGATTGCTCTACTCGGCACTGCTGCTCAGTCGCTTCCTCGCGACGCCTATCCACACGGGCCCGTGGTTTCACGCGGCCCTGGTCATCTATGTCTTCGTCGGGCTGTATCTGTCTGTCTACTACCTCTACCGTCGCTACCGGGGCACGCCATCGCGGGTCGAGAAGATCCGGCTGCTCTACCTTCTCATCGGGGGCGTGGCGACGGTGACGGCAGCCTTGCTCGATCTCATTCCCGGCGCGCCGTCGTTCGGAAACATCTTCATCACCATCTACCTGTATTTCCTGTCGCAGACCCTGGCCCGCTACCGCTTGCTCGACCTCAATGAACTGCTCGGCCGCATGGTGGTGCTAGCCACTCTGGTCATGATCGCCACGGTCATCTACGGCCTGCTTTTGGTGAAGTGGGTCGAGCTCGACGAGCTGGGCGTGTTCTTTCTCAATGCTTTGGTGGCGTCGACCGCGATAATCATCGTGTTCGAGCCCCTGCGCACGCGCCTGGAGCGCGTGGTGAATCGCTGGATGTTTCAGGAGAAGTACGAGCTCTTCCGGCGCATTGAAACCCTGCGCACAGATCTGATGAATGTCATCGACGTGCGCGATCTGGTGCCGCGCGTGCTGTCTGCCCTGGAGGCTTCCCGGCGGGTCACCCACGCCTCGCTCTACACCGTCGACCCCGACGGCTCCGCCTATGAGCTGGCCGGGCATGTGGGACCGCGGCCCGAGGCCCGCTTGGACGCGGTTGCCTATCGTGCCTTCCTCGAGCGGTTGCGCCGCGCGGGCGTGGTGTCCATCGAAGGCCTCGAGCGAGAGCTGGCGGCCCTGCGCAACACGCAGAGCGAGGAGCGCGAGAGCCTCCTGCTGATGGTGCGTGCGCTGGAGCTGCTCAACGGTTCGGTGGTGCTGGCCGTGATCGGCGAGGAGCAACTGCTGGGCATGCTGGTGTTGCGCGACGAGCGCCTGCGCGAGGCCTATTCCTCAGAGGAGATCGAGCTGTTCCGCGGGGTGGCCGCCTCCATCGGAGTCACCTTGCAGAACTCGCAAGTCTACGAGCGCATGAAGGAGCGCGATCGCTTGGCGGCGCTGGGCCAGATGGCGGCCGGCCTCGCTCACGAGATCCGTAACCCGCTGGGATCGATCAAGGGCGCCGCCCAGTTTTTGCAGCCGACCGGGTCGCAGCCGGCCGACGCCGCTGGCACACGCGAGTTCCTGGGTATCATCGTCGAGGAAGTCGATCGGCTGAACAAGATCGTGTCGCAGTTTCTCGACTATGCCCGTCCCTATCGTGGCGACCAGAATCCGCTCGACGTCAACGATGTGGTTCGCAAGACGCTGCACCTCGTCGAGAAGGAACGCAGCGCCGGCGTGGAGATCTCGACCAGCTTCATCGAGGGACTTCCCCCGGTGCGGGCCGATGCTCAGCAACTGCGGCAGGTGTTTCTCAACCTGACCTTCAACGCGCTCGAAGCCATGCCCCAGGGAGGCAGGCTGCACGTGTCGACCAGCCTGCGCCGATCCACGCGCCGGGGCGCAGCGGCCGCATTCTTGGAAATTCGTTTCCGTGACACGGGCGTGGGTATCCCGCCTGGGGATCAGCGCAACCTCTTCATTCCTTTCTTCACGACCAAAGAACGGGGCACGGGCTTGGGCCTGTCCATCAGCCAGCGCATCATCGAGAACCACGGCGGAACCATCGAGGTGCGTTCGCAGTCAGGCGCCGGATCGACGTTTTCCGTGCTCTTGCCGGTAGAGGCCGATGCCTATGCCTCCTACGCAGAAGCAAAGAAAGGCCCGCCGCCCCTGCCCGGGTCCGGCCCCATCCCGCTGTCGCCGCCCGCAGTCATTTTGTCGGCCGCGTCCCTTGCGGCATCGCCGCCGGTGCCCTCCGGGCCGAAATGAGCTAACGTCAACTCGTGGCCGCCAACGAGACAGAAGCCAAGCGCGTTCTCATCGCGGACGACGAAATCAACATGCGCCGCGTGCTCGAGGCACTCCTGCGACGTGATGGCTACGACGTGGTGACGGCAGCCAACGGAAATGAAGCCCTGGCCAACATGGGTCGCGGCATCAACATGGTCATCACCGACCTCAAGATGCCGCTTCTCGACGGCATGGGTCTTCTGCGCAAGCTCTCGGTCGAATACCCCGATGTTCCGGTGGTCATGATCACCGCCCACGGCTCAGTAGAAAACGCGGTCGAGGCGGTCAAGCTGGGCGCCTTTGACTACTTGGAAAAGCCTTTTGACCAGGAGCAGATTCACCAGATCGTCGCCAAAGCGATGCTCACGCACAAACTCGCGCGTCGCGATGCCCGGCCGGTGGATACGACCGTGCACGGGCGCTTCCGTCTGGTGGGCGACTCGCCCGCGATTCGCCAGCTCTACGCCGTGGTCGAGAAAGTCGCCGACACGCCTTCGACGGTGCTCATCACAGGCGAGTCGGGCACAGGCAAGGAGCTGGTGGCGCGGGCTCTGCACGACAATTCTTCGCGGCACGCGGGGCCGTTCATCAAGATCAACTGTGCGGCCATTCCCAAGACCCTGATGGAGTCCGAGCTCTTCGGCTACGAGAAGGGGGCGTTCACCGGGGCGGTGGGCTCCAAGCCGGGCCGTTTCGAGCTGGCCCACGGCGGCACGCTGTTTCTCGACGAGATCGGCGAGATTCCGGTGGAGATGCAGGTCAAGTTGTTGCGCGTCCTGCAGGAGTCGGAGTTCGAGCGCGTGGGCGGGATCAAGACCATCAAGGTCGATGTGCGCCTGCTGACCGCGACCAACCGAGATCTCGCGGTCGAGATCGCCGGCGGCGGCTTCCGCGATGACCTGTACTACCGTCTCAACGTCGTGCCCATCCACTTGCCCGCCTTGCGCGAGAGGCGCCAGGACATCCCCTTGCTGGTGGACCACTTCATCGCGCGCTTCAACGAGCGACTGAAGAAGCAAATCACGGGTGCCGAGCCTGCGGCGGTGGAACGGCTGGTGGCGCACAACTGGCCCGGAAACATTCGCGAGCTGGAGAACGTGATCGAGCGAACCATCCTCTTCTGTGAAGGGCCGCGGATTCGTCTTGAGGACTTGCCCGCCGACCTGGGTGGAGCAACCTTGCGGCCGTCGCAACCCGATCTGCCGGTGGTGGTATCCGCGCCTCCAGCGGCGAGCCCACCGCCCTCCGCCGCGCCACCCGTGGGCGAGGAGGTGGGCTCTCTCAAGGAAGCGGTACGCGTGGAAACCGAACGCGTCGAGCGCGACTTGATCCAGCGCGCCTTGGACGAGACCGGAGGGAACGTGACCCAGGCCGCGCGCAAGCTGCAGATTTCGAGAAAGAGCCTGCAAACCAAGATGAAGGAGCTGGGATTGCGCGATCGCGACTAGACAAGCGAGTGGGATACCCAAGAAATCCTGCACTTGTGGTATCGTCCAAGTCGCACCGTGCGAGGGACTGCTACACGCACCATTGGCCTTTTGGCCCTTGTGTTGGTCGGCCTGGCCGAACCGGCCCAGGCCGCCGAGGAAACTCGTGTGGTGACGGGACGCCTTCCCGCCCATGAATGGATGGACTGGACGGCCTCGCTCAGCTACGTGCACGAGCACGAGCAAGGAGCCCTCAACCGCGAGTATGAGGCGCAGGATACCGGGGGACACATCGGGCTGGTGAGCGACCTCGTCTACCAACGCAGTCGGGACGTCATGCAGCTTCGCGGTGAGGCGGGACTGTTCAAGGATCTGAGTCTCTTCACGGTTCTGTCCTTCGTGCTAGCGGACCAGCGCTCGCTCAACTTCGACCAGGGCAACAACTGCGCATCTCAACCCAACGGCTGCGTGGATGCGACCAACTCGACCATCCTGCGTGATGGCATTCTTCCCGGATACGGAACCCAACTTCCGTCAACCACCGTGTTCCGTGGTCCCACGCGACGTGGTTTCGAATACTGGGCCCTGGGGGCAAACTGGGCGGTGTTCAACCAAGCCCGGGACGACACCAAGCCCACCTGGATCCTGCATTTCGAGACACGACTTTCCCTGGCCGAGGACATGCGCTTCGATCCGGCCGCGCCCCAGAAGAATACGGGAGTGGGTCTCGGCTACCACCAGTTCATACTGTCCACGCTGTTCTCGCGGCGTTTCGGCCCGCTGGAACCGTACTCGGGGGCCTGGGTCGTGCTGCCGGTGTTGACATCGGGCAGCCCCTTTTCCGCGCCCGGAGTGAGCGGCGGGGCGCAGAAACGCCTCGGCTTTGAAACGGGCTTGGAAGCGACCTTGTGGCACGACCAGCAGGCTCACCATCGCGTGGCCTACGAGCTGCGCGGCCAAGCGGAATTACGCCTGGACGGTCTGGAACAAAGCCCCCTGTGGGAAGCGCTCTCCGGCGATTCACGCTGCTCAACAGATCCGACGAACTACTGCCGCCATCCAGCTGGAGCGGCCAGCAACGGGCCCAGCGTGGACCTGGACAGAAACGGCGACGGCCTCGCGGACTACCCCAATCCCGGGGTCACGCACAGCCCGAGCTACGTCCAGATGGGTGGCGACACAGGGCTCATCATTCAAATCGGGCCGCACGCACGCTTGCGCACTCTCTTCGGCCTGTACTGGCAGCAGTCGCACGATCTGACGGACGGCTCGTCTGGCAACGCCGTGTACGACGTGCCCGGCCGGCGCTATCGCATCGAGAACGCGTACTCCTGGCGGCTCTTGATCGACGGCGGCGTGGTTTTCTAGACGCTCCCAGACCCACCGGGGGCGACGGCAGGTCGCCCCTACAAGAGGTTGTGCAACCGGCACCGTTTCTGTCACTGACGCCGCCACAGTCACCGCGCCGGTCACCTACACCGCACCCCTGTTACTCCCGGGCGCGCAGATCCAGCACCAGCCGATAGGTCTCACGCCGTGGGCGGCCGGTTTCGCTGGCCAAAGCGTCGGCGGCGTCGCGCGCCGACAGGCCCGAAGCCAAGAGAGCGCGTGCGCGCGCGCGAATATCCTCGTCGCATTGCCCGTCGCCTTGGCGCGCGTCCTCGGACGCGCCGCCCACCACGAGAGTCACTTCACCTAGAGGACGTTCGCTCGCGTAGCGGGACGCCAGTTCAGCCAGCGTGCCGCGCACGAATTCCTCGTGCGTCTTGGTCAGCTCGCGCGCCACACAGGCAGGCCGGTCCTTGCCCAGAACGGCGGACAAGTCGGCCAGGGTCGCCGCGACTCGATGGGGCGATTCGAAGAAGACCAACGTGGCGGGGAGAGAAGTAAGTTGAGCGAGCAAGCCCTGGCGCGCGCCGGTCTTGCGCGGGGGAAAGCCCACGAAGAAGAAGCGATCGGTGGGCAGGCCGGAGCCCACCAACGCGGCCAGCACCGCCGAAGGCCCAGGCACAGGCACCACCCGAGCGCCCGCCGCAATGGCCGCGCGCACGACTCGGTAGCCCGGATCGGACACCGTGGGAGTCCCGGCCTCGGAGAGCAAGGCGATGCTCGCGCCCGAACGCAGCAAGGCCGCTGCTTGCGCGGCACGCGCCGGTTCGTTGGCATCGAAGCACGACTGCGTGCGACGGTCGATCCCGTGCCCGTCCAGCAGCTTGCGCGCCGAGCGGGTGTCCTCGGCCAGGACCAGATCCGCAGTGCGCAGGGTTTCCAGGGCCCGGGGCGACAGATCCTGGGCATTGCCGATAGGCGAAGCCACCACATAGAGCGTGCCAGAATGAGATTCGGTCAACGGCCTGTTCCTCGCATCCGCCCGTCCGCCAAGCAGGGCGGCCGGGACACGGCGCGAATCCTCTCACGACGGCGTGGTTGTGTCTTGCTATGATTCGCCCACAAGATGGATCTCATCGACGATCCAAGTTCGACTTCTCCGACACAACCGGAGTCATTCATGCGACGTGCACGCAAGAGCCTTGTCTTTCTGGGGGCCTCAGCCCTCGCCCTGTTTCTCACCATTCAGCTCCGTGGCGATGACATACGGCTGGCCACCAATGTCTCTCTGTCCGCCCCGGCGCGGGCCGGGAATTCGAGCTACGACCTCGCGCAGGCCCAGATCTTCACCAAGGCGCTGTACTACGTGAACAACCAGTACTTCGACAAGACGCGGCTCGATCCCAGGCGCATGCTGGTGGGCGCGCTGGACTTCTTGCAGCGGGACGTGCCGGAAATCCTGGTCGACCGATTTCCAGAGCAGGACCCCAAGCAGGTCACGGTACGAGTCAACGGCGAGCAGAAGACATTTCCCGTCGAGCGGGTGGACTCGCCCTGGACCCTGCGCAGTACCTTGCAAGACATCTTTCGTTTCATCCAGCCGCGCTTGCAGCCTGTGGCCGCCAAGGATGCGGCCCGCCACCTGGTCGAAATCGAGATGACCGCGACCAACGGTATGCTCTACACATTGGATCCACACTCGGTCCTGCTCGACGTGGACAGCTACAAGGACATGCGCACCACCACCCAGGGTAAGTTCGGCGGGCTGGGCATCGTCATCGAGATGGACCGCAAGGGGCGCATCCTGGTCAAGAAGCCCATGCCGGACACCCCGGCCATGCGCGCCGGGCTCAGGACCAAGGACCACATCGTTCGCATCAACAGCGAGTCCACCATCAACATGACGCTACAAGAGGCAGTGGATCGGCTGCGCGGCGAGGTGGGCGCTCCGGTGGACGTGTACGTCGAGCGGGCCGGTGCGCCGACGCCGAAGAAGTTCACCATTGTGCGCGACTTCATCCACCCGCCCGCCATCGACCCGCCCCCGCGCGTGCTGACGGCCCCAACATCCCCCGCCGCCAAGATCGGCTACTTCCGCGTGATCAGTTTCTCGGCCAACACCGAGAGCGACCTGAACCGGGCTCTGGCCATGTTCGAGCGGGAGAAGGTTAAGGGCATTATCATGGATCTGCGGGGCAATCCGGGCGGGCTGTACGACCAGGCCCAGAAGGTGGCCGACGCTTTCATCGAGTCGGGAGTTCTCGTGTCCATGGTCGGCGTGGGCGGGGCACAGCGCAAGGACGAGCACGCCACCCGCAACGGCGACACCAAGGTGCCGCTGGCGGTTCTGGTCAGCCAGAACTCGGCCAGCGCCTCTGAGATCGTGGCTGGCGCCATCAAGAACCTGGACCGCGGCGTGATCATCGGCGAGACCACCTTCGGCAAGGGCTCGGTGCAAATGCTCTTCGACATTCCGTCGCCCGTGCCTTTCGGCGACAAGCCCGAGGACGACAAGCTGGGACTCAAGCTGACCACGGCGCAGTACCTGACCCCGGGGGATATCTCCATCCAGGGCGTGGGCGTGACACCCGATGTGGAGCTGGTGCGCATGCGGGTGGAAAAGAAGAACGACGAGGCCTGGATCAACTTGCAGAATTCCACGCGGCGCCGGCAGGAATCGGACTACGAGTGGCACCTGGTGAGCCCGAGCGTGCGCACGGGCACCAAGCCCGAGGAGGTCGTGTCGTACCTCTACGTGCCGTCAGCCGCGGAATTGCGACGCAAGGTGGATCAGGACGAGATCGACGCGGAGTCGCCGGACGAGGACGAGAGCGACAACGCGGAGCCCGAAGAAGATCGCATCGATTTTCCCATCACCATGGCCCGCGACCTGCTGGCCCAGGCGCGCACGCCGCGCCGACTGGACCTGGTCAACGCGAGCAAGGCGCTCTTCGACAGGGTTCGCGCCGACGAGGATCGGCACCTTTCGGCCGCGCTGGAGAAGCTGGGAGTGGACTGGAACGCCGGCCCAGGCAACCAAGGGCCAGGCGAAATCCAGGTCACCCTGGCAGCGGCCACGAGCGAGGCCCAGGCGAAGGCGGGCAACCCCATCAAGATTCGAGGCACGGTGAAGAACGTGGGGGCCACCACGGTCTATCGGGTGCGCGCGGTGCTCAAGAGCGACAACCCGCTCTTCGACGAGAACGAGATGGTCTTTGGCAAGATCGCCCCGGGCGGCAGCAAGACCTACGACCTGACCGTGAGAGTGCCCAAGAGCAGCCTCACCCGCACCGATGTCATCCGGGCCGACATGTCGGGGCAGGGGACGCTCACCGCCAACAGCCCCGAGATGACTCTGCACATCGAAGGCAAGGCGCACCCGCTCTTCGCGTACAGCTACCAGACCATCGATGATGTGGTCGGGAATCGCGACGGCCAGGTGCAAAGAGGTGAGCGCGTGCGCACGCTGGTGAAGGTGAAGAACATTGGACAGGGCGCGGCCCTGCGGACCGAGGCCATCTTGCGCAACGGTTCCGGGCAGGAAGGGATCCTGATCAGCGCCGGTCGCTTCGAAACCAAGGATCTGGCCCCAGGAGCCAGCCGCACCTTCACCTTCGTGTACGAAGTCGGGTCAGATTTTCGTGGGGACGAATACCAGCTTGATCTGGTGGTGGCAGACACGGTTCTCGGGGAATCGGTGACCGACAAGATCAAGGTCAAGCTGGCGCCGGCTGGCCCGGCCCCTGCGACCGAGGACCAGCCCGTGACCATCACGCGTTCCGAGGCGGCTTTGCGTGAAGCCCCAGCCGACCAGGCGCTCGTGGTGGGTCATGCCCCAAAGGGAACCGTGTGGAGGAGCACCGGTCGCATTGGAGCCTTCCAACGGGTGGAGATCGAGAGCGGCCGGCCCGCGTTCGTGGCTGCCGCGGATGTTGCGCCGGGTGGTTCCGTCCACGGCAGCTTCGTCCCCGAGTGGCAGGTGATCCCGCCCGTGCTGACCGTGACCGCGCCCCCGGTGGTGCCGGGAAACACTGTGCGCATCAAGGCGACAGCCTCGGACGACAACGGGGTCAAGGACGTCTACATCCGCGTGTGGAACCGCGACTCCAAGCTGCCACCCAAGAAGGTCTTTTACTTGCCCAACAAGGGAGACAAGACGCGTCTGGCCTTCGAGACCGATGTGCCGCTGTGGCCGGGCAGCAAC
>Ga0182021_10008401_pt1 | contig 12231 bp, 14 predicted proteins | sample 612E3MmetaG_FD_120493 | JGI IMG/M metagenome (GOLD analysis project Ga0182021, IMG submission 120493) | Permafrost microbial communities from Stordalen Mire, Sweden - 612E3M metaG (Illumina Assembly) | ecosystem: Environmental > Terrestrial > Soil > Wetlands > Permafrost | place: Sweden...
CCACTGATGGCCTCGCCGGTAATGGAGAGAACCCGTTCGCCGCGCCTGCCAATCCAATTGGCACCACGCCGACCAACGCATCTCCCCAGCAGGCGCCGGACCCGGTTCCACCGCCCGCAGGCGCCGACACACCATTCGCGCCACCGCCCCGTTCTATCGAAGACCGCCCGGCGATCGCCAGCGATGCGCCTGAAGTGGTGGTCGCTCAATCCACCGCCGCTGTGTCCCTGGCGGCCGTCAGCCAAGTCCCTGGCGGCAATCCGGAAAATTTTGCCGCGCGCACCGGGATGAAAAGGCCACCTGCTCGCCTCGACGCCTCGACAGGCTCCAGCGAGCCACGTCGCGATGCGATTTTAAATCCTTCCGGACAGCAGCTTAAGGACAGCTCTCCCTTCGTTGGCATCGGCAGTGCTCAGTCTTCCGCTGCAATGCGCAAACCAGCAGAATCCTCCGCACCGGTGCGTCTCCTCAGCACTCCTGGCGCGGATGGGCCGCGGAATGAAGCGGTTGGCCCGATTGCTGCAAGCGCGGAGGCTTCATTCACCGTCGACCGCCACTCGAGCCAGTTGGCGCCTTCTGCAGAGCCGGCGGTGCCGCACGCCGCCGCGGCTGTCGAAGCGGCTCTGAATGCGGTGGAGCGCGTGCGCGATGCCGGTCACACCAGCGTCGAGCTGAAACTTTCTTTTGGCGACGACACCCGTCTCGCCGTGCGCGTCGAATTTCGCGATGGTGCCGTGCACACCACGTTTCGCACCGACTCCGCCGACCTGCGCCAGGCGCTCGCGAGCCAATGGCGCGAAGCCGCGCCTGCGGTGTTCGCGGCCGCCCCGGACCGCAGTGTGCGCGTGGCCGACCCGGTTTTCACCACCGCCTCCGGTTCCCTGGACACCACGGGCACCTCGACCGGCGGTGAGGCAAATTCCCGCCACGCGGCCACGCCCGATTCCGCGCCGGAACTGTTCCGTCCTTCCGCCTCCGGGAAAGCGATGGTTCCCGCTTCCATGACCCCGGCCGCGCCCGCCTCCTTCCATGCCTCCACTTCCGTCCGTTTGAACACGTTTGCCTGAACTCCCGCGCCCATGCCTTCCGTCCCTTCCGCCACCGATTCCTCCTACGTCGCCGCCAATTCGACCACCGCGACTGCGACCGCAAAAAAATCACTCACCGAGGAGGATTTTCTGCAACTGCTCTCCACCCAGATGCAGAACCAGGATCCGCTCAAGCCCATGGATGATGCGGCTTACCTTGGCCAGTTGGCGCAGTTCACTTCGCTTCAACAGGTGAACACCCTCTCGACCCAGATCACCCAGATGCGCAGCGACCAGCAGAAACTCGCCGCCGCCACCTATCTGGGCCGCACCGTGACGATGGATGATGGCAAGAAGGGCACCGTCAGCGGCGCGGTCACGGCCATCGATACCTCGGGCGATACTCCCCTACTGAAGATCAATGGCACCTTCTACCCGTTGTCCTCCCTGCTGAGCATCGAGGCAACCCCCACTTCCAACACAGATACATCCACCACAGGTCAGCCTGTGGCTTGATCACACTCAACCCGCAACTCCGCATCCACCATGTCGCTCATCGGTACCCTCACTTCCGGCGTCAGTGCCCTCCGGACCTTCACCCAGGGCCTTGAAGTCATCGGCAACAACATCGCCAACGTCAATACGACGGGCTACAAAGCCTCCAAAGTCACCTTTGCCGACAGCTTCAGCAATACCCTGCGCGGCTCCGCCCCGTCCAGCGGGAGCACTTCCAACCAGACCCCCATCCAGGTGGGCACCGGAGTCCAGGTTTCCGGTATCACCTCCAATTTCAGCCAGGGCGCCCTCACCACCACCGGCAATACCACCGACCTCGGCATTTCGGGCAATGGCTTCTTCATGGTCAAGAATGCGGCCAGCGGGCAGCTCTATGCCACGCGGGCCGGCGAATTCCGGATCGACGACCAGGGCTACATGGTCAACGCCCAGGGGAACCGAGTCCAGGGTCTGACCGGCGGCACGCCGGCCGCCCCGCTGGTTGGTGACGCCGGCACGGTCGGCGACATCCAGATTGGCAAGACGCTGCCAGCGGCCAGCGGCACGCCTCCCGTCCAGCCCAAGCTCCAGTCGGTCAGCATCGACAGCGCCGGCAACGTCGTCGAGTCGTACTCCGACGGCAGCTCGGCCACCACCAACCGCGTGCTGCTGCAGGTCTTCTCCGATCCCACCGCCCTCACCAAGCAGGGCAACAATCTCTATTCCGGATTCGAGGCCGCGGGCCCGATCAACGGGACCACGACCGGCGGCGCCGTGCTGAGCGACGCCACCAACGGCTCCAACGATCCCGGCAACAGCGGGCTCGGTGCGATCCAATCCGGCTCCCTCGAACTCTCCAATGTCGATCTCACCGAGCAGTTCGCCGACATGATCACCACCCAGCGCAGCTTCCAGGCAAGCTCCCGGCTCGTGACCGTGTCCGACACAATTCTCGACGACATCGTGAACCTGAAGCGTTGAAGCGCCGCCCGCGCCTCGTCGCCCCCCGGTTCGCCAACCCTCCCGTCCCATGGCTGCCAAAACCGACGCTGCTCCCTCCACCCCCGCGCCTGCGGCCGCCGCCCCCGAGGCCGCCAAGCCCGCGGAGGCCGCCGCCAAGGGGCCTCTTTCCGGCCTGCTTACCGCACTGGTACCCGTGGCAATTGTGCTCGTCGCGACTCCGGTGCTCACCTGGACCGTGGCCGAGTTTCTCCTGATGCCGCGCCTCGAAAAGCGGCTCGGGGCCGCCGCCAGCGGAGCCGATGCCTCTGCCAAGGTCAGTCAGCCGGCCGAAGCCGCCGCCGAGCCCAAAAAGGGCGAGCCCGGCGCCTCCACCAACACCTACGAATTCGCCAACATTGTCGTGAACCTCGCCGGCACCATGGGCACGCGGTACCTCAAGACCTCATTTCTCGTCACCGGCACGGACACCGGCCTTCGCGGCGCCTTTGAATCCAACAAGGCCAAGCTCATCGACGTGACCCTCAACGTGCTCTCCTCCCTCTCCCTGCCGGATCTGGAGGAGGCGGGAGCCAAGAATGTAATCCGGGAAAAACTGGTGATCGCCTACAATCAGGCCCTCGGTAAACGGATGGCCGAGCAAGTGTATTTTTCGGATTTCGTGGTCCAGTGAGACGGTGCTTCGTCCCGGTCCGCAAAACCCCAACTCAACATGGCTGAAGAATCCGCCAAACCCGCCGAGGCCCCCATGGTCCTCGACCAGTCTGAGATCGACCGCCTGCTCTCGCAGCAGACGGCGCCTCCGAAACAGCAGGTCTTCCAGTCCGTCGCTTCGCGCCATTTTGTCGCCGAAAATGTCAAGATTGAGGCCTACGATTTCCGCAACCCCGTCTTCCTGACCGAGGTGGAACTGCGGCGGCTGCGCCTGCTGCACGAGGACTTCATCCGCTATCTGTCCGCTCGGCTCTCCCTCTTCCTGCGCATGGAGCTCGGGTTGAAGATGGCCAAGCTGACCACGCTGACCTACGCCAAATTCACCGACTCCCTCCCGAGCCCCACCCATCTCTGTCTGTTCAAGATCGAACCGCTCCTCGGCGTGGGGATCCTCGACATCAACCCGCGCCTTGCCCTCACGATCGCCGACCGCATGCTCGGCGGCCGCGGCCACTCGGTAAAGCTCGAACGCTATCTCACCGAGATCGAGATCGCGCTGCTCGAGGACATCATCACCATCATTCTCGAGGAATGGTGCGCCCAGTGGAAGAACGAGCAGGAACTGCACCCCGTCGTCCTCGGCCACGAGAACAACGGCCGCTTCCTCCAGACCTCGCCCAAGGACGCCATCGTGCTCGCCATGTCGCTTGAGGCGAGCTTCGGCGACTGCTCCGAACAGATCCAGATCGGCGTGCCCTACTACACGATCGAGCCGATCGTGCGGAAAATGCAGTCGCGTCGCCAGAAGGACAATGCCTCGGCTACCGTCGAAAAACGCACCCAGTGGCTGCCCGCCTACGACCAGATCAAGGTGCCGGTGAGCGCCGACTGGGACGCTTGCGAGCTCAATTTGCGCGAAATCGTCAACCTGCGCGTCGGCGACGTCATCGAACTGCCGCCCACCTTGTTCGACGAAACCCACGTTCTCCTGAACGGCACGCCGAAGTTCGTCGGCAAGGTCGGCCTCGAGGCCGAGCACGTGGCCATCCAGATCACCCGCAGATTCAACCAACCGACTCCCCATGCCAGCCCTGACAGAAGATAAAACCCTTGAAGTCGTGCTCGACGTGAAGGTGAAGGTCACCGTGCAACTCGGCTCCTGCCAGTTGTCCATGCGCGAAGTGCTCGAACTGGCGCCCGGCGCCGTCATCCAGCTCAACCAGCACGCCAGCGATCCGGTCGGCCTCTATGTCAACGACAAGCTGATCGCCTACGGCGAGGTCGTCGTCGTCGAGGACAACTTCGGCATCAAGGTCACCGAGCTCGTGGGCTCGGAGGAGACCAAACACTGAGGCGTCTTCGGCCGCCGCGCCGTCCCCTGCCCGCCTTCACCCGTCCCGCCGTCGTGTTCATGCGCCACCTTGCCCTTTTATTGTTTTGCGCCGCGTGCCTCGGAGCCGCGGAACCGGCCGCGCTGCCCGCGCCCGATTCCGTCATTTATCCCCGCGCGTCGGGGGAAAGAACGCCCGTCTCCGCCGATCGCGATGGCTGGAGTCGCGCGCCCTGGCTGGTCGGCGCCCTCGCCCTTGCCGCTGCCGGCACCTGGTGGCTCTGGCGCAGCCGAAACCAGGCCCGCCCGGGCAGCCGCCCCGGCCGCCGCCTCGTCATCGAGGAGACGCGTTCGCTGGGCAACCGCCAGTATCTGATCGTGGCGGCCTATGAGGAGAAAAAGCTTTTGCTCGGAGTGACGCCGGGCCGGATCAAGTTGCTCTGCGATCTTCCAACTGACGAGGAGGCCGGACCATGAGACACTGCTGCCCCTGGTTGACTTTCGCCCTCCTTGCCTCGCTGGCCGTCCTCCTTTCGCCGCCTTCCGTCCGGGCGCAAACGGCGACCCCGCTCGCGCCGCTGCCGGCGATTGCGCCAGCCGCTGGTCCCGCGGCACCGGCGACCCCGGCGGCGACCAAACCCTCCGATCCGCTGCGCCTCACTCTCAACCTCGAGGGCACGGAGCGCCCCGGCGAAGTCAGCGTCGCCGTGCAGCTCGTGGTGGTGATGACGCTGCTCACGCTGGCGCCCTCGCTCGTCATCCTGATGACGAGTTTCACCCGCATCGTCATCGTGCTTGGCTTTGTGCGTTCTGCCGTGGGAGTGGCGAACGCCCCGGCCAACCAGATCATCGTCGGCATCTCGCTCTTCCTCACGTTCTTCATCATGGGACCGGTGTTTGAGCGGATGAACACCGAGGCGGTTCAGCCCTACCTTGCGGGGAAGATGACTTCGGTCGAGGCGTTGGACAAGGCGTCGGTGCCGCTCAAGGACTTCATGCTTCGGCAGACCCGCACCCGCGATCTCGAGTTCTTCCTCGAACTGGGCCGCTTCGGCCCCACGCCGGTGAAAGAACTGCCGTTGCGAGTGATCGTCCCGGCATTTGTGATCAGCGAACTGCAGACTGCATTCCAAATGGGCTTCCTGCTTTTCCTGCCGTTTCTGGTGATCGACTTCCTCGTCGCTTCCGTGCTGATGGCGCTGGGCATGATGATGATGCCGCCCGTGGCGGTCTCCCTGCCGTTCAAACTCCTGCTCTTCGTGCTTGTCGACGGATGGCATCTCGTCGTGCGAGCCCTCGTCGAAAGCTTCCATTCATGAATCCCGACCTCGCGATCGACCTTTTTAAATCCACGGTGCTGTTTGCGCTCTACACCGTCACGCCGTTCCTGGTGGTGATGCTGGTGGTCGGCCTGGCAACGAGTCTGATCCAATCCGTGACTAGTCTGCAGGAACAGACTCTGTCGTTTGCCCCGAAACTCCTCGCCTTCGCGGCGGCCAGCATTCTGCTCGCTCCCTGGCTGTTGCGCACGTTGGTCGAGTTTACCACGACCACTTTTGCCCGCATGGGCTCCATGGGACCTTGAAACCGGGTCCACCGGCGGCTCCGCCGCCCCGGCGTCGCCACTCTCCATGCCCGTTGACCTGCTCTTCGCCTGGCTGATGGTGCTCCTGCGCGCTGCGGGCGTGGTCACCCTGCTCCCTTCGCTGGGCGCCAAGCCGCTGCCGCCGACCTTGCGGGTCGGTTTCGCAGTATGCGTGGCCACCCTGCTTTACGGCATCGTCCCGCATGCCCACCTGAACGGGCTCGATCCCGGCCGGATCGCGCTCGCCGTGGCCGGCGAGGTGCTGATCGGGCTCTCCATGGGCTTCATCGGCCGGCTGGTGTTTGCCGCGGTGGAAATGGCGGGGCGCATCATCGTAACGGAGATCGGCCTGATCGCCGGCCCGGGCTTCGACACCCCGACGCCGGAACACGAACCGGTGCCCGCCTACCTGTCGATGTTTGCCGGAGTCATGTTCTTCCTCTTGGGCGGGCATCTGGGCGTCCTGCGCGCCTTCGCGCGGTCATTCGATTTTGCCGCGGCGGGCGCACCGGGCTTCGGGACTGGCGCCATCGAGGCGCTCGTGCAAATGACGGCCGGTTCGATCGAGCTCGGCGTGCGCATCGCCGCCCCGTTCATCGCCTTGAACTTCCTCGTGAATCTGGCGTTTTCGATCCTGGGCCGCGCCGTCCCGCGCATGGGCGTGTTCGTGCTGAGTTTTCCGGTGCGCGTCCTTGTCGGCATGGCGCTGCTGGCCGGTTCGGGCTCCCTGCTCGGCCGGTATCTCTGGGGAGAATTCGACGCCCTCCCGCTGCGCATCCTGCAAATCCTGCCGGTCCACTAGAGCGGCTTCACTAAAACTGTAGCCGCAGACTTTATCCAGATGGAGGGCGAGGCTCCAGCCGAGCCGCGGCGGCGACGAGTGCGGCAGCTTCGGCGGACACGGAGGTCCTCCCTCCACCCGAGCGCGGCTACAAGATTATCTAAACCGCTCAAGCCGGCGCCTCTCACCCTTCGGTGTGACCGCTACGCGGAGAGGCCGAGCCCGGAATGTCGACGGCGGCAATTTCTGCCGTGCATTTTTAGCCCAAATCGTGCGGACCAAACCGCCGACCGCGCCGACTGATTAATCGATACGTAAACCGTTTATTCACGGTAGGTTAAATTTCATTCAACCGCCTTGGCATCGGCGGTGCTATCTGCACCCCGGATGGCTGAGAACGAGCAAGACCAAAAGACCGAACAGCCGACGGAGAAACACCTCAGCGAAGCGATGGACCGTGGCCAGTTCGCAAAGTCTGCGGAAATGAACCTTGCGTTCATTCTGGCGGCGGCGCTTGGCGTGCTGTCGCTCACCGCCCCGTCCGCCGCGCGCGAGATCGGCGCATATTCCGTGAGCGTTTTCACGCAGCTCAGCTCGGTCAATCTGACCATTGACACCGCCACTTCCGAGATCGCCTCCGTCGTGTTCACGCTTGGCCGGGTGCTACTGCCGATTCTCCTCGCCAGCGCGGGCGCGGCCTTGCTCGCAGGCAGCATCCAAAGCGGATTCGAACTCACCCCCAAGGCGTTCGGCCTTCACTGGGAGAAACTCGATGTCGCGACCGGCTTCGGCCGGCTATTCTCCAAGGATATCCTCGTCCATTTCGGCATCGACCTGCTGAAACTTTTCGGCGTGGCGGCGGCCCTGTACGGCGGCGTGAAGGCCGTGATCAACGACCCGCTGTTTCATGCCCCCGTCGAAACCGTCTATCTTGGGCAGTTTATTTTCCATGCCACCCTCAGCCTCCTCGGTCGCCTGATGCTGGCGCTCGGCGTGATCGCGGCAGTGAGTTACGCCTACGAGCTCTTCCGCAACCGGCAGCAGATGATGATGTCGCGCCAGGAGGTGAAGGATGAGCGGCGCAACACGGAAGGCGACAGTCTCGTCAAGGCCGCGCAACGCCGGCTCGCCCGCCGCCTGATGCTCCGGCAGATGCTTTCCGCGGTGCCGACGGCTGACGTGGTCGTGACGAACCCCACCCACTTTGCCGTCGCCTTGAAGTACGAGCGCGGCATCGATTCCGCTCCGGTGGTGCTGGCCAAGGGCGAGAATCGCTTTGCCCAGCGAATCAAGGCCATCGCCGCCGAACACGAGGTGCCCACCGTCGAGAATCCTCCGGTGGCGCGCGTGCTGTTCGCGCTCGGCCGCGTCGGCGAGGCCATCCCCTCCGAACTTTACCAGGCCGTGGCCGAGATCCTCGCGGTCGTCTACCGCACCCACCGCTACTACTTCTATCGCCTGAAGTCCCGCCGGGCCGAAGTCGTCGGATGAGCTGAGCCATGCCCACTTCCGCCTCAGCCCAACTCAACCGCCTGCTGCAGCGCGCCGACCTGCTGTTCACCTTCGCGCTGTTCGGCACCGTCCTGCTGCTCATCCTGCCGGTGCCGGCGTTCGTGCTGGATACGCTGCTCGCGCTCAGCATCGGGCTCTCGCTGCTCGTCCTGCTCGTGGTCGTCTACGTGAAGGACCCGCCGGAGTTCTCCGGGTTTCCCACGGTCCTCCTTTCCCTCACGCTCTTCCGCCTCGCGCTGAACATCAGCTCGACCCGCCTGATCCTCGTGCACGGCTACGCGGGCCACGTGATCGACGCCTTCGGCCGCTTTGTCGTCCAGGGCAACTTCGTCGTGGGCGCAGTGGTGTTCTGCATTCTCGTGGTGATCAACTTCGTGGTCATCACGAAGGGCGCCGGCCGCATCGCCGAGGTGTCCGCCCGCTTCACGTTGGACGCTCTGCCCGGCAAACAGATGGCCATCGATGCCGAGCTGAACGCCGGCATCATCGACGAGGTCACCGCCACGGCCCGCCGCGTGAAGGTGCAGAAAGAGGCCGACTTCTACGGAGCGATGGACGGCGCCTCCAAGTTCGTGCGCGGCGATGCCGTCGCCGGCATTCTGATCACCCTGGTCAACATCCTCGGCGGTTTTGCGATCGGCGTCTTCCAGATGGATCTCTCGCTCGCCGAGTCGCTGCAGAAGTTCACGCTGCTTTCCATCGGTGACGGCCTGGTGGCCCAGGTGCCCGCACTGATCATCTCGGTCGGAGCCGGCATCCTCGTGACGCGCGCTTCGGAAAACACCAATCTGGGCACCAGCATCGGCCGCCAGATCGTGCGCTATCCGCGCGCCATCGGCATCGCCGGGGCGATGCTCGCCTTCTTCGGCCTCATGCCCGGCATGCCCACCGTGCCGTTCTTCATGCTGGCCGGCTTAGCCGGGTTTGTTTCGCAGGCGCTGCGCAAGGTGGACGGCGCCCGGGACGAGCTCGACGATTCGTCCGCCGCCAGTCCCGCCGCCCACTCCGCCGCCAAGGGCGGGGCCGGCGCCAAGGCGAAGGGCACCGCCGCCACGCCTGCTCCCGCTGCCACCGCGACGCGCGCGGGCGATGACATCCGCAAGTTCATCGACATCGACATCTTTGCCATCGAGATCGGTTACGGCCTCGTCAGCCTGGCCGATGCCAAGACCAACGGCGACCTGCTGGCCCGAGTGACTGGCGTGCGCCGCTCCCTCGCCCGCGAGCGCGGCGTGATCGTTCCGCCGATTTCCGTCCGCGACAATCTCGAGCTCGAGGCCAACGACTACCGGTTCCTGCTCCGGGGTAAGGTGATCGCCCGCGGCCAGATCATGCCCGCGCGTTGGCTCGCGATGAATGTCACCAACAGCAACCTGCGGCTGCGCGGCGTGCCCACCCGCGAACCGGTCTTCAACCTCGAGGCCACCTGGATCGCCGAGGAGGAGAAAAAGACGGCCGAGGTCAACGGATTTACCGTGGTCGACGCCGCCTCGGTGCTCGTCACCCACCTGTCCGAAGCGCTCAAGAACATCGCCCATCATCTGCTCGGCCGCCAGGACGTGCAGGTTCTCGTCGATCAGCTCAAGGAGTCGCATCCGGCGCTGGTTAGCGAACTGCTGCCCGACCTCGTCAACCTCGGCATCATCCAGCGCGTCCTGCAGAATCTGCTCCGCGAGAACATCGCGATTCTCAACCTCCCGCTCATTCTCGAGTGCATCGCCGACTTCGCCTCGCTCTCGAAGAATCCCGACGATCTCTCAGAACTGGTGCGCCGCCGGCTGGGCCTCTACTTCGTTCCGGAATACGAGAGCCGGCCGGGCGCGATCAAGGCCATCACGCTGGATCCGCGACTGGAACAATGGCTCGCCGGCAAGGTGCATCGCACGCCATCGGACCTCGGCCTCGCCCTCGATCCCGCGACTGGGCACCACCTCCTCGAGGAACTCGGGCGCCGCGCCAGCGAACTTGTGAAGCTAGGCCTGCCTGCCGTGCTCGTGGTCTCGTCCGAGGTCCGGCTGCCCATCAAGCGCTTCTTCGAGCCGTCCCTGCCCCGGCTCGTGGTCCTGGGTTTCCAGGAGCTGCCCCCGTCCACCGAAGTCGAAAACACCGGCATCGTCCCGCCGCCCCCGCACCTCTTGCGCCAGCCTGAACCCGCGCTCAAGGCCGCCTAGCCCCCCGCGCCCATATCACCCGTGCCCGCCGCCACCCAAAACCACTCCGCCTCCGCCTTTCGCTTCGTCGTGAGCTCAGCCGACGAGGCCGCGCGGCTGATTCGCGAGCAACTGGGTCCCGACGCGCGCGTCCTCTCCGTGCGAACCGCCGCGCAGTCCGGCTGGCGCCGCTGGTTTGGCAAAGCCCGTCTCGAAGTTGTCGCACAGGTCCCCGCGCCGGAACCGGCGGCCGACGAGCCGCGCGACGCGGCCACCGTGCACCCGGTCGAGGTGAATCTCCCGGACGACACCGATGTCTTCGTCCGCCGCCACGGCTCCTCCCAGCCCGCCGCGCGCACCCAGCCTTTTCAAGTCCGCCTGCCGGAATTGCTCCGGCGTTCGGGTTTCAGCGACATCTTCCTGCACCGGCTCTCCACCACGCCCGCCTGGGGCGATCTGAACGACCGACCCCTTCACCAATCGATCGTGCACGTGGCGGATGAACTCCGCCGTCAGGCGTCCACCTGCCCGCCGCGTCCCCTGCCGGCCCGGGCTGCGTTCTTCGGACCCGCCGGAGTTGGCCGGACGACGGCAATGTGCAAGTGGCTCGCAACCGATGTGTTTCGCCGCGGGCGCACCGGACGCGTCGTCAAGGTGGAATTTGACCGGCCCAATCCGACCGAGCAACTGGCGGTCTTCTGCGAGGCCCTCGGTCTTTCCTTCGAGCACTATCCGGTGTCGCTCGCCACACCGGCCAAAACGTTCCTTTACCTCGATCTGCCCGCGCTTTCCGTGCGCCGTCCCGCGGACAATGCCCCGCTCGCCAAGTTCTTTTCCACAGAGCGGATCGAAGGCCGCGTGCTCGTGCTCAATGCCACGTCCGACGCGGCCACGCTGCGCGACGCCTATGCGGCGGGCCGGGAACTCGGCGCGACCCACCTCGTGTTCACCCACCTCGATGAGCTGTCCCAATGGGGCAAGCTCTGGGACTACCTTCTCGATGACGGGCTGGAGCCGCTGTTTCTCGCCACCGGGCCCTCGCTCACCGGCGACTGCGAGGAAGCCGTCCATGGCGCCGTGCTGCGCCGCACCCTTCCCGGCGCCTGACCCCACCGATTCACTCTGTTTGCTCAACCCATGAAATCTCTTTTCCTCGCCGGCGGCTGCGCCGGATTCGTCCTCTGCTCCCTGGCCGGACTCGCGGCCGGCCGGGCTTCCGACCTCATCCTGCGCGATGCCGCCATCGGCTGCCTCGCCGGCGCGCTGTTGGTGCGTTGGTTCTGGCTGGTCCTGCTCCGTGGCTTCCGGGAAACGCTGGCAATCCGCCGGCGCGCCGCCGACGAAGCCGCGGCCGCCGCCCAGCAGAACGGCCATGCCCAGCCGAACGGTCTTCCGGCAAAAAATGGCCTGCCCGCGGCAACCGCATCCGCTGCGGCAACTGCCGCCGCCCCTTCCCGCTCCCTGCCCTTCGCCCAGCCCAAGCCCGTTACCCGATAACCCCGACCTGCCATGATCTCCCCGTCCGCCGCCGTCGCCGAAAGCACACCCAGCAGCGCCGTTTGGCGCGCCTACCAGGGCGTCTCCAACTCCCCCGTCAACGAACGCGAACTGATCGAGCGCTACCTGCCTCTTGTCCGCAATGTCGTGGATCGCATCAAGCTCAACCTGCCGGCTCACGTCGATGTTGACGACCTCTACAGCGTCGGGGTCACCGGCCTCATCGCCGCCGTGCGCAA
>Ga0182021_10008402_pt1 | contig 12231 bp, 9 predicted proteins | sample 612E3MmetaG_FD_120493 | JGI IMG/M metagenome (GOLD analysis project Ga0182021, IMG submission 120493) | Permafrost microbial communities from Stordalen Mire, Sweden - 612E3M metaG (Illumina Assembly) | ecosystem: Environmental > Terrestrial > Soil > Wetlands > Permafrost | place: Sweden...
ACCCTCGTCGCCGGCAAGCTGGCCGGCCGAGTCCGCACCCGCACCGTGATCACCATCGGGCTCGTGACCACCGGGGCCGCCGGGCTCCTGCTGCTGGCGGGCGCCATGTGGTGGGGCATGCCCCTGTGGGTGGCCATCGTCGGCTTCCTGGTGTTGATGAGCGCGCAGGGACTCGTGGCGGCGAACGCCGGTGCGCTCGCGTCCAACGAGGTCCCCGAGCACCCGGGAACCGGGTCCGCGGTGCTCGGCTTCCTGCAGTGGTGCATGGCCGGAGTGATCGCTCCCCTGGCCGGCCTCGGTGGCGACCGAACGGCCGTCCCGATGGCCGTGATCATCCTCGTCCTCACCGCTGCATCGCTGACCGCCATAGTGCTGACCCGTACGTCACGGCGGCCCGTAGCCGCTGCCTGACCCCCAGACTCCAACGAAAGGAACACCATCATGCGAGCAGTCCTGCTGCACGGCGCCCACGACGTACGCGTCGACGAGGTAACCAAGCCCCAGATCGTCGAGGACGGCGACGCGATCATCAAGCTCGCCGCCGCCTGCGTCTGCGGCTCCGACCTGTGGGCCTACCGCGGCATCGACCCGATCACCACACCGATCTCCGTCGGCCACGAGTACTGCGGCGTCGTCCAGGAAGTCGGGCCGAGCGTCAAGAACGTCAAGCCCGGCGACTTCGTCGTCGGCTCCTTCTTCGCCTCCGACAACACCTGCGAAATCTGCCGCTCCGGCTACCAGAGCTCCTGCCTCGACCGCCGCCCCATGGGGGCGGAGAACTGCCAGGCCGAGTACCTGCGCGTCCCCCTCGCCGACGGCACCCTCGTCGCCACACCGACCATGCCCGACCCGGACCTGATCCCCAGCCTCCTGGCCGCCTCCGACGTGCTCGGCACCGGCTGGTTCGCCGCGAAGGCCGCCGAAGTAGGCCCGGGCAAGACCGTCGCCGTCATCGGGGACGGGGCCGTCGGGCTGCTCGCCGTGCTCTCGGCGAAGCTCCTCGGCGCCGACCGCATCATTGCGATGAGCCGCCACGAGTCCCGCCAGAAGCTCGCCCTGGAGTTCGGCGCCACCGACATCGTCGCCGAACGTGGCGACGAGGGCGTGGCCAGGATCAAGGCGCTCACCGGCGGCCTCGGTGTCCACAGCGCCCTCGAGGCTGTCGGTACGCAGGAGTCGATGATGCAGGCGATCCGCGCCACCCGCCAAGGCGGCCACGTCGGCTACGTCGGCGTCTCCCACGACGTGAGCCTGCCCGGACTCGAGCTCTTCTTCTCCCACGTACACCTCCACGGCGGCCCCGCCCCGGTGCGCGACTACCTGCCCGAGCTCATCGAGCGGATCATGAAGCGTGAGATCAACCCCGGACGGGTCTTCGACCTCGAACTGCCCTTCGACGACGCGGCCGAGGCCTACCGGGCAATGGACGAACGCCGGGCCATCAAGGCACTCCTGCGGTTCTGACAGATACGCGACGACGGAAGAACTCGACCGCGCCTATCAGGCGGAGTCTCGTTCGATCAATCGGATGAAGCCATCGCTGGGATCCAACGACCCCGGCTCTCTACCGGCAATGCCGTCCAGGAGGCGCCGTGCGACAAACTGCCCCATCTTGTCGGGTCGTGGAGCAACGGTCGACAACGGTGGTACGGAGAATGCCGCTTGCGGCAGGTCGTCCACCCCCACCACCGCGAGGTCCTGGGGGATCTCGATCCCCCGCAGCTGGGCGACACGGATGATGGCGAGGGCCAGCTCATCGTTGAAGGCGCAGATGCCATCGACCCCCGCCTCCCGCCAGGAGTCGACGGATGCAGCCGCCCCGGCAGGATTGAATGGGAGAGTCAGAACCACCGGCTCGGCGATCCCGAGCTCAGCACATGCCTTCTGGACTCCGCGCAACCGGGCTGAGGCGAAGTTCGTCACCCGATCATCGTCGGGCCACGCGTACCCGATCCGGAGATGCCCCCGCTCCACAAGGTGCCGTACCTGCAGCTCGCCCGTCTCGAGGCCGGGGAACAGCACGAGTCCCTGTTCCAGCTCGCTGTTGGCCAGCTCGACGAGGAACCCGATCTGCGACCTGCGCAGACTCTCGTCGTTCTCGGGTCCGAGGCTTCCCAACCGGATCACGGCGACGGGGGTGATGGCGTTCCAGAGGTTCTTGATGTCTCGGCCCGGCGGGCAGCGATGCAAGAAGAGCTCCAGCCCGTTTGGGGCAATGGTCTCCGCGACGCTGTCCATGACGGCTGGGACGACCGAGCCGAGGGGTAGATCGGGGATCAGCATGACGACGACATCGCTGCGACCACGGCTCAGGATCCGCGCCGACGCGAGGGGGGTGTAGTCCAGGCTCGCCGCGGCCCGACGCACCTTCTCGCGTGTGGCCTCAGGGATCGTCTGATGCGGGTGGTCGTTGAGTACGTAGCTCACGGTCGCCCGCGACACCCCCGCGAGACGCGCGACGTCGTCGGCGGTCACTCGGCGATCGCTCATCGGACTCCTCTGTCGGGGTGGTCTTGCGTTCCGAAACACTGTGCCCTACTCTACTTAAGCGCGCAACTGAAGCGCGTCAGTGAAGCGGGCAACCGATGACAGCCTGCGAAGGAGCGGAGATGACGACCACCTTGGGGCAGGCGCCCTCCGCGCTGCTGCAACGGCTGGATCGCGCAGTCCCCATCGGTGCGAGCCCCGACACGGGACCCGCACCGGTCCTGTCCACGACGTTCCGGCTCGACGACCGCCATGGTGAGCCCCTGCGCGCGACCCTCCTCGCGACGGCGCACGGGATCTATGAGGCGTCGGTGAACGGCCAGCAGGTCAGCCCAGCCGTGTTCTCGCCTGGCTGGACCGCCTACGAGTGGCGACTCCAGGTCAACGAGTACGACGTGACCTCACTGATCGACACGGAGAACGTCCTCGAGGTCGTACTCGGCAACGGCTGGTGGCGCGGCAGCTTGGGCTTCGCCGGGGCGGATGCCAACTACGGGACTCGACTGGCACTCCTGGCGGCGCTTGAGATCGAGTACGGGGACGGGCATGTCCAGGTCGTCGCCACCGGCCAGGACTGGACAGCTCACACGTCGCAGATCCTCGAGAACAGCCTGTACAACGGGCAGACGGTGGACTTAACGGCCGAGCCCCAGCCCCTCGTGATCGACGTCATCGACTTCGACAGGTCCGTGCTCATCCCCGCCGTGAGCCCGGACGTGTGCCGGCACGAGAGCCTGGCGCCTGTACGGGTCTGGAAGGCCCCGTCGGGTGCGACGCTGCTGGACTTCGGCCAGAACCTCGTGGGCTGGCTGCGGTTCACGGTCCAAGGGGTACGCGGCGCCCGCATCCAGCTCCGTCACGCGGAGGTGCTCGTCGATGGGGAGCTTGCGACCGGGCCCCTTCGCGGCGCGGCTGCCACCGACGTGGTGATCCTTTCCGGCGGGGGCGACACGTTCGAGCCGACGATGACCTTCCACGGCTTCCGGTACGCGGAGGTCACCGGGTGGCCCGGAACCCTCACGTTCTCCGACATCGAGGCCGTCGTCGTCCATTCCGAGATGATGCGTACGGGCTGGTTCGAGTGCTCCGACCCGCTGGTGAACAGGCTTGCCGAGAACGCGGTCTGGGGTCAGCGAGGCAACTTCCTCGCCGTACCCACGGACTGCCCGCAGAGGGACGAGCGCTTAGGCTGGACCGGCGACATCGCCGCTTTCGCGCCCAGCGCCTGCTTCCAGTACGACGCGGGCGACTTCCTCCACGCCTGGCTTCTCGACCTCGCGGCGGAGACCCGTGCAGCCGGCGGAGTCGTACCGCTGACCATCCCGGACATCCTCAAACACGGCACGCTTCCGGAGGGACTGGACGCCATGTTCAGCGGGCCGTTCGCCATCTGGGGGGACGCAGCGGTGTGGGTGCCGCAGGCCCTCTGGCACGCCTATGGCGACCGTGACCGACTGGCAGCCGAGTACCCAGCGATGACGATGCATCTCGACGGAATCATCGCGAAGTTGTCGCCGACCGGCCTGTGGGACAAGGGAGGTCAGCTGGGCGACTGGCTGGACCCGGATGCCAGCCCCGAGAACCCGGCAGCCGCCAAGGCGGACCCGTCCGTCGTCGCGACGGCCTGCCTGCACCGGAGCGCGACTTTCGGGGCGGAGGCTGCTCGCATCCTTGGCCATGACGAGGACGCGACGCGCTACGCAGAGCTCGCAGCCCGGGTCAAGGAGGCGTTCAACCGCCACTTCGTCGACGCCCAGAGCCACATCACCTCCGACTGCGCCACCGTCTATGCACTGGCCATCTGCTTCGGCCTGCTTGACGGCACCGTCCGTCAGGCCGCCGGCGACAGGCTCGCGGAGATCGTCCGCGAACGTGACCATCGCATCTCGACGGGATTCGCCGGGACCCCGTACGTGACCTGGGCCCTGGGCGACACCGGGCACCTCGACGACGCGTACGCCCTGCTGCTCCAGACAGAGTGTCCGTCGTGGCTGTATCCCGTCACGCAGGGTGCGACCACGATCTGGGAGCGGTGGGACTCGATGCTCCCCGACGGGACGCTCAACACCGGAAACATGACGAGCTTCAACCACTACGCGCTCGGCGGGGTCGTCGACTGGTTGTTCCAAGTCGTCGCCGGTGTCCAGGCCGCGAGCCCTGGGTACGCATCGGTACGCTTCGCGCCCCGTCCCGGACCGGGCCTCACGCACGCCACGGCAACCCTCCTACGTCCTCAGGGGCGCATCGAGTGCGGCTGGAGCACCCGCGGCAACACCACCACTGTGACCGTCGAGGTGCCCGATGGGATCTCCGCCACACTCGTCGACCCCGCAGGCGCTTCGTCGCCGGTCCCCGCCGGCCGCCACAGCTACACCTGGTCCCCCGACCCTGCACCGAAGGCGATCCAATGACCGCAACCTTCCATCCCCTGTACCAGGCACGGCTCCACCTCCTGGACGGTGTCGCCGGCCCGAGCGTGACACCGGACCCTGCGGGCGACGCGGCGCGCCACGCGTTCGACGCCCCCTTCGCCGTCCCGCAGCTCCCCGACGTCCAGGTCACGTCGACCGAGATCCCCGGCCCGAACGGCCCGGTTCCCGTACGTGTCTACGTCACGCGCCAGCCCCGGCCCGAGCTCGTACCGGCCCTCGTCTGGATGCACGGTGGGGCGTTCACCCACGGCGACCTGGACGTTCCGGAGGCCGAGCACTTTGCGCGGCAGATGGCCGACCGGACCGGTACGGTCGTGTTCTCGGTGGGCTACCGACTGTGCACCGACACGGTCCACATGCCGGTGCCGCACGACGACTGCTACGCGGTGTACACGTGGGTCCGCCAGCACGCCGATGAGTGGGGGATCGACCCCGCTCGGGTCGCCGTGGGCGGCGGGAGTGCCGGTGCCAACCTCGCGGCCTCGGTCGCGCTCCACGGCAGTGAGACGGGCCAGGCGCCGTGGCAGATGCTCCTCGCCTACCCCGTCGTCCACGTCGTGTTTCCGGCGCCCAGCGACGAACTCGCGGCAGCCCTCGCCGTGACGCCCCGCGCGCTGCTGTTCACCTCGGACGCCAGCGGCGGCATCAACGAGTACGTCCTGGGACGCCCCATCAGCGGCGCCACGTCGTACGACTTCCCGGCCCTCGCTGCCGACGCCTCCAAGTTCCCGCCCGCCTACATCGAGAACTCCGAGTTCGACGAGCTCAGGGCCTCCGGCGAGGCGTTCGCCGCCCAGCTTGAGGCAGCCGGGGTGGACGTCGAGCTCGTGACCGCCCGCGGCGTGCCGCACGGACACCTCAACGCCGTGGGCTCGCCATGGCTCGAAGAAGCCTACGGACGGTTCGCCGGCCGACTCCAGAAAGGACCAGCACATGACTGACATCGCGGCCATCACCCCGCCTCAGGACCTCAGCGGGATCGTCGGCTACCGGTTCCTCTACACGTACGCGAACGGCTGGATCTACGAGCTGTACGCGAAGAACGCCACCACCATCGACTACCGCATCCACACCGGGCACGTCGGCGGCCGCTGGGTACGTGACCAGCAGGTCGACCTCGTCCAGCTGGCGGAGGGGGTCTTCAAGATCTCCTGGACCGAACCGACCGGCACGTCGGTCGTGGTCAACGTCCTACCCGGCCTGCGCCGCATCCACGGCACGATCTTCTTTCCGCAATGGATCCGGCTGGACGGTTCGAAGACCGTGCTGTTCCAGAACGAGCACCTCGACGAGATGCGCGCCTACCGGGACGCCGGCCCCACGTACCCGATCTACGTCGTTCCGGAGTTCGCCGCCATCCACCTCGTCGAGTTCATGGGCCTCGACAACTCCGACGTCATCGCCACCGGACCCGAGAACCTTCCGGCGGACTACATCCGGAGGTGCAACTAGGCGACTGATGGGGCCCTGCCTGGAGATTCACCCGTACCAAGCACTCATTGCTCAGCAGTAGTTCAACCGCAAGAGATCCAGCACGACACCGGTCGTGCAGTACAGCAGTCCACGACTTCAAGGGCGAAGGCGCCCGTTAGGAGACCTTTCAATGAATGACTTCTCGCTCAACCGGCGCCAGTTCGGTCAGGGCATGTTCGCAGTGAGCCTGATGGGCATCATGGCGGCGGCTGGATGTTCGCCGACCTCGACCACGGGTGCAGCCGGCCCGTCCGCCCTCACGGGCGGAACGCTCACGATGGGCATCGACTCCGACGTCCTGCTGAATGCAGCCAAAAGCCAATCGGCCGGTGCCGGTCAGCTGTTCTCGCAGTCGATCTACGGAACGCTGCTTCGGTTCACGTCGGACGGCACCATCGTCCCGAACCTGGCGGAGAGCTACACCCAGAACGCTGACAAGACGCTGCTCACGCTCAAGCTCCGCGCGGGCGTCGTGTTCAGCGACGGCACGGCGTTCGACGCCGCCGCGGTCAAGGGTTCCATCGACTACATGAAGACCGCCAGCGGACCGGATGCCCCACGTGCTGCCGGTCTCGAGGTCAGCGCCAAGGACGCCACCACGGTCGAGATCGCCACCAAAGAGGCCAACGGCCTGCTGCCCATGTTCCTGTGCCTGTCCGTCGGTTCGATCATGGCGCCGGCCCAGCTGAAGGCGGCCAACATCGACACGACCCCGATCGGCGCCGGCCCCTACACCTACGACGCCACCAGCTCCACGACGGGCAGCTCGTACACGGTGGTCAAGAACCCGAAGTACTACGACCAGAAGCAGTACCCGTACGACAAGATCGTCTTCAAGCTGATGACCGACGTCACCGCCCGGCTCAGCGCGCTGCAGACCGGCCAGGTCAACGTCGCGCCGCTCACGGCCGCCACCGTGAAGGCCGCCGAGGGTGCGGGGCTCACCATCATCCGCACGCTGACCAACTGGAACGGCATCATCATCGGTGACCGCCTCGGCCAGGTGGTCCCGGCACTGGGCAATGTCAAGGTGCGCCAGGCCATCAACATGGTCTTCGACCGTGAGGCGATGGTGACGTCCATCCTTCAGGGCGAGGGCCAGGTCAGCAACCAGATCTTCCCGCCCGACTCCGACGCCTATCGGGCGGACATGAAGGACCTCTACGTGTACGACATCGACAAGGCCAAGGCGCTCATGGCCGAGGCCGGCTTCGCGGACGGCTTCTCGTGCGAGATCCCCCTGATCGAGGGGTTCACGACGAACAACGCGATCTTCATCAGCCAGCTGAAGAAGATCAACATCACCGTGACCGAGAAGAAGCTCGAGTTCGCGCAGGCCTTCACCGCAGTACTCGGTGGCACCTACCCGATCCTTCCCATCGGACTCGAGATGCGCACGGCACTGTGGGACGTCGTGCAGAGTGTGACCCCCGGGGCGCTGTGGAACGTCAAGCACGCTGCAACTCCCGAGCTGTCGGCACTGTGCGACAAGGCGCAGAAGGCCACCGGCGCCGACGCGAAGGCTGTCTTCCAGGACATCGGCAAGTACCTTCTGGACAACGCCTGGTTCGGGGTCTGGAATTACGCGAACAGCATCTTCGCGGTCGACAAGAAGAGCTCTGCCAAGGCGACGCCTGGCAGCGGCTACCCGTACCTCGACACGTACTCCCGCAAGGCGTGACGGCTGGGTCCGGACCGGGGCCACGCTCCCGGTCCGGACCGTCCCAGGAGGGGACATGCTCAGGTTCATCGGTAAGCGACTCGCATCCGCAGTGCTGCTCATGCTGCTGGTCACCTCGGTCGTGTACGTGCTCGTCTCGAGCAACGGCATGGGCATCGCACGCATGCTGGCCGGGTCCAGCGCCACCCAACAACAGGTCGTCGACCGCTACTACCAGCTCGGCCTGGACAGGCCGGTGCTCAGCCAGTACCTCGCGTGGCTGGGAAAGGCGGTCCGTGGAGACTTCGGCACGAGCTACCTCAACGGCGAGTACGTCACCAACATGCTCTCCACCCGGGCGCCCCTGACGATCACGATCGTCTCCGTCACCATGGTCCTGACCATGGTGATCTCGGTCTGGCTGGGCATCACGGCGGCGGTGAAGGGGGGCTGGCTGGACCGGTTCCTGCAGGTGCTCTCGGTGGTCGGCGGTGCGATCCCGCAGTTCATCGTCGCGATCGTTCTCGTCTTCACCTTTGCGGTCGGGCTGCGGATCTTCCCTGCCACCGGCATCGTGCCGCCATCAGAAGACGTGGGGCTGTGGGCACAAAGCCTGGTCCTTCCGGTGACCGCGATCCTTGTCGGTACGGCCATGAGCGGGGCCATGCAGATCCGCGGGTCGATGCTCGTCGAGCTCCGCAAGGAGTACGTGGCGACCCTGCGTACCCGCGGCATCAGCGAGTTCTCGGTCCTGTACAAGCACGCACTGCGAAACGCCGCCGCGCCCGGCCTGATCGGGCTGGGCATCCTCACCGTCGCCATGCTCGGAGGCACCGTCATCATCGAGCGCGTCTTCGCACTCCCAGGCCTGGGCATGCTCGTGACGTCGACGACCACCACCGGCGACATCCCAGCTCTCATGGGCTGTGTGACGATAACGGTCGTCATCGTGACGATCGTCAACCTCCTCATCGACCTACTCATGGGCATCCTGAACCCGAAGGTGAGGCTGTGATGTCTGCTGAGACCACGCTTCTCGCGACCCAACCTGTCGGCGGAAACTCTGACGACTACCCAGCACCGGTCGCAGCCTGGCGCAAGCTTCTGCGCAACCCGGTCGGGGTCACCTGCCTGGCGTTCCTGCTTCTCGTGGTGGCGTTCGCGGTCTTCGGACCGATGATCATCCACTCCGACCCGGCGAACGTACAGCTCGAGCTGACGAACGCGCCGCCCATGACGGGTGGCTACATCCTCGGTGGCGACAGCCAGGGGCGCGATGTGTTCATGCGACTCGCGGTTGCCACCGGTCAGACCCTCATCGGTGCCGTGATCGTTGTCGTCGTCGCGTCGCTGATCGGCGTCACCAGCGGACTCATCGCCGGCTACTACGGCGGCCGGTTCGAGTCCGTCGCCAGCTGGGTGTCCGACGCGTTCATGGCGCTGCCCGGCATCATCCTGCTGATGGCTCTCTACCCAGTGATCGGGACCAACATCCGGGCCGCGATGGCGGTCTTCGGCATCCTCATCTCGCCGGCGTTCTATCGCACAACGCGGGCGCAGACGATGAACGTGCGTCACGAGCTGTATGTCGACGCGGCCAAGATCGTCGGCCTCAGCGACGCGCGGATCATCTCCCGGCACGTGCTTCGCGCCGTACGGGGCCCGCTGCTGATCATGAGCGGCGGCCTGATGGCTGCCGGAATCGGCATCCAAGCCGCCCTGGAGTACCTCGGCATGGGCAACCCGACGATCCCGTCGTGGGGCGCGATGATGCAGGACGCCTTCAACAACATGTACGTGGCGCAGGTGCCCATCGTCTGGCCGGCCGGGCTGATGGCGCTGACGATCCTGGCCCTCGTGCTGCTGGGCAACTCGATGCGCGACGCGTTCGAGATCTCGGCCTCCGAGCTGTTGCTGCTCAAGCCCGCTGCGGTGGAGCGCATCAAGGCCCAGCGAGCAGCGGAGCCGGCGACCACGGCGCCAAAACCCGCAGGCGCCCTCGCCCTGCGCGACGGTGACCTCCTTCAGGTCACACACCTGACCATCGCCTATCCCACGACGAAGACGACGGTGAAGGAGGTCGTCCGAGACGTGTCATTCAGCGTCGCCAAGGGCGAGATCCACGGCATCGTCGGCGAGTCGGGATCCGGCAAGAGCCAAACGGCCTTCGCGATCCTTGGCATCTTGCCGCCGACCGCAAGGATCCTCGGGGGACAGATCCTGTTCGACGGGTTCGACGTGCTCGCCGACCCACAGCAGCAGCGAGAGTTCCGGGGCCGGCGGATCGGCTACATCCCCCAGGAACCAATGGCCAACCTGGACCCCAGCTTCACCGTCGGGTCGCAGCTGAACGAAGGTCTGCGGGCCGCCACGGGCGTGTCCAAGCAGGCCGCCAAGGCCACGCTGCTGGCGCTGCTGGAGCGGGTGGGGATCCCCAACCCGCCACGTACCTACGACGCGTACCCTCACCAGATCTCCGGGGGTATGGCCCAGCGCGTCCTGATCGCCGGTGCGATCGCCTCCGATCCCGACTTCATCATCGCCGACGAGCCCACGACCGCGTTGGACGTCACCGTCCAAGCCGACGTGCTCGAGCTCCTGCGCGAACTGCAGGCCGAACGAGGCCTCGGCATGATCCTGGTCACCCACAACTTCGGCGTCGTCGCCGACATCTGCGACCGGGTGAGCGTCATGCGCGAGGGCCGCATCGTCGAGTCCAACACGCTCGAGGAGATCTTCGCCCACCCACAGCACCCGTACACGCAGATGCTGTTGGGCTCCACTCTCGAGGGCGCCCCACTGCGCCCACCGCTGTCCGTCGCCGAGGAGGCCTGACATGGCTCCGCTGTTGGAGTGCACAGATGTCCACGTCGCCTACCCGGGCAAGGGCTGGGGCTCGTCCCCGATCAAGATCCTCAAAGGCGTCTCCCTCGACATCCACCGAGGCGAGACCGTGGGCCTAGTGGAGGAGTCCGGCTCGGGCAAGACCACACTCGGAAGGGCCATCCTCGGGTTCGCGCCGGTCACCGGGGGCCAGATCCTGATGGGCGGTCAGGACTACGCCCAGGTGCCACTTGCCAAGCGCAAGCACATGGCCAGCGAGCTCCAGGTGATCTTCCAGGACCCGTACACCTCGTTGAACCCGGCGATGACGATCGAGGAGATCCTCAGCGAGCCTCTCGTGGTCAACAAGGTCGACAACCCCAAGAAGGTCATCGGGGAGCTGTTGGAACGGGTCAATCTGCCCCCGAACTCAGGCGGCCGGCTTGCCCGGGAGTTCTCCGGCGGGCAGCGGCAGCGCATCGCCATCGCGCGTGCGCTGGCGCTGCGGCCCAAGCTCATCATCTGCGACGAGCCAACCTCAGCTCTGGACCTGTCGACGCAGCGCAAGGTCATCGACCTGCTGCTCGAGATCCAGGAGCAGACCCACGTCGCGTACCTGTTCATCACCCACGACCTGTCCGTCGTCCGGGCGATCAGCCACCGGATCGCGGTGATGTTCGACGGGGAGATCGTCGAGCAGGGCACTGCGGAGAAGATCACGACCGACCCCGACCACCCGTACACACAGCGACTTCTCATGGCGTCGCCGGTCGCGAATCCCGCCGAACAACGCCTACGGCGCACAGCCCGCCAGGAGTTGCTGGCCCGTCAACGGGCCGAGGGCGAGGACCGCTGGGTCGTCGCATCGGCATGAGAGGACTCACTATGGACACCACCACGACCCCGGTCGGCGAGTCGAGAGGCCTCGTGACCAGGCTCCGACGATCTCACGGGCTACCCGAGCACGTACATCGAGAACTGCGAGTTCGACGACCTGTGTGCGTCAGGTGAGGAGTTCGGACGACAGCTGGCGGCCGATGGCGTCGACGTCACTGACGTGACGCCGCAGGTGTTCCCCACGGCCATCTCAACGCCGTCGGCTCGCCGCTCACTGGCGCCACACTCGACCGTCTCGCTGCACGGCTGGCCCGGTAAGGAACCGTCAGCAGCCGAGAACCATTCGCGACCCACTGACGCGCGAGAACTGGAACGTTGTTCGGCAGCATCTGGGCCGAGGTGCACGCGGACACACGTTCCGTGTCCATGTCCCACACACTGTGTGCACGGCGGAGCTGATTCAAGGCTCGGACTTACAACCACCGGCGCAGCCATGCGGTACCAGCACGCCGCACGCCG
>Ga0182021_10008404_pt1 | contig 12230 bp, 10 predicted proteins | sample 612E3MmetaG_FD_120493 | JGI IMG/M metagenome (GOLD analysis project Ga0182021, IMG submission 120493) | Permafrost microbial communities from Stordalen Mire, Sweden - 612E3M metaG (Illumina Assembly) | ecosystem: Environmental > Terrestrial > Soil > Wetlands > Permafrost | place: Sweden...
ATAGTCATCAGTGGGAAGCTCAAGATGTACCCAGTGGAATATATTTTTATCGGTTAAGAGCAGGAACGTTTAGCGAAACAAAAAAAATGGCGATACTAAAATGATGAATGATCCATCGGTTTATCTTTCATAACTTTAATATCAACGCGGCGGTCTTTTTTTGTACTCGTTATCTAACTTAAACTATATTGACTCATCTCCTCTGCGCCAACCTGTCCGCCAATCAGAGGTCGTCTTCGTAGGGGCGCAATATATTGCGCCCGGATAGGAAAGACTCCAAAATTAAGTGTCATTCCCGCAGCTACCCGGGAATCCAGATCTGAGGGTTCTTCCGATAAACTTAGCGCCGCTTTCTTTTGTCGAAAAGAAAGCGGCAGAAAGAAACGCATGCGAAATCGAAAATGTATTCTCAAGGACGAATGACCATTACGGACTCGAAACGCGTCACGTTTAGGATTTAGACCGAAGTTGGAATAAGCACTGCCTCTTCTTGGCCGTGTTCACTTCTGTCGATTTCGCTGGCTTGTGTAAAAGAAAGAGAAAAAATGGAAAAGAAGGGAATGTTATTCTCATGGCAACCTGCCCGACTGATAGCAGGCGGGCAGGATTCTTCTATAATAAAAATATAATAGGATATGCGCTGTTTTCTTTGAGATTGAACCTGTAGGGGCACGTCACCTTTACCCGCCGTCTGTTTGGCGGGTGATCGCGGGGAAGGAAAAAGCCCCCGTAGGGGGCTAACGTTTGTAACAATTTGAAAAGAAGCAAAGCCAACTCCATCGGAGTTGAACACCTACGGCGTTCCCTGTTTTTCGTGTCAAAGAGGGTTACAAACATGAAACTCCTACGGAGTTTATGAAAACGAAAACCGAGAAAGATGTGAGAAGTAAAATGATTTTGTAGATGTAGCCGATTTATCCAACGTCTGTTTGGCGGGTGATCGCGGGGAAGGAAAAAGCCCCCCTAGGGGGCTAACGTTTGTAACAATCTAAAAAGAAGCATAGCCAACTCCATCGGAGTTGAACACCTACGGCGTTCCCTGTTTTCGTGTCAAAGAGGGTTACAAACATGAAACTCCTACGGAGTTTATGAAAACGAAAACCGAGAAAGATGTGAGAAGTAAAAATGATTTTGTAGCCGCAATCGATGAACGCGGTATGAAGGAAAACGAGGTCATCCGCCAAAAAGCATGTCGGACAGGACGACCTCGGCTACAGGTTCTCGCTGTATGCAGAACAATCACGTGGATATGCGTTCACAAGTTATGACCGCAGAAAAACGAAATATTTCGTGAGATCGGTTTGCGTTTAAAAGAACCGAAAGTTCAATAGAAACCAAAGCATTAAACCTACCATAGCTGGGAGAGCTGGAAGCGTAAAGATAATTTTTTATCTTAGGTTCTTGTAGTGCCCGGACATGGAAGACACGCGTTGGCATGTCGTGGTGCAGTCTGCCCCTGCTTTAGATCCTGGCGTATGATAGAGCGCTGGGGATTTTGTTTTGTGGATGACCATGAAAGCAATTAGAGTTTTAGCTACAGTTCGGTGACTGCTGACGACAAGAAGGCATTGATCGACAGCATCAAGCTTTTAGGTTAGTCGATATAAAACTAATTTTTCAATCTCCATAAAAACACTTTTAACAGAGATGAAGAAAGATAGGTCAATTAATTGTTGACAGAAACATTGAATTTTGTTAGATTGAATAGAACGAGGCTTAAAGAAAAGTAATATTAATAATGCCACACATCTCGACGAGCAACTCCAAGCCTCGTTTACATGGTTTTTAAATACACTTAATAGATTATAAATCTCCGCGACGGACATTATTGCAGTATAATCAATATTATTGAGGAGATGCAAAAATGCCAAACATCCTTATTTTTACCTCTGATCAAATCGATAGTTCACCCTCTCAAAAGGTTACAAGGAGAGGAAAAAGTACTATAGATAAAATTGCCGATAAAGCATCTTCAGTAGCAATAAAAACACTACAGGAAAATATGAGTCGATTTATTAATGGTCTCGATACGATTATAAGCACATCGCCGAAAGAAGTTGGTGGACTATCTCTTGATGAAATTGAAATTCATGCAAATATCGATGGGGAAGGAAATATTGGCATCGCCGGTATAGGCGGGGCAAAAATTGCTGCACAAGGTGGAATCAAGTTTATATTGAGGAAAAAGCAGTAAATACTTTTTAACTTCTTGATATTCAAAAAAACACCTTTACTCACTTGGTTGAAGGTGGTATGTATAAACTGAAAATATTATTTGTTGCCTCCAGCCCTCTCGACGAACAAAAACTATCGGTTTCGAGAGAATTCCAGGATCTCTATGACTTTATCCAATCGGGTACATATAAAAATGTACTCGATCTCCATCCTTTGTTCGATCCATCACTGGATAAATTAATTGAAGTCATTGCAGAATATAAACCGCACATATTGCATTTTGCGGGGCATGGCGTAAAGAAGGGAATTATTTTAACTGATAAAAGAGAAAATGGAATACCCCTGGAACATAGAGATTTTTTATCACTGCTTGAAAAGCTGCCGATTCATCCTAAGCTCATTGTTCTTAATGCATGCTATACCGAACAGCAAGCCCATAATATTGCTCAGAGTATCGGATGCGCTATAGGTATCAAAAATGAAATTGCTGATGCAATAGCACTAAAATTTTCGAATGTGTTTTATAAAATGATCGCTTCGGAATGCACTATACGGAATGCTTTTGATATAAGTATCATCAATCTGAAACAGTACCCTACTGAATTGGAGACAAGACAATATAAAATCTATACTAAAAGGGGAAGTAATGCAGATCAGGTAAGTCCGCTGAAAAACCTTTTCAAGGGGGAAGTGTTGCTCCGCAGCCCTGAATTATGGAATAATGTCTTCACGATTCTCGATTTCGCAATATTTTTAAATAGAGAAATTCATACGCTGCACAGCAGACATTTAGATGGACTGAATATCTTGCTGGAAGAAATGCAAAAAAATGGAACATATCAAACGATAACCCAATACAATAATTTATGGGACAACTACAATGCGGAATATCAAAGATTCTGGGAAGAATTTTGTCATAAGAATCAAGAAATCATTAAACAGGCTTTCGTTGTACTCCAAACCATCGAGGAAGATGTAAAACTGAAAAAGAGGGTAGCACAAATTCATGAATTCTACACACATATGGAGAAAGGACTTCTTGGATATGCTAACCTTCATGCAATCGTCGCTAGAAATCCGATATCGCACGGTTCATTGGACGTCCAGTTTATCGACCAGAAGGTAGAAGCGGTAAAGTTGTCACCGCAAGTATTTAGTCTCACCACCAATGCAAGATCGCTGCAAATACTCTCGCAAGACATTATCAGCCATATGATAAAACTATTTTCATAAATATTTGGTGATTCTATGACGAATGAACCTGTATTAGACATTGTGAAAGAGATGCATAATTCACTTTATAACATAGCCCTGCAGACAGAAGCAGATCATTCGAAACTAAGTCTTACTCGAGAGGATGTTCCGAACAGTGACCTTGAAGAATTCAAGAATAAAGTAGACAATTTGTTAGAGGATATTAGGAGACTTTCAGAAGAAGTGGATTCATTCGAAGATTATCGGTGGCTGAGTGATGCAATAATAAAATGGCAATTTGTGTATTCAAAGATATTTGGGACACCGAACATCATTACGCTTTCACAACCTAAAAATTCATGGCTCCCCCAGCCGCCCGTCACGTTTTCCGAAGAAGAAAATAATGACTGGATAAAACGATTATCTGAATTTATGGGATTCGCACGAGGAACGGAAACAGGTAGGAAAGATTCGAATGCACAAGAAGACTGGCACACCGCTGAAGTGTTTTTTGCTTCTGAAATCCTTGAAGGGAGATTTAATTTTGCCAGCCGTATTTCTCCAAAATCGTATTGGCGTCTTGAGAATATTTGGTTAAAAGAAGTGAAAACCCTCAAGGCGTACTTCCATTGGGTGAAAATGAAAAGATTATTTTCAGATCAGGAAATAGATTTTAATGAAGCCAGCAATCAGATTCGTAAAATGCTTATCAACGAAGAAATCAAAGCACATCCCTCTGAATTTCTTGAGCCAAAGAAATATATCCAGGAACGATATTTAGGTAGCGATGGTATACATCTTCCAAAAAAACGCAATGCTGAGCTCGATCAATTGATTGAAAGAAAAGCTTTCCAAATATATACAACCACTGGAACGACAGACAATCAAAAGAACTGGACACATGCAGAAACGTATGTAAAGATGTTTTATGAAAATATTATTCCAGCAATACAAGAAACGGATTCAGACAAATCCAAGGAGAGAGTACTGCGTGTTCTTAAAGCATTCCAGTACAGCAAGATGAATCGCTTTATTATCATCAATTGTTTTGAGACTGCATTGGCCATTTATTTCATTGACCCAAAAATTATTAAGGATTTATGGAAAGATTCGGAAAAAGGAGATGATGATCCAGAATTTACTGTTGAGAGCATCGTAGATGTAGATTTCTGGCCTGAAAGATATGTGATTCCAGAATCATGTATCGAGAGATTTTGGTTCGAAAAAGCCAGGATAGGATATAAAGGTGTTATGCTGGACTCTGAAAAAGAATTGCTTCGTAACGCACTGGAAGGTATTGAAGATAACGCTCGTGAAGCTATGCATAAGGACAACATTGATTCGCTTTGTGCTAAAAGTCGAAAAATACGAGAAAGAACAACATTATAATTTTAAGATGTTTCTATAGCATAGAGTCTTTTAGATTATACCTGCAGCCTCCCAGGCAGCATAGTTAGCCTCCCTAATCTCCAGAGCATGATAGCGCGCCGGTTTTTTTGTCTTCTCAAATGCGTATCCGTCATTGCGATGAGCGGAGCCCCGAAGGCAGGGGAAAAAAGCATATGTCATTGCGAGCCACGCAGAGCAAAAAAGAGAAAAAAGAATATGTCATTGCGAGTATCCCGAACAACGAAGTTGATCGGGAGACGTGGCAATCCGCAAAAGGAGAATTACCTGAGGAAAGTCTGAGTTAGCGGATTGCTTCGCTGCGTTCGCAATGACAAGGGAAAAAAAGGGAAACCGTCGTTGCAATACTCAAAGCGAAGAATTACATTAACGCATCATGATGCTTAAGCAATTCTACGTTTACATCCTCTCAAATCCGACGAACACCGTTCTTTATACCGGTATCACGAATGATATCGAACGTCGAACCTATGAGCATAAGGGGAAAGAGATCAAAGGTTTTACGAGCCGCTACAATGTGACAAAACTTGTTTATTATGAAACGTACGAGGATGCGGATAGTGCTATCGCTCGAGAAAAGCAAATCAAGGCAGGTTCACGTGCAAAGAAAATCGCATTGATAGAGAAAATGAATCCTAAGTGGAAAGATTTATCCAAAGATTGGGAATAGGAAAGGAAACCGTCATTGCGAGCCACGCAGAGCAAAAAAGGGAAAAAAGCATATGTCATTGCGAGTCACGTAGTGACGAAGCAATCCGTAAAGACCATATTACCTCAGGAAAATCTTTTTGTGCAGATTGCTTCGCTACGCTCGCAATGACAAGGAAAAAAGGGGAAACATTCATTTCCTTCCCGCCTTTTTATCTATTAATCGGCTCAACTACTCAACGACTCATAGACTCAACTACTCATCTACTCATCGGCTCAAATGCTCATTGGCTCTTTTGCTCCTCTACTCATTTGCTCTTGCATCTCAGGTAAAGCGTTGTTACAATATTGATGGTTTTGATGTGCGTATCTGATTGTACCCGTTGGGAGTTCGGGGGAATCATTTTTTATAAGAAATCTCTTGAGGCCTTTAACGGGAAATGATTTTTCCGGTTGGAGGCTTTTTCGTTTTTAGCAAGCAAAAGAATACTCTCAACCCATAGATTATGCCGATGAACAAAACAAAAAGGAACCGACATTTCAGCCATTGTCTATGCGTGTATTAGTCTGTTCACGCATATTACGGCAGAGGATGGATATTAGGAAGAAGGATAAAAATGTAACTGTGATTGAAAATGGACGATAAGATAGAAATATTACAAATAGATAATTTGTCTAAGCATCTTTCTTCAGTGAAATCGCTTGGGGACAAAAACAGTAAAACATTAGGTTTTTTTCCGTCTGGTGCTTTCGATGAAAGTGCGAGGAAAAGATGCATTCTAGCCGCAATTAATAGCGAGGATATTTTTATGGGTTATCTTCTCTATAGGATTGCAAAAAGCAGAGTAATAATTGTTCATCTTTGTGTTGAACAAAAATTTAGGGGACTGGGTGTTACAAAAATGCTTGTCAATAAATTGATAGAAATGATGAAGGATAAATATCTTGGAATTGGATTAAATTGTAGACGCGATTATGAAGCATCAAAAGTATGGCCGAAATTGAATTTTTATGTTGGTTATGAAAAGCCAGGGAGAAAAAAAGAAGGATCAACCTTAAACTTCTGGTGGCATGATTTTGGAGTACCGTCTTTATTTTCCGAGACGGCAAAAGATTTAGTCAAAGTTATCGTTGATGCAAATGTTTTCTTTGCTTTTGAAGAAGAATCAAAGGAAGCAATTGAAGCGAAGGCCCTATTGGCTGACTGGTTGGAAGAATACATTCATATATATATTACGAGTGAGATGTATAATGAAATCGATAGACATAAGGAACCACTAGAAAGAATAAGGTGGAGGTCTATAGCAAGACAGTATGATATAATTCCATCTGATAAAAAAAGGATTGATGAAATTGTGTGTGCTTTAAAAACTATATTAGAAAATGGAAATACCGAGAGTGATGAATCTGATTTGAGACAATTAGCACTATCGATCGCTGGGAGAGCGGATGTTTTTGTAACATGTGATCCAGAAATATTAAATTCTGCAGGACAAATATTACGCGAATACAATGTAAAAATATTAAGGCCATTCGAACTTGTAAGAGATATTGATCAGATATCGAATTCAATAGAATACGAACCTGTTAGGGTTGGTGGAACTTTAATTGAGCTGAAACAAGTAGAGGTACAGCTAGAATCCGAATTGGTTTCAAAATTTTTGAATTATGGTCAAAGTGAAAATAGACATGAATTTGAATCCAATCTAAGAATCTATTTTTCCGACCCCAAAAGATTCAAAATAATAGGGATAAAAGAACCAGGATTTGATATCGTTGGATTGGTCGTGTTTGATCAATTTGACTTGTATCGTTCTATTATTCCTCTTTTCAGAGTAGTAAAATATAGATTATCTACATTGTTAACGAAATTCCTTGTTGAATACATCCTGCAAATGACTCTCGTTGATGGTAAAAAGGTGACTCTAGTTACTGATAAATATTTATCAAACGATATTCAGGAGATATTACCGACAAGAGGTTTTTATGATGTAGGTAACAAATGGCAGAAATATAGTCATAGGGGCATTTTAAGTTACGACACACTTCTGCAAATTATTGCCAATGAAGGTTATATTGTATTGGAAGAACGAGAAGCTATTAATAAATCTATTGTTGAAGTAGAATCAACGGCAAAAGATGATGATGCAAAGAGGTTGTTGAAGATTGAGGATATGTTTTATCCAGTTAAAATTATTGAACTTGATATCCCTTCATATATTGTTCCAATTTATCCTCTTTGGGCGATGAACCTATTTGATGAACGTTTAGCTAGTTCAGATTTATTTGGAGCTAAACCTAAGTTGGCTCTTAATACAGAGAATGTGTATTACCGCTCAAGCTCTCCTGCGAAATTGTGTGCACCTTCAAGAGTTCTTTGGTATGTAACAGATGACTTGAAGTTTCCCGGATCAAAGAAAATACGTGCCTGTTCATTGATAAACGAGGTTGTGATTGACAAACCTAAAGAACTGTTTAAAAAATATCAACATCTTGGAATTTACGAATGGAAAAATATCTATGAAGTTGCTCTTGGTAACATAGAGAATACATTGATGGCTTTTCGATTTCATAGAACGGAACTATTCACGCGACCAATTGATTTAGATCTATTAAGGAAAATTATATTGGAATCGGAGGGAAAGAATGTTAATCTTCAATGTCCATTTGAGATTACAACAAAATCTTTTCATAAATTATATCAAATAGGAATTGAGCGATAGTTAATGGCAGCTAATAAAGAAAAATATGTTTTACTTTCGATAAAACCAGAATATGCAGAAAAGATTTTTAATGGCGATAAGAAAATTGAGCTTCGACGAATATGCCCAAAAATTAGAAAAGGTGATTTAATTTATGTTTATGTATCTTCACCTGTAAAATCACTGATGGGGAAAATAAAAGTTCATAAAATATTCTCAGGTTCTCCTAAAAAGCTTTGGAAACAAGTTGGTAATAAGTCTGGTGTATCAAAAAAAGTATTCGACAATTATTATGAAGGTGCTAGTTTAGGTTTTGGTATTTTAATAACCAATCCTGTAAAGCTTAAAAGCCCAATTCATCTAGATACGCTACGCCGATCATTGAAAGGTTTTCGCCCACCACAAAATTATTATTATATCACACCGAATCAATTACTATTTAAATTTGTCCAATAAATTCTTCCACGATGCTGCTTGGGATTTATACTCACGAATAGTAAGTTTACATACAAGACATTAACAAATCCGCACAAAGCATGGTAGCCAAGACAATGGTGGGGAGTTCAAGACGCAATGTTGTGTAATGAAGAGATACAGTTGGTAGAGGAGTTTACTATGGAAATCCCGCAGAGTATGTAGAATTTTACGAACAATCCTAGAGTAATAAATGAAAACCTTATATTTCCTTTTGGCAATCCTTTTTGTAAATCTTAGTGCAAATTCACAATACCTTCAGATAGTACTGCAGCCGCCCGGACCGATTGTGCCCGATAGGCCGGGACAAACGAATCCGCCTGATGTTGTTGCGTCAGGTGTCGTTCTATTCGAGACCGGGTTCCAGCGGGAAACCAAAACGGCAGGCGGCATCCAAACGATCAATTATCTTTACAATACGTCGCTGGTGCGGGTCGGCTTAATGACAAACTGCGAACTGCGGCTGGTCGTCGAATATGCCGGCACGCGCACCGACAGTTCTGCTCAATCGTCTGCACTGCAAGGGTTCAATCCTGTTTCAATCGGCACAAAAATCGCGATATGTCCTGAAAAAGGAATTATCCCGCAAACAGCTATGAATGTTGCTTTCACACTGCCGTATGTCGGAAGAAGAGAGTTCAGGCCTACGTTTTTGGCGCCTTCGTTTTTCCTCCTAATGCAAAACAATCTGAGTGAAAAACTTTCACTCGGTTATAATCTTGGACTTCAATGGGATGGCGACCAGCCGAACGCAACCGCGGTGTACAGCATTTCGCCTTCCCTGACAGTGGCGGAGGGTTTGAGTATCTTCGCAGAGGTTTGTGGATTTTCTACAGAGAATTCAGTTCCCGACTATCGCGCCGATATGGGCTGCGCCTATTTAGTCAACGACAACGTGCAAGTCGATTTTTCTGCCGGTGTCGGCTTGAATACTGTTGCGCCGGATTCATTTGTGGCGTTTGGGCTTGCATGGCGATTTGAATAAGGCGCTGTTCTCTGCGCAATGATGGTTGGCAAATCCCTAGGTGTGACAGAAAAGAAGAAGAGAAAAAGATTGTAGATGTAAAAAGAAAACATAAGTACTTTTTGATATTCTAAGCGCCAATGCAACCGATAAGTTTACATCATCGAAAATCAATACGATTAAAGGAGTATGATTATTCTTTTCCGGCGGAATATTTCGTAACGATGTGCGCAAAGAATAAGGAATGCGTCTTTAGTGAGATTGTCGATGAAAAGGTAAAATTATCACCTATCGGCAAGATTACCAAGCAGTGTTGGGAAGAAATACCGCAACATTTTCCTAATGTAGAAATGGATGTATTCATCATAATGCCAAATCATATACATGGAATTATTATTATCAATCCATCTGTAGGGGTTCAATATATTCAACCCCTACCAAAGACATTTCAACATGTAATTCCAAATTCATTAGGATCAATTATTCGTTGCTACAAGGCTGCAGTGAAGCGTGAATGTCATAAATGTGGATATGACAATTTCGTTTGGCTGCGTAATTATTACGAACATGTCATCCGCAGCGATAAAGAACTGAATAATATTCGAGATTATATCGTCAATAATCCGTTGAAATGGTGGTTGGACGAGGAGAATCCATATAAAGACAAATTCTGATTGGGTTACCGTTGGAATACCTGGTTTGCGGATTGCTTCACGGGGTAACGTTCGCAATGACAGGAAAATATTCAAATATTCAAAAACTTTTCCCATCTCCTAAACAACTCGGCGGTAGCTTTTAAGTCGCCAAGATTATACTCCGCAATTTCCCGAAATCTTTTTTCCTCAAATAACTGTTTCATATCCAATCCGGTAATGCCGTTTGCTTTGGGGCTAACTATGCCGAACGATTTGCAGTAAAAATCTAAATTGAACTTGCGAAATGCATTATAGAACGTGAACTGTTCTAACAAATCGCAGTGAATGGAAGCGTCATAACGGTAGGGCATCAGGTCGCGAGTGGGCTGCACTTGCAGGATTGCCGAGCGGAGCATCAAAAACGGGCAATCGAATCCGCGCCCGTTGAATGTGATGAACTGATCGTAATGCGAAATATCCTGCCAGAAGTGTTTAAGGATTTCCTTTTCAGTTCCCGTCACAAATCGGATAGCGCCATCATCGGAGATATAGTCCATGGATTCATCCGCCTGAAACAGAATTTTTCCGTGGCCGGTCTCCGGGTTCAATAATCCGATGGCGATGACCTGCGATGTGGTAGGATAAAGGCTGAGTTTCTGAATCGCTTCTTCGCGCTCGGCGTCTGTCTCTGCGAACTTGAGAAGATATTTCTGCCGCGCTTCATCGAAAGACTCAAGCGGATACCCGAGCGTTTCGATGTCGATGACGACCTTTGCCATATGTCCCTCCCGGGAAATGGTTATGCGGTGATCTGGTAATTCTTTAAACCCCAATATGTTTCAACAGCGGACACCATGAGAATCGTCGCAAGAGGAATAGCGAGCAGCATTCCGGCAATACCCATTAAAGAATTCCCAATAATCAACACGATGATCACCGTGACGGGATGCATATCGACAGTCTTTGAAAAACAAAGAGGTTGAATAATGACATTATCGAGCAGCTGCACGAGTACTAATGTCACCATGATGATCATAAATGCCTGCCGAAAATCTCCATACTGTGTCAGAGAAATCAGAAGCGCGGGAATGACGCCGAAGAACGGCCCGACATACGGGATAAGGTTGGATATCCCTGCAAAAACACCAAGCAGGATTGCGTAGTTGACGCCAATGATGTAGAACCCGATGATGTTCAGTACGCCGACAATAACGGAATCAAGAAACCATCCGTGTAAATATCCAACAAGTTCCAATTGAATTTTATGCAGTACGTTCAGAGTCATTTCAAAATATTTATTTGGCACACGCTCGATAGTTCTTTTTAAAGCCGCATCGCCTTCCGCCAGAATAAAAAATGTAATGAAGGGAATGATGACGAGGTTCACAAGAAAACCGGCGGCAGAAGCCAGCATATCCTTGAGCGATTGCACTCCGCTTTGAATAAATTCGTGAACTTTCCTTGTAACGGTTTCGGGGTTTAAGAACGGAAAACCGGAAGATATGTTCACAACGGCTTCGTTCAGTTTCTGGTCGAGGGGAAAGTTCTTGAAACTGTCATAGAGCACTTTCAACCGCTCGATGGCAATCGGTACGAACACGACGCCGCCAATAATCATTATCCCGCCAAGAAGAAGGAAGATAATGACGACAGAATATATTCTACGGATGCCGAGCCGGAACTCAAGAAAGAGCACGTACGGACGAAGAATGAATGCTAAGAACACAGAAATGATGAGTGTAAGAACAAGATCCGGAAAGTAGGAAGCGATCCAAAACGCAGCAACAATGATGCTCAGAAGGAAGAGAACTTTCACCAACGGCCGGTTGGATTTCGTCTTTGTCAGTTGCTTGGATGCAGTTGTCATATTGTCTTATGCTGAAATGGTGTAGCGCTTCAATCCCCAGTATGTTTCCTTTGCCGAGACGCGGAGAATCGTTGCAACGGGAATGGAGATGATCATTCCGGCAACTCCCATTAACTGATGGCCGATAATGAGTGTGAGCACAACAGCCACCGGATGCATATTCA
>Ga0182021_10008406_pt1 | contig 12228 bp, 10 predicted proteins | sample 612E3MmetaG_FD_120493 | JGI IMG/M metagenome (GOLD analysis project Ga0182021, IMG submission 120493) | Permafrost microbial communities from Stordalen Mire, Sweden - 612E3M metaG (Illumina Assembly) | ecosystem: Environmental > Terrestrial > Soil > Wetlands > Permafrost | place: Sweden...
CAGACGGAGCTGCTGGCGCGTGCCCGGATCCTTCAGGGCCTGCTTCCTCCCACCATCGGCTCCTGGGAGACCGCCAAGCTGGAGACCCTGATGCGCGGCCTTGGCGCAGCGTCGGGTACGCGCTTTACCATCATCAACCCCAAGGGCCACGTCCTGGCAGACTCCGTGCACGACCCAACGACCATGCAGAATCACAGCGACAGGCCAGAGGTCAAGGCGGCGCTCGCGGGCCATGTCGGCATGGCGACCCGCACCAGCCCGACGCTCAGGGTGCCGGAGACCTACGTGGCGATCCCCTTCAGGCAGGGCAGCGGGCCGGTGCTGGCAGTGGTGCGCGCGGCCGTGCCGCTCACGAGTGTCAACGAAGCGCTGCATTCGCTGTACTGGCGCATCGGCATCAGCGCGGGGATCATCGCCGTGGTCAGCGCCGCACTTGGCTTTGTGGTGTCGCGGCGCATCAGCCGCCGGATGCGCGAGATCAAGGCGGGCGCGGAGCGGTTTGCCTCCGGCGATTTCGGCTACAAGCTGGACGTCTCGCGGACCGAGGAGTTCGCCGGGGTGGCGGAGAGCCTCAACCGCATGGCCGGCCAGCTCGACGAGCAGATCCGCACCGTCACCGACCAGAGCAACGAACGCGAAGCCATCCTCTCCAGCATGGTCGAGGGAGTGCTGGCGGTGGATACGGACGAGCGGGTGATCACTGTGAATCGGGCGGCCGTGGCTCTGCTCGGGGTCGAGGCCGAGCAGGTGCAGGGCCGCAGCATCCAGGAGATCGTGCGCAACAGCGAGCTGCAGCGCCTGATCGCCCGGTCGCTCACCGAGCACAAGCAAGTGGAGGGTGAGCTGACGTTGCGGACCAATGGGCGCGACCGCTACGTTCAGGTGAGCTGCGCTGTCCTCCAGGGCGACGACGGGCAGAGCATCGGCGCCATCGCCGTGCTCAACGACGTCAGCCGGCTGAAGGCGCTGGAAGGCATGCGGCGCGACTTTGTCGCCAACGTCTCGCATGAGATCAAGACGCCGGTGACCTCGATCAAGGGGTTCGCCGAGACGCTGCTGGACGGCGCCAAGGACGAGCCGGCCGAGGCGGAGCGCTTCCTGCGCATCATCGTCGGCCAGTCCGACCGCCTGAACTCCATCGTCGAAGACCTGCTCAGCCTCTCCAGCGTGGAGCAGGCGGCCGACGGCGGCAGCGTCGAACTGCAGGAAGGCAGCCTGAGCGACGTTGTGCGGGTGGCGGTCGAAGTCTGTGATGCCAAGGCGCGGGCGAAAGGGATAACGATCACGCTGGACGCACCGGACGCGGCGTATGCGAGCATCAACCCGCCGCTGCTGGAGCAGGCGGTGGTGAACCTGGTCGACAACGCCATCAAGTACAGCCCCGAGAACAGCACGGTAGAGGTCCGCCTGTCGGTGGTCGCCGGCGAGGCGATCATCGAGGTCACCGATCACGGCTCGGGCATCAGCCGCGACCACCTGCCGCATCTGTTCGAGCGCTTCTACCGGGTGGACAAAGCGCGCAGCCGCACTCTCGGCGGCACGGGCCTCGGTTTGGCCATCGTCAAGCACATCGCCGAGGCCCACAACGGCAGCGTCTCCGTGCAGAGCACGGTAGGCGCGGGCAGTGTGTTCGCCATCCGTCTGCCCGCGCCCGCCTGACAGTTCCGCCTCTCCGCGCCCGCTCGGCCCCCGCGTCCACGACTGCCTCTCTGCATCCGCCCGCCGAAGCCGCGCGCGCCGTCTGACCGTTCGCTCACCGCTTCCGAACCGCAATCTCACCGGTATCTCGCCGTCGCCTCGCACGTTGCTCATCCGACGCTAACCCGTGGTTCTTAGGCTCCTCTGGTCATCGTGACGGTCGCCGATCGGCCGTTGCAGCCGCATTGACGAGAGGAGAACGAACACATGAAGAGGATCAGCAGCAAGCCGGGCGCCTCCGTCGTGATCGTCATGATTACGGCCTTGGTGCTCCTGATCGCGGCAGCTCCTGCGTTCGGCGCTACGACGATCACCGGCACGGGGGCCACCTTCCCGGCCCTCCTGTACGGGCAGTGGGCCAACGACTATCACTCGGCCAACTCCGGTGTACAGATCAACTACACGGGTACCGGTTCCGGGGCCGGCCAGTCCGCCATTAAGGCCGGCACCGTCGACTTCGGCGCCAGCGACCAGCCGCTGTTCATCACCGATCTCAACAGCAGCGGCCTGGTGCAATTCCCCACCGTTGTGGGCGGCATCGTGCCGGCCTACAACCTCAGCGGCATCGGCGCCGGCAAGCTCAAGCTGACCGGCGACGTGCTGGCCAAGATCTATCTCGGTCAGATCACCAAGTGGAACGACAGCAAGATCAAGGCGCTCAACCCCACCATCGCCGGCAAGCTGCCGAACGCCACCATCAGTGTGGTCTATCGCTCCGACTCGTCGGGCACTACGTGGAACTTCACCACCTACCTTTCCCGCGTCAATGCCGCCTGGCGGAGCGGGCCCGGCGCCAGCAAATCGCCCAGCTGGCCGGTGGGCACCGGCGCCAAGGGCAGCGACGGCGTTACGGCTGTCATCAAGGCGAACCGCAACACCATCGGCTACCTCGAATACTCGTACGCCACGGCCGGGCACATCGGCTACGCGCAGATGCAGAACTCCAAGAAGAAGTGGGTCCTGCCGTCCGCCGCATCATTCTCCGCGGCAGCCGCAGGCGCCAACTGGACCTGGAGCAACGGCTTCTACACCGTGCTCGCCAATGCTCCGGGCGCCAAGAGCTGGCCGATCGCTGCAGCCACCTTCGTCCTGGTGCGTACCAGCCAGAAGTCGCTGGACACCGGCAAGGCCATGCTCAAGTTCTTTGACTGGGCCTACAAGTCGGCCAAGGGCAAGGCGGACGCGGCCTTCTATCAGTTCGTGCCCATGCCGACCAGCGTGATCACGAAGATCGAGGCCGTGTGGCACACCGTCGCGGCGAGCGGCACACCCTGCTGGCCGTGACCTTCTGAGCCATCCAGGCGGCACAGTGTCGTGTTGTGCGAGGGGCCGGGCATCTGCCCGGCCCCTCGGCGTTCAGACTTCCCTGTCCGCCGGCCGCGTCCCGGCTAGTCGCAAACTCACTCGGTCCTCACGGAACGCTAACACTCGCCCGGTACAACTCAGTGGTGGCCGGGCGGGCGCCGGCCCGGGGCAGCTACCAGACGAAAGGACGACATCCATGACCATGGCAAAGGGCAGGCGGCGCGCCGTGGCGCTGAGCGGCGTCGTGGCCGCGGCACTGCTGATCATGAGCGTCGCCGCCGCGTGCGGCAGCTCCAGCAGTAGCAGCAGCACGGCAACCGGCGGCGGAGCGACCTCGACGATCACGGGCGCAGGAGCTACCTTCCCCGCACCTCTGTACACGAAGTGGGCTGCCGAGTACCAGAAGATCTCCGGCCTCCAGCTCAACTACCAGCCGGTAGGGTCTGGCGCCGGCATCCAGGCGATCGAAGGCAAGACAGTGCAGTTCGGCGCCTCCGATGCGCCGCTGTCCGAGGCCGACCTGCAGAAGGCCGGGCTGATTCAGTTCCCCCTCACCATCGGCGGCGTAGTGCTGGCCGTCAACCTCGACGGCGTCGGCGACGGCCAGCTCAAACTGGACGGGCCCACGCTGGCCAAGATCTTCATGGGCGACATCAAGACGTGGGACGATCCGGCTATCGCGGCCTTGAACCCCGGCACGAAGCTGCCGAGCACGGCCATCACCACCGTCCATAGGTCGGACAGCTCGGGCACGACGTTCAACTTCACCACGTACCTCAGCGACGTGTCGCCCCAGTGGAAGAGCAAATACGGCGCCAGCAAGGACATATCCTGGCCGAACGGCGTGGGCGGCAACAAGAACGCCGGCGTTGCCACGGCCGTGCAGCAGACCAAGGGCGCCATCGGCTACGTGGAGTATGCGTACGCCAAGCAGACCGGCATGGCCACGGCCCAGCTCAAGAACAAGGACGGCCAGTGGGTCAAGCCGTCGCTGGACACGTTCGCGGCTGCCGCTCAGGGAGCTACGTGGAGCGCCGCAGACGGCTTTGCCACGATCCTCGCGAACTCCCCCGGGCCGACGTCATGGCCGATCGCCGCTGCCTCCTTCATCCTGATCTACAAAGACCAGCAGGACGCGACGCAGGCCAAGGCCATGCTCCAGTTCTTCGACTGGACGTACAAGAACGGCGCCTCGATCGCCCAGTCGCTGGACTACGTCCCGGTGCCATCGAACGTCTCCACGCTTGTCGAGACCCAGTGGGGGAAAGACGTGACCGTGAGCGGTACTCCCGTCTGGCCATGACCGGCATGAGGACGACGACCTCTTGAGCACCATAGACCACACCGCCGGCGACGGTGGTTGGCAAGGTGGACGCGGCGCCGCCAAGGCGGCGCCGCGTCCACGTCTGCATCGCAGTGGTTCGGACACCGCCTTCTACGGCTTCACCGCCCTGTGTGCCGCCGCCGTCGTGGTGCTCATGGCCGCCATCGGCTGGGTGCTGGCGCGGGACGCCTGGCCGTCGATCAGCAAGTTCGGCATCAGCTTTCTGTGGCGCTCCGTCTGGGACACCAACAAAGGCAGTTTCGGCGGGCTGACGCCGATCTATGGCACCATCTGCACCACGCTGATCGCGATCGTGATAGCCGTGCCGCTGGCGCTGGCCATCGCGCTGCTGCTCGTCGAGATGGTCCACCCGCTGGTGCGCAAGATCGTCGGCACGGCCATCGAACTGCTGGCAGCCATTCCCAGCATCGTCTACGGCATGTGGGGCCTGTTCGTCCTGGTGCCTCTGATCCAGAAGTACGTGGACCCCGCCATCCAGCGGACGCCGCTGCGTGGGTTGCCGCTCTTCTCCGGTGCACCTCTGGGCTACGGCATCCTGACCGCGGGTCTCATCCTCGCACTCATGATCCTGCCGTTCATCGCCGCCGTCTCACGGGACGTGCTCTCGATGGTGCCGCAGGTCATCAAGGAGGCCGGCTACGGCATGGGCTCCACCACGTGGGAGGTCACGCGTAGCATCAGCCTGCGGTATGGGCTCAGCGGCATCGTCGGCGCCTTCTTCCTCGGCGTCGGAAGGGCCGTCGGCGAGACCATGGCCGTGACGTATGTGATCGGTGGCGCTTCCAACCTGAGCACATCGTGGTTGCAGCCCGGCCAGACGATCGCCTCCAAGATCGCCCTCGGGTTCCCCGAGACCGGCCCCGGCCTGGAGCGCGGTGCCCTGGTCGAGCTGGGGCTGATCCTGTTCGCCATGACCATAATCTTCCAGCTCATAGCCCAGACGTGGCTCAGACGCGTCCGCAAGCGTGTGGGGGGCCGGGCATGAGCGGCATGGAAGGTGTGCCGCGGCGCTCGGTCGCCCGCCGCAAGCTCGGAGACGGGCTCGTCCGCATCATCGCCTGGGTTTCCGCCAGCATCGGCATCTTCGCAATGGGCTGGATCTTGTACACATGTATCCGTCGCGGCGCCGCGTCCTGGAACCTGGACTTCTTCACCAAGATGCCGACGCCCACCGGAGTCGCCGGCGGCGGCATCCTGAACGCCATCGTCGGCACACTGATTATCACGGCTATCGCCGCCGCGATCGGCCTGCCGCTGGGGTTCTTCGCCGGCATCTACCTGGCCGAGTTCGGCCGCACCGGACGGGTCGCCTCCGTGATCCGCCTCATCTGCAACGTCATGGTCGGCATCCCGTCCATCCTCACCGGCGTGTTCGCTTACGGCCTCATCGTGATCGCCATGGGTCACTTCTCGGCGCTGGCAGGGTCGGTGGCATTGGCCGTCATCATGCTTCCCGTCGTGGCACGCACCACGGAGGACATACTCAACCTGGTGCCCAATGAACTGCGCGAGTCCGCACTCGCCGTTGGCGCGCCACGCTGGAAGGCGATCCTCGGTGTGATCTGCCGGGCCGCCCGGGCCGGACTCATCACGGGCGGCATCCTGGCAGTGGTACGCGTCAGCGGTGAGACGGCGCCACTGCTGCTCACGGTGCTCAACAACCAGTTCTGGTCGGTCGACCCGACCCAACCGATGGCCAACCTCACGGTCACTATCTATCAGTATGCGAACACCCCATATCCCGACCTCCAGCTCAAGGCCTGGGGGGCGTCACTTCTGATCATCGTCGGCGTGCTTGGTGCCAATCTCCTGGTGCGCCTCATAGCTCAAAGAGGCAGGCAATGGTAGACGGAACGAGCGAAGCGACCGTCCAGCGCGAAGCGGTCGTCCCACCGCGCATAGAGGTCGCCGACGTCAGTCATGTGGCGTCGTCCAAGGGGCAGGAGCTGGCGACCAAGATCTCGGTGCGCCATCTCGACTTCTTCTACGGCAAGCAGCAGGCGCTGTTCGACAACACGATCGACTACTCGCAGAACAGGGTGACGGCCATCATCGGTCCGTCGGGATGTGGCAAGTCGACCCACATCCGTGCCTTCAATCGCATCTTCGCGCTCTACCGTGAGCAGCGCGCGAGCGGCGAGATCGTCATGGACGGCAGCGATATCCTCTCGTCCTCCATGGACGTGCTGGAGGTGCGGCGGCGCATCGGGATGATCTTCCAGAAGCCGAGCCCCTTCCCGATGTCGGTGTTCGAGAACATCGCCTACGGGCTCAAGCTGCACTACCGGCTGTCCCGCTCCGACCTGCGCGACCGGGTGGAGGACGCCCTGCGCCGCTCCGCCCTTTGGGACGAGGTCAAGGACAAGCTGGACGAGCCGGGCACGGCGCTGTCCGGCGGTCAGCAGCAGCGCCTCTGCATCGCGCGGGCGATCGCGTCGGAGCCCGAGGTGGTCCTCATGGACGAGCCCTGCTCGGCCATTGACCCGATCGCTACCAACAAGATCGAGGATCTGATCGAGGAGCTGAAGAAGCACTACACGATCATCCTGGTGACCCACAACATGCAGCAGGCGGCGCGCGTCTCGGACTACACGGCCTTCTTCTATCAAGGGAACATCGTCGAGTACGGAGAGACGACCAAGATCTTCTCCAACCCAGACCAGAAGCAGACCGAGGACTACATCACCGGCCGGTTCGGCTGAGAGGAGAAGCCATGTCCGTGCACTTCGAGCGAGAGATCGCCCGGCTCAAGAAGAAGCTGCTGGGTCTCGGCGCGCTCGTCGAGGAGAATATGCACAAGGCCTTCGTCACCTTGCAGACGGGCGATCTGGATCTGGCACGCGAGGTCATCCGCACCGACATCACCATCGACGAGATGGAGGTGGAGGTCGAAGAGGAGTGCCTCAAGATCCTGGCCCTGTACCAGCCGGTGGCCAGCGACCTGCGCTTCATCGTCGCCGTGTCGAAGATCGACAATGAGCTGGAGCGGATCGGCGATCTGAGCGCCAACATCTGTGCCAGGGTCCTGCAGCTTGCGCCCGAGCGCAGCGTCGTCATCCCCGACACCACGAACGTCATGGCCGAGCACATCGAGAGCATGCTCGCGCGCACTCTCGATGCACTGGTGCAGGGTGACGCCCAACTCGCGCGGGCGGTGCTATTCGACGATCGTAATGTGGACGCCCTGTTCGGCCGTCTCGTCGACGAGCTGAAGGAAGAGATCCGGGAGCACATCGAGCTGCTCGACCCGCTCATCATCGTGTTCACCACGGCGCGCTACCTGGAGCGCCTGGCCGATCGCATGACCAACATCTGTGAGGACATCATCTACGTGGTCGAAGGCGAGATCGTGCGTCACCAGGATCCCTCCTTCGTGGATGAACTGTTCGAGGAGCTTCGCGACGGCTCATGACGAGGCAGGCTGGGAGGCGCTCAGCGTAACGCCGCGCCGCCGCGCAGGACTCACCTGAATCTCGCAGTCGGCTAACGCTGCCCTCGCACGGAGCGTGCATCCTTGTCTCGGGCGCCGGCCGGCGCCCGCAAGTGTGCCGGCCGGTATCCACGAGGTTATCTCTCGAGACGGCGGCGGCGTCGCCCGGCTCCGCCGTCCGTGACGGGCGTGTGCCCCCCCCGGGACACGCCCGTACCGTGCGCCCGGCCGCCGAGCGATCGGAGGCTGCCCCCTGTACCGCTCGGCGGCCCGGGCGCGTTCTTCTTCCCTTCCCTCTCCGCCGCGGCCCCGACGAGCGAAGCCGGCACTTATCGCCGCCTCACGGAGTGCTCACATCAGACTGACACGACGGGGACAGAAGACTCACGAACCCCTTGCATCTTCCGAACACCGCCTCTTCAGACTGCACCCCGGAGTGCGCTGTGGGGTCTGGCCCTGGCGCTTCGGTCAGTAGTCCTATCTGGAGGAGGGACATGAAACGGTTGTGGAAGTATGCGGTCGGTGTTGCGCTGATCGCGGTAGTAGCTCTCGCGGTGGCACTGCCCGCAGCGGGCGCCAAGACCACCAAGAGTCACAAGAGCGGCAAGTGCTTTCCGACTACGATGAGCAGTAAGGCTTGGTCGTTCGGCGTCATGGACGACACGCAGTGGACCGTCGCCGACCCTGCCGGAACCAATCCGAACAGCGTGAGCAAGTCGATCATCGACCAGATCGACCCGCAGTTCATCGGCGCTGGCGTGAAGTTCGTCATCCAGGTCGGCGACCTCACCGACAACGGCGGCAGCCCCGGCATTGCCACCCGTGCCGCTGCCGCACAGCCGCTCCTCAACGCCGGCATCGGTTTCTTTCCGATGCGCGGCAACCACGAGACCTACGCTGGAACGTCAGAGTACGGCGGAACGTTCAACAACTTCGCCATCCCGGCCTTCCAGGCCGCGTTCCCGCAAACCCGGGGTCTCAACAGTACTTTCGGGGCCAAGAACTTCAGCAGCCCGACGTCGGTCAGCAGTGACCTGAATGGCATGAGCTACTCGTTCGACTACGGCACACCTGGCAACAACGCTCGTTTCGTGATCATCGACAACTGGGCGACCCCGAGCAAGGACGTATCGGCAGCTGGTTACGACTACGGCTATTCGATCGCCGACCAGCAGAACTGGATCAGCAGCCGGCTCAACGAGAACACACGTGGCACCACTCAGGCGTTCGTGTTTTCTCACCAGCCGCTCATCGCTGAGAACCACCAAGACTCGCCGTTCACGGGGTACACGTACGCTAACCTCGATATGCAGAACGCATTCCTCGCCAGCCTGCAGAACAACGACGTCAAGTACTACATCTGTGGCCATGACCACATCAATCAGCGCTCCATCATCAAGAGCCCGGACGGCAAGTCCCAGGTCCAGGAGATAATCGGTGCCTCCGACAGCAGCAAGTTCTATACACCGAAGTCGGTGACCGACGCCGGTTGGGTCGACCCCGTCACCAAGGTGAATCAGAAGACCCGCGAGACGTCCGTGACACAGGATCCGTATCGAGTGGGCTACTACATCTACACCGTGGACGGGCCGCGTGTAACCGTCGACTACTACGCCGACAAAAGCGGCAGCTACCCGAACGGTTTCCCCGGCAATACCTGCCCGACTTTCAACTTCGTCAAGGTGGCGACCTGGGGCTACAGCCTCAACGGCAAGGAGTTCGTCATCGGCGGCGGCACCACCAACGGCACGAACAACAGCGCCTCCTACGCGGCCGTTCAGGACAGCTTCCAGGGAACATCGGCCAAGATTCTCTCCGGCACCTACGACAACGCCGTCACCGATCTCAGTGGCCGCACCGTTGCTCAAGCCGTGGACACCGGCTGGAGCTGTGACACTAGGTGGGATGGTCTCAACAGCAACATCCTGACCCTCTGGGGCATGGCGCCGGTCGGAAAGACAATGACCGACACGTACACGCTGTCGATGAGTTCTGACACGGGGTACGGCTGGCACCACGGTTTCGCCGGGTTCGGTGTCCTCGCCGCGAAGAACGCCTCTGGACAGTGGGTCAAGGCAGTCGACCTGAACACCGGCGGTGGCGTTGCGAGATTCGTCATCGGTCCCTATCAGCCTCAGGACACGCTCAACACGTACGGTTTTGACCCGAGCACCCACACGGCGTGGGCAGTCATCAACTACACCGGCAGCTTCGCTGTCGACGGCGGTCTCGACCTCGTGTGGAACAACTAGGCGCCGGCAGTAGCCAGACCATCGGCTCGGTGTCGCGGGAAACCGAGGCTCGGCGACATGGACAACGACATGATTGACGTCAAGTAGCCATAACGCGATGTCGCCGGGACGGTCCGAACCCGCGCCGGCGCATTTCCGAAAACCAGGGGGCGGGAGCTCGGTACGAGCTCCCGCCCCCTGTACGTCTGGCGGCCGCCAGGAACTACGGCCGCGAAACTGCGGCCGACGAGTTGCGCGGCACAGGGATCAACGTGACCTTCAGACCAGCGGCCGCGACCTCCACGATGGCGACGGTGGCGGCGTCGTCCTCTTCGTCGGGCGCCGTCGCGGTGCCCGGGTCAAGGTACAGGACGCCCTCGACCCAGGCGACGCTGGGCACGTGCTCGTGGCCGTAGATCACAAGGCCTGGTTGAGCACCGGCGCCGTCCGGGGCGAGCCTGCCGGCGGCCAGCTTCTTGAGCAGACGCTTGCGCTTGTGACCCACCGCGAAGATGATGCCGCCGGCCTCGCCCAGTACCTCTTTCGGCAGGGCCTCCGCCAGCTCGCCAGTGTCGAGGTTGCCGGCCACGGCGGTCACCGGCGCCACTTCCTCCAGGGCTGCCAGAGTGGCGCCGTCCATGATGTCGCCGGCGTGGATGATGTGGCTCACGCCGGCGAAGATCTCCAGGATCGCCGGATGCAGGTAGCCGTGAGTGTCCGACAGGACGCCGATCCGCGTCGGCGCGGCATCGGGGCCGGCGGCGAGGGCGGAGCAGTCCCGGCCATGCTTGGGCGCCGAAACCGGCGACGCCTCGGCTTGGCCGGGGCCGCGCTTCTTCTCATGACTTTGCTGTGGTCTCGATCCCATCCCCATCCCCTGAGTCGACGACAAGCCGCATCCTACCCTCGGGAAGGCAGGCGGCACCATTGAATCACTCACACACCAGATACTCGCGCGCTGCTCACCGGCCTTTCATGGCGCTCCCGCACACTGATCCCATATGCAGGCGAGCGGGAAGGGTGCCGACATGAACAACGCGCCTTTGAGCAACGAACTTCGACTTCGCCACGTGGAGCGCGTCGATCACGGCCGCGTTGCTGCCGTGATCGACGAGTGGTGGGGTGGCCGCCCTATGAGCAGTCGCCTCTCGCACGTCTTCTTCGTCCACTTTCGGCCCACAAGCCTCCTCTTTGAGTGCGGCGATGAGCTGCTGGCGTTCCTGCTTGGCTTCACGTCCCAGACGACGCCGAACGAGGCATACGTCCACTTCATCGGTGTCCACCCCGACTACCGGAAGCTGGGTCTGGCGCGCCGGCTTTACGAACGCTTCTTCACGGTTGCCACTCTGAAGGGCTGCGACGTGGTGCGCAGCCACACGTCGCCGGCGAACAGGCTCTCCATCGGCTTTCACGCCGCCATGCGCTTCGAGATCGAACCCGGCGACGACGTCATCAACGGAGTGCCGGCGTGGCGCGACTACTCGGGGCCGGGCGAGCATCGGGTCCGGTTCGTCAAGCATCTGCGGTTCCTCATGCCCGACCTGCGCGCCGGGGCCGGAGATGACATGTGGTCGTCGGAGGCGACGCAGACCTCTGACCGGCCCTCGGACGAAGACGAGTTCGCTGCAGTTGTGGGCCATGCGAGTCCCTACGAGCAGCAGAGGAGAGACCATGGACGATGAACGGGTGGCGCCGGTAACCGGGTTAGAGCGTGCCGCCGGACAGAGACAGGAGACTGACGAAACCGCGCCGCCGGACGGCGACTCCTCCTGGGCTGAGATCGACGACATCGTCTGGGATGCGTTCGGCAGCGGTCTGAGCGCGGCGTACGACTGAAAACGGACGACGCCCTGCATCTCGGCGCCGAATAGTCCGTGCGTGTCCTCGCCGACACGCACGCTACAGGGTAGGCCCGTCGCGCCTCAGCGTGGCGATGTCGAAGTTCAGTCTGGCCCATTTGCGCAGGCTTTCGCCGTCATCTTCCACACCGGCGCGCTTCCAGTGGGCCTCGCCCTGGGGGGCGACCGTGGTTCTGACTTCCGTCAGCCAGTCGCCTCCATCGGTCAGGCTGAACACCGTGTAGTAGTACGCCATGTCGTTGGTGAGGCCTCGGTCCATGACCTTGACGTGCCGTTCCACGCCCCGGTACACGAGCGTCTGGCTGGAGTCGGTGCGGGGATCGGCCGTCTCTGCGAAGCGCTCGGCAGAACGCAAGACGA
>Ga0182021_10008408_pt1 | contig 12227 bp, 10 predicted proteins | sample 612E3MmetaG_FD_120493 | JGI IMG/M metagenome (GOLD analysis project Ga0182021, IMG submission 120493) | Permafrost microbial communities from Stordalen Mire, Sweden - 612E3M metaG (Illumina Assembly) | ecosystem: Environmental > Terrestrial > Soil > Wetlands > Permafrost | place: Sweden...
GAGGTGGCCGCTTACGCCGTCTCGGAGGCGAGCGGCTGGAACCTGATCCCGCCCACGGTAATGCGCGACGGACCCTTCGGCCCGGGAATGGTCCAGCTCTGGATGGAGGCGGACGAGACGGTCGAGATGGCCGCGCTCATCGGCGACGACCTGCCGGCCCTGCGCCGCATCGCCGTCTTCGACGCCGTCCTCAACAACGCCGACCGCAAGGGCGGGCACCTGCTGCCACTCCCCGACGGGCGGATCCTGGGCATCGACAACGGGCTATGCTTCGCCGTCGAGCCGAAGCTGAGGACGGTCCTGTGGCTGTGGCGCGGTCGGCCGCTGGACGAGGACGAGGTGGCGGTGCTGTCGCGTTTGCGCGAGCGACTGGGTGGGACGCTGGGCGAGCAGCTGCGCGCGCTGCTGACTCCGACCGAGATACGCGCGACGGCGCGGCGGATCGAGACTCTGCTGACCCATCGCCGCTTCCCCCTCCCCGACCGCAATCGGCCGGCCATTCCCTGGCCGCCGTTCTAGGTCAGGCCCTGGCCGCCGGTTCGCGGCTCCTCTCGTGCGGCGATCGGCGCACGAGGCGCCTGCTCCTCCGGCACAATCGCGCCAGGAGGGAGATGACTTGCTGAGCTACCTCGCAATCCGGACCCGGATCATCGCCGGCGTCGCCATTGCGGCCACGTGCGGCGCCCTGGCCTTGCGCACCGCAGACGCGGCGCCGGCGATCGTCTTCATCGTGACCTGTGTGGCCCTGGCCGGCCTGGCCGCGATGGTCGGCGAGGGCACGGACCAGCTCAGCGGGCGACTCGGGTCCGGCGCGACCGGCGTCCTCCAGTCGGCGCTAGGCAACCTGCCGGAGTTCTTCATCGGCATCTTCGCCCTGCGGGCGGGCCTGGTCGACGTCGTCCGATCGGCTCTCGTCGGCTCGATCCTGGCGAACACGCTCCTGGTTCTCGGCCTCGCCTTCATCGCCGGAGGACTTCGCCACGGGGCCCAGAAGTTCGGCGGCGACAAGACCCGCACCATGTCGACGCTGCTGCTGCTGGCGGTCGCGGCCCTGGCCATCCCCACGATCGCGGCGGCCCCCGGCGGCCCGGATCGCGGTCACGAGACCGAGATTTCGGTCGTCGTCTCGGTCGTCCTGCTGATCGTCTTCGCGGCCAGCATCCCGTTCTCGATCGGCAAGCGCGGCCCAGCGGTGGGAGCCGAAAAGGGCCTCGTCCTGACCGACACGCTGTGGCCCCTCGGCGTGGCGCTCGGGGTCCTGGCGGCGGCGGGAATCGGGGCCGCCTTCGTCTCCGATTGGTTCGTCGAGGCTCTCCAGCCGACGATGCAGACCTTCGGGATGTCGCAGTCGTTCGCCGGCCTGGTGGTCGTCGCGATCGCCGGCAATGCCGTCGAGAACTTCGTCGGGATCCGGGCCATGCTGGCCGACAAGGGCGACCTGGCGATCAGCCTGATCCTCAACTCGAGTCTGCAGGTGGCACTGGCCCTCACGCCGGTCCTTGTGATCGGCAGCCTGCTGCTGGGCGGGGCCACGCTCACGCTGGTCGTCTCGCCGCTCCTGGTCGCCGCGCTCGCGCTGGCGACCCTGCTGGCGGCCTTTGTCGTGATCGACGGCGAGTCGACCTGGCTCGAGGGCCTGGCGCTGGTGGGGCTGTACGCGATCGTCGCCGCCAGCGTCTGGTGGGGCGCGCCGATCGCGGGTTGACCCGAACGCTCGGCTAGACTTGCCTCCCTTGGATCCCGCCGCGCAGCCGTCACGCGATACCCGACCGAGCCCGAGTCAGGGCCGGCGCGTCTTCCGCTGGATCGTCGCCGGCCCGAGGACCTACGAGACGCTGTGGCGGATCTTCGCCGTCAGCCTCTTCCTGACGATCGGCGTCCAGGTCGCGGTTGGCGTCGCCACGAGGCTCATGGTCGACTGGTGGCCCGCCTACGACACCAACGCCTACTGGCTGGCGTCGCGTCACATCCTCCAGGGACAGCCGCTGTACGAGCAATCGACGATCTGGGCCAGCGGCGTCTACAAGTACCCACCGATCTTCGCCCAGCTCACCTTGCCGATCGCGTTGGTGCCCGAGGTCTTCGTCGACTGGGCCTGGCGTATCCTCGGCACGATTTGCCTGCGCTACCTCTGCGGGTCCTGGCGGCTGACCCTGATCGCGGCCCTGCAGTGGCCCGTCTGGGCCGAGCTCGACTTCGGCAACGTCACGCTCCAGCTCGGGGCAGTGCTGCTCCTCGCGCTGCGCGATCGTCGCGGCGCGTATCTGCTGCCGTGGTTCGCGGCACTCAAGTTCGGGCCCGGCCTGCTGATCCCCTACCTGTGGCTGACCAGGCCCGACTACCGTCGACCGCTGGCCATCGGCTGCGGGGTCTTCGCGGCCGCCTGCGCCGTTTCGGCCCTCGCCGCGCCCGGGCTGTGGGTCGACTATCTGGGCACGTTCGGCTGGGAGGCCGCGTCGGAGATGCGGGCCATGCACGTGCTCGCGCTCGTGCCGGACCACGGCGGACTGGACTTCGCGATCCGCTGTGCGATCGCTGCGGCGGCCGTTCTCGTGGCGATTCGCTGGCGGGCGGACTGGCTGGCATTCCTGGCCGCCGCGGCGACGATGCCGATCTTTTCCCTCACCCGGCTGGCGGTGCTCGTGGGCCTGTGGCCATTGTGGCTGCGCGGCCGCGTGGACGAGTGGCGGCGCAGCGGGGGTCGGGTGCGTGGCGCGGCCTCGGATGCGCTGGAGCATCTGGGACTCGTGTCGGGGACCGCGGCTCCTGCGCAGTCCGCAGCCCCGACGCAGTCCGGTCGGGGCTAGCTAGACGCGCCTTTCGCGCCTTTCGCGCCAGGCCGGATCGCCGTGGCGCTGCGCCACCAGGGGCCACGCCCCGACGAGGCCCACGTCCTCGCCCAACTCGGACGGCACGATCCTGACCCGCGCCGCTGGAGCTCGCAGGGCCGAGCTCTCGACCGCCGCGCGCGCCGGAGCCAGCCAGCGCTCTCCCTGTCTCTCGGCCAGCGTCCCGCCGACGACGATGCGCTCGGGGTTGAAGGCATTGACCCAGCCGACGCAGGCGATCGCGAAGGCCTGCCGCGCACGCTGCATCAGCCGGGCGCACACCTCGTCTCCCGCCACCTCGCCCTCGGCCACGTCCTTGCCGGTCAGCGGCGCCAGATCGGCCCGCGCCCGCAGGAAGTCGGACGCTCCCCGAGCCACCTCGTCCTGGGCCTGCATAGCCAGTCCCGCTCCGGCGGCTATCCCCTCGAGATGGCCCCTGCCTCCGCAGCCGCAACGCGGCCCGTCGTTCGCGACCAGGCAGACGTGGCCAAGCTCGCCGGCCGTGCCGTCGGGTCCGAGCATCAAGCAGCCGTCGTGGAAGATGGCCCCGCCCAGGCCCGTGGAGACGGTGAGGTAGAGGAAATCGCCACAGCCGCGGGCGGCGCCCAGCCAGTGCTCGGCCAGGGCGGCGACGTTCGTGTCGCGCTCCAGGTACGCGGGCAGTCCGACGCGCGCTTCCATCTCATCGGCGAGCGGCGCGTCGCGGAAGACCTCCACGTTGGGCGGATCGACCACCAGACCGCGCCACGGATCCACGGGTCCCATCGAAGAGATACCGATGGCTGCCACTCGGGAGCGCACCGCCGCCGGCAGGCCGGCGGCCGCTTCCCTCAAGAGCGCCGCGCAAGCCCGATAGATCGCCTCGGCGCCGTCCGCCACGGGCGTCGGAGCCGAGCAGCGACCCAGGCGCATCCCGTCCGACTCGACGGCGGCGGCCCGGATCTGGGTGCCGCCAATGTCCAGGGCCAGAACCACCATTCGGTCCGAGGAGGTCTCGGCACCCTCGGCCACCCGTCAGATCTCGCCGACCGGCTGCTCCGGGGCAGGAGTCGCCGAGAACGGAGTCGCCGGCGGGCTCGCCATCGGCCCTGCGGATGCTTTCGCCCGTCGAATCGTCAGCCGGCCCCGGATCGCGTGCCGTCCTTCGCCTTCGGTCCTATGCCCGGATTCCTCGGGATAGAGTTCGTGCAGGGTCACGTTCAGCGCGGCGGCGACGGGGACGCCCAGCAGTCCGCCGAGCACGCCCCAGACGCTGAGCCCGACGAGCACGGCGAAGATCGTGACGACCGGATGCAGATGGACGGCTCGTCCGATGACAAGCGGCATGACGATCTGGTCCTCGATCTGTCGCACCACGAGATAGACCACCAGAACGACGATCATCGTGTCCGTGCCGCGAGTTGCGAAGGCCACTGTGCCGGCCAGGCCGGCGGCGATGATCGGCCCGACCAGCGGGATGATCTCGAAGGCACCGCTCAGGATCGCGAGTGCCAGGGCGTACGGCACGCCGAGAATCGGCCCCAGGATTACGTACAGGACTACCGCCACGAGGCCGATCAGCAGCAGCTGGCCACGGAGCCAGCGACCCAGCACGACGTGGATCCGATGACCGATGCGGAGCGCATCGGCGCGCTGAGATCGATCGAGAAAGCGCAGCGCGAACTGCCCGAATCGCCGCCCGTCGAGCAGCAAGTAGAAGGTGACGATCAACGCCAGGACCGTCTGGAGCGCCACGTTCACCGCCTGCTCGGCCATGTGGATCGCGTCGGACGGAGTCTGGATCATGCCAAGAAGCGAAGCCCTGATCTGGGTCGCGAGGTCTGCGGTCTGGTACGTCTGGCCGGCGACGACGAGCTGATCGCCAAAGAGCTTGCGCAGTGCGGTGGCGATTACGTCCGACCCCCCGGACGAGAGGTACTGGAGCTCCGATCCGGCCCGTTCCGCCGCGATCACGGCCAGCGCCGCGATCAGGCCGAGGACGAGCGCGAAGCCGACGCCGACGACCAGCGCACGCGGCGCATGGGTCTTCTCCGCCACCGCAGAGACGACCGGAGAAAAGGCGTACGCCAGGACTGCCGCGACCACGAACGGCCCGATGATCCCGCGGGCGAGCCACAGGACCACGAGCACCGCGGCGCCGAGCGCCAACAGTCTGCCGCGTCCACCAAAGAGGTTAAGGGTGGGCCGGAGCGAGGCGGTGACGGACTCGCCCCCTAGGCCAGGTGGAGTGGTCATCTCGCGCGTCCCTTGTGTTCGGTGTGGTCAGGCGCAGGCGGACACCCGTAGCCTACAGCGCGCCCACGCCGGCCACCTCGCGGACGGAGCGATTCCGACGGGCGAGACGAGCGCGTCCCCCGACAATGTGCCGCCAGCGTCGCCCTCACAAACGGGGGCTGATGGTACGCTCAGGTCATGGAAGACGAACCCATGTCCGGGGAAAGGAAAGCGATGGCGAGCGCGCCCGGGCCCGATGAGGCCGGTGCCGGCGCGCCCGGAAAACCTGAGAGAGCGGTCGCGCCGGATGGCACAGGCAAGACCGAGAGTAAGGTCGGAGCGGCCACCGACGCCGAGGCCGAGCGCTCCTCCGGTAGTTTCGTGGACCATCTCCACGCCGTCGCAGGCGCCGTCGCCCCGGTCGCCGGGGCCCTGGGAACGGCCCTCGGAGCCGCACACAGTGCCTGGTCCGGGCGGAACGTCGCCGTGGAGCGGCGCCTGCACCGCCAGGCCAGGGAGCCGCTGGCTAACCTGTACGAGCTGTACCCCGAGGCCCGGTTCGCTTCCCCTCGAGAGTTGGGGATGCGCTTCGTGCCGGTGGAGGAGATCCGCGGCACGGCAGTGGCTGGGGCGGCACAGCGAGGTGGCGACTTCCTGCCGCTCAAGCCGTTTCGGGGGGAGAACTGGGAGGCGCGCTGGCAGCGCATCCGGGCTGCCAACGAGCGCCTGCAGCCGTTGCCTCCGGTCGACCTCATGAGATTCGACGGCGACTACTGGGTCGTCGACGGTCACAACCGGGTAGCCGTGGCCCTGTACGCCGGTGGTGTCGGCCTCGACGCAATGGTCACTGAGCTGGTTCCTCTCGACGGCCAGACGAGCGAGCGGCCATCGCAGCTGCTGGCCTTCCTCGGAGAAGCCGGCGAGTTGCGAGCGGCGGCCCAGGGCCACCGACCGGCCATCGGGATGCGCTACTCGGAGCAACACGCTGCCGACGAGGCCGACGCCATGGAAGGGCTGTCGACCGACGAGCTACCTGCCGCTGACGATGCGGCCGGCCCGGAGGCTGCGCACTGACGTGACTCGGCGCATGGCGATCGTCTGGCCCGATCCGGCCCCCTTCAGGGACCGAGGTGGTGCGCCTATCCGGCTGCTGGCCGTATCCGATCAGCTCGACCCGACGCTGGTCGACCGGCGCAACCGCGAGGCGATCGGCCCGATCGATCTGATAGTCGGCTGCGGGGACCTCGACTGCGACGATCTATCGTTCATTGCCGACGGCTTCAACGCTCCGCTGGTGTACGTCCACGGCAACCACGACAGTGACGCGCGCTGGGCAGCGTGCAAGGCGTTCTGCCCGGAGGCGATCCATTCCACGGCGGTGCACCACGAAGCCGGCCTGTCCATCGCGGGCCTGACCTGGCCGGGGACGCGGGGTCCTGGGGCCGCCCGCAACGAACGCAAAGCATGGAGCCAGTCCCTGCGACTGGCGACGCGTCGGCTTGGCCGACCCGAGCCGGTGATAGTGATCAGCCACGCGCCACCGCTCGGAGCCGGCGACATTCCCAGCGACGGCTACCACCGCGGCTTCAGCGGCTATCTCTGGCTGCTACGCCGACTCGAGCCGCCGCTGTGGCTCCACGGTCACACGCCGCTGGCGGCCACGTCAGACTGGCAGATCAAGCGCGGCCCCACGACCCTGGTGAATGCCACCGGGGCCGTCGTTATCGAGCTGTCTCCGCCCGGATCGGGGGCAGCGCCGAAGGACGGCGACGTCACCTCGTCCTCGAGTCAGCACAAGCCCGGGCAAGCACCTCGGCTCTAGAGCGAGCGCGGGTCCGGCGCCTCCGGGTCGATGCCCAGTTCGCGCATGGCGGTCGCAGCCTCCTTGCCGTCGATCTGCCCGGCGCGCGCCAGGCCAACCATGGCGGCGGCAGCGATGTGTGGCGGGTCGATCTCGAACAGCCGGCGCAGCGCCTCGCGCGCGTCGGACCGCCCGAAACCATCGGTGCCGAGAATCAGCCGGTTGGCCGGCAGCCAGGGTGCCACCAGCTCCGGGTAGGAGCGGATCCAATCGGTGGCGACCACGACCGGGCCACCGCCGAGCGCCAGGATCTGGGCCACGTACGGGACCCGCGGAGCGGCCTCGGGATGCAGACGGTTCCATCGATCGGCCGACAGGCCGTCGGCGCGGAGCTGCTGGAACGACGTGGCGCTGTAGACCTCGGCGGCGATGCCGCGCTCCGCGAGGAGCTGCCGCGCGGCGACGACCTGCTGCAGGATCGAGCCGCTGCCGACCAGCTGCACCGGCGCATTGGCCGAGGCGCCGGTTCGGGCCGACTTGCCCAATTCGGGTGCCCCGTGGAGTCGGTAGATGCCCCTGGAGATCTGCTCGTCGGTCAGGTCCGCCGCCCGCTTGGACATCGCGTAGTTCTCGTTGTAGAGCGTGATGTAGTAGAAGACGTCCTCGCCCCGGACGTACATGCGGTCGATCCCCTCCCGGACGATGGCCGCCATCTCGTACGCATAGGCCGGGTCGTAGGCGCGAATGTTGGGAATGACCGAGGCCAGCACGTGCGAGTGGCCGTCGTCGTGCTGGAGCCCCTCGCCCATGAGCGTCGTGCGACCGGCCGTAGCGCCCATTACGAAGCCGCGTCCACGCTCGTCGGCCAGGGCCCAGAACTGGTCGCCGGTCCGCTGGAAGCCGAACATCGAGTAGAAGATGTAGAACGGGATGAGGCTCACGCCGTGAGTCGCGTAGGCCGTGGCGGCGGCTTGCAGCGAAGCGACGGCGCCCGCCTCTGTGATCCCCTCCTCCAGAACCTGCCCGTCCACGGCCTCGCGGTAGCTCAGCACCAGGTCCGAGTCCACGGGCTCGTAGCGCTGGCCCAGGGCGGAATAGATCCCGACTTCCTTGAAGAGCGGGTCGAGGCCGAAGGTGCGGGCCTCGTCGGGGACGATCGGCACGATGCGCGGCCCGATTTGCGGGTCGCGAATCAGGTTCCGCAGCAGCCGCCCGAAGGCCATCGTGGTGCTGACCGCCATCTCCGACCCGGAGTCGAACTCACGGTCGACCTCCGGACGCGGCGCCGGCAACGGCTTGGCCCGTACTACGCGCCGAGGGACGGGACCGCCCAGGGCCCGACGCCGCTCGATCATGTAGCGGATCTCATCCGAGTCGGGGCCGGGGTGGTAGTACGGCGCTTCCTTGAGCCTCGAATCGGGGATCGGGAGCTGCAGCCGGTCGCGGAAGATGCGCAGCTCCGCCTCGGAGAGCTTCTTGGCCTGGTGCGTGATGTTGCGCGCTTCCACGCCGGGGCCCAGGGCCCAGCCCTTGATCGTCTTGGCCAGGATCACCGTCGGGGCGCCACGGTACTCGGTCGCCGCACGATACGCGGCGTAGAGCTTGCGATAGTCGTGGCCACCGCGCCGCAGTCGAGCCAGCTCGTCGTCGGTGAGGTGCTCGACCAGGCCTCGCAGGCGCGGATCCGGCCCGAAGAAATGCTCTCGGACGTAGGCCCCGCCGGCGACCGAGAACTTCTGGAAGTCGCCGTCGAGCAGCTCGTTCATCTTGTTGACCAGGGCGCCGTCGACGTCACGGGCCAGCAGGTCGTCCCATTCGCGACCCCAGATAACCTTGATCACGTTCCAGCCGGCGCCGCGGAAGAGCCCCTCGAGTTCCTGGATGATCTTGCCGTTGCCGCGGACCGGCCCGTCCAGACGCTGCAGGTTGCAGTTGACGACGAAGGTCAGGTTGTCGAGGCCCTCGCGGGCTGCCAGCGATAGACCGGCCAGCGCCTCGGGTTCGTCCATTTCGCCGTCGCCCAGGAATGCCCAGACGCGGCTGCCGGAGGTATCCGCCAGACCGCGGTTGGCCAGGTAGCGGTTGAGGCGGGCCTGATACACGGCCGCCATCGGACCCAGGCCCATCGAGACCGTCGGGAACTCCCAGAAGTTGGGCAGCGTGCGCGGATGTGGGTAGCTGGGCAGTCCGACTCCCCCGGAGAGCGCTTCCTGGCGGAAGTGGTCCAGGTTCTCCTCCGTGAGGCGGCCCTCCAGGAAGGCCCGAGCGTAGATGCCCGGCGCGGCGTGGCCCTGGAAGAAGATCTGGTCGCCCGAACTGCCGTCGTCCTTGCCGCGGAAGAAGTGGTTGAAGCCGACCTCGTACAGGCTGGCGGCGCTGGCGTAGGTGGCGAGGTGGCCGCCGATGCCGGGCGCTCGATTGTTCGCCCGCAGAACCATGGCCACGGCGTTCCAGCGGATCAGCCGGCGGATACGGCGCTCCAGCTCCTCGTCGCCCGGGAAGAAGGGCTCCTGCTCGGGGCTGATGGTGTTGATGTAGCGGGTCTGAGTCAGCGGCGGCAGGCCGATGTGCAGCTGTCGGGAGCGCTTGAGCAGCTTGTACAGGACGAACCTGGCGCGCTCGTCGCCTTCCTGGCTGTGGATCTGGTCGAGCGAATCCAGCCAGTCCTGCGTCTCGGCAGGGTCGGTGTCGGGCAGCTGATGCTTGAACTGGTCGAAGTACATCGTCGGCGTTGTCTCCAGGCCGCCGTGAGACGACGGGTCTCGGCCCGCGGAAGCTCCTGGTGGCAGAGTAAGCTCATCGCCGTTCGGCCGTGGTTCGGGCAGGCTCGCGGACCGGCCATGAGAACGCCGGCAGCGGTGCAGTGACCGGCCGAGATCCGGTCGGGGCAGGCCGGTCAGCCGAATCGGTCGCTTGCGCCTTCGTCACGTATCGCGTACAAAGCCGGGGAACGTACGGGACGGCTGCGCAGGCGGGAGCTTCGACGCCGGTCGAGCGGCAGGAGGAATGCCAGGAGATGTCGGGCAGCTTGAGAGCTCCGCGGAGCGGCCCGTGGTCGGCAGTGGATCCGGACTCGCGCTACGGCCCGCAGGTCGGATTGGTGATCGTGGACGTCCAGAACGACTTCGCCGACCCCGCCGGCAGCCTGTACGTCAAGGGCAGCTCGGCGATCGTGCCGCTGGTGAATGCCGAGATCGAACGAGCGCTGCAGGCCGGCGCGGCGGTCGTGTACACGCAGGATTGGCATCCGGCCCACACTCCGCACTTCGCCCGCGACGGCGGCATCTGGCCCGTCCACTGCGTGCAGGACACCTGGGGAGCGGCGCTTCATCCGCAGCTGTCGGTTCGCGGGCCGATCGTCCGCAAGGGCGCGCACGGCGAGGACGGCTACTCGGGCTTCTCGATGCGTGACCCGGCCGGCGGCCATCCGATCCCCACCGAACTCGACACGACGCTGGCCCGCGGTAGCGCCACACGCATTGTCGTGTGCGGCCTGGCCACGGACTACTGCGTCAAGGCCACCGCCCTCGACGGCGTCGGTCTGGGCTATGAGACCGCCATCCTGCTCGATGCCGTGCGGGCGGTCGAACTGCAGCCCGGCGACGGCAATCGGGCCCTGGACGAGCTCGTCGCGGCAGGCGTCGTCCTGGTCGGCGATCGAACCAGGGCGGGCTGACGAGTCCCGGTGGAGCTTCACCTCGTCGACGCCACCTACGAGCTGTTCCGGGCCCACTACAGCCCGCGCCCGCCGGTCAGAGCGCCCGACGGACGGGAAGTCGGCGCCGTCACAGGGCTGATGTACACGCTCCTGACGCTGCTGCGCGACGAAGGCGCGACCCATGTCGGCTGCGCCACGGACCAGGTAATCCAATCCTTCCGCAACCGGCTCTACACCGGGTACAAGACGGAGGCCGGCGTCCCGGCCGAGCTCCTTGCGCAGTTCCCATTGGCCGAGCGGGCAATGGAGGCACTCGGGGTCGTCGTCTGGCCGATGGTCGAATTTGAGGCCGACGATGCGCTGGCCACCGCGGCGGCGCGCTGGGCGGATCGACCCGAGGTTGAGCGCGTCTGGATCTGCACGCCCGACAAGGACCTGGCCCAGTGCGTTCGGGGCAGTCGCGTGGTCACGCGCGACCGGCGTCGCGACCGTACCGTCGACGAGGCCGGCGTGGTGGCTCGCTGGGGAGTGGGGCCGGCCTCGATCCCCGACTACCTGGCCCTGGTCGGGGACTCGGCCGACGGCTTCCCGGGCCTGCCAGGCTGGGGCGCGCGGTCCGCGGCCGCCGTCCTGGGCCGCTTCGAACACCTCGAGGCCATCCCCGCGAACGTCGGCGAGTGGCACGTGGACGTGCGTTCGCCGGCCCCTCTCAACGCCACTCTGCGGGCGCGCTGGTCGGACGCCCTGCTGTTCCGACGCCTGGCCACTCTGGCCACGGACGCTCCGCTGCCCCAGCGAGATCCGAACGAGTTGCTCTGGCAGGGCGCCCGACGGGCCGAGTTCACGGCTCTGTGCAATGAGCTGGGGCAGCCACGCCTGGCCGAACGCCCCCACCTCTGGCAGGACTGAGTCGCGCGATCCCCTCCTGGTCGCAAGCCCTGCTCGCAAGGCACCTGCCGAGACGGGCGGAAGACTTGCGGCGGCCCCGTCCCGCCGTTGGGCTCAGGCTGGAGCAGGCACTCCGCACGGAACGTAGCCCAGCCCTGGAGGCCACCGGCATGATGATCGGGACGTTCACCTCTGACGGGGAGGCGAGGTTCCCTGAGAACGGCGAGGCCGGAATCCGCGCATTCGAGGAACTCATCGGGCGGAAGCTGGCCCAGGTGCTGTGGTTCACGGCCTTCAAGCCTCTCTACGACAAGCTCGTGGCCCTGGCCGACAAGCCGATCGCCATCCCCGAGATGGCTTCAGGCGAGTTCACCTACGGGCAGATCACCAAGGCGGACTGGATCATCGACACCTTCTCGCGAATGAAGAGCTGCCCGGCCCTCAAGATGTTCAGCTGGTTCAACATCAACAAGGAGCTGGACTGGCGCGTCAACTCGACTCCCGCGGTCCTGGCGGCCTTTCGGAAGATGATGTCGGACCCGTATTTCGAGTCCGAGTGCGAGGATCCTCGCCCGGCCGTTGCGCGCTAGTCGCCAGCAGCGCGGGCGACGGCCAGCTCCCGGCGCTTCGCCTACTTGAGCATCGCCAGCATGGCGGCGTGGTGGCGCGGCGAGGCAGCCAGGCACGACCACTTCTTGGCAGGGTAGGCCAGGTCGAACCATGGCTTGCCCTCCAGATCGGTGACCATGGCGCCGGCCCGTTCGGCGATGAGCCCGGCCGCGGCCACGTCCCAGGCGGAGAGCCCGGCGCCCTGCGCGTAGACGTCGAACCGGCCGCA
>Ga0182021_10008410_pt1 | contig 12226 bp, 8 predicted proteins | sample 612E3MmetaG_FD_120493 | JGI IMG/M metagenome (GOLD analysis project Ga0182021, IMG submission 120493) | Permafrost microbial communities from Stordalen Mire, Sweden - 612E3M metaG (Illumina Assembly) | ecosystem: Environmental > Terrestrial > Soil > Wetlands > Permafrost | place: Sweden...
CGGCAACGCCGAAGGGCTCAACCTGGCCTGGTTCAGCGCAGACCCGAGCGTCGACCGCAAGCTGGCCAACCCGGACGCTTATTCCCTGGCCGAATACAAGAATACGCCGCTCTGGTACCGGCAGATGTTCGGGCTCGACCGCGTCCCCGGAAACGAATACCAGAAGACGGGCCGGTTCACGAGCGGCCTGACCGGGAAGATCGGCCTGGCCGATAACCTCGACCTGGCCCTGACCGCGTTCTACCGCCAAACCAAGTACACGGAATCCGTGCCGTCGTCGCTCATCCATCGCGACTACTATACGCCGGGCACCTCGATCCAGCTCAACCACACGGCCGGGGACGGCGACGTGAAGAACCACCTGAGCGTCGGCGCCGACTTCGGCTGGCAGACGATCGACGAGATCAAGCATAACAACCTGGGCGACGCGGTGGAGGGATCCGAGCTTCAATCCGATCAGAGGATGAGCCAGACGAGCGCGGGCGCCTTCCTGCTCGACCGGCTCGAGCTCGGCCCCGAGTGGGGCCTGTTCCTCAGCCTGCGCTACGACAACGTCACCTGCAAGCTGGACGACCATCTCGGCGATCTGTCGGGCGACAACGCCTACAAGAAGACCACGGGCCGCATGGGCGTGACATGGAATCCGGTCTCGGACTTCGGCCTGTACGCGAGCTGGGGGACGGGCTTCCTGCCCCCCGGCACCGAGGAGCTGGCGAACAATCCCAACGCCTTCGGCGGATTCAACAAGGACCTCAAGCCGGCCACCTCGAGCGGCGAGGAGGTCGGAGCCCGGGGCTCGGTCGGCGCCTCGTTCGTCTACGACATCGCCCTCTTCACCATGGCCACGGACAACGATTTCGGCCGCTTCCGCATCGCCTCCCGGCCGCTCGAGACCTTCTACGGCAACGTCGGCTCGACCACTCGCTACGGGCTGGAAGCCTCGCTCGCTTGGTACCCGATCGAGCCCCTGGCCCTGCGCGCCGCCTACACCTATGCCCACTACAAGTACGACACCGTCCTCGGCCTCGACGCGGGGGTGACCTACAACGGGACCTGGCTGCCCAACTGCCCCCAGCACCAGCTCTACCTCGACGGCGAATTCAAGGTCACGGACGCGCTGACGGTCGGCGCCGCCCTCGAATACACCAGCTCCTGGTACATCGACTCTACGAACCGGATCTTCCCGAACGGCTACGGCAAGACCGATCCCTACACCCTCGTCCACGTCCGGCTGGGCTACAAGCTCGAGATCGGAGGGATGCCCTGGGAGCTCTTTGTCTCCGGCCGCAACATCTTCAGCGTGCTCTACTACGGATTCACCGAGCCCGATCCGGACGGGAACTCCTACCAGCCCGCCCCCACGGCCGAATGGACCGTCGGACTGCGGGTCGGCGTCGGCAAGAACTGATTGAAAAAAGGGGACGTGTGGGCGGATCGCTCGCGCGGCGGCCTGCCCCGGCTCCATTCTATTGACTTTCCGGCCCCGTTCGGGTATAAGTTCGCTACTTCCCCCAAGGGAGGAGGTGAATTTTAGTGGCATTTGTTGTCATCGAAGAAGGCGAATCCATCGAAAGCGCCCTCCGAAGATTTAAAAGAAAAGTACAGCAGGAAGCGATCATCAAGGAAATCAAGAAGCATTCCGTCTATTTCAAGCCCGGCGAGAAAAAGCGGATGAAGGAAGCGCAGGCGCGCAAGCGCATGCGCCGACGGATGAAGCGCGAAAAAGACCTCGAATACTGATCTTTTTTCTCCCAAGAGACGACGACGAGCAAGAAACCGTCCTGGCTCAAGGTCCAGTTTCCGTCCCAGTCCGGCTATTTTTCGGTCGCGGCGCTCCTCGATCGGCACAACCTCAATACCATCTGCCGGAGCGCCAAGTGCCCGAACATCACCGAGTGCTGGTCGCATCGGACGGCGACGTTCCTCATCCTCGGGGACATCTGCACCCGCCATTGCGCGTTCTGCGCCGTGGCCAAAGGCACGCCGCAGGCCCCGGCTGAGGATGAGCCCGCCCGGGTCGCCGAAGCCGCGGCCCTGCTGGGCCTGGCCTATGTGGTCGTGACCTCGGTCACGCGGGATGACCTCGCGGACGGCGGGGCATCTCATTTTATCCGGACGATCGCGGCCCTGCGCGACCGGATCCCCGGCGTCCGGATCGAGGCGCTGGTGCCCGATTTCGGCGGCGATGCGGGCGCGCTGGCCGCCGTCGTCGCGGCTGCGCCCGACATCCTCAACCACAACCTGGAGACGACCGAGAGCTTCTATCCGGTCATCCATCGCCCCGCGGAGAATTACCGTCGGTCGCTCGGCGTCCTGCGCCGGGCCAAGGACGCGGGGGCGGTCACCAAGTCGGGCCTGATGATCGGCCTGGGCGAGTCGGAGGACGATCTGCTCGCGGCGCTGCGCGACCTCCGGAGCGCCGGCTGCGACCTCCTGACCCTCGGCCAATACCTCCAGCCGACGCGGGCCCACGCCCCGGTGGCCAAATACGTCACGCCCGAGGAGTTCGCCGGGTGGAAGGCGGTCGCCCTCGACCTCGGCTTCGCGGATGTTGAAGCCGCCCCCCTGGTGCGGAGCTCTTTCCACGCGCACAAGCTTTATGATACGTTGGCGAGGATTCCCCGGAGCCCGGTCCATGCGGTACCTGATCTTCAGTGACATCCACGGCAACCTCGAGGCCCTGAACGCGCTGCTGAAATTCGCCCTCAAGCGGCGGATCGACCATTACGTCTGCCTCGGCGATCTCGTCGGCTACGGCGCCTCGCCCAACGAGTGCATCCAGAAGGTCCGCGGCCTCCGGCCGCTGTCCATGATCCGCGGCAACCACGACAAGGCCGTCATGGGGCAGGACTCGATCGAGACGTTCAACCCCGTCGCGGCCGCGGCGATCTACTGGACCCAGAAGCACATCCTGAAGAAGAACGCCGAGTTCCTGACCCACCAGGCCAAGGGACCCCAGGTCGTGGACGAGGCGTTCGTCATCTGCCACGGCTCGCCCTTCGACGAGGACTATTACATCTTCGGCGAGTTCGACGCGGACGAGGCGTTCGACTACCTCAAGCTGCCGCTCTGCTTCTTCGGGCACACCCACTTCCCGTGCGTCTACACGAAGCGGGAGAATACGGTCGAGGGGATGTTCCTCGAAGGGAACGCGAACGAGATCAAGCTCGAGAAGGGCGTGCCGTATCTGATCAACCCGGGCTCGGTCGGCCAGCCGCGCGACCGGAACCCGCGCGTGGCGTTCGCCATCTACGACAGCGAGGCCCACGTGGTCAAGTTCTACCGCATCGATTATGACATCGAGGACGCCCAGGCGAAGATCACCGCCTCGAGCCTTCCCCCCGCCCTGGCCGAGCGCCTATCGCTCGGGATCTGACCGCATCGCATAACAATACACGCAGCCGTGGCCGCAGGGCTGCGCGTAGCTTCCGATGTCGATCGACGCGGTGCAGCCGCACTCCCGCCGTTGCCCCTTGTCCTTGGCGGTCGATGCCGGTTCGTGCCGCGGGTGGAGCGCTTCGAGCAGCCGGCCGTCGATGCAGGCGGACGGCGCGACGCCCGGCACCCGCGCCAGGAACCCCTGGGCACAGGCGTGGAGCTTCAAGCCGCGCTCCGCGGCGATGCCCGCGAGCCGCCGGGCGACCTCGAGCTTGTCCTCCTCGGCCGGGTCGATCAAGTCGAAGCCGGTCAGCCAGGCCCGGCGGAGGGCCTTTCCATACCATTGCGCCAGGCTGAACCGCACGTCCGTCAGGCGGGCGGCGGCCGCGGCTTCGGCGACTCGCCCGAAAAAATCCAGATTCGTCGTCACGCCACCCCGCTCGCGCCAGAACACGACGGGATCGAATCGCAGCGACACGCGGCGCGGGTCGCCGGCGAGCTCGACCAAAGCGGGGAGCTGGGCCAGGGCCTCGCCGGGCCGGGGCGCGCCCCGCTCGACGCGCGTCCCGCCCAGTCCCGTGACCGTGAGCAGCGCGTAGATCTGGTCGTATTTCCGAAGGGCGTCGCGCAGGCCGGCCTCGTTCCCGAGGAGCCGGGAAAAGTTCTTCGACCAGAGGACGATCGTATGGACGGCGCCCGGGGACAAGTCCACGTCGCGCACCCGGCCGCGCGGCCCCTTGACCGCCGCCCGCTCCGCTTTCACGGAAGCCGCCAGGAACTCGGGGAAGAAAGCGGGGAGATCCGTCCGGCGCGAAGCGCTAATGACCGTTTTCATCGTTTCTTGACAGTCCGCGTCGAGGGACATAGTATTCTATGCGCGGAGCGCAAGGAGTTCAATGGCCGTCCTCGAAGCCCGGAAACTCGTCAAGAGCTACGGCCGGCGCACAGTCGTCAAGGGCGTGGATCTGACCCTCCGCTCGACGGAAATCCTGGGCCTTCTCGGGCGGAACGGGGCGGGCAAGACGACGATCTTCCAGATGATCGTCGGGCTCGTCCGGCCGGATGAAGGCGGAGTCTTCCTCGACGGCGAGAACATCTCCGCCGCCCCGACGCACCAGCGGGCCCTGGCCGGGCTCACCTATCTCCCCCAGGAAAACTCGGTTTTCCTCAAGGCCACGGTGATGCAGAACCTCCTCCTGGCGCTCGAGCTGCGGGTCCCGTCCCGGAAGGACCGCGTCCGGACCGCGCGCGGGCTCCTCGAGGAGTTCGGGCTGCTGCCCCTCGCCGGCCAAGCGGCGCACAGCCTGTCCGGAGGCGAGAGGCGCCGCCTCGAAATCTGCCGCGCTCTGACCGTCAATCCGAAGTTCCTCCTCCTCGACGAGCCGTTCACCGGCATCGACCCCCTGACGATCGTCGAGATCCAGAACCTCCTGACCCTGTTGAGAAGCCGGGGCATCGGCATCCTCATCTCCGACCACAACGTCCGCGACACGCTCCGGATCACGGACCGGGCCTGCGTCATCGACGAGGGCGAGATCCTGATCGAGGACGTCCCCGAAAAAGTCGCCGCGGACGCGCGGGCGCGGGAGAGGTTCCTCGGAACGGAATTCACGTTCGGCGGGGGAGCCCGGACCTGAGCGGGGTCCGGCCGCCTCAGGCGGCATCGCGGCGGGACAGGAGCCGTCCGCCGAGCGTTTCGCCCAGGAAGAAGAAGAACAGGAACAGGTAGCCGGCGAACAGGACGCCGAACAGGAGCCCCAGGGGAACGGTCGCCGCCCGGACGAGATCGAAAGCCGACGTGTCCATCAGCATCGCGGCCAACCCGACCGCGGCCGCCCAGAACAGAGCGACGAAGACGAAATCGAAAACTGTGGCCGCGATCCGGCGGAAGAATCCGAGCCCGACCCGGAACGAGACGCCGGCGTCGTCATCGCGCGGAGCCTCTTCCTGGGCGAAATCCGCGGTCTCGCGCCGGATCACAGGGGCGGGGGCCCGTTCGGCCGGCGCAGGCCGCGCCGCGGGCTCCTCCTCGTCGCGCTCGAACAGGATCGCGGTCCGGGGCTTGACCGGGGCTTCGGGCATGCCGATCGTCGCCTTCGGGGGGGCGGCGGCATCCACCCGGCGCATGATTTCGTCCTGGAAATCCATGGTATCGCCGGGGACGAAGCTGCTGGCGTCCGGCTTCTCCAGGACGTCGTCATCCGCGGTCTCCGCGGCTCCCGTGTCGCGCGCCAGATCGGACCAGGTCTGGAGGTCGCTCTCGGAATCGGGCGGAGCGATGGTCTTTTCGCCCGCGTCCGCGAGCCCCGCTTTCTGGTGCTTCTTCTCGAGAGCGCTGATGAGGCGCGCGATCTCTTCCCTGGTGTCCGATTCCTCGGCGCGGCGCTCCGGGGCCTCCGGCTCGCCGGCCTCCGCGTCGATCTCGGGACGGTAAGGAGGCTCGGGCGGGGCGGAAATCGGCGGCGGCGGAAGGGGCGCCGTCGCGGGCTTGACGGCCTCGGGCGGAGGGCCGAGATTCGCCGTCGGGCGCCGCGTCGGGGCCTTCGTCGGCACGGGAGGCGGCGGGGGCGGGATCGGGGGGAGGGCTTTCTTGGGCCGTCCCCGCTTCGGAACCGGGAGAGGGAGCTCCTCTTCGATCTCGTCCGGATCCTCGGCAAGATCGTCGGCATCGTCTCCGGCGGATTTCCCGCGGGGGACGAACTCGTCGGGAAAGCCGGACCCGCCTTCGAGGACCTCTTCGAGGTCGATCACCTCGCTCCGGGCGTCCTCCCCTTCGGGGGATTCGGACGGCTCGTCGAGATTCTCGTCGTCGTCCGCGTCCTTGAAGTCATCGTCGACGATCTTGTCGCCCTTGATGTCTTCTTCGACGCCATCGTCTTCGGGGAAGAGGAGCTGGGTTCCGCAGTTGTTGCAATACTTCTGCGACTCGTCGATGATCGCCTTGCAATAAGGGCAACGCCTGATGGCCATTACGTTATTTATAAGGGGAACAGGGAGGAAAGTCAACTCGGGCGGGAAGAAACGAAGCATGGAACGCCGGCCCGGCCGGCGGGCGGACGCTTGAAGAGTGGAGGCGAAGATGGTATATTTTCGCGGCTGGGCGATTAACTCAGTGGCCAGAGTGCTACCTTCACACGGTAGAAGTCACAGGTTCAAATCCTGTATCGCCCATTCCCCATTTTTTTAAATCACTATAATTGAAGAAGTTAGTCTGCCGTTCTTTGACTATTTCAAGCTGCGATCTTGGTTTGTGCTTCCTGCCGAAATAGAAGGCACAATTAGAGAGTTCCAACCCCAACAAATTAACTTATCAGCACTTTGGACCGTTCTTCGGATTCTTCTTCAAGCTGGCTGTGGCTAAGATTGTGGCTAAAATTTTTCAGTCTCGCAGAAATATGATCGGGCTAAGGTTGGATCCAGACCGTCCCAAAGTTAATGCCAGGGGACCGCGCGTGCCTAGCACGGATGATCCATCATATTTAGGTGATACTAGATCCCCGACCTTCGGGCAGACCTCGAACACTCGGGTTCCGTTGTATGTTTACCGCAGGAGTAAAAGCGATCTACTACTCCGTGTACCTCGATATTTTCATTCGCAAAACCTCCTGCCAGAGAATTTGTCAGCAAACTCACATTATATCTGGACCATTTTTGAGGGATGAGGTCAGCTTGAGTTTTGATAGTGCCACGGCTTTAGCCGTGGGTGTCTACGCGACCTGTACCCGCAAGGCTCCGAAGATCCCCCAGAAAAAAATATATTTCCCTATTGACAATAATATGTAAATTGTTATTGAATCTATTTAATGACTATTGGTCAGTTAATATTCTTTATTATAATATATTTATTCTAAACATAATATGAAAGGCTGGTCCATCTCATGAGCATCGCCGATCGCCGGGAACGAGATAAGCAAAAGCGCCGGGACAGCATCGTCGACGCGGCGGAAAAGCTCTTCTTCGCCAAGGGTTTCGCCGCCACGACCATCGACGAGATCGCCGAGGCCGCCGAACTGAGCAAGGGCGCGATCTACCTTTATTTCAACAACAAAGAGGAGATTTACGTCGCTATCGTCCGGCGCGCCATACGCATCCTGATCGATCTGTCCCGTGAGGTTGTCGCCGCGGCCTCGACCGGAGGGGAAAAGGTCAGCGCCTTGGGCCGAGCCCTTCTGTTGTTCTATGAACGCTATCCCAATCACTTCAAGGCCGTGTTCTATCAGCATGAGGGCCCTTTATGTCCGTCATCGGAGATCGATCACGGGGACATTCTGATCAACACTCTGATCCAAGACAGGGAAGAACTCCACGCCTTCAGCCTCGAAGTCATTCAGGGCGGTATCGCCGACGGCTCGATCAGATCCGACGTCGATCCCATCAAGACGACGATTGTGCTGGTCAGCATGATCCTCGGCCTGATTCGCATAGTTGCTTTGGAGGAAAAGCCCTTGCTGGAAAGATTCCACTTGACGGCCCAGGATCTGATCAAAGCAGCCATCGATCTGATGGGGCGACCCTTAACGGGTGCCCAGAAACAGAAACCCCCGAACGGACCTTAACTTATTCGATTCTCGGGCAGGTGCTCCCAGACGGGAGCGAAAGGATTTTTCTCATGACTCGCATGCTCCGCGGCGCGAAGCCGCACGGGAAAGCGGAACTTCCCTCTCCTCGGAAATTTCTGGGTCCGATTAAACGCACGCCGGTCTGGCTAGCCGTACTGGGCGGCCTTCTTGCGGCGATCGCCTCAGCGGCCGCCTGCAAGTCCACGCCTCCGCACGCCGTCGTCCCCGAGGTCGCCTCGATCACCCTCCGGACGGAACGGCTAACGCTGACGACCGAATTGTCCGGCCGCACATCGGCCTTTCTCATCGCCGAGATCCGGCCCCAGGTAAACGGCATCATCCTGAAGCGCCCGTTCACGGAAGGCTCGGACGTCAAGGCCGGCTCCCTCCTGTACCAAATCGACCCGGCCCCGTACCAGGCGGCGCTCGATCAGGCCAAGGCCGCACTGGCCGTGGCCGAGGCGAGCCTCCCCTCGACCCGCTCCCGCGCCGAACGTTTCAAGAATCTCGTGGCCATTCGCGCCGTCGGGCGGCAGGACTATGACGAGGCGGTGGCAGCTCTCGCGACGGCCGAGGCCGGCGCGGCGGCCGCCCGGGCAGCCATGGAGAACGCCCACATCAACTTCGAATACACGCCCATCAAATCGCCCATTTCCGGCCGGATCGGGCGCTCCAACGTGACGGTCGGCGCCTTGGTTAACGCCTACCAGGGAAGTCCCCTGGCGGTCGTCCAGCAGCTGGATCCCATCTACGTGGACGTGATCCAGTCCAGCGCCGAGATCCTCCGCCTGCGCCGGGACCTGGAGAGCGGGCAGCTCAAACAGGACAAGGATGCTTGGAGCAAGGTCCGGCTGAAGCTCGAGGACGGGACTCCTTACCCGTTGGAGGGCAAGCTCCAGTTCCGGGACATCACCGTGGACCCGACCACGGGCTCGGTGACCCTACGGGCCGTTTTCCCCAATCCGGACAACGTCCTTCTCCCCGGCATGTTCGTGCGCGCGATCGTCGAGGAAGGGGTGAACGACAGGGCCCTCCTCGCTCCTCAGCAGAGCGTCAGCCGCGACACGAAGGGCAACCCCTACGCCTTGATCGTGAACGGCGAAGGCAAGGTCGAACAGCGGTCGCTCGAGCTCGACCGGGCCATCGGCGATCAATGGCTTGTCAGCAAGGGACTCGCCGCCGGAGACCGGGTCATCGTCGAAGGCATGCTCAGGGTCAGACCCGGCTCTCCCGTCAAGGTCGTGCCTTTTGACAGGGCCAGCGCGAAATAAGAACGTCGGGCTTCGAAATAACGGAGACGCGTGATGATATCCAAGTTTTTCCTGAACCGCCCGGTCTTCGCCTGGGTCATCGCCATCGCCATGATGGCCGGAGGACTCCTGGCGATCAACACCCTGCCCATAGCCCAGTACCCCCCGATCGCCCCACCGTCCATCGCCATATCCGCCTATTATCCCGGGGGGGCGGCGGAAACCGTCGAAAACAGCGTGACGCAGATCATCGAACAGAAGATGACGGGCTTCGACAATCTGCTCTACATGTCCGCAACGAGCGATTCATCGGGCGCGGCCAGCATCGTGCTGACCTTCGCCCCGGGCACGGACCCCGACCTGGCCTGGGCCCAAGTGCAGAACAAGCTCCAGCTGGCCATGGCCAACCTGCCCTCGGTCATCCAGACCCAGGGCGTTACGGTCAGCAAGTCCACCCGGAACTACTTGCTCATTGTCGGCCTGATCTCGGAAGACGGCGGCATGGACGGCAAAGACCTGATGGACTACGCGAAATCCAACCTGGAAAATGTGCTGTCGCGGGTACCGGGCGTGGGCGAGGTGACCGCCTTCGGATCCGACTATTCCATGCGCATCTGGCTCAACCCGGACAAGTTGACGGATTACCGGCTGACGATCCAGGACGTGGTCACGGCCTTGAGATCCTATAACGTCGAGGTGTCCGCCGGCCAGTTCGGCGGCATGCCGGCCGTGCCGGGCCAGCGCCTGAACGCCTCGATCATCGTCCAGAGCATGCTCCAGACGCCCGACGAGTTCGCTGCCATCCCCCTGCGAACAAATCAGGACGGCTCGATCGTGCGGATCAAGGATGTCGGACGGACGGAACTCGGCACCCAGTCCTATAGCGCCGAGGTCTATTACAACGGCAAGCCGTCCGCGGCCCTGGCCGTCCGGCAAGCCGCCAGCGCCAACGCCCTGGACACGGCCGCGGCTGTCAAGAAGAAAATGGAGGAGATGAGCCGGTACTTCCCGCCCGGCATGAAGGTCACCTATTCCAACGACACGACCCCCTTCATCAGGGTGTCCATCGCCGAAGTCGTCAAGACCCTGTTTGAGGCGGTTCTCCTGGTTTTCCTGATCATGTGGCTCTTCCTGGGGAACTTCCGGGCCACGCTGATCCCGACCATCGCCGTCCCGGTCGTTCTCCTGGGAACGTTCGCCCTGCTGGGGTTGTTCGGCTTCTCCATCAACATGCTGACCATGTTCGCCATGGTCATGGCCATCGGGCTCCTGGTCGACGACGCCATCGTGGTCGTGGAAAACGTAGAGCGGATCATGTCCGAGGAGGGGCTTTCGCCGCGGGAGGCGACAGCCAAGTCCATGGGCCAGATCACGAGCGCCCTGATCGGCATCGGGCTGGTACTTTCGGCGGTCTTCGTGCCGATGGCCTTCTTCGCGGGCTCGACCGGCGTCATCTACCGGCAGTTCTCCATGACCATCGTCTCCGCGATGCTTCTGTCCGTCGTCGTGGCCTTGATCCTGACGCCCGTTCTCTGCTCCTCGCTCCTCAAGCCCGTCGCCGCCGGGCACGACACGTCGGAGACTACCTTCCGTCTCCTGCGTCCGTTCTTCCGTCGGTTCAACCGCGGTTTCTCCCGCCTTCGGGAAGCGTACGCGCGCCTCGTCGGCAGCGCCCTGAGCAAGAGAAAGCGGTACGTCGCCGCCTTCCTGGTCATCGTGGCCCTGATGGGATTCCTTTTCTTCAGGATGCCGACGTCGTATCTGCCCGACGAGGACCAGGGGGTCCTGCTCGCCCAGGTCACCCTGCCCAAGGGCAGCACGTTCGAACAGACAAAGGCGGTCATGGAACAGATCCAGAGCTATTTCCTGGAGAGCGAAAAAGGGGCCGTCGAGTCCTGCATGGCCATCATCGGCTCGGGATTCTCCGGAAGCGGCCAGAACGTCGGCATGCTCTTCGTCAAGCTCAAGGATTGGGAGTTCCGCCGCGATTCGAATCTCCGGGTCAAGGCCGTCGCGGCTAGGGCCAACGCGAACCTGTCCCGCACCCGCAACGCCGCCGTGTACGTGCTCGCGCCGGCGGCCGTGACCGAGCTGAGCATGTCCTCGGGATTCGAACTCGAGCTGCTCGACATGGGTGGGCTGGGACATGGGGCCTTGACGGCGGCCAGCAACCAGCTCCTGGGCATGGCGGTCAAGGACCCGAGACTGGCCGTCGTCCGTCCCAACGGCTTGGAAGACGTGCCCCAGTACCGGGTCGACGTGGACTGGGACAAGGCCGGCGCGCTGGGAGTTCCCATCACCTCGATCCACAACACGATTTCGGCCGCCTTCGGCAGCGCCTATGCCAACGACTTCATCCAGCGCGGCCGGATCAAAAGAGTTTACGTCCAGGCTGACGCTCCCTACCGCATGCTGCCCCAGGACCTCGAAAGGCTCTACGTCCGGAACAATGCCGGGGCCATGGTTCCCCTCTCCGCGTTCGCCTCGGGCCGGTGGACGTCCGGCTCTCCGCGGCTCGAACGCTACAACGGATTCCCTTCCTTGAACATTCTCGGACAGGCTTCGCCCGGCAGGAGTTCGGGTGAGGCCATGAAGGCCATGGAAGAGGCAATCGCCAAGCTGCCGGCGGGCATCGGTTATGATTGGACGGGGCTTTCCTACCAGGAACGGATGGCCAGCTCGCAAACCGTCCTTCTCTATTCGTTTTCCATCTTCGTCATCTTCCTGTGCCTGGCGGCGCTCTACGAAAGCTGGCCGATCCCCATTTCGATCCTGATAGCTTTGCCCCTCGGCGCGATCGGCGGCATCATCGCCACTTCCCTTCGCGGCCTGACCAACGGGGTCTATTTCCAGATCGGCCTGCTGACGACCCTCGGCTTGACCGCAAAGAACGCCATCCTGATCGTCCAGTTCTCCAAGGCCAGGATGGAAGCGGGCATGGACCTGATCCAAGCTACCCTCGAGGGCGCGAGGCTGAGGTTCCGCCCGATCCTCATGACATCGCTGGCCTTCGGTTTCGGCGTCCTTCCCCTGGCCATC
>Ga0182021_10008411_pt1 | contig 12224 bp, 6 predicted proteins | sample 612E3MmetaG_FD_120493 | JGI IMG/M metagenome (GOLD analysis project Ga0182021, IMG submission 120493) | Permafrost microbial communities from Stordalen Mire, Sweden - 612E3M metaG (Illumina Assembly) | ecosystem: Environmental > Terrestrial > Soil > Wetlands > Permafrost | place: Sweden...
CGAGGTTAATGAACAAAGATGAGTTCAGGGAAAAATTATTAAATGCCGGAACAAAAGCTGAAGTCTTAACCCTCTTCCAGAAAGAAGAGCAAAACTATCTTGATATTTAATTTGTTCTAAAAATATGAAGATTGATTTAAAATGATTCTACCTCGCAGAAATTTTAAATTATCGATGTACGATAAATTTAGCGAAATTCACTAAATTTATTTAATATATCTTAAATCTATATCGTAAGTTCTTGAGCTTAAAGTCAAATTCATTTGAATAATATCATATAATATTAATAATTTATTTATATAGTTTCTATAATTTTACTCGTTATAGTAAGTTAATTGACTATAATATAGTAATCAAAATAATTAACTTTATTGTTGTTTTAAAAATTTAAAAAAATTAAGAGAAAAAATTTACTATGCCTAAAAAATTTGTTTATTACTTTGGCGGAAAGAAAGCTGATGGAAAAGCCAATATGAAAGAGTTGCTCGGTGGTAAAGGTGCCAACCTTGCTGAAATGGTGAACATAGGTTTACCGGTTCCCGCAGGTTTCACGTTAAGTACTGAAGTCTGCACATCCTATTACAAAAATAAAAAAAAATATCCTCCTGAATTAAAATCCCAGGTTTTAAATTCATTGAAAAGAGTCGAAAAGCAGATGGGAGCTATATTCGGAGATGAAAAAAATCCATTGCTCGTTTCGGTTCGTTCAGGTGCACGAAGTTCAATGCCGGGAATGATGGAAACAGTTTTAAATGTCGGATTGAACGACATTACACGTGAAGGCTTGATTAAAAAAACGAATAATCCGAGGTTTGTATTGGATTCGCAGAGACGATTAATTCAAATGTATTCGGATGTTGTTATGGAAAAAGCTGCGGGTATTGAACCGGAAGAAGGAAAAGGAATCAGGCATCAACTGGAAAAAGAACTCCATAAAATGAAAACAGAAAAAGGTTATACAAACGATACAGATTTGACAGCGGATGATTTGAAAGCATTAGTCGATATTTATAAAGCAAAGGTACTCGAAGTTCTCGGTAAACCTTTTCCTGAAAATGCTCTTGAACAATTATGGGGCGCTATAGGAGCCGTATTCCAAAGCTGGATGGGAAAAAGAGCAATTTCATACAGAAGAATAGAGGGTATCCCGGATGAATGGGGAACGGCAGTGAATGTGCAATCTATGGTATTCGGAAATATGGGCGATACTTCTGCAACAGGTGTTGCATTTACAAGAAATCCTGCCACCGGAGAAGACTTCTTTTACGGTGAGTGGCTTCCAAATGCTCAGGGAGAAGATGTTGTAGCCGGAATAAGAACTCCGAACCCGATGAATGAAATTGGTAAAGGTGAACATAACGCACATTTGCCATCGCTTGAAACTGCAATGCCCGTAGTTTATAAACAACTCGATAAAATTCAAAAGAGCCTTGAAAAACATTATCGTGATATGCTTGATGTTGAATTTACAATTCAGGATGGAACTCTTTATATGCTTCAATGCAGAGTCGGCAAACGAAATGGTGCTGCTGCTGTAAAAATGGCTGTCGATATGTTTAAGAAAAAATTAATAACTAAAGAAGAAGCAGTGAATAGAGTTCAGCCTGCACAACTCGATGAACTTCTTCATCCCGTTTTGCAATCTGAAGCCGAAAAAAATACAACCCGGTTAACGCGCGGATTACCTGCAGGTCCAGGCGGGGCAACAGGTCAGGTTGTATTCTCTGCTAATGATGCTGTCGAATGGACAAAACAAGGCAAAAGAGTTGTACTTGTTCGTGAAGAAACCAATCCTGAAGACATCGAAGGTATGAGAGCAGCCGAAGCAATTCTTACTGCGCGTGGCGGAATGACGTCTCACGCAGCACTCGTTGCAAGAGGCTGGGGTAAATGTTGTATCGTTGGTGCCGGTGCAATTGAAGTTGATTATGATTCGAGAACTTTCAGAGTTGGCGAAACGATTATAAAAGAAGGCGATTGGATTTCATTGAACGGTACTAAGGGTTACATATATAATGGTGCACTTCCTATGATGGATGTCGATTCGAAAAATGAAATACTAACGGAATTTTTAAACATTTGCGATAAGGTAAGAAGACTTAAAATACGCACAAATGCTGATACTCCCGAAGATGCCGCAAAAGCCCGTGAATTTGGCGCCGAAGGGATAGGTCTTTTCAGAACCGAACATATGTTTTACGGTAAGGGCGCAGAACAGCCGTTATTCCTTCTTAGAAAAATGATAATGTCAGATACACTTAATGAGCGTCGTGCTGCACTGGATGAACTTTTCCCGTTTGTTAAAGCCGACATTAAAGGAACCCTCGATGCAATGGATGGTTATCCGGTTACAATCAGAACACTCGATCCTCCGCTACACGAATTCGTTCCTAACCATCATGAAGAAAGAACAAAACTTGCCGAAAGTCTCGGTATATCATTTGATGAATTTAATTCGCGCGCGGATAAATTACACGAAAATAATCCTATGCTCGGACATCGCGGAGTAAGGCTCGGAATTACGTATCCTGAAATTACCGAAATGCAGGTCAGAGCGATTCTCGAAGCTACTGCCGAACTTCTATCAGAAAAGAAAAAACCGCTTCCTGAAATTATGATTCCTGTCGTAGGGGTTGATAAAGAGCTTGAAAATCAGTTTGAAATTATTAAGAAAGTTTATGCTGAAGTGCTTGCGAAATTCGGGTTGAAAAAAATTAATTATATGGTTGGAACAATGATAGAAATTCCGAGAGCTGCTATCACAGCCGATAAGATTGCAAAGTATGCCGAATTTTTCTCTTTCGGAACGAACGATATGACGCAGATGACTTTCGGTTTCTCACGCGATGATATTGGTAGTTTCCTTCCTGATTATCTGAAAAAGAAAATTCTGCCCGTTGATCCGTTCCAGGAAATTGACAGAGTTGGAGTCGGAAGATTAATGGAAGTTGCTGTTGAAAGAGGCAGAAGAGTAAGACCGGAACTAAAAATTGGAATTTGCGGCGAACACGGCGGCGATCCTCAATCGGTTTATTATTGTCACGACATTGGACTGAATTATGTGAGTTGTTCACCGTTTAGAGTTCCTATTGCACGACTCGCAGCGGCAAGAGCAAACGTTTACAAAAAAATAAATAATAAAAAATAGAAAACAAATAAGAGTATTTTTTTCTTGATATCTTGCTCAGCAATTATCATCGTTACCAAGTTTCAGAGACTGTGTGAAAACTTTAAAATTGAAAATATTTTGTTCATTTTTCGCTTGTTCTCGCAGTCTAAAGCCTGCGGTTAAAGTGTTTTCGCACAGTCTATTTAGCTTGGTAACGTTTTTTTTACATCTCATTTCCAATCCCCTGCTTGAAATCGTTTTTTAATAAATAACCTCGTGATATAATATGATAATACCCTATTCCGCAGTCTAAAGCATTCGGCTACAGTTTGTTATTTAGTCATTCATTTTGTGGAAGTACTGCTCTTCCAACGGGCTTTAGCTCTTAAAGATAAACCTGATTAAAGATGGGAATAATTAATTTTGTTTTATTTATTAAAAAGATTTATTATATTTATATATTACAAGGGTTTATAGTATTCTGCTTCTCACAACGGAATAGCAAGTTCTACTTCTCACAAAGGTATCGTATGCTTTACTTCTCACTGGTTATGGTTATATTTTATTTACACAAATACATTAAAATATTAATTTTTGGCAAGAAATTATTGATATTTTTGTATTTTAAAAATATTCGAAAATATTATTAATTAAACTATTATGAATTTAGAAACAATTTACAACGATTATCGTTGGCGTCCGACTGATGGGGATTACAAAAAAGAAAAAGATATAATTATTAAAATCCCGTTATCGGTAAAATTCAAAAAAGTATTATATAATAATTACGGATTCATTAAATATATTTTCAGGAGAATTTCTATTTTTTAAACGCCATAAAAGAATAGATAAGAAAAATAATCTGCCAATACCGGATAAATAAGAAGCATTTATATTAATAACAAAAAGTTAATGTAACAGCATTAATTAAGTATTCAAAACTCTATTTCTGTTTGATTCAAACCTTTTTTTCTTCAACATCAATATAATTTACTTGTTTTTTAAAACATTATTTCTTATAATCGCATAATTATTGCTATCAAATTAGAAAGTTTATTTATTTTTATTTTTACTCAATTCTAACTATCAAGTGTTTTGTAAATATTGATTATCAGTGAATTATTTGTCTGTAGATTATGATTCCATATTTTAAATTAAGTATCAAATATAAAGACTTATATTATAAAAATAAGATAATTAAAAATATTTTGACAAAACATTCCGCTAAAGAATTTTATCAACTTAAAAAATTAAATAGTAAAGGAATAGCTATATAGATTTAAAAAATTCCGTTTTAAAAGAGGTGGATGTGTTTTACACAAAGAAATCAAAAATATTATGAAAAAGTTACAGGATACTTCATCTAAAACCGGGAAGAAGAAAAAACCGGTTAATAATTCAAAAAAAGCCAAGATAAAAGTTTATAAACATACGGCAAATCCTGTGGATTTAAGACAGCTCATTCGCGATTTGCAAAAAAGCAAGGCGGAACTTGAGAAGCAAAACAGGGAATTGAATCTGAATATTATAAAAAACGAATCTTCACTTGAAAAGTATACCGGATTATATGAGTTTGCCCCTGTAAGTTATATTATTTTTGACAGAAATACAGTTGTTCAGGAATGTAACATAGCTGCTTCAAAACTTCTTGGTATAGAAAGTTCAAAAATAATCAACAAAAAATTTCTAAGTTTTTTATCAACCAATTCATTGCCTGTATTTAATAATTTATTAAAAAAGATTTTTAAAGATAAAAATATATTATCTTGCGAAATTACTATTTCCAATAATGTTAAAAAACTGATTTATGCCCGCATCGAAATTATTGCTTCCAAAGATAGAAAAAAATGCCATGCAGTTTTAATTGATTTAACGGAAAAAAAATTCATTGAAAACGAACTTACAAACAAACAGGCATTGCTAACTATTTTTATGGAAAATATTCCCGAGCCTGTTTATATAAAAGATACTGAAAGTCGTATTTTATTGGCAAATCCTGCATTAGTTAATATAGCGGGTAAACCTCTGAGTGAAATTATTGGTAAGACAGATTCGGAATATTTTAATAGCAAAAAAGTAGGTGAAACTCTCCGGAAAAATGATTTGTTGGTAATAAAATCCGGAAAAAGCATGACTTTTGAGGAAATTGTTTTTACAAAGGAAAAGCAACTTTCATTCATTTCCGTTAAAGCCCCATTTAAAGATGAATATAATAATATTATCGGAATAATAGGAATATCCTATGACATAACCGAAAGAAAAAAAACCGAAGATGATTTAAGTAAAAGCGAAGAAAAGAATAAATTACTTGCGGATTTACTTGAAAGTTCTCAGCAGCCTTTTGGTGTTGGTTATCCGGATGGTTCGTTCGGTTACATTAACAAAGCTTTTGAAAACCTTACCGGATATAGCCGTGATGAACTGCAATCAATGAATTGGTCAAAAACACTAACCCCGTCCGAATGGCGCGAATACGAAAATAAAAAACTTGAGAAATTAATAAAAACAGGTCAGCCCTTACATTATGAAAAAGAATATATCCGCAAAAACGGAACCCGTGTTCCAATCGAACTTTTAGTTCATCTCATAAAAGATGAAAAGGGAAAGCCTCTTCAATTTTACTCTTTTATTACCGACCTTTCAGAGCGAAAACAGTTAGATAATTTATTGAAAAAAAAGGCAGATGAATTACAGGTTATCATAGATACTGTCCCGGCTTTTATATTCTACAAAGATATGGAAAATCGTTTTATACGAACAAATGCGGAATTTGAAAAAGTAATGGGATTAAAGAAAGAAGAACTTGAAGGAAAATCTCTTTTTGATATTTATTCGAAAAATATTGCAGAAAAATATTGGAATGATGATAAGGAAGTAATGTCATCCCGAAAGCCAAAACTTGGAATTTTAGAACCAATGGAAACATCTGCCGGGATAAAATGGGTACAGACAGATAAAATACCACTAATTGATGAACAGGGAAAAGTTACGGGAATTATTGGTTTCGCAACCGACATTACCGAACGCAAAAAAGCGGAAGAAGAATTACGTGAGAGCGAAGAGCGTTTCAAAGTAATTGCTTCAAGCACACCTGACCATGTTCTCGTTCAGGATAAAGAACTTAAATATACGCTTGTAGTTAATCCACAGTTGGGATTAAATGAAAAAGATATGCTTGGCAAAACAGATTTTGATTTTCTTGCAAAAGAAGATGCAGTTAAACTTACCGAAATAAAAGGAAAAGTATTGGAAACGCATCAACCTTACCATATAGAAACTTCATTAGTTTCTCTTAAAAATCAACTGGAATATTTTGATGGTTCTTACATTCCTAAATTCGATTCCGAAGGTAATGTGGATGGTTTGATAGGATATTTTAAAAATATCACTGAAAGAAAAAAGATAGAAGAAGCTTTGCGGGAAAGCGAAGAGCGCTTCCGTTCTCTATACAATACTATGACAGAAGGCATGGCTCTTCACGAAATGATATGTGATGAGTCGGGCAATTATACAGATTATAAAATTCTCGAAGTTAATCCTGCTTTTGAAATAATTACAGGAATAAAACGCGAAAAGGCAATTGGTCAGCTTGCTTCAAAATTGTATGGTTCCGGCAGCCCGCCATTTTTGGATATTTACGCAAAAGTAACGCAAACCGGTGAATCCGCAGAATTTGAGAACGAATTTCAACCCATGCAAAAATCATTCAACATTTCTGTCTTTTCACCTGAAAAGGGTAAATTTGCAACTGTATTCAGCGATGTTACAGAAAGGAAAAAATGGGAAGGTGATACTAAAAAATTCACAGAGGAATTACAATTTAAAAATGAAGAGTTGACACGATTCAATAATGCTATGGTTGGTCGCGAACTTCGCATGGCTGAACTTAAAAAAGAAATTAACGAACTTTGTAATAAAATGGGAGAACCGTTGAGGTATTTGAATGATTTGGAGTCTAAAATCGAAAATGAAATTAACAGAAGTTAAGAAGAGCAGAATTATGTAAACGGGAAATTGGAAAATAGTTCTTAAAATTATGAATGCTGAATTATGAATAAAGAACGGAGAATTTTATCCATTTGTATGTTACTGAATACTTGATACCGGTTACTTAAAAAAATTATAATTAAACCCACAAATAGTTTTTAACAAAGTAAGAAATTATGCCAGCTAATTTGCAAAAGCTAAAAAAAGAAAATGCCGAACTCCGTATTAACCTTCAAGAAGCTCAGGAATCTTTAAAAGCCTTGAGGAACGGAGAAATTGTCGCATCCGTCAAATCATTAAAGGAACGAGAACAAATTCATTCATTAGAAAATCTTGCATCTTATCCAAAGTTTAATCCAAACCCGGTATTAGAAATTAATTCTTTTTTAGAGATTACACTATACAATGAAGCTGTAAAAAAAATACTCAACGAATTAAGACTTAAGGATGCGAGAGTGTTTTTACCCGGTGATATAAATGATATCATTAAAATTCTCGGTCCCGAAAATAATGGACCCATTAAAAGAGAAGTTAAAATCGGAAATCGTTATATAGAAGAAAGCATACAATATATGCCCGATTATAAAACTTTATGTTTATATGGCAGGGATATTACAGAATACAAAAATGCGGAAATAAAATCAAAAAAAAGTGAAGCAAGTTTAATAGAAGCTCAGCACCTTGCAAAAATAGGAAACTGGCGGTGGAATTTAAAATCTGGAGAAACAATTTGGTCTGAAGAACTTTATAATATCACAGGCAGGGATAAAACTCTGAAACCACCTTCAGGAGAAGAATTACTCCGGTTATACCCTCCGGAAAGTTTGAACATTCGAAATGAAAATGTCAAAAAAAGTATTGAGCTTGGAGTCACTACATCATTTGAAGTTGAATATATACGCTTTGATAATAAAAAACACGGCTGGTTGCTTACCATTATCAAAGTTGAAAAAAATGAATCAGGAGAGTTATCAGGATTGTTCGGTACTGCACAGGATATTACCGAAAGGAAAGAGGCAGAAATAAAAGCAAATGAAGCATTCCGGCTTTACAGAGTAATTTTCGAAAATAGTGAAGACGGATTATTGCTAACAGCACCGGATGGAAGAATTTTTGATTCAAATCCCGCGGCAACACGGATACTTGGGTTCAGTAGGGAAGAAATTATTTCAAAAGGAAGAGAAGGTGTAGTTGATATATCCGACCCGAAATATAAAACTTATCTTGAGGATAGATTAAAATACGGACATAAATCGGGTGAATTAACTCTGTTAAAAAAAGACGGAACTAAAATTCCCGCTGATGTAACTTCGCGAATATTTTATAATGAAAAAGGCGAAGCATTTACAAGTATGACGATTCGCGATATTTCAGACCGTAAAAAAGCCGAAGAAAAAATTAAAGAGAGTGAAGCTAATTTAAATGATGCTCAGCACCTTGCAAAGATCGGTAGTTCAATCTATGATTTCGAAACAGGTGAAATCACGTGGTCTGATGAATTATATGAAATGTTAGGGAGGGATAAAAATTCAGGACCTACAAAAATAGAAGAAAACGAAGAATTATTTACTCCTGAAAGTTTAGCAATTCGGGATGAAGCTCTCAGAAGTAGTTTGGACTCCGGAGAAACTGCAACCTACGAATGTGAAATAATTCGATTTGATAATAAAAAAAGAATATGGGTAAGTGCCAGAATAAAAACCGAAAAAGATGATTCAGGTAAAGTTAAAAGAATCCTGGGAACCATACAGGATATTACAGAACAGAAAAAAGCAGGCGAGATTGCAAAAGCTGAACGTAAAAGATTATTTGATGTTCTCGAAACTCTGCCCTCTTATGTTGCTTTGCTGACTCCCGATTACCACGTACCTTTTGCAAATAAATATTTCAGGGAAAATTTTGGTGAATCCAACGGAAAACGTTGTTATGATTTTTTATTCCATCGAACAGAACCGTGTGAGATTTGTGAAACTTTCCGGGTCTTAAAAACAATGTCGCCTCATAGTTGGGAATGGACGGGACCTAACGCTAAGACGTATGATGTCTATGATTTTCCATTCAAGGATACCGATGGCTCAACATTAATAATGGAAATGGGTATAGATATAACAGAACGTAAGAAAGCAGACGAAGAATACCGAAAACTTAACTCTGAACTCGAAGAACGTGTGAAACATCGTACATTTGAAGTCGAAAAAATTAATAAAGACTTGCAAGCTTCACGTCTGGCTGCGCTTAATTTAATGGAGGATGCTGTTAATTCTCAAAAACAAATAAAAAAATTATACGAGGAATTAATTCATTCTTCTGAATTAAGATTGCTTGCATTAAGAGCCGGACAATTGGGTACCTTTGATTATAATTTTCAAACAGGAGAAATTATTTTTGATGAACAGGCGAAAAAATTTTATGATTATTCTGACGATGAATATCTTGATATTACAAAAGTCACAGAATGGATTTACTCTAATGATAGGGAGCGTGTGAACAAAGAAATTAAAGACGCTTTCGAACTTGAAGCGAATGGTGAATTCGGGTCCGAATATCGCATAATATGGAAAGATGATACGTTACACTGGATTTACGCAAAAGGACAGGTCCATTATATTGGTAAGGGTCAGGATCGTCACGGAGACAGAATGATTGGTGTTCTTCAGGATATCACCGGTCGTAAGAATATGGAAGAAGAGTTGAAAAAATCGCGCGAAAACCTGGAAATTAAAGTGCAGGAAAGAACTGTTGAGCTTAAAAAAATCACAAATGAACTTTATCGCATTAACAGGGCACTTCGTACTATCACTGCATGTAATCAGGCTCAGATACATTCTACAACAGAAAACGAATTGTTAAAAGAAATATGCAGAGTAATTGTTGAAGAAGGTGGTTACCGGTTAGCGTGGGTTGGATATGCGGAAAATGATGAAAAAAAATCCGTTCTTCCCGTTGGCAGTGCAGGTTTTGAAAAAGGATATCTTGAAAAAGCTCATATATCGTGGGCGGATAACGAATATGGTAACGGTCCTACCGGTACAGCAATCCGGGCAGGGAAAATATCAATTTGCCGGAATATGCTTACTGACCCTAACTTTGAACCATGGCGAAAAGAAGCAATCAAACGCGGTTATGCCTCTTCAATAGTGCTTCCGTTGACTATTGATGGTGTTGCTTTCGGTGCAATATCTATATACGCCGTCGAACCTGAAGCATTCGACGTAGAAGAGGAAAAACTTCTTTCGGAGTTGGCTGAAGATTTATCCTATAGCGTAAAAGCAATCCGGAATGATATTGAACGTAAGTCGGCAGAACAAAAACTTCAGAAGGCATTAACTAACTGGACTGAAACATTCGGTGCAATCGGTGACCGTATCTGCCTTTTAGATAAAGAAGGTACCGTAATTCAATGCAATAAAAGTATGATAGATATGCTCAGTGTGTCTGAACAAAATATATTGGGTACGAAATGTCATAAATTAATGCACGGAACAAATTGTTTCATTGAAAATTGTCCCTTTGCAAAGATGATGAAAAGCAGGAAAAGAGAATCTAACGAATTAAAAATCGGTGAAAATTATTTTATTGTTTCAGCCGACCCAATTTTCGATAAGAAAGGTGATATTCAGGGAGCAGTTCATATTCTGAGTGATATTACAAAACGTAAAGAAGCAGAGGAAAAAGTGCGTTCTGCATCATTGTATACAAGAAGCCTAATAGAATCGAGCCTTGACCCGCTTGTTACAATTAACTCTGAAGGAAAAATTACCGATGTTAATAAATCCACGGAAAATATTACAGGAATTTTGCGTGATAGCCTGATTGGTACTGATTTCTCTGACTATTTCACCGAACCTGAAAAAGCAAGAGAAGGTTATAAGAAAGTTTTATCGGATGGATTTGTCAGAGATTATCCATTGACGGTTCGTCATACTTCTGAGAAAACAACGGATGTCTTATATAATGCAACTGTCTTTAAAAACGAAACCGGAGAATTGGTTGGAATATTTGCTGCGGCACGTGATATCACTCAAATGAAAGAAGCGGAAAAAAAGATTAAAGAAAGCGAAGCAGAACTGATTGAAGCTCAGCATATCGGACATATAGGGAGCTGGTCGTGGGATAAAGGAACAAATGAAATTATATTGTCTGATGAAGTTTTCCGCATATTTAATCTTGACCCGAAAAAGCCGGCTCCAACATTAAATGAACACTTAAGTTTTTACACACCTGAAAGTTCTGATTTAATCACGAAAACAATTAACAAATCCATTGAATCGGGAGAACCATTTCAAAACGATTTGGAGTTGGCTAATACAGGTGAACAAAAAAGATGGGTTACAATACGCGGAAATGTTATAAGTGATTTAAACGGAAACATTTCAGGACTTCGCGGAACAATTCAGGATATTACTGAACGCAAGCAAGCCGAAGAACAATTACGTGAACTCGGTCACAATTTACAGAATATTCGTGAAGAAGAACGCTCTACACTATCCCGTGAATTGCACGATAATTTCGGGCAGTCTCTTACCGGGTTAAAAATGGGAATTTCATCTTTGGAAAAAAGATTATTACGGCAGGATGAACTCTCCGGTAATTCGGATATCTTTGAAAAAATTAAAGGAATGAAATCAATAATAGATGGACTTGCAATGTTAACGAGCAGGATGTCGATGGAATTAAGACCAAATGTTCTCGATATGCTCGGTCTGAAGCCGGCTATCGATTGGCTTGTTGAAGATTTCAAACGTAAAAGCGGGATTGGTTGTGTATTAAATTCTGCAATAGAAACCATAGATATTATTCCGGCTCATTCAACTGAAATATTCAGGATAATTCAGGAAATTTTTACAAATGTAATCCGGCATTCCGAAGCAAATCTCGTTAATGTAAGTATATTTGAAAAAGATAATAGTTATACAATCGAAATAAAAGATAACGGCAAAGGAATCAAACAGGAAGATATTTCCTCTCCTTATTCATTCGGACTCATGGGAATGCGTGAGAGAGCTTTGCTTTTTAACGGGAAAATAAATATTACCGGAACAGCGGGAAGCGGAACCCGGATTTTAATAAATATACTAAAAAATAAAAAATGATAAAAATATTAATCGCTGATGACCATCCTATGATA
>Ga0182021_10008412_pt1 | contig 12222 bp, 13 predicted proteins | sample 612E3MmetaG_FD_120493 | JGI IMG/M metagenome (GOLD analysis project Ga0182021, IMG submission 120493) | Permafrost microbial communities from Stordalen Mire, Sweden - 612E3M metaG (Illumina Assembly) | ecosystem: Environmental > Terrestrial > Soil > Wetlands > Permafrost | place: Sweden...
ACGATATGAATAAAATGCCCACCTTATTTAAATGGAAATACAAAATGGATAAAATGGCTGGTGGGATAGTTGTTGATAAGGATCGCGGATTATTGATATGTTAATTTGGAATCGTTATACTAGGGCCAAGATGAAGTCATCAGGCTTATTAAGTCCAGTTAGTATCTCGTTCTTGGTGATGGTTACCGTCGTAGCTCCCATGGCCCTGCCCTTCACCTCTATAAACCTCAGTTTGCCTTCTCCAGGAACTTTAGACTCAATATCATACCCCACCTTTTTCTCGCTGACGTCAATAGGTTTGTAGCCAAGATTGGCTTCAATCTCCATCACTTTCCTCATGGCCATCGCCTTGACTCTCTCCCTCTCCTTAGCGAAGATATCGGGCTCTTCTGCGCTCTTGCTTTTCAGCTTAATCAAGAGTCCCATAGGCACTACTAGAGCGCCACCTATTGCCACAGGCGGCAATGCAGAGATCTTTCTCTCCAACTCCAGATCAGCCAGACGCTTCTGGAGTCTAGACTCCAGCTCGTCGGCTCTCTGGCGAGCCTTACCCGAATTAGTCCTTGCGTTGACCTTGCCTGCAAGCTCCTGCTCTTTCAGCTCTGATGCCCGGTGATCCCAATAGGTGATCTCTTTGGTCAGCCTGTCTTTGACTGCAGACGTGGTCTTTTCTATCAGCTCATTCCTTCCCTTTTTCACCTCCACCAAGTGTTCAGGAACGATTGTCTCTACTGCGTAGGAAACAGCTTTTGCCTCTAAGTCCTGCTTCATCCAGCCCTCGTGGATCAATGGTGAGACCAGCTCCTTCTGTACCTCTGAAGCAGGCCGATAATCAAGGTAAGGAGCAAAACCCACATTTCGAGTCTCTCCTTTGGAGTCGATCTCCACAAACTGCATCCTCTTGGAAATTATTCTCTGTTCTCCAGATTTCTCCACTCGGCCGTCCTTAATAGCGTGCTCGAGGTAAAACAACGCTCGTACCTCTTCGCCTGGGTCGTTGGCATCGACCAATATCGAGCCTCTCTTCAAGAGGTCACGATATTTTTCCAATAAAACATCTATGGTGCTATCCAAGAGTGGATGACCTGGACAGACGAATGCTGCTTGTGGTTTGCCTTGGATGTTTATGTTGTCTTTTTCGAAGCAAATCCGCTCGTATTTGGTAAGAACTGCTTCTCCAGTTCCAATCATCCTATCTCTTTGGCGAATAATTGTAGGAACGTGAGTTATTTCGTAGCGTTCTGATTCCCTTTTATTTATTGAGCCGCCAAGGTGCTTGAATGCCTCTAAGAAAAAGGAGGCTATGAAATGGGGCTGCAATTTTCTGGCCTCTGCTCTTTCCATCTCTTCTTTTATCTTCATCACCTGAGACATATCCATACTGTCGTGGACCAAAGCTCTCTCTTCAATTAATTCTATGAGATGCTGGCGATCCAAGGCGGCATCCATGACCTGGATTAGCTGTGCCTTTACCTCTGGACTTTCTCCATACCTTATGGCTTGGATCAATAGCTCACGGAGGGGTTTATTATCAAAGGTGATCTTTCCGAGAACGTCAAAGACCTTGCCACCTAGGGCTTTTCTTTCCTCCTCCAGCTTCCTCAGAAGTAGATCGTAAACCTCGCCCTCTCGTGTTTCCTTGGCTACTAGGTTCCATAGGTGGCAAACCTCGGTCTGGCCAATTCTATGAATACGGCCAAATCTTTGCTCAAGCCTGTTTGGGTTCCAAGGGAGATCGTAGTTGACCATAAGATGCGCTCGCTGGAGGTTGATACCTTCGCCTGCTGCGTCAGTGGCCACGAGTATCAAAACATCCTTGTTCTGGGTGAAGGCCTCTTTGGCCTGTCTTCGTTTTTCTCTGCCCATACCTCCATAGATGGTGACCAGGACATCGTCTCTGGCCAGTACATTTCTAATGCGCTCGGCTAGATAGTTCATCGTATCCCGGTACTCGGTGAATATCACCAGCTTTCTTCTGTGACCATGGACATCGAACATCTCCTCATTATCCTGCAGGATTGTGTTCAGCTCATCCCATTTTCGATCTCTTCGGCTGGCTTTGACCTTGGCAGCAACGGCCTCCAGTTCCTTTAGCTTCTCAATTTCAAGCTCTAGCTCAGCCATAGTCTGGGATGCCGTAGCCCGATCTGTAAACAACTCCTCCATTTGCTCTCTTTCAACATCCGGCGCATCTTCTAAGTCTTCCATTTCATCGTCTGAGATGTCTGGAAGATCCTCCATTGGGTTGATCCTTTCATCTCTGCCCTTCTTTAGAAGCCTCTCCTCCCGCAGCTTCTTCTCCAGGCGCTCCTTCCTGTGTTTTAGAGATTGGTATATAGCCTCGGGAGAGGATGCCAAGCGACGCTGCAAACTCGTCAGAGCGAATCCAACGTTCCCTTTTCGGCCTTCATTCTCCAATCGATCAGCTCTGTTGAATTCCTCTCTAACATAATGGGTTACCCTTTCATAGAGGTCAGTTTCGGCGCTAGAGAGCGAATAATTTGCGGTATATGCTCTTCTTTCAGGAAAGAGCCGTGTTCCATCGAATTTAAGTAAATCTTCCTTGGCCAAACGACGCATCAAATCTGAAACATCAACTGTATGGACCCCGTCCCTGAACTTGCCTTCAAATCGGTCTTCATCCAGCAATGCCATGAAGAGCTGGAAGTCTTGATCCTTACCGTTATGAGGCGTTGCTGTCATGAGCAGGAATTGTCTTGTAATTTGTGAAAGGAGCTGCCCCAAGTGGTAGCGTTTGGTGTACTTCACCTCTCCTCCAAAGAAAGTGGCTGACATCTTATGGGCTTCATCACAAATGATCAGATCCCATTCGGTCTGTTTGAGCTTAGCTTGAAGCTCTTCGTTCCTGCTAACATGATCTAGCCGCATTATGACTAAATTCATCTCTGCGAACGGATTTCCGCTGTGGGAAGCCTCTATTGTATCCTTAGTTATGATGTTAAAGGCTAAGTGAAATTTTTCTTTGAGCTCGTCTTGCCATTGTTCAACCAAAGAACCAGGAGCGCATATCAGGCAGCGGTGGAGATCAGCACGAGCAAGTAGCTCTCTGATAAGCAAACCTGCCATGATGGTCTTGCCTGCGCCCGGGTCATCAGCAAGAAGGAAGCGCAGAGGCTGTCGGGGGAGCATCTCCTCGTATACTGCTGTTATCTGATGAGGCAAAGGATCAACCAAAGAGGTGTGAATGGCGAGAAGAGGATCGAACAAGTATGCCATTCGTATTCTGTAGGCTTCAGAGACCAATCTGAACATGGCGCCATCAGCATCAAAGGACCAAGGTAATCCGACCGAGGCTATCTCGATTCTTGGTTCTTGATCTCGGAAGATTAGCTCACACCGAGGAACTCCGGAAGGATCTTTATAAGTGAGCTCCACCACGTTTGAGCCGTGAAACTTCGTATTAATTACGGTAACCAAACAATCAGGCAGAATGCCCTTGATTGATGTACCAGGTTTGAGATCCTCCAGACGCGCCATACATTTGTTCTTATTTCTGCTAGATATGATAAGGTTTTCCAGCCTACGACCTTAAATCGAATTGAGCGTCAATAAAAATGTTTGTAGCTAGGGTGCTGTTGCATCTAAAGATGTTTGTTTGTGGTGGTGGTGCATGCTTGGTGGTGAGTTAAAGCCGTTGCTATCCACATTTCCATAGCTTCTTCCATTGCAATCTTGATGGTCCTCCTTCATTCTAAATCGCTTGTTCACTTCATTCCTAAATCGCTTATCCAATTCATCATTTATTGGCCCCGTCTCCATTAGTCCTCCCTTTCTTAGACTCTAATATATGGATATTCAATCCACTTTTGAGGAGGTTATGGTGGAAGACGGATTTTTTAAGTAAGATTTATTTTGGGCCGCTTTTGTTAATAGTGCTATTAAATCAGAAAATATATCATAGATATTTTTCTCTATATTTCGAAATTCATCCTCTTTTATCCCATCTACTTCTTTCCCATGGGCGTAATCATTTCTCCGATGCAACATATTGCATATTATGCTAGTATAACTATCAAATTCATCATGGGGAAGTCCTAATCGATATAAAATTGTGCTGAGTACATTCGGCCAAAGATTCGATTTAGTATCTACAATTTTGCCAGGCAGTTCGCCAGTTATATTAACTTCCTCTGATAATATATCTCCAAATTTTCGAATAAAATGTGCACGTACGAAAAAACTTGAAAACTGCGTTTCATCTGAGGTTATATTAAATAAATCACAGCAATAGTTGTCTTTATTTATATATTTAAGATCATGAAATATATCGATGAGAGATGAAGCTATTATATATTCGGTTGCAGAAGTGCGTTTTATTTTCTCATCGTTAATAAGTCTTAGATATGTCAGAAATGCATTCCTGCAAAAGCCTTCAAAATGAGAATAAAGCATTACTAATAATGCCTTGCAATAGATTTCTTTGTCTTCTGCAGGCATACTACTTAACCGATTGGTAAAAACTGCCATCTCTTTCTTACGCCAATCTAAATCCCATTGAAGCTGACCGCGAAAATCCTCTGGACTCATAGTATATTCCCTAATCGTTTCTCCACAAATTCAACTCGATCATTGAGATACTTCTTTGTATTTCTACCACCACCTGTTGTATATTCACGGAATTCTTGATCTCTTTTTATTGATTCAAATTCTTCTTTGATTTTCTGCATTTGTGTAGGATTGCACAAATCTATCTTATGAAGATGCTTCTGTATCCCAAGAGTAAAGGCCTCATAGTGATATACTATGAATCCTAGCACATAATTTCCCTTTTCATTTGTTCTCGAGAAGGCATACTCATCGAGAGTTTCCTTCAATATTTTAAAGGTCTTTTCAAATATTGATGCCTCCATGGCGTAGTCAATTACAATATCTTTTTTCTTAGGGTCGGAAACAGCCTCCATATATTCAGTCATGAAATCAGCTACGTCATGTTTAAATTTATCTCTATTATTTTTAAATGCAAAAAACCTTAAGACTAACTCTTGGTCATATTTTTCCGATATTTTATCTTCGGTTAAAGTGGAGGTACATTTCCTGAAATCATCGTTTCCGGCAAGCCTAATTATAAATTTATTGAATTCAACATTCAATATTCGTATCGTACTATTGCGGATTTCTTGGTCACTGAGGTTTTCTCCCCCGGTATTCAACCTCTTGAACATATCATATCGAAGTCTTGAATCGCTTCCTTTCCTTATAACCTCCAACCGGATATATCTATTTTTCAATGCCAACTGTAAAGCTATTGGCAGATCTTTATAAGTAAAATTATTTAATTCCGGAATGATATCGCATTCAGTGAGTTCTAAATAACAATCTTTTCTATCTAGAAGTGCTCCAGTAAAATGTAGATATGAAGAGATTCTCTGCAATCCATCTACTAGCTCCCATGTACTGTCTTCATTCTCTATCAAGAAAAATGGTGGTATTGGCAATTTCAACAGCAATGACTCAATAAATCTAGATTGCTTGCCTTCTGACCATCTAAATAGCCTCTGAAAATCTGGATGAATTATAATCTCTTTATCTCTATACTTATTTGCCAATTCGCCAAAGGACATATCTAGGCTGTCGGTATATACCTCCTTAATTTTGCTATCTAATGCTAGTATAAGATCTATTCCACTCCGTTTTTCTTCAGCCATGTAACTGACCTCTTTCATTTTTTTTAAATATCAAAACACTCTCGATAGCTTCTGAGCCGCTACGATATTTCTTTGCTCTTCTATTGCAGCCGGCCATAGTTCGCTTAATAGGATAATCGATCCGATCAAGCATGACCCAGCCCAAAGAATTAGCCATTTCACAATACATTTTAGGCAAATCATTACGAATACCCTTGAAGTAAGAGTCTTGAACTACAAGTATGCACTGGCCCGATTTTACGAGAGTTCTATTAATTTCTCCAAGAGAATTATAAATTGTATTGAAATATTGGATGTAATTCTTATGATAATATGATTTAGCGGCTTTTGAATCGTGTATTTCAACTATTTTGAGAAAAGATTCGATTGATGGCCCCCATTCAGATTTGATCTTGGATATGCCACCGTTAATCGTTGGAGTTCCGATCATACTATCACGAAGAATTTTTAAATCGTTCTCCATGGAACAGCCGAGCATTGCGAGCTCGGGACTTGTAGCCACTGCGTAGTCAATCCTTGTGCAATATGGAGGAGAAGATATGACGATATCGACACTAGAATTTGGCAAAGGGATCGATTCGGAGGAGGCTCTTTCAATTTGTGTGATTGCTGAATTAGTACCATAGTTGTTCAATTCGTCAGTCACAAGGGCATTCATCATATCATGAACTTGTTTTTGCAGCTCCATATAAATCTCCTCAGAAGTAGGATGAATTAATTCATCCTTCTTTAAAGGCTTCTTTATCCATGTTGGATTCGATGAGACGTACGCGATAAGGAATTTGCGCAAAGTTTTAAAAAGTGCTAAATAATAAAACGAGGCAATATCCGATATGGACGCTAGACTCTTTCGAGCATAAATCACAGTATATTGATCGCCAATAAACCGAAGTTGAACAGCTCTCTCGAGATCTCTAAAACATATTGCGCTTTCTGGCTCTACCCATGTTTCAAGAGGGTCTCCATAGAGGAATTGTTCGCCTTGAAAGCTCTCCGCTGTTTCTATTATAGATTTTAGATTAAGCAGCAATTTTTGCTTTATTGCGTTAGTGCAATTCAGAAGTTTCGCTTTTGCTACAATTATCATCACAGGATTTATATCGAAACCTATTGCAGAAAATCCTAGATTCCTTGCTACCTGCGTTGTTGTTCCGCTTCCGTTCCAGGGGTCCATTATAATTGCATTTGGGTTAATATCGATGCAAGTTAATACATCCCTAACGAACTTTGGCGAAAACCCTGCGTAATAATGATAAAAATCTACCGACTTCTTATCTGAGGATGGCACCCTTTTTGGAGATGATAACGATTTACACAATGCCATATAGCACCTACTTGATTGATAGCGTTAATTTTAATCAAACCTTCGGTTAGACCCTAGGAGATCTAGCCTTAAACGAAATTTGCGTAATTTTGAACAGGCCTACTCCTATATATTTGTGTCAACTACTCAGTAACACAAATATATCACGATTGATCATTTCCGCCACCGCAGATGCATGCTTGCAACACCTAAGGATTAGGCGGCCGGCCTAGATGAGCTTGAGGGCTTGGGTAAGGTGGTCCATTGTTCTTAGGCTAAATGGGCAGCTATTATTAAAATAGTTGTCTAGGCGGATTTTCGGTAAAACCTTATATTGTTTATTGGTCATCCATTGTTCAGCATGTAGGAGGAACAAAGTGGTATCGCTTACCGTCTACGACGGCGCAATGGGCATCGGAGGAAACAAGCTCTACCTTGAAGAGGGCGGCAAAGGCATCTTTCTCGACTTCGGCAAGAACTTCGGCAAATACGGAATCTTCTACGAGGAGTTCCTGAAAAACCGGGACACTCGCGGTATTCATGACCTAATCCATCTCGACCTCTTGCCCAAGCTCAACATCTACCGGCCTGATCTAATTCCCGCCGATTTATCATTAAGTCAGTTTCCCACACTCAGTGTCTCTGCAGTCCTCCTCAGCCATGCCCACATGGACCACTGCGGGAATATCGGAATGCTAAGAGAGGACATACCGATAGTTGCCTCGCCTGAGAGCATAGTCATAATGAAAGGCATGCAGGATACCGGCGTCTCGTCCTTAGAGACTGACACTGCCTATTTCTCACCCAGGCAACCAACAGACGATCTAGGCCTTTATCTGTCATCGATAGCAAGCGCCAGCTACCAGGGCAGAGACTTCTGCTGCACCGAGAAGCCTTCGGAAGCTTTAACCGCTTTTATCTCTCGCAAACCCGGCCAGGATGGTAAAAGGGCCAAGAAGCTGGATCCTGGAAATTGCTGCTGTTACGATAACGCCGCTTTTCCCTTTGAGATCTCAGCTCATCCAGTGGATCATTCCATCTTCGGGGCTATAGCCTACATTTTGCGAGGCGAGACAACCATTGCGTACACAGGAGATTTCAGGCTTCACGGCAAGAATGGAGATGCCACCCGCGATTTTGTCAACCGAGCCAAAGACGCTTCGGTGCTGATCACAGAAGGCACGCGGGCCGGTCCTTCTGAGGAGGAGAAGACCTCGGAGAGATCGGTCTGCGATGCCTGCATGGAAAGCGTTGAGTCCTCCTCCGGCCTAGTCATTGCCGACTTCTCGCCGCGGAACTTCGAGAGGCTGGAGTCATTCCAGGAGATTGCCCAGAAGACCGGCCGGGAGCTAGTGGCCATGGCCAAGGATGTATACATGCTGCACAACCTGCAGCGCATCAATGGGTCATGTATGACCGACGGGCTCAGGATCTACAGCGAGGTCATGGATAAGTCGAAGAGAAAATGGGAGCAGGAGGTTGTTCAGACAAATTATGGCGATCGATATGTCGATCATAAGGCGATCAGAGATAACCCCGACAATTATATCCTTTGCTTCTCCTTCTTCGATATGAAGCACCTCCTCGACATTAAACCGAATGGTGGGAATTACATCTACTCGTCTTGCGAGGCTTTCAATGAGGAGATGGAGATTGATTTCAAGAGGCTCTGGCACTGGCTGAACCGCTTCAATATCGATTCTTGCGGTTTCTCTCTGAATGAGAAAGGAGATCCGATCTTCGAGAAGCGCTATCACGCTTCTGGGCATGCATCAGGAGAGGACATTACCTGGGCCATTGAGCAGATCGACCCCGATTACATAGTGCCTATTCATACTGAGGCTAGGGATTGGTTTGCTAATAGCTTTGAGAATGTTGTACTGGTCGACGAAGGAATACCATATGAAGTTACCTGATATGCTAGAGTATGAAGTTGGTTGTACAGGAAAAAGAGAACATCAATGAGAATAAAGGAGCAATCATGGAAATCCTGCCAGGAATACATCAAGTCGATGGTGTGAATGCCAACAGCTATTTTGTTGTTGGAGATGAGATAACGCTTATCGACACTGGACTGCCTCGTAACGCTAAGAAGATTCTTGACTATCTCCATAATACTTTAGGCCGAAATCCCTCAGACATCAAGACAATCGTTCTAACGCATCACCATGTAGACCATACAGGAAACCTCTTTGATCTAAAGAAGATTACTAAAGCCAAGGTAGCGGTTCACATTGAGGATGCAGACTACATCTCCGGAAGGAAAAGTCCACCAGCCCCTCTGGCAATGAGCATCATATTTATGGTTCTCAGCCTATTCTTACACTCTAAGCCAGTAGAGCCTGACATAATCCTTAGAGAAAACGATGAAATTGGGGGTTTTGTGGTGATACATACTCCGGGGCATACTCCCGGAAGCATATGCTTATACAATCCAGGTAGCAAGGTTATTTTTGTCGGTGACATACTCAGATTTATCAACGGAAAAATCGAGGGACCGCCTGCCAGGTTCACCTCTGACCTCAAAATAGCAGTAAATTCCATAGAAAAAATTTCGAACCTAAGCTTCGATGTGATGCTGAGCGGTCATGGACAACCCTTAAAATTCAATGCATCCGACAAGGTAAAAGAGTTCTACAGATCATTAGAATGAACCATCCTATCGAGATTAATTTGAAGCCGAGGATGACGATCTTAATAGCACCCATCAAAAGATATCGCCCTTTAGATGAAATGACGTGGGACAACGGAGTATCAATCCGTTCACGACCATTTGATCGTATGAAAGCTTAGAGATCGTGGCCTTTGAGTAACCCTACAGCTATCCGCCTTTTAACCAGCTCCTTCCTTCTATGCACCTGTTCTCTTGCTGGCAGTATGGCCTCGTGCATGGAGCTCATCAGCAAAAAAATAAGTTGAGCTATACTGAAGATACATTTAACTTCTAGCGAGCAAATTAGTTAACTGGCAATTAATAGCTTGAAATAAAATTATTTCAGGCTGAAGCTGACGATTGAGTTCCACCCGCAAAAATGGCTTTTCTGCCACTCAATTCGGGAAAACATGAGCGAGTCGCTGCCAATATCTTGGAATCGGGAATAGAATAGATAGAGCGAAGGTGCAGGAAGTGGATTGATGGCGCGCATATCCGTTGATAAAGAGGGCATTGCAGCCTTTTGCCAGAAACATCATATCCGGCGACTGGCGCTTTTCGGGTCCGTGCTACGGGAGGATTTCACCCCGAATAGCGATATCGACGTACTGGCGGATTTCGAGCCCGGACATTTACCTGGACTTTTCGGTATTTCTCGAATGGAGCGAGAGCTGTCCGCCATCCTCGAAGGTCGCAGGGTTGATCTGCGGACCGCTGAGGATCTGAGCCGCTATTTCCGCGATGACGTGCTGAAAGAGGCAGAGGTTCAGTATGCACAAGGATGACCAAGTCCGCCTGCGACATATGCTCGATGCTGCGCGTGAAGTGATGGAGTTCACCAAGAGTCGTACCCGTACCAGCCTGGATACGGATAGGATGCTCGTGCTGTCGCTGGTGAAAGAGATTGAGATCATCGGCGAGGCAGCTAACCAGGTATCAGAAACCACCAGAGACCTAACGCCTGCAATTCCATGGGCTGATATCATCTCCATGCGAAACCGTCTGGTCCACGCCTATTTCGACATCAACCTGGAAATTCTCTGGAAGACTGTGCAAGACGACCTACCGCCACTGATCGCGGCCCTTGAAGATGTTTTGGAAAGATAATGCTCCCTAAGTGCATCCCCCCTTCATCCACCCAACCTTTAGCAGTGCAGCCTCTGCATTCATCTTCCTGACGCTCCCTAGGTGGACATTGCGTGTCTTGTCGCCTCTCTCCGGGAGAATTAAGTGGGTATAGGTTCTTGATCCTTGCTGGCCTCCATGATTCTCCGTTTCCATACTGTGAGATCCTCCAGCCTTGCTCGGAGCTTGATATTCTCACCTTCGCCCCGCGCCCAGCTTCCCCTTTAATCCTCCACGGCTCCAGCCTACAGCATGGACTTCGATCTCCTCCCTCTGTCTCCCTCCGCCCCAGGTCCTTCAACGCCCTGGTAGCCCCAAATGAGATGTTTGCAAAGGCTCTTAACCACAACCTGAACCTGCAGCGGTTCAAGGTCCTCTACATCAGCGGCAATTATTCCTCGATTCTTAGTAAGCTAGATCGCCGCTTCAAGGATATAGAGATCCGGCGAGCCTTCACAGTCTTTCAGCTCATGACCATTCTTGAAGAGGCCCGCCATTCCTTGATCGTCATCGAGCACGACCCCATGCTCTACGAGGACGCCCAGGGGATGGTGGAGTACGTCTCCCAAGGTTTGCACGATGCTGCAAAAGGGGCCGCAATCCTGCTTTACTCACCTGGAACTGATACTTTCCTGGAGGACATGACTAAAAATGCCGATCGAGTGTTCTATTTCGACGAGGGGCCGAGAGCTACGACGAAGCTTATTTCGAAAGCTTATCCAAAAGCGCAGAAGAGCCAGACCACCATAGAGGCTTGGACATGATCAAATTGCCGTGGAAGCGAGATGCCAGACCACTTGAGACCAGGCTGAAGGTCAATCCCAAACTCCTGGAGCTCCAGACGGCCAAGCAGATTCTGGAGGAGATCTTCCACGCCAGGCCCTCGGACGTGGATGAGATGATCCAGATGAGGCTAGAAGAGAAGAACTGGAGCAAGGAGAGCTGGCAAGAAGAGGTGGAGCCGTGGCCAAGAGAGTTCTACCTGGGTGAGTAGCCATGGGCAGGAGCTTTGAGAGCGTTAGAATGGGAGCCAAAGAGGTCTCAGCCAGATGGCTGAAGGCGAGCAGAGCCTTGAAGAAGGAGGACCAGATCTACGGCCAGAAGCTGGCAGAGATGGTTAAAAAACACTCCAGCGAGGCTTTCTATGCTTTTGATGATCCCCTGGAGGCGGCGGTTTTTTCGGTGCTGGTGGAGATGATGAAGGAGCTGGAGAGAGGGGAGCTGGCCTAAAGATGAGGGGCTGTGGCCGAGCGTTCAACTAGGATGAGCGCTCCTTTTCATGACTTGAGAATTTCTGCGTTTTCCGGGTCCAGTCCACTCCATTTTACCTTAAAACCGAGGAATGCGAGCGCCTGGCTGTGGGCTCTTATGCCATATCTCTCGAAAATCTTAAGAGCCTCATCGTGCTTCTTCACGCCCTTCAATTCGGCCTGGATTGTGCTAAGGATCTGATTGCTAACTAGCTGATCTCCTAA
>Ga0182021_10008413_pt1 | contig 12222 bp, 7 predicted proteins | sample 612E3MmetaG_FD_120493 | JGI IMG/M metagenome (GOLD analysis project Ga0182021, IMG submission 120493) | Permafrost microbial communities from Stordalen Mire, Sweden - 612E3M metaG (Illumina Assembly) | ecosystem: Environmental > Terrestrial > Soil > Wetlands > Permafrost | place: Sweden...
CATGGAACGCGAAGCCGCTGATCTTCAACGCCGAATGGAAGAGTTCTTTACTGAAATGCCCGCAGATAAAATGCAGAAATCTCTGGAGCAATTGCAGCAGCAGCAATTGGATCAAAAAATGCAGCAAGCGTCGCAGCAAATGCAAATGGGGAAGATGCAGCCGGCACAACAATCGCAGGAGCAGATTGGAGAACAACTCCAGCAGTTCAGCAAGCAAATGGATGCCATGCAGCAGCAGATGCTTCAGCAGCAATCGCAATATGTGATGAACGAAATGCGCAAAGCGACCAACAATATTTTGGAACTTTCGAAAGATGAAGAAGCGCTGAAGCAGCAATCTCAACAAGCACCGCAGAATTCTCCGCAGCTTCGGCAAAATGCGCAGGATCAGCAGCGTGCTGCTCAAGACTTGAATAATATTATCAAGGGATTGAGCGAGTTGTCGCAAAAATCCTTTGCTGTAACTCCGGAAATGGGCAAAGCAATTGGTGAGGCATTGGCAGACATGAATAATGCAATGCGCATGTTGGATTATCGAAATGGTGCGTCTGCATCTCAAGAACAGGGAAAAGCCATGGCGGCACTTAATAGCGCAGCAATGCAAGTGCAGAATGCGCTCCAGGCAATGATGCAAGGAGGGAGTGGAGGCGGCGGTGCAGGAAGTCTCATGCAGCAATTGCAAATGATGGCAGGGCAGCAAATGTCTCTCAACATGCAGACACAACAAGTGGGTGGTATGTCTCCGCAGCAAGCGGCGGAAGCGGCACGACTGGCAAAAGAACAGGGAGCAATCCAAAAATCATTAGAGGAGTTGAACCGTGAAGCACAGCAAAGCGGCGATCAGAAAAAATTACTGGGTGATCTTCAAAAAATTGCAGACGAGATGAATGAAGTTGTCAAAAATCTTGAACAGAACAATGTGAATCCCGAAACGATCAAGAAACAGGAACGTATTCTTTCCCGGCTTCTGGATGCTTCCAAATCTACGCGTGAACGTGACTATGAAAAGAAACGCAAAGCAGAAACCGGTACACAAATGACACGCCGCAGTCCAAAAGATCTAGATTGGAATTCGCTGGAAGGAAAAAGCCAATTACGGGACGAACTGCTGAAAGCCCTGGAGCAAGGGTATTCCAAAGATTATCAGGAATTGATACGAAAATATTTTGAGGAATTGGAAAGAAAAGAAAATCTGGAACAGTAGACTCGTCTCGAAGTACACTTTCTCTTAGTCGCGGCTATACCATTCCTACCAATCGGAATCTCCATTGATATCACTGACACTATTGCTGTGTACTGTTCTGGATGGGCTCTGGCTGGGTCTTAGTCTCGGTATTGGTGTGGAGATCGCGGAATCGATTATTCACTCTATTGATTTGAAGAAACATGAAAAGCACTAAACACAGAAATATAATTTTTAAATAGTATACGGTTGTAAATCTTAAAAATGATTTATATATATTCTCTTCCCCTCGTATTCTGGAATAGTGCTTCACTTTCACAGAACCTGATACTTACGCTTGAACCAACAACCTATTCCCGCTCCTCCAAACGCAAATACAAATCCGAGAATTACACATTGAAGCACAAAATATGTGTTTAGTAGGTTGGTTGGGACAGCAAGAAAGGAGGGCAAGAACATTTTTAATGTTACTATATATAAAATAGCCGCGATGCCCGGTTCAAAAATTGTCAGGCTTTGCGAGCGACAACCTATGTACATAGATATGAACGCAAGAAATGAAATAACGATAGCAACTCTTGACCAAAATATATTTCTAAAAAATTGATTACCAAACACGGGAAGAAAAAAGAACGGTATAATATGAAAGAGAACAAAAAAGCAATAAGCCGTAACAATCCAGCGCCAGTTGGGTTTGTGAAATATCTGAGCAAGTGAGATTTTTTCCATTTTAATATTCCATTATTATTGATTGTCTGATTTGGATCGTTTATGAAATTATATTCACCTGAAGACTCCTTCGTATTGCCAATCTCCTGTCTGTCCTTGTTCATTAACTGTCAAGTTTATGATGCCGGATGGGAACAGCAAGGATTGGGCTTTAATTGTTACTTGATTTTCACTGGTCGTAACTGCATAAATACCATTCTGAGTTTTGGCTCGCTCGGGAGCGATTACAAATCCGGTGTATTTCCCTTCCCCTCCACCAAGGTTTTTTGGAATCAACCGATATTGGTACACATTCAGTGCTATAAGATTCAGGTCATTGATCATTTCATTCTCGTTAAGTTGAATGGTTATTGTGTGTTCAATACTCTGCCTTGTTTGATAACTCGAAATTGCCAGTGTCGTCATCGTTACGGCTATGGATAATGTAAGGATAATGCTGAGAGCATATATGACACTGGAAAAGCTTAAAGAATTTATTGTGGAGATTGATTTATTTTCAATTCGCCGCCTGTGCCAATTAAAGAAAAAAACAGTAGGAATAATAATATAGATGATAAGAATGTTTGCAAGTACCCGAATTTCAAGAGAAAGATTTGTTGGTGTCAACTCTTTGCCGCTGAACGTTTGGAGTCCATTTGCAATGGTATTGCCTGAAGCAAATATTGCAGGAAAGAGAGTAAAAAACGACAGTTCAGATGTAAAAGCTCTAGACCCATGTTTATAGAGCCACTCTCCATGATTTTCAGAAGCCACAACAAAGATGAGTATAACAAGTGTCAAGAAGATTAAAGAAGGGAAAAAGCCGCGAGTAAACTCTTCTTTATTAGTCGAAAGCTCTTCGTGCGTCGAATCAATTTTCTGATTCATATTTTATTCCCTTTGCAGTTAAGATACATTTTTCTTGAATCATTCCTTTTTGCCCGTTGTAATTTTTAAATTGCGAATTTCTTCCCTTAACGTAAGTCTCTTGTGAAACAAGCTCCACCCGATCAGGTTCAAGCGATTGTACGAATATTTTAAGAACATCTCCTTCATATTCTGGTTTATAGATATTCGATCCTACAGATACATTATCGTTCAACCGCTGAAATACTTGAGCGAGATTTTCTTTCTTTGTTGATCCTTGCTGATGAAAAGCTTGGAGTGTTCCTAGAAGAGGAGATGGTATTTTTACCAACATTATTCCCCGCCCTATAACACTGCGCGCTTGCATTAGTTTATCCGTTTGCCAATGAGACTGCTTATCCTGTTGAATTGATGAAAATGTAAGCGCTCCAAGAGCGATGACGAAACATGCTATTGCGATAATACGCGCCTTTATCGAAACAGGTTTTCGCACAGCATAGCTAAGAAGTGCAATGAGATAAACGATAGCGGCTACGCCAGCGGCGTAGAATTGAGGCCATAACTCCATTGAACTTGGAGGAATTAAAAAGGCAATCGAAACAAAAATAATTCCTCCAACAATCCATAAAAGGAGAATTGAAACCTCCTGCTTTATTTCTATTGTGATAGTTGACTTTTCCATTGTTTGTGAACTCCTATTGTAAGTGTCTCAGTTGCTGTTGAAGTTCTGGTCGCATTTTGGAAATAACTTCAGCCTGTTTATCGACCTGCGGTTTTGGTTCTTCAAGTAAAATGGGCGATAGTAGAAAACTCCCGACAAGAAGCAAGAATATTATCGATGCTGCCGCAGGCAAAGGGATTGAAATGCGTATAAACCAAAATGGAATATGGAAAATTATTCGAGCCGATTTTACAGGCGTTGTACTCACGTTTGCCAGAACGCGGTGATCTAATGAAGAAGAAACCTCTTCAAGTTCCATGTGTTGGTAATATGATCTAACTTGCAAAGATGAACGCATTAAATTCCGGCAGTCATTGCATGCGCTCAGATGCGCAAACATTTCCACCGACTGGCTATCGTTTAATCCGTTGTCAATATACAGATTTACGAGTTCTTGAAATTGATCATGATTCACTTTTCACCTCTTATGTAAAATACGGTTTCAGTTTCTTTGCCAGCGCCTGCCGTGCTTTGAACAGTCTGGATTTCACCGAGCTTTCGCTGTCGCCGGTAATGATTGCAATCTCTGTATATGAAAGCTGTTCATATTCACGCAGCGTCAATACTTCGCGATATTCCGGCTTCAATGCGTTGATGCACTGAGCAATTATTTCACGCTCCTCTGATACTTCCAGCGCAATATCAGGATGGTCACCCGACCAGACGAGTTCATCTGTGAGTCTGCCATTTGACTTCTGTTTGTGTAACAGTTTATAGACCTGGTTGCGCGCAATGGTATATAACCAAGATCGAAAAACAGAAACATCATTGAGTGTATGAATATTCTGCTGCATTTTCATGAATGTGTCCTGCATTGCATCCTCTGCCAAAAATCGGTCTGCAGTCAACTGGAGACAAAATGAAAATATTCTTCGTTTATATCGTTCATAAATCACAGCAAAAGCCTCTTCAAGCCCAAGCTTGAGATTGCAGATTAATTGTTCATCCGATTGCGCGTTCAAAGAATTCTCTTAGTTACGGGTGTGTCGCCATAATATGCTATAAGACCTTTTAAGAGTCAAAAAGTTGCTCTAATAAAATATGCTGGAAGGATATAGAGACAGTGCTTGGCCGATGAGGTAAGTTATGAAGGCGGAATCGTTGCAATCCAGCGACTCCTTACTCTGTGCTGTAGAGTTTTATCCCCCGTGAGAAAATGGGGGGGAGTACGTCTCCCCCCCCCCCCCAAATAGATTTGGAAAAGTTTTCTGAGTCCTTATTTTATCAACACCATCTTCTTTGTAATCGTCGCTCTGGAAGTTTGAAGTTTGTAAAAATAAATACCACTGCTCAAACGGTCGGCTGAGAATGTAATCTGGTGCGCTCCTGCGGTCTGAATTTCATTCGCCAAAACCGCCACCTCTCTACCCAGAATGTCATACACGGAGAGACGAACCTTACCGCTATTCTTCAGCGTGTAAGAGATGTTCGTGGACGGGTTGAATGGATTCGGATAGTTTTGTGCAAGTGAAAATACCCCGGGTTTCATTTGCGCCATATCATCGGCTACCTTTGTTGCACCGGTGGTATTCACCGTAAACATGATCGAATCTTTCATTGCATTCATGAATTTCACCCGATATACATCGCCTGGGTTTGGAATTCCACCCGTAAAGCGTATGCCAAATATTGTTCCAGCTGTTGCGGGTTGGCCAAGATAGGGGATCGTATAACTCACAAGCACGTAATCAGTGTCCGGATCAAATTTACCATTGAGATTAACATCTTGCACAACCATATCAAGCTGTTCATAGCCTTTATACCCTGAAGCAGTTGAATCTGGAAAATCTCTGTTGATCACATGGAAAGGGAATGACTGACTTAGCAATACCCGCGATCCAGCGAGTGTGTTATTGGCGATGTCATAAACAGGAGTCGGGCTTGTCTTACGAGCTGTTTTCGACTGGTAAGATGGTTCCAGAGTCGTATCGATAAAAATGATGTCGTAATCATAAGCAAAATAGGGAGAGCGTACAACATTGGGACTCACTTCAATTGGTACGTTTCCCGTCTGCCAGCCGCTATGCACATTGTCAAATACTGGAACATCAGATGTGGGCTTAATAAAGAACTGAATGCCGTCAACCACATTCGATGTTATACCTTGGCTGCTCGGACGTAAGTACCTTATTGTTGCAATTGTGTCTATTTCCCAGTTGTTCTGGATGTGGTCGGTTGGAGTTTCCTTATAAAGTACTGTATCATTTAATGTGGCATCTGAGATGGAATAGCCCACTGTCGAAAGGAATCCGTCTCGCTTATGACGATAGGTTAGAGTTCTAGAATAAGCGATGGTGTCAACTTGGAATTTGATTTTATATGTGTGATCGGATTTAATACGATCTACATTATAAATCATTGGTTGAATCGTACCATCAGCAAACACATTTGCAGAATCGATAAAATTAAATTTGGGATCAGTATACCATGCAGGTCGCTGATGCGGAGTTACAACTTGAAGATTAATTCCCATCGAGCGAATATTCCCAGTTTCATCAATATTCATTATCAAATTATTTTCTGCTGGAGCTATGCTTGTACCAAGCGTCCCTACTCCTCTCATTCCATAATCGTATGCAACTAATGCATAGTAATAGGTAATTCCGTTTTGCAGACTACTATCGATATAAAAATGTGTAATACCAGTTTCGTTTCCTAGATAATACTCGAAGCCGTTGATTGCAGCGTAGTCTGCAAAGCCGAAAATATTGTCTATGAGATCGCACTGGAAGATCGGTTTTTTGCCGGCTGGATTGCCAAAACCATCGTAGAGAATTTCTGAAGTTTGAAAATACTTGTCAGTTGCCCTATATAACTTGTAGCCTTCGAAGTCATTTACACCACCAAGAAACGGCTCACGCGTTTGCTTGTCAGCTCTATCATCCCAATAAAGATAGACTTTGCCATCACCAGCTTTCGCTGTTAATGTTGGAATCAGCGGCGGTTGTGAAAATCGATAGTCAGTAGCATAAACGGAGTTCGCGATTTTTTTCTTCGCATAGAGAGAAGGTGCCGGGTGGTTGCCTGCGGCGTTATTCAGACCGGTGAGATCATCATACGAATTTACGTTAGCCATCGAAAGACGTTCCGTTCTCCCTTTCGCAAGAAGAAACGTGCCCGAACCGAATGCCGCATAGAGATTTGAGGGAGTGCCAAGGAATGACTGGAGCCTGTGAGCAGCAAGAGTGTCATACACATTCTTATCATTCTTAAGTTGAGCAGCTCCTGAGTTTTGAGGATGGGGGAACATACAAAACGAAGTCAGGCCCAGCATATCTGATTCGCCCACATCTGTACTCGCAAAATTTGGTTCTGCACCAACACCTTCTTTAAAGTCGGGTTTGTGATTGCACTCTGTGCCATCAGCATCAGGCCCTGTATAGTTGAGGTCATGAGGACCGACACCATCAAGCCCAACATCATCACCCGCATCTTCACCATTATCATACTTGCCATTTCCGTTTGCGTCGTTGCCATCCCTCCAATCGCCATCCTCATCAGCAGGCCACCAGAGTCCTTGTTGTATTGCGGGTATTTGATCTAAACTTTCATAACCGTAGTACAAGAAGAATTTAGCTGTGTCATGTGATGCAATAAATGCTGCACGAACAGCATTCTGTCCAACAATCTTAGCAGGCAAGCCTTGCCAGGATTCTTCTGCGGTATTGTTCCGTCGCTCATCAATCATACCATCGTTATCATTGTCTATTCCATCCGTAGCGATACCCGGACTTTCAAGAAACGCCCATCCGCTTACGGCAGGATTTCCACCCCCAAAACCGATACCACTTAATGACCAAGTATATATAAAGTTTTCATATTTATCGTAGAATCCAACTTGATCTTCTGTTGCAGACGTGGGCGATTTATTGCCGTTGGCAGCATCGAGGTAGAATCCAAACACCGCTCGCGTTAGGTCGTAATCAGAGATATTTGAAATATTATATTCGAAGAAGACAATATCCCGCGCTTGTTGATTATTCCATTGATACGCCCGCATTTCAGCCCGCAGGCCTAATCCACCCCAGGGAAGACCTTTTTGAACGGTGATATCATTCGGATGAAGATCACCGATCTTCACTCCAGGACGCGGATAATACTTTACGTGCAAACTTGGTTGCAGGTACTCCTGATCCTGTGCATCATTGCAAACCCAATAGGCTTCAAGGTCGGCATACTTCACTCCTCTGCCGAACTGTCCATTCCATTCTCCCGGCCACTTCGTTTGTAGTCCTTGAGATGGCCATCCACCCGGCGGCCATGATGCCGGATCATTGCTCATTGCAGGAGTTTCACTCAATGGATTAAAATAACCAAACACAGGATAAAACCCATATTCAATTGTTCCAGTTGGATCGAGATCCATAAACCCCGGCTGTATCGAGGAACTCTGCGCATACCATAATGTATCCAATTTTCCCTGGCTTGAGAGATTCTGAATTTCTGCTTCATTGGTAATTGGAACGGTATCAACAGGACAAGTAGGGCATTTTTGAATAAATACCATATTGCCGACGATGAGATTAATGCCGTCAAATATATTCAGTCCTGTCGCATCATTGGGCCAAAGGGAAACAAGTGGACTCGGCCACCCTCCTAAAGAAACTTTGTTACTGAACCGCAGCTCGACCCTGTTGCCGTTCATTAATCCAAACCGTTGAGCAGCAGGATCACCTGCTTCATCTGATGGTCCTTGATACGGAATACTTTGAGCATTTAATTCCATCCTTATAAGCAGAATGGCAGCAGTCAATAAAAGCATTATAACGCATCGATGAGTAAGCATAACTCGCTCCTTATGTGATGTGGTTCTCAAGCAAATTCCTGTGATTACTTTTTTGATTATAAAATCGGCGCCAACTTCCATAGACCGTAAAAATGAATGATAAATAGAATTGAAAGAAATGTCAAATCTTGCGTTGTATAGCGGCATCTGATCTGCTAAGACGCTCTCCAGACAACGCGCGTAAAAAGGTGCGTACAGCACTTGGATGATGAATGAACTTATGAAGGCGGAATCGTTGCAATCCAGCGACTTATTGGCTACATTTTGGGCGAATGCTGATAGGATTTTGAACTCCGTGCTTATACCAATAAACCTTAAGACTGATAAACGAAGAATGAACCTTATCTCCTAATGAGTGACCTCTGGCAAGCCTACTTCAAGAAACTTAAAGAATCCTCTTCAAAGGGCACCGAGCATACTCCTCGCACAGCGTTGGAAAATATTATTGAGGACTTGAAGCCGAACAAGAAACTCAAAATAACGCAGGAACCAAAGCGTGTCACAGGTTTCGGCGCGCCGGATTTTAAGGTGGAAAAAGACGGGGCAATCGTCGGGTATATCGAGACAAAGCCCATCAGCGAAGAATTAGATGAAATACTCAAGTCCGATCAATTAAAAAAATATTACTTAGTTGCGACCAATCTTATACTTACCAATTACATTGAATTTCTTCTGCTCAAGCAAGGTAAAGTCATTGAGCGGGTGCAACTGTGCGATGAAGCCGATCTGAAATCCAGAACTGCCAAGCTGAACGAGAACCAAGCGAGTAAAGTCGAAGGTATCCTAAATAAATTCTTTATCGAAGAACCGATGAAGATCGGCAATGCAAAGGAACTTGCGGTACAGCTTGCAGAACGCGGAAAGATCGTCAAAGAATATATTCTTGATATTCTCAAACAGAAACACGAAGATGAATTTTCGCAAAAAGTTTTGGCGCTATATGAAGTTTTCAAAAGCACACTGGTAGAAGATTTATCGGAAGAAGAATTTGCTGATGCGTATGCGCAGACAGTGTTGTATGGATTCTTCCTTGCTTTTCTGCAATCAGAGAAAAGAATTTCATTAGAGGATGCAAGCCGCCTTGTTCCCTCTTCATTTAAGGTGATCAAAGAATTCTTTACGGTTATCAACGATTACGATTTGCCGGGCCATATCCGATGGATATTTCAAGAAGTGGTCAATCTCATTAACAATGTTGATATGGCGGGAATTTACGAAAGCCTCTCGTTTAAAAAGAAGCATGCCAAAGGGGACGCCGATCCGTATTTGTATTTCTATGAAACATTCCTGAGCGCTTTCGATGCGAAGAAGAAAAAAGCCAATGGTGTATACTATACACCGATGCAGGTAGTGTCGTTCATTACTCGAAGTGTTGACTATCTTCTTAATAAACGTTTCAGGAAACATCAGGGTTTTGCCGATCCTTCGGTAACGGTTTTAGATTTTGCTTCGGGCACGGGAACATTCCTCGTGGCAATCTTTGAACTCGTGTTTGAACATCTGGAAAAAGACAAAGGACGATTACGGCGTTTAGTAAAAGAACATTTACTGAAGGATTTTTACGGCTTCGAATATCTTGTTGCGCCGTATGTGGTTGCACACTTAAAATTATCGCAACTCTTGAAAGACAATGGTTTTAAGATGGAAAGCGATGACCGTTTGCAAGTGTATCTGACGGATACGCTGGATCATTCCGAGCATAAGGCAATCGGGATGATGCCGTATCTGACAAAAGAAAGCGAAGCGGCAACAAAAATTAAGTCTAGATATCCTATTCTTGTTATTACAGGCAACCCGCCGTACAACAGCAGGTCGCGCAATAATAAAGATTGGATATTGAAATTGATGGAAAACTACAAACCGCGCGGGGAAAAGAATATTCAGCCGCTGAATGATGACTACATCAAATTTATCCGGTATGCACATTGGAAGATCGAGGAAAGTAAGCATGGCATTATCGGTATTATCACGAATAATTCATTCCTGAGCGGATTGATTCACAGAACAATGCGCGGGCAATTGCTGGAGACATTTGATGAGATTTACATTTTGAATTTGCACGGTAATTTGAGGTATGGTGAAAAAACGCCGGAAGGATTGCCGGATGAAAACGTGTTTGATATACAACGGGGAGTTTCTATCAGTTTGTTTGTGAAGAAAGAAGAACCTCACGAAAAAGGCGGTTGCCGGTTATATTATTATGATGTCTATGGCAAACGGGAAGAAAAGTATGATTTTCTTTTAGAGAGTTCGCTTGCCGGCATTGATTGGCAACAATTAAAACCCAATGATTTCGATGCATCGTTTAAGAAAACGCGGTGGGGAAGGCAATTTCAAGATAAACTCAATTTCTTCACCCCAATGGAGAATGTTGCCGACTTGAAGGATTATGGAGATTTTTGGGGAATGGAAGAAATATTCCCAGCTTTAACCAGTGGCGTAAAAAGTGGGAAAGATGAAGAATATGTTAAATTCAAGAACGAATTTTCAAAACAAGAAAGGGACAAAGTATTTCCTTTTCATTACAGGCCATTTGATATAAGGTTTCTTCTGTATGATCCGGAAGTGATTCAGCGAGCAAGATACGACATCCTAAAAAATATGAAGCAAAAGAATATTGCATTGATTTGTCCACGAATGTCATTGGAGGATAATTTTACTTACGGACTAGTGAGCGAATTCTTAGGCGATGTGAAACTTGGTGGAAAAAATTCAGGTTCAGAAACATTTATAGCTCCATTGTATATATACAACGAAGGAACAAGCGGAGGTACGGAAAGTTTACCATTCCTTAATCAGGAAGAACGCAAGCCAAACTTTACAGACGAGTTTGCAAAGCATATCAAGACACGTTACAAAAAAGAGCCAACGCCAGAGCAAATACTCGGGTACATTTATGCTATCCTATATGCACCATCATACCGCGAAAAGTATTTGGAGTATTTGAAGATCGACTTCCCTCGCATCCCGTTTGTCGAGGACGAGAAATTGTTTTACAAAATCTCCGCACTCGGCAGCGAACTCATCGAGCATCACTTGATGAAACAGAATTATCCCAAGAATAACGTCAAATATCCCGTAGCGGGAGACGATGCAATAGAAGAAATGCGGTATGCAGAACTGTCCGCACAGTCATTCCCGAATGTGCCGCTTTACGGCATCCCGTACAGCGGGACTTCTGTCGGGAATCCAGGAAAAGAAAAAGAACTGGATCCCCGCCAAAAACGTGCGGGGATGACAAAAGAAAGCGGTCGAGTGCATATAAACAAAACGCAATACTTTGAAAATGTACCGAAAGAAGTCTGGGAATTTGAAATCGGCGGTTATCAGGTATTAGAAAAATGGCTTCGCTCCCGGCGCGATAAGAAAGAAAATACACTCAGCTATCAGGAACAGGAAACGTTTATGCAGATATGCAATATCCTTGTATTTACAATTGAACAGATGAGGGAAATAGATGGGATTGTAAAGAAGATAATGGAGAAATGATATTACATAGTAGAGACGTAACAATGTTACGTCTCAGAATGGAAATAAATGGCAGAGACGTAATATATTGCGTCTCTACAAAAGAGGTGAAAAATATTACGTTTCCACAAAATAATATGTCGTTATATAAAAACACATTTCGGATTGAATCAACGCGATTAAAAGAATACGATTATTCCCAGCCTGGTGAATATTTCGTAACGATTTGTACAAATGAACATAAATGTCTGTTTGGCACGGTACTAGAGGAGGATGTCGAGTTATCACCCATTGGTCGGATCGTAAAAATCTGCTGGGAAGAAATACCGAAGCATTTCCACAATATTGAACTGGATGAGTTTGTTATAATGCCAAATCACATACACGGAATCATAATAATAAATGATAATCGTAGAGATGTTCAATCGGGTGAAATGGACAATAACCCAAATGGTGGAGACGTTCAATTGCATGAAACGGATAATAATC
>Ga0182021_10008414_pt1 | contig 12222 bp, 8 predicted proteins | sample 612E3MmetaG_FD_120493 | JGI IMG/M metagenome (GOLD analysis project Ga0182021, IMG submission 120493) | Permafrost microbial communities from Stordalen Mire, Sweden - 612E3M metaG (Illumina Assembly) | ecosystem: Environmental > Terrestrial > Soil > Wetlands > Permafrost | place: Sweden...
AGCGGCGGCAGCTTCAGAAAGAAGTCGTACCCGTCTGGCGTTCCAGGGTCAAATTGCAGTTGAGGCCTGGGTTTATCCGGCCCGCCTGAGCGCGGGCGGAAGGAGGAGTAGAACGAAAAATTGGCCGCGAGCATGAATGCGCCGTTGTGATACACGTCGTCGCCCATGTAATAATCAGCAGTCGGCGCTTGCGGAGACGCGCACTTGAGCGCAGGATGCGAATCGATGATGCTTGCGGCGACGTGGAAGCCTGGCTGGGAGATGCCGATCATTCCTGCGCGGCCGTTGTTGTTCGGAATATTCTTCAACAACCAATCGATCGTATCGTATGTGTCGCTGCTTTCGTCGACATCCTTGGGTCCGCGCTTGTTCGGCTGGTATGGCCGGACTTGCTGAAACTCCCCCTCGGACAAGTAACGGCCGCGCGCGTCCTGATAAACGAAGATGAAACCTTCCTTTTCGAACTGCTCCGAAGGACCGAGCGACGTTCGATAGCTGTCAGCGCCATAGGGCGCGACGCTGTAAGGTGTGCGCGTAAGCAAGAAAGGATAGCTTTGCGATGTGTCTTTCGGCACATACACCTCGGTAAAGATATGTGCGCCGTCGCGCATCGGGATTTGATATTCGTACTTGGTGTAGCGCTCCCTTACCGTGCTTGGGTTCTGGGCAGCTGTAGCCGCCAAGACCGCAATGAACAGTGCCAACAATAGTGGCAGCTTTCCCGAAAATGGACGTAAAACACTTCTTTTCATGAGCTGAGCCTCCAGCATTAGATATGCCCGCCGGAACGCGCCGCAGGGAACGCGCCTGGATCTCCTCAAAGCCTGTCTGGACCGGGTTCCCTATTGTGAGAGGAAGATCGGAATCCGCCGGTTCAGTGTATGACTTAAAAGTGGTACGCCGCCGCTGACATGTCGCCCACAAATTCCGGCAGTTTGGTATGCCCCAACAGTTTCCGAACCACGGTCGCCTGGCCGATATGGAACCAATAATGGTAAATGTTGCGCATCAGCATCGTGCCGACGCTTTCGTCCATTGCCTTACCTTTCCAAGCCAGATGGGTGACAAACTTCTCCGGTGTGAGATTGTCAAGGTACTCGTCGGCTGTATGCGTGACGGTCTTCCAGGTTGCCCACATTTCCTGCAGAGATAGCGTGCTCTGAGGTTTCCTGAAACCGGTAAGCTCATTGAGGTCCGGAAAGAGTGTTTTTCCCTGTGCCATGAGGACCCAGTACCGATTTTCCTGGTTGGCCAGGTGTCCGACCATCCAACTGATGCAATTCAATGTTTGAACGTGGCGGCGGCCATCGTCCTCGCTGACGCCATCCATGCAGCGCGCAAACTCGCTGCGGGCGAAACGCAACTGCTGTACGAAGAGTTGAGTGCTCATATACGACCCCTTTCAGATGAGTTGTAACATTGGAAGAATCCGGTGGAGTTATGATCCACCTCATGCCTCACGGAGATGTGCGCAGCAACTACTCAGCTACTGCGAGGATGAGCTTCGAAGCGCGAATGTCGATCGTGACGATCAGGTGAGACAAAACGTCGCTGCCGAGCGTCATCGCGACTGGCAAGTTAAAGCCAGCTCCGCGGCGGACCTCGGATTCGCGGAGGTCATCGAGAATGAATGTGTGCCCGCCCAGCTCCATTGGCACTCGCTCACGGAAAACCTTGAATTTCCCTGGCCGTTCGACACGAGCGAGGCCTTCGGCGAACGCGGGGTCTATGAAGGAGACGTTGTAACCGGTATCCAGATAGATGATCGCCTCGCGCCCGTTCACTTTGGTGCGCACATACAGAATGTGACCCTGTGATTTCGGAGGTTCGACGAGATCGACGGAAAGATAGCGCTTCCGATCGAGTTTCTCCGGGAGAGGTGAAGCGGTTACGCCGACTCTCCGTGATTGGTAATCCAGAGTTACGCGCCGATCCAGAAAGAAGTCGAGCCCCACGGTCCCATCGAACGGTTCGGAGGAGAACATCTGCCAATCGGACAAGCTTCCGGCTACGTTGTTGAAAACTTTCCCGAGGACGGAGACCGTTTCGACGCTAATGCGAAACGATTCACCACGGTGGCTGCCGTCGGCATTGAGATCCTCGCTGCGCTCCTCGACGCGATGCGGAACCGAAGGGGCATGATTCGTCAGTAGAAAACCTCGTGCGGTTCCTGAATCGAGCATCAGGGAGAGCTTTGTTCCGGAGGCCTCAACTTCTACGGAGGGACAGCCTAAGGCATCAAGCTGCAGCGGGTAGATTTGGGATTTCCCATAGTGAAGATCCTGCGACCACCGCCGGAATGATGTAAGCTCAAGCGTAGTCGAGACCACTGTTGCCTTGATCGGTTGAACCGCCTGAAAAGACGCGCGACTCAATCCTGCCGCGACTGAAAATAATACTGAGAATATTATGAAAGCCGTTGACGTCCACGCTACATTGGAACGTGACCGGATCGTCAGAAACCGCCGTGCCGTTATCCTTGGCATTATGGTCCGCTACAATACCACGAAACACAGGCTTGAGCGCTGGCCATGCCACGCATTTCGCGCTTCTGCGGCTGTCCTGTGATGCGAACGCCGGACAGAATCTATGTCACCGGCTTGGCTTTCAGGAGGCCGATCTGCAGCAGCAGGCCTGTAAAATCGTAAATGCTGCCTTGTTGCGGCCAACTGCCGCGGTGCAATGGGCAGGCCAAGTTATCGATCGCAGGTCACGCGAAGGCCATCGCTCGTGTGCCCGGCCCCTCTCAGGGTTGTGCCTCGTGGCCGTCCATCTGCGGGGAAGAGGAGGACCAGCGTTGCAGAAGACGCTTCATCCATTCATCGGACACCGTCAGCGGAAAACTTCCCGGCTCACACGGTTCGAAAGCTGATTCGGCGATGTGTTGTCCGAGCCTCCGATAACTCTCAAACTGGGATTCATCGAAAAACTGGTCCGCAGTGGATTGGTGCGGAAAGGCGGCGTTCTCAGCCTTGTACTGGAGGATATCGCCATCTTCGTCACCCGTCAGGGACGCCTTCAGGTACACCAGATATCCGTCCTTGTCGCGATCATTACGGTCGTAACGAATTCTCCCCAGCGCGTAGTGAGCTTCCGAACAGGCGCTTGCGTCCCGTGTCCGTATTTTCCGTGTGTCTATTTCTATGTCGACGTCAAAGTCTATTCTGCATTTACGGATCAGGCCGCCAAGGCCGGACATGACGAAATGCTCGTCCTGTTCCGCATCGCAGGCGATGATATAGCGGCAGCGCCTACGGATAAGTTCGTACACCCCGAGATTCTCAAAATGCCCCCCGTCGGAAAGATAAAGGAACTTGTCATCATCTCCGGCAGTCCCGAACAATTCCTTCAAGAGGTACCAAAAGCCCCAGCGCGCGCCTTGTTGACTCGCGGGAAACTTGGGACTTCTGGTCCAGAGGCCGAGGCGGACGTTGAAGAAAGTCATGAGGAAAGCAACGGTAGATTTTGTGTGATAGCCCATGTTCGGGCTTGCGGCCGCACCGGAGGTGGTGATGCATCTGCCGATTGTGATGCCACCTTTGCCTTTGCCGAATTCGATCGTGGGGCGCACGCCGGTTGGCTCTGAGCCGCTGCAGTATGGCGTAAAGAAAAAAGAGGAAGCGCGCCGTTCTTGCAGACCGGCGTCCCCTCCCCCGACCATATTCAAGGCGGTATTGATAATGGGAATGGGCCCGTCGTATCCGGGCTGCTTCAACTCTGCCAGGCCAAAATCGTCCTTAAAATCAAACTTGGTAAATGGGTTCGGTTTTCGTTCGCCGCGCGCCGCGCGCGCCGCTCCGAGGAAACAGCGCACCAGGCGATTCCGGTAAAACGGAGACATGGAAAACTCGTTGATGTCTACACGCCAGGCCAATATCAGGCACACGACAGCGAGCGCAATGAACGACCAAAGAACAATACGGATATCCTGCTGTGAAGAACGGCCGAGCGCCTGCCAGTACTTTTTAACCATCTCTTGCGCGACTGGACTTCGCGGACTTTCGGCCTGCGGCGCAAGTGCCGGCGCCAGGTTGTTGGGGGGGACGTCGCACCCCGCCTGAGGCGCTGGAGGAGGCACACTGGATTGGAAGTAATGAACCGTCAGCCCATAATGAATCCCAGTGGAGATCATGACGAGAAGGAGAAGGATGAAGGCAAACGGGGCGATTGAAGCCAGGATCTCCTTGACGGAGAACCTGCCGGTGCCGCTGGTATGTGAGCTACAGGCTGCGATCAAGCCTGCGATCGTCGTGAGCAGTCCACCACCGGCGGCAGCACCCACGATCCAGTTCGCGAGGCTGAAGGTGAACAAGGGTCCCCAGATTGCCAGCAGATCGAGTGCAAATACAGCGAAGGAATAGATCCCTAGGAAAGCCCCGAGGCGGCTCCACCATTCGCGGATCGAGTCATCCATGGCGCGGCCAACAAGACCTATCTGAAGGACCACACAGAGAGAAACCGAGGAAACAAGAAGTGGCGCGCCCAACAACCCCACCTTCCAGCTGCCGGGACCGGGGCAATCATAGCGAGCCCATCCTTGAAACAACCTGAAGACCAGGAGACCCAGAGCGAAAAAGAGAGCGCCGCAAACAGCCCCTACGAGGATGGATCCGGCAAGGGCTCTTATTCGCCACTTGTAATCCCTTAAAATGGAGATATATGCTGCGACAAAGGAGCAGACGGCCAGAAGCGCGGACGCGAACAGCAACTCGCCGGGCGGCGTGACAACCCCGGACTTGGCCGTGTTCCAGAGCAGAGAGGCGAACAACGCCATTCCGCCCATCAGCGGAACCAGTGCGAGAATCTGCAGCGCGCCCTGTCCCTTCAAGCTGATCAGGGGCTTCGTAGTCTGAGAGCGAATCCCTGTTCTTTGCTTTTCTCCTGCATTCTGCTTGAACAATAGAACCAGCATCGCCGCAAAAGAAAAAGCCAACAAACCGAAAGTGGAGATCCGAGCGAGTATCAATTGGCTCACCGGGAAGTTTGTAAGGGCCCACTGGAAGAAGCGTGGGAGCAGCAGCAGCAGAGCAATAAAGGAAACCAGGATTGCCTGAAGCAACATGCTATTGCGCAGCCAGATCATGGCGATGGTCCAGGTGTCGGCACTGAAGAAGCCGGCCGCGGGCGCCAGATAGCGGCCGAATGATCTCAAATGGCCAACAGCGGCGTGATCCTCGGTGCTCGCAATCTTGTTTCTGCGACAGGCGAGGAACCAGGAGCTGATATACCCTCCTCCGGACACCGACGAGATATAGTCCATCTGCCTGAGCAGGCCCAGACGTTCCAAAGATTGAAGAATTCCCAGGCAAAATGTGGCACTCCGGATCCCGCCACCTGAAAAGGCCAGACCTACCAGGCGAAGCCTCGAGGCATCATGCATGCATGAATCCGGATGCGGTTTCATCGGCTGATCCGCTGAAGCATTCTCTTCGCGCGCGTCCTGTGGATCCGATCGTCCAGGACGATTTCTGATAGCCCGCAACTCCTCGTCGATCCCCTGAGCGACCGGTTGCGATGCGCTTGGAGCCAGCTGAAAGTACTTCTTGACTCCTTTCGGGATCTCTTTTGATTTTGATGGATCTGTCGCTGTAGGTGTTGTGGCGGCTGCGGGCGGCGAGGACATAGGATCCTCCGTGTGCGTGTTGGCGGATTGTTAAGGGCAGCTCTTAACGCGGCCGCTGGATCTCCTCTTGGGACCTATGCAGCCGCCGGCCCCCGATCTCTTCAGGACGAACCCCTTCAGATAGCTTATACCAATGTGCAAAATAAAACACAAGAAAGCCGATCATGGCCTGGATCAGGGCATCCCGCTGTCCGGTGCGCCGCCGGCAGGCACTTACTTCCCCCAAATTCTGTCAAAATCTGCTTCGTAACTCTGGATGATTGACGATCCTTGGATGAAGACGGCATTCTCGAAGTTGTAACTCTCCGCGCTCGCCGACCAGTTGTAGCTTCCGGTTACGAGCAGCCTGCCATCGATAATCATGTATTTGTCGTGCATGATGCCATTCTGGATGCCGGCCGTGCGCCTAAGATTGAATCCGAGCCCTTCGAGCTTTGCGATTTCACTGCCCGAACCGCCAGCCTGGCTGGCATCGGCGATGATCCTGATGGCGACCCCGCGATTCCTGGCTGCAATCAAAGCCGCGCTCAAGTCATCCGCGGTGAAGGAATATATTGCAATGTCGATTGTGGACTGCGCCCTGGCGATCTCGGCGATCAATCGGCTCCTCACGCCGCCGTTGGGTGAGAAAAGTGCCGTGCTCCCGGCTGGTGAATATCCCGGTTGCCCGACCGACATGGCGCTGAATACGTTCGAGGTGTGAAATCGCATTGCGGTGGCGGCGACATAGCCGGACCTAAGAGCAATCTCCGCCCTGCCCGATGGAGCGTCCTTGATGATTTGCCAGAGGTAAGTCGCCATGTAGTGGCCGGGGTCCAAAGATATTTGATAGGTGCTGATTGCAGTCCCACCCTGGCTCCAAAGTGTGAGCGTGCCCAGGGCGGGACTCGTGCCAGGGTTTGCGATTGCAAAGCCCGTGTTGAATCCCGCTTCTTCATCCACATAAAAATCGACCGACGAGACCGGCCGGACCGCGGGGACGGAGGCCTCGCAAAAGAGGATCGAGCCGATAAAAGCCTGGAAGATGGCATTGCCGTTCAGATCAACGGGAGGAGTGGTGCTGACGCTGGCCCAGCCGGTCACGGGAGTGGCAGGAGATCCGGAGGTCGTCAATCTTGCGGCGCCGCGTGCGGAAACCCGGATCAGAAAGGAATCTGAGGTAACACCACCGACAGTCATGGCCAAAGGCGTGCCCGAGTCCGACAAAAACGAAACGGTCGCATCAGTATCCGTGTCGGATGAGTTGGTCAGAAGCAGAATGGTCTTGTAGCCGCCGCCGTCGGCGATTTGCGGAAAGATCAGCGCATCGGGATGCTCTATGAGAGATGATCCTTCCAGATTGGACAGGTAAAGAAAGACGAAGGGGACCGCCCAGGCATAGCGCAGATTCTTGCGTGAGAAAAGAGATTTGATCATAAACATCCTCCCCGGTCTGCGATCTGCACTGAAGTGGTGTCCGAGTTCATTCTTCCACGTTTTCTTCACATTTTTAAAGCACATTGCATATTTTGATTGAACGGATTATCACGATTGTTGCTCACAAACACCCTCTTTGCCTTGTAGTGTTTGTGAAAACTTGATTACAATCATGGTGCAGCCTATGGTTGCGTGCGGCAATCCACGGCGGATGAATCCAGGGAGGTTCGCGATGTTACCGATCCAATCTTCAAGACGCAGCAGTTTTAGAGTGTTGTCTTTAGTAGCGCTCATTTGTGCCATGGCCGGATTTGCGATGCAGAAACCCGATGCCGCGAAAGGCCCTGATACCGCGGTTACGCTTGCGTACCAGTTTCCCGAGGGGAAGACGGTGACATACAGGCAGACCAGCACCGAGACGCAGACAGTCGAGGCCATGGGACAGCAGCAAACAAGCCAGAATAGTTCCGTCATCGAGTTCTCGGCGAAGCAAAAAAGTTCGAAAGACGGCCAATTTGCACTCGGCGTAACGATCAATGCTCTCAAGATCACCGAGGATAGTCAGCAGGGAACCTCTTCCGCAGACACGAGTGCCGACGTGGGCAAGAGTTTTGACATGGTCGTTTCTCGCCTGGGTAAAGAGATCGACGCGTCGGGGGCTTCGGCGATTCAGTACGAACTTGGCCCAAACGGCAAGCGGAATCTTGCGGGGAATTTCCAGACCTTCTTTCCGGATTTGCCCGAGAAGCCGGTCAAGATTGGCGACACATGGCCGAGCGAAGATAATGTTACCGAGCAAGTGGGGAGCAACGAAATCCGCATCAACTTAAAGAACGTGCACACTCTGGAGGGGTTCGAGACTGTCGACGGGTTCGGCTGTGTCCGGATCAAAACCGTCGTCAAGGGCACGATGGCCGGCGAAATAGATCAGGGTGGCGTGGGATTGTCAATTAACGCCAATATCGAAGGCACAGACACCTGGTATTTCGCAATCAAGGAAGGGATCTTTGTCAAGTTGGACTCGAAGGGAACCTTGACCGGGAATATTACGGTAGGTGAGCCTGCCAACATGACACTCCCGCTTGCCGGCGAAACACACGAAGAGGTGCGCCTGATCCAGAAATAGGGCTTGCGGGAAGCGAGCCAGATATGGTCTCTTTCACGGAATCGGCTTATGCAGGGAATCAGAATGCAACCCTTAGCCGAATCCCAAAACGATGTGCCTACTTGGGGGGCGCGGAGGTATCGGGAACGTAGACCACCTCACCGTTAGCGAGCCGATAGGCCACGCCGAGGCGCTCGCCGTTTCCTGTCAATTTTTCGTTTGTTGGCCGATAGCTTTCCATTTTGACGCTCTGATTCACCTGCTCGTGCTGGAGATCTGCGGCGGCAGATTGGTCCGTGCGCGCAAAGTAAGTCACGGTTGCCAACAGTAAGACTGCGGCAAAAGCAATCCAGACATCAAAGAGGTTCAGAAGACCGGAAGCAGGGTCCTCGTCAGCGAGATGCTCCCATTGGTGTTTCTTACGCAACATATTCCACCTCATCCTTGACGAGCACGGCCGCGAAAATGGTCTCTAGGTCGAGCAGGTCGCGGGCGTACCAGGCCCGTCGTGAAAGGCCCATGCCGTAAGAGATTCCACTCACCAGCAATCCGATTACGGTTGCGGTGAAGACCACTACGAGGTTTCCCGCCAGTGCCTGCATGTTTCCCGCTGCAAGGCCGGATAGCGCCGGACCAAGTGGGATTAACGTCGCCATGAGGCCGAACATGGGACTCACGCGCGTAATGAACGTGTGGCGTGCAAGGGCATCCGTGACATCGTTATCGAGCAGTGCCAACGCCCTGCGAATCGCGGCCGGATCGCCCGTTTTTTCGCCCACCATATGCACAAGGCGGCAGGGAAGTCCTGAGCGCACCTCGCGAAACTGCAGCCAGGAGTTCTGTCCGTGGCGCATTCCCGCAAGCGCCTGTTCGAGGGAACGCCGGACGCGGCCTCTGCCAAGATACTCGCGAATAAAACCGCCCAGCAGAACAAGGGTCCAGCCGAGCAGCGCCAACATCACGACGAGAACGGGCCCCAGCAGGGCACTGGAAATCACATAAAACACATCCATCAATAGCTTCAACATAAAACCCCCCAACGTAGGACGAATCCAATTGCGATAAAGGCCAGGGCCGCAAACAACGCCAGGGCCATCGGCAGCAGCGGCTTGGGAGCGGCAGGAAGCGGTGGCGCGTGGTTGACCCTTTCCAGGCGCTCCCCGGTGACTAGTGCTGTTGCCAGAGCAACGGCGATCTCGCTTGTCGATGGCTCCGATGCGGATGCCCGCTCCGATGCAGGTGCCTGGGCGTTTCGTAGCGCCGCGGACATGCGCGCAGCCAGCGCCGCAGCCGGGGCAATTCCCGAGGAGCGCAGTTTTGCGCTTACAAAATCCTCCAACCGTTTGTTGCCGCCTGAAACCAATCCGCCTGAATCGCCATGCGCCACGACTGACTCCGCGTACAGCTTTGAAAGCGCGGCAACCGCCGCCGCTGGCGCGTCCCAGCGGCCCTTGCGGGCGGCCTCGATCATGGTGGCCGCGATTTCCTGGAGCGCGTGCGGGTTTTCCTTATCCATCCACTTGCCCAAGCCGAGGTTGTATTTGTCCTGGACATACACCGCGTAGATTTCGTTCCAGGAGGCCGTGGACACACTATTTTCGCGCGTAACAGACCATCCAAAAGTATTCTTGACCAGCTCGGAAAGGTGGCCCGCGCCGGCATAACCGTGTTCTTTCATGCCTTCGTTCCACTTCTTGTTCAAAAGCTCGGTCTGCATGTTTGCGGCAAGCACTTCGTTGAAGTCACGCATCCGAGCCCCATCGGGATCGCGCACATCGGCGATGAGGGCCTCGGGTTCCTTGCCGTCAAGCTTGTGAACGGCCATGCTCAGGCCGCCAAGGTACTCATACGCGTGGTGGTTGGAAAGCTGGCTGGTCATGTTTGAAGCCCACACGCGCACCAACGTGTCGGTGCCATGGATCGACTGCGCGTATAGCCCATCGATCTTTTGTCCCCACACATCGTCGGTGTACACGAAGCTCATGTTGTCGATGTAAACGTCGGTCACCTGGTCGTTGGTGTCCCATATGCCCGAACGCGGGACCATATAGAGAATGTTGGTTCCGGACATGTTTCCGGGCTTGGTACCGAATATGCGTGCCGGGGCGAACTTGTCCGCCTGCTCTGGGGTAAATCCCTGTGCCAGCAAGCGCCGGTGCGTATCCAACGTGCCGAGACGCACCAGATTGTCCTCTTCATCGGCCTGCGAGGCGAGGCGCACGGCCTTGTCGAGCAGCTTCACGCGCGACGTGAAATTCTCCTTGTACATGCCGCCCATCGCCAGGAACACGTCGATGCGCGGATGCTTTAGTTCGCCACGCGGGATCAATTCAACGTCGATGGCCAGGTTGTTCTGATCCCAGATGGGTCTCACTCCCATTATGTAGAGCACCTGGGATTCCAGCACGCCGAAGTCGCGCATCGTGTCCATTCCATTGAGGTCGAAGCCCACTTTGCGCGGATGCTTTGCGGCCAACATTTGGTCCACCAGTTGCACGCCCAGTTCCCAAGCAGGGCGCGTGGGCACTTCCTCGGGATTGAGAGCATAGAGATCGCGGCCGCCGGGGACTGAGTCCGGGTTTCGGATCGGCTCGGGGCCAGGCCCGGGATGAATGTAGCGAGCCTCGAGCGCGCGCAACAACCCGGTCATTTCCTGGTTCGTATTGAGCAACCTCTGACGCATGACGGCGGCGAATTCCAGATCTTTTGCCAGGTCTGAAGATGCCGGGGGCGGTGACGTTTCGACGTTGCTGAATGCGGAGCACAGCAGGCGTTCTCCCTCGGCACGAAGATAATCACGACGCGCATCCACGCTCAGGTTGCGTGCAGGTTCGCTCACCGCCGCGATGTGATCGAGGTACTTGGAGCCAAGTATGGATACTATGTAGGGGACTAGATCCCGATCCGCAGGTGGCTCGCCAAGCACGTGAAGTGATTGAGGAGTGCGATTTTCCATGAGCTCGTGGACGTGGTCCGCAATCGTTTTGATTTGAGCGTCGGATAACAGCCCGTTCGAGCCGATCGTAATGTGCAACACCTCCTCGAGCTTTTCTGCGTGCGTGGCCGCCGTGATGCGTTTGCGGTACTCCTCACGAAGCAATCCAGGCTCTAGCATCCCGAATTTGTCTATTTCGTCCCGCAGATTCTCTTAGGCCGGCGGCATTTCGGACTTCAGCGCAGGTGGCACCATGTGATCCACCAGCTGTGCGTACGAGCGGCGCCGAGCCACCGTCGCCTCGGCAAGGTTATCCATGATCCAAAGGTCGATGATCGGCATGTTGCCCGCGCAAATGTCGCCCCAGTCGTCGCGCGCCATGCCTGCTTCTTTCCCGGGCAGCATTTCGAGAGAACCATGCGTGCCGAAATGAATGACAGCGTCGGCTTTGAACTCCTCCTGCAGCCACCAGTAGAAGGCGAGGTAGCTGTGCGGCGGTGGCACATCGCGTGAGTGAAGGAGTTTCTCATCCTGCGATTCGCCGCGCTCGGGTTGCGGCGCGAGGATCAGGTTTGCGCCAATACGGATGCGCGGGATGACGATGCATTTCTTCCGGTTGCGCTCCACAACCATGATGTTTCCCGGCGGCGGCCCGAACTGCTTGATTACCGCGGCGCGGCCGGCAGGGCTGAGCTTGTGTTCGAACCAGGATTGATAGACATCGACAGGAATGAGAACGGGATCTCCGTGATCGACCAACTGATCCAGGTCGCCGCGGTTCCAAGGGGCGACATTGTGTCCTGAGCGCAGCGCCCAGGAGATGAGCTCTTCGGTGTCGTGCGGGATTTTGTCAATAGAGTAACCACGCTCCTTGAGTGCCGGCAAAAAGCGCAACATGCTCTGCGGTGCGTCCAGAAAGGCGCCGGTAGGGCTGCCCCGCATCAAATCGTCTTTACCAAGGCCCTTGTTGTAATAAAGAATGGCAATATGTTTTTGGTTATTTGGTTTAAGGCGCAGCCTGAGCCACGAGGCGGCACGATCCGCAAACCGCTCGATGCCGTCCATCAGCGGTTCGTGGAGGCGAAAACCGCCGACATTGACCACCATGCCGCCCACAACTACCGGCTCGAGAGTTCCCCAGGA
>Ga0182021_10008415_pt1 | contig 12222 bp, 6 predicted proteins | sample 612E3MmetaG_FD_120493 | JGI IMG/M metagenome (GOLD analysis project Ga0182021, IMG submission 120493) | Permafrost microbial communities from Stordalen Mire, Sweden - 612E3M metaG (Illumina Assembly) | ecosystem: Environmental > Terrestrial > Soil > Wetlands > Permafrost | place: Sweden...
CGCTTCCGCTCAGTGACCTGGAGAATATCGAGATGAAGAGTCTTTACGCGGACTATTACCACTTGCGCGAGAAAGTCCGGCCGGGAATGACCGGTCTCTGGCAGATCCTGGGTAGACGTGAGGTCCCGTTTAAGGAAATGGTGCTCCTCGATCTGTATTACTTCGAAAATCAGTCAATTATGTTCGACCTCGAAATCCTATTTGCAACGGTCCCCGTGGTTCTGTTCGGGAAAGGCGCATACTGAGAGGTCTCACCCCCGTTCATCTTTCCCCGTTCGATCGTCTCGGCTACCCACGCGACTCTCTTCTTCTCCTGATTTCCTCGAGTTCAGGCCTCACGTACTTCTCCCTGCAGGATGGACAGCATCCATGGGAGAATGTCGCCTCCGATCGCTCCTTGATGTACCCCTCTATCGGTTGCCAGTTGTTCTCGTCGTCGCGGATCTTCTTGCAGTATGAGCAGATAGGGAGAAGGCCTTCGAGCTGCGTCACCTTGGTGTGGATATCCAGTATCCGCTCGGCCACGCGAAGGCGCGCGATGAGCTCATTCATGTTCACGGGCTTGTTGAGGAAGTCGTCTGCGCCCGCGTCCATTCCCTCGAGGTAATAGTCCTCTCCTGCCAGGGCGGTGAGAAAGATGACGTACGTGTACTTCTCGTGATCGAGCGACCTGAGACGGCGGCAGAGTTCAAGCCCGTCGACGTTCGGCATCATCCAGTCGGTGATGACGATCCGCGGTCGGTTGATAAGAAATGTGTTCCATGCCGATTCTCCGTCTGTCGCCGGTATCGGCTCATAGCCCATCGCCGTCAGTTTCTTGACAAGTATCAGGCGGGAAATGTCGTCGTCTTCGGCAATAAGGATCTTCATATGTCAGGCTGCGATTGATGGGTATTTGGCGGAGAGCAGGTTCTGTGTTTCAATGTAGCTCTTCATGAGCATCTTGACCCTGTTCTGGCAGCCGCTGAGGTCGCCGGATCGTGCTGCGTTTTCGAGTTCCTGACAGATTGCTGTCATTGCAGTGAAACCGAGCTGTTTGCACGATCCCTTGAGAAGATGTGCGGCGTCCCTCAACAGCCGGGAGTCATTCATCTGTGCTGTCTGTCGGATTCTCTGGATTCTCTCCGGGGTTTCATGCGCGAATATCATGAGCAGATTTTCGACAAAACCGGGATCGCCGTCACCGCTGAGGCTCCGGAGCTCCTTCAGAACAGACTCGTCGAGAAGCTCGGGTTCTCTTCCGGACTCACGAGAGGGTGGAGGCAACTCAATCGCGGGAGACGCCCGGCGCTCCAGTGCTCTTGCCAGGTCGGATTGCTTTATCGGCTTGGCGATGTAATCGTCCATACCTGCGGCAAGGCACTTCTCTCTGTCTCCCTGGAGGGCATTCGCAGTCATCGCAACGATGACCGTGTGGCTTGCTGCTCCCTCGGTCTTCCGGATCTCGCCGGTTGCTTCAAAGCCGTCCATTTCCGGCATCTGACAATCCATGAAGACGATATCATAACTTCCGGCTGAAACCGCGCGGACCGCTTCAACTCCGTTGCAGGCAATATCCGCCGCGTACCCGAGATTCTCGAGCAGGAGGACAGCCACCCGCTGATTGACAAGGTTATCTTCCGCGATGAGTATCCGCAGAGGCTGTTGCGGACGCGGGGCCGCGCTCCGCTGAACGGAGACAGTGGAGGCCATCTGATCTTTCCAGGGATGTGCTCCGGGAATGTTCTCGGGATCGGGGCGTGCTGTTCCTGCCATCGCCTCGGCGATGGAATTGAATAGCTGCGACTGCTTGATGGGTTTGCTGATCCCTGCAGAAAAGCCGACTTCGTTGAGCGATGCGTCTGTTTGATTCCCCATCGATGTCATGAGAATCAACCGCGTGTCTGCGAGGTCCGGGTCGGCCTTGATCGCCTGAGCCAGCTCGATTCCGTCCATCTCCGGCATCAGCATGTCCACCGCCGCCATGTCGTACGGAGAGCCTTCCCGTTGGGCCTGGCGCAGGATCTCCAGAGCATGCGCTCCGTCCTCGGCCGATCCGCTCTCCATCCCCCACGAAGTCAGGTAGTGACGCGCGATCGACCGGTTGGTCTTGTTATCATCAACAACGAGGCAGCGGAGCCCTCTCAGATCCGTGCGGGGCGCGACTTGTGCGGTTTCGGTGTGCTGTTTCGGGAACGTGACGGTCCACCAGAATGTGCTCCCTTTGCCCGGCTCGCTTTCGACGCCGATCGATCCGCCCATCAATTCGACAAGCTGTTTCGAAATTGCGAGCCCAAGACCGGAGCCGCCGTACCGCCGGGTCGTGGATCCGTCGGCTTGAGAGAAGGACCGGAAGAGACGCTTCCTTGCCTCCTCGCTGATGCCGACGCCGGTGTCTGTCACGGTAAACCGCACGGTGACACTCTCCTGAGACTCCGCGGTGATCCTTGCACTGACCGTGATATCACCATTCTCCGTGAACTTCACCGCATTCCCGACGAGGTTTGTCAGTATCTGCCGGACCCGCCCGGGGTCACCCCTGAGCCGGCGCAGCGCGTCTGACTCGAGAAGGCAGGCCAAATCGAGAACTTTTTCGCTGGCCCTCAGCGAAAATAGGTCGATGGTTTCCTCGACAACGGCGATAAGATCAAAGTCGATCGTTTCGATGGAGAGTTTGCCCGCTTCGATTTTTGAGAAATCGAGTATGTCATTGATGACCGTAAGGAGAGACTCACCTGACCGCCGCACGATTTCCGCATACTCCCTCTGTTCCTTCGAGAGATCGGTATCCAGCAGCAGGCTCGTCATGCCTATGATGCCGTTCATCGGCGTACGGATCTCGTGGCTCATGTTCGCGACGAACTCTGATTTGAGCCTTGACGCTTCCACTGCCGTTTCCCGGGCCGCGATGAGTTCCGCCGCCTGGATTTCAAGGCTTCTGGCCTGTTCCTCGGCAATTGCTTTCGCCTGGAAGAGGCGCACATTCGAGACCTCGAGCTCCTGCGCCTGCTGGATCAGCAGGGCCTCGGAACGCTTGCTCTCTGTGATATCGTGAATAATGACAAGTCTCGCGCAAAGCCCTTTCCAGTCAATGAGATGGCCCCGTATGTCGACCTGGATGACTGCGCCGTCTTTGTTTCTGTGCCGCCAGATCCCCGTATGCTCCATCGTTGTGGTATTGGAGCGGATGTAGTCGAGGAACTCCGGCACATCCTCCTCGGGGCGAATGTCCTTCATTGTCATCGCAAGGAACTCTTCCCGTGAATATCCGTAGTGGGCGATTGCGGCCGGATTGACCTCGAGGATGGCGAGAGATGCGGTGTCAAACACAACGAGCGGAACGGGACTTGATTCGAAAAGCTGCTGATACCGGCGCTGTGACTCCCGGACGATCTCCTCCGTCTTGCGTGATTCGGTAACGTCGCGGTCTATCCCGATCGTGAACTTCTTCCCGCGCATTTCAATCGGTACCGCCGTGTACTCGATGATGTTATCCTTGCCGTCGGGGCGGAGCCATGTGAATGATCCGTGGAAAGCGCGGCCGTCACGAATGGATTTGGTGTTGTCTTCCGTGAGTGTCCGGGCAAGCCCCTCCGTGGACCCCCGTTCGAGGAGTTCCTTCCGGCTTCTCCCGGCCATGAGAGCATACTGCTCATTACATTCCACAAGTCTGCGCGGGCTGTCCCCGGATGACTCCTGGAAGAAGCTGATGCCGTCGATCGCATTGTTGAATATGAGATGGAACTTCTCCTCGGATTCGGCGAGGTTCTCCCGTGCCTGGCGGCGTTCGTCGAGCATGATCAGGTACTTCGTGCTGCCCAATATCAGCGCCGTAAGTGCGGCGGCAAAAAGGCAGAACCCCCAGACTGTGCCTGTCCAGGGAGGGCTGACAGATACGCGAAGTTCAGCCGGGCTGCTCCAGAGCAGGTCTCCTCGTTGCGCCCTGACCTGAAGAGTGTATTCCCCTTCTTCGACCGACGGTATGATGATCTGAGTAGCGGATGTCTGTTTGCTCCACTCATTCTCCCGCCCGAGAAGCCGCGTTTGATAAAGCACGTCGTCGGCAGGGAAAGAGAGGCTGGTGTAGGTGATCTCGAGATACGAGCGGTCCGGGACAGTGACCGGGGCAGTTTTCGTTTGGGCAGCCGGTTTCCCGTTCACGCTGAGCGAAAGAATCACCGGCAGCGCCGTCTGCATCGGTGACTTTGTTGGGGCCTGCCATCTTGAGAGTCCTTGTGCAGTCCCCACCCAGAGACGTTGACCGCGGTCCACCGCCATGGCGCGGAGTGCGACGGTAATACTGGAAAGCCCGTCTTTTACGTCAAATCGCGTGAGATCGTCGTTCCGGAGACGAAACACCCCGTGGTCTGAACCGAGCCAGATATTTCCGAGAGAGTCGGCAACAACCGCCTTGACAGACTCCTTCATGAGAATGTCACAGCCGGCCGGGCGGATGAATTGCTTCCCGTGATAGAGCAGGATGCCGCGATTCGAGGCAAGCCAGACACTGTCGCCTTTCCCTATGGCAATGTCGAACACTTCCATCATGGAATCAGAGAATGCGACAAATTTCTCGCTCAGATTCTGGAATGAATCCGACTCCCGCTGATAGGCGTAAAGAAATGAAGCGTTCCCTCTTCCCCCCGCGTATGCCCTTCCGTCGGCGCATTGTCGAACGACGTTAATGTGGGAAACGACTCCCCGGTTCCGGTCATATTGAGTCACAGCTCCGTTAACCCCCGCCTTCAACACCCCGTCATACCCGTCAACACATATCCATGCCGAAGACGGATCATGAATTGAAATGTGCGTTTTCAGCCGACCGTAGGGGAGATCGATCATCCGTTCCCTTCCCGAGCGGACATGTGAGACTGATCCGTCGCGGTAGCCTATCCAAAACTCTTCTCTGCTGCCGCAGAGCGTGAGCATCAGGTTCGTCGACCGGTGGAATACGGGTGCAAAACGGCTTGTTCCTCCCGGATTGCTGTTCACGAACACTGTATTGCCGTCGCTGACCATGACGTTTCCATCAGCAAGCGGTTCAACGGACTCTATGTAGTGGGCGCTCGACGGGATGGCTACGGCAGCGAAGCTCGTTTTGCTGAGAAGCGTGACGCCCTCATCCGTGCTTACCCAGATGTTTCCGCCTTTGTCCGCGTATACTTTGTTGATGGCAATATTGGGAAGGGCATTGCAGTGTTCAATCGAGCCGGGATTTACTGATTCGTGGTAGACGTAAAGGCCCCGGGTCCACGTGCCGGCGTAGATGTCGCCGATCTCATCCTCCACGACTGACGAGATGTCGCGGCATGCCGCAAGCTTCTGAAGCTCTGCTGTGTACTCCCCATTGACTGTCCTCAGTTCGTACAACCCGGTGCTTGACCCGACGAGAATGTTCCCGTTCCGGAGCGTGATCATTGCGTTCACGGCGAATTGCCCGTGCGACAGGGGTCTCCGGAGCTCCGTGATCGCATCGTTCACCGCGTCGTAGGTGAAGAATGTCCCGGATCCGGAGGAAATGATGAGCTGGCCGTAGCGGTCCTCGGCGAAGAGGAATGACCGGGTAAAATGGCTGGCCTGATAGCGGGGAGGGAACGTATACCTCCTGAGCCGGTTCAATGGATCGACTCGAACCACTCCCTCCGGTTCGCTGACCCATGTAACTCCGGCGCGCGTGTGATACAGGGTTTTGGGGTAGCTGACTGTGGAGTCCGACGGTTCGAGACCTCCCGGTATGAGGCACGATATCGCCCTGGATCCGGAGGAAGTGCCCACAGAGAAGACCCCCATATCCGTGACCGCAAGGAGTGTGTGATCTCCCTGGAGGACGAGATCCTTGACATACGGGCTCGGGAATGCGGGAGTGATCGTCTGGCATTCTCTTCCATCATATCGCACGAGCCCCGCATCTGTGGCTATCCAGATAAACCCTTCATGATCCTGCACCACGGACTTCGTCAGGTTTGTGGGCAGTCCTTGCTCGTACCTGAGTGTGGTGATTCGGACGTTTTGCGCCGACGAGGGGACGGACAATGCGAACGTGATCCACGCGACGGCCCGCGCGAATCTCACAATCCTCTCTATGTGCGGGTAAGAAGGATAATCCTTCATGGAGTCCGTAAATGAAGTACGAGCGTAACTCAATGCGAGCAAAAGCGATTTACAACCACATCTGTGCCACGGGGAATCGGTGTATAGTGGGAGGTTTTGCAGACTTACGAGGGGGGAAACGGGGGTCGATGTGTGCTCACCCGCAGATGGCTAATAATGACCAGCCGTCATTCAGCCTGAAATGTGACGCGCCTTTCGGCTTTGAAGTCCTTCGCGCTGACCCGTCTATCCCACCGGCGTGACCGGCACAAGCTCCAGATCGTCAAAAAGGACGTAAGAGCCCTCATGAAGCGCGTCGGAGTCCTTATCGGGGAGAAGTGTCATCTTGATGTCCAGCTTTACCGCGCCGCGCGGAATATCGCCTGCCATCGTGAAGTGCGTAAAATTCGCCGCGGGATTGGTCAGGTTCTCCTGGCAGATTTTTATCGTATTCCCATCCGCATCCATCAGCTCGATTGAAACAAATCCTGCATCCTTCCCCACTGAATGGAGGACGTAGAATCCCTTCAGCTCAAATGACGAGCCGCTGACCGGAATTCCGTTCTGGGATATCATGCCGGCCATCTTGGACCCGTGAAAGTCCTTCACCTCACACTTCACCGAATATGTCCCCCCTTTGCACCTGGTCTCGGGAGATACGACGACAATCACCTTCGGGATGTTTGAAGTGGCCCAGTCCTTTGGCTCGTTGCCGGTGAAGATCTCGAAGTTGCCGTTCTTGAGCAGGTTCTGTGCGTATGCCGTCATCACGCCGGGAAGCATGAGGACCGCAAGCGTGATGATCCCCTTTACGCAGTTTAATTTCATCGCAGTTCCTCCGTGTCTGTTTCTGTGCTGATAATCCGCTTCGGACGGGAAGGGATCTCGAGGGGATGCTCCCCCGGCAATGTAAATGCTATACAGAGGGGAGGATCTGCTTGTCAGTCAGTCGTCGGTGGGACTCATGCTGCGGTGACATCGGCGGCTCGCTGATATCCTCGAGCCACATTGACAGAAGATCTGCGGGGAATTTATCGTAAGTGGTGGAGATTGTCAAGCGAAGAAATCGGCGGATTGCCAGATTTTTCCTGCCTTATTGCTTCTGCGTATCAAATATGGAAGCTCATCCGTTACTTGATCAAGAGAAGTCTCTTTGTCGATGCAGACCCCCCTGACGCAAGCCGGCAGAAATACACGCCGCTTGCAAGATCTGTACCGTCAAATTTCGTCCTGTAGAGACTTCCTGGAAGAGCTACCCCGTCGAAAAGAGTGGCAACAGACTCCCCGAGCGCGTTGTAGATTGTCACTATTGCGTGTCCCTGGCGCGCCACGGAGAACTCTATCACCGTCGATGGATTGAACGGATTGGGATAATTCTGATGCAGTGAAAACACCGCCGGCACCTGCGGGGCGTCCGGGGTCCTTGACAGATCAACGCTCACGGATTCTGAATAACGAAACGATCCGTCGAGGTTGATCTGCTTCAATCGGTAGGCGACAATGGCGCGCGGGGAATGAAGATCCGTATACTGGTACTCCTCGCTCTCGAGCGTCGTTCCGTGTCCGGCGATAAAGCTCCCCGCGAGAGGGGTAAACGCCGAATCGTTCCCGCCCTTCCGTTCTACGAAAAAGCCGTAGTTGTTGGTCTCGCTGGTTGTCGTCCAGCGGAGCGTCACTTCTCCGCCGGCGGATGGCTGGGCGGCGAAAGACGAAAGGACAATGGGGAGGGGCCCGTCGACCGAAAAGGAGATCGTATTTCCGGCGGTTCCGACGGATGAGATGCTGAGACCTCCCGGACTCCCTGTGGAAAAGAACCCGGAGGGGTCGCTAAAATCATTCAGAGAGGTCCGTCCGACATCTGCGCTCATCGGCGCGAGGAGGAAGTCTCCGTTTATTGTCGCAGTTCCACCCTTCCGATAAATGTAGACCTCATCCGGCGGGCCCGCTGCATCTCCGATCCCGTCCGACGACGTGTTGATGCGGTACACGAGAAGCCCCTCCCCTGGAAGACTGGACTCGAAAAGTCCGTTCTTCTTCCTGTACTCCACGACGTAGTATTCTGTCGCCGACCTGAGCGAAGGGATCCTGAAGCAATTGTCCGATGAGTCCGTCAATGGCCGAAGCGTGTAGCTCCCGGGAGAGGAGATAAGCGGCACGGAGGAGATCCAGTGGCCGTACCGGAACTTCAGAAAAGCGCTCATATGCTGGGGCGGCGAAGCATTGTATGCCATCACATCCCAGAGGCCGACCGGCTCATAGTCCAGATTGGAGTAGTGATACAGGTCCGGTGCCCCGAGTGTGTGGAACATCTCGTGGCATAACACGGAGCTTCCTTCCAGGGTTATGAACCCCTCCACGTTCAGGTTGAAATACCACGTCGCTTTCCCGTGTATTGTTCCTCCTGGGCAATACCCTTTGTGAGGCCACAGGAGATTCCCCCATGCGCCCATTTCCCCTTTGACGATGAAGCAGAGGTTGTCGACATATCCGTCGCCGTTTGCGTCGATGTTCAATGTGTCCGGTATCTGGTTCTTTACAGCGGCGATGGCACGGAGGAACAGTGAATCTTCTCTCCCCGATTTCCCTGCGCTGGCATAGCCGGTGGGATTCAGGATCGCATCATACGGCATGTAATAGTTCCGCGGGTGGATGTCCTGGTAAGAGACGATCTGGCCCCCCGCGGGTGCAGGGTAAAAAGACGAATTGATCGTGAGCCGGTTGTAAGACGCCTCCTTGAAATACGCTGCGAGTGAAGTCGATGTGGGAGAATTGCCGTTGAACAGCTCGGCATATGTCGGGAAGTGATCAGAGAATTCAGATTGATCGCTGAACCGGACGAATATGACGAGGTTGTTGAATATTCCGGTGTTGGGGGAGTTTACTGTCGCGGAAACACGGGCCAGCCCGCGTGATCGGAGCCCCTCGCGTATTTCGGGCGGGGCTATGGCATTTCTCTGTATCCCGAGCGTGAACGGGTTGACCCGGCCGGCGACCGCCCCCGTGCAAACCACTCTCCCTCCGCTGAGCGTGGCATACTCATAGAACCCGGTCTGTGAACTGCGCATGATTGTAAACCCGTTTTCATCATGCAGCCAGTTGTAATACTCGTCGCCGCTTGCGAAGCAATGGAGCGTATCGCCACCGGGCTGGACTACCGTCACAGGAAGATTGCGGAGATATGCGGAATACGCACCCCCGGAGGGAAGTAACAACCCTGCAATAGTAAGACCGAGGTACCAACTCAATCGCATTTTTCTTCTCGCTGGGGGGGTGTTCATGCACGGAGGATAGTATAAGAATATATATTTCCTCCACATAAGCAATCCGCTTCATCAGAGACCTGCTTATGTGACCTTTTTTTATAATATTGAGATCACGATCCGCCTGTTGTTCTCTTCGTTTATCCGCTGAACTTTGATTGTGCCCGCAGTATAGCGGGATCGCTATGTAAAACCCGTAAGGCGTTCGGCATGAATCACCTTTCAAGATTGATCCTCTCCATCGTTGCGGTAGGGACATCGGTGACAATTCGGGCCACAGCGTTATTCGCTCAGGGAGGAACCGGTGGTACCGCTCACGACCCCGGCCTTCAGGCTCTGGCGGCGCGGTTCTTCTCGTGGCGCGCCACTGTTCAGCCCTGCTCGAGTGACGATATCCTGCGCGTCGAGAGGCCCCCGGGCTGGGTCCCGTCCGTGTCTCCCGATGATCTGCGCAATCAGCGGAGGATCTATACCGAGTTCAGGTTCATGCTGGGCCAGCTTCCCCGTGATGGATGGACACGCACGGACAGCGTCGACTACCTCTTGCTCCGCTCGGCGATCGAACGGATGAACTGGGAGCTGAATGTTCTGAAGACTCCTTTCCGGAACCCTGAGTTTTATGTCCAGCAGACCCTCGGCGCGTTGTACGAGCTCCTCGTGTTGAGTTCGCCGATGACCGACCAGCGCGCGGAGAATATCATCAGGCGGATCGCATCCATACCGGCGACCCTTCGATACGCGCATTCGAACCTGACGGAGCCCGTGCAGCCCTTCGCGAAGCTGGCCGTGAGCGGTTTTGCCGATGCGCGCGAGAGACTCTACAGAGTCGTGGCCGGGCTCCAGCCCCTCATAAAGCCCGATAATCAGATACTGCTTACCGCCGGAGTTGACTCCGCCGCTGCTGCCATCGAGTCGTTCGTGAGCGATCTCCAGGCGGGGATTCCCTCGATGCCGGCGCAACTCAGCCCCGGGAAGGATGCGTACGCGTATTTCTTGAAGAATGTCGCCCTCATTCCGCTCACGACCTCGGAGATACTGACGATCGGGAAGAAGGAATTTGACCGGGCGGTCGTCGCGGAGACAATGGAACGGGTGCGCGACGCGGGGATGTCCCCATTGAAGATATTTCCTTCCACCGCCGACCAGATCGAACAATCACGGCTGGATGAGCTGGCAATCAGAAAATTCGTCGAAGACCATGACGTACTCACAATTCCCTCGTGGCTGAAACACTACAGGAACCGGCTGATACCTCCGGCCGTTGATGTGCTATCTTTCGTGGGAGAGACGGACGACCTCGCGTCGGAGACCCGGCGTGATGAAGACGGTGTCTCCTACATCCCCAACCCGAGCCCCGGCCTGTCGTTCTTTCGGGATGCGTCGGCGAGGGATCCCCGCCCGATCATCATCCATGAGGGGGTCCCCGGCCACTATTGCCAGCTCTGCCTCTCCTGGGCGAACGAGGATTCCATCCGGCGCCACTACATCGACTCCGGCCCGATCGAAGGATGGGGGTTCTACGTGGAGGAGATGCTCCTTCAGGCGGGACTCTTTGACGCCGATCGTCCTCAGACACGGGAGACGATCTGCCGGTTCATGCGACTCCGCGCCCTCCGGGTTGAAGCAGACGTACGTCTTGCGGCGGGTGAGTTTACGACAGATGATGCGGCCGCGTTTCTCGAGAAGACCGTTCCCATGGATAGGCAGAGCGCACTGGATGAAGCCGCATCCTTCGCAGGCAATCCCGGTCAGGGGATTTCCTATCAGATCGGCAAGGCGCAGATCGAGGCGTTCCTGAGGGATGCGCGGCTCCGGAAGGGGGAGGCCTTCAAACTCAGGGAATTCCACGATTATATTGCGAAAAACGGAAACGTCCCGGTCGCCCTCCTCCGGTGGGAGTACCTTGGAACGAGGGACCAGATCGATTCGCTCTGGGGGGAGTGAGCGGTTTTTACTTTCCCGATATATGCTTACCATAGACAAATGAGCGCAAAAGGCGGCCAATGGACCCGATGATCGGCAGGAAAATCGAACCGTACGAAATCCAGGAAATCCTCGGCCGCGGCGGAATGGGGGTCGTGTACCGGGCGCGTGATACGAAGCTCGACCGTGATGTGGCCATCAAGATGATGGACCTCCAGTATGCGAGCGACGCAAATTTCCTGAAGCGGTTCCAGTCCGAGGCGAAGGCGCTCGCCCGGCTGCAGGACCCGAATATCGTCTCGATCTTTTCGCTCCTCGAGACCACCGACGGCATTTGCATCGTCATGGAATACGTCAGGGGGACGACGCTCGCCAAGCTCCTCGTCCCCCAGGCGGCGCTCCCGATCCCGAGGGTGATCACGATATTCAAGCAGTTGCTCATGGCGCTTGGGCATGCCCACAAGGAAGGGGTCATACACAGGGATATCAAGCCGGCCAACATCATCGTCGGCGACGGAGACCGGATCAAGATCGCGGACTTCGGGCTCGCAAAAGTGAAGCAGGAATTTGCGGCGACGGCGACGCAGGGGACCGCCGGGACGCTCTATTACATGTCCCCTGAGCAGTTCAAAGGGCTGAAGCAGGTGGACAACCGGGGGGATATTTACTCCGCAGGGATGACGCTCTACGAGTGCCTGGCGGGGAAGCTGCCGTTCGGTCTCGATGACTCGTATTACACGATCGCCCAGCAGGTCGTGCATGGGCAGGTCCCGACCCCCGAAACACTGAACCTCGATATCCCCGGGGGGCTCGTTGCCATCGTCAAGAAGATGATTGCCTGCGAGCTGAAGGACCGGTATCAGAGCGCTGAAGAAGTCGTGAGGGATCTGGAGGAGTTCGAAAAGTCCGGCTGGGTTGGATCGGGCGGGAACGGAAAGAGCGCACTGAGGGGACCGAAGGTGTGGATCGC
>Ga0182021_10008416_pt1 | contig 12216 bp, 8 predicted proteins | sample 612E3MmetaG_FD_120493 | JGI IMG/M metagenome (GOLD analysis project Ga0182021, IMG submission 120493) | Permafrost microbial communities from Stordalen Mire, Sweden - 612E3M metaG (Illumina Assembly) | ecosystem: Environmental > Terrestrial > Soil > Wetlands > Permafrost | place: Sweden...
CCTTCGTGGACAGGGTCAAGCAGGTACTCGATGCGTGCGGCGTCGGGACGGTCGTTGTCGTCCAGGGCACTGATCGCCGTACCGATGAGGTCGCGCATCCGGTCCCGTTCCGAGCCTGTTTCGCAGGTCAGAAGGGTGTGGTAACCGCTGGCCTGGCGTTCGGCAAGATCGCGCACAAGCATCTGCACGCTGCCGTTGAACGCCGGTTGCGGGCGTGCGCCGAAATCAAGGTCGGCGGGCCGGTCAGGGAGGGCAGTGACATGAATGTGGGGAAACAACGCGAGCACCTCTTCGAGCCGTTCCCGACTGACGATATCGGTCCGTCCTGCGTTCGCAAGCTGTTTCCAGATTTCCGCACACTGCGTCGGCTCAACTGTAACAATAACGGCTATATCAGAAAAATATTCGACGAGCGTTGTGTCACCCGCCTCATCACTCAGCCCCTCCCGCCCCGGGGCCAGTATGTCCGGCACAATCACTGCACTGCTCAACGGCCGGATGGAACGCTGCGAGGTGACGTCAAACTCCCGGAGCGAGTCCACAGTATCGCCGAAGAACTCTATGCGGATGGGGTTTTCACCGACAAACGGAAAGACATCGATAATGCCCCCCCGGATGGCATATTCACCCGGCTGCTCAACAATGTCGGCACGATCGAATTGGAACTGCTGCAGGCGCCGCACCGTGGCCTCGAACCCCCCGATCCCGCCGCCCGTCAAGGTCAACGCATCGCGTTGTACTGCCGCAGGAAGCGGCAAACGTGCCGCAAGACCGGCGGCGTGCGTCACAAGGATCTGCACCTCGCCACCGGTGAGCAACCTGAGCGTGTGCACGTCATTGCTCTCCCTGCTGCGCTCGCTGAGCAAGGCTTCATGATCTTCACGACCAAGAAAAAGCCTGACGGCTCCTTCACCCGCCGCCAGTGTCAGGTCATCCACCGTACGCAACGCCTGGTCTTTCTCCGGCAGGACAAGCACGACCTGGCTGCGCAACGCGTTCTGCAGTGACGCGACAAGAAGTGCAGTCAGCGACCCGGCGACACCCGTGACAAGCACGGCGCCACCGGGTGGTGTTGTGCGGACAGTCTTTTCCAACGATTGTACAAGCGGATTTTGGGCAAGCTGTTTTCTGAGGAATTCTGCCATCACCCATGCGCACTCAGCGCAATTGCTCTCCCTCTGAAACTGCGCGCCGCACAAAACCGTCGGCAGCTGCGATGCGTGCGCGCGCTTCGTCAAGATCCACGCCGGTCTTGATCATCACGATGGCACTCTTGACGTGTCCACCTGCGCGCTCCAGAAACTCCGTGGCGGCTTCATACTCCACACCGGTCGCCATCATCAGGATGCGCTTGGAACGCTCGACGAGTTTCTTGTTGGTCAACTGCAGATCCACCATCATGTTCTCGTACACCTTGCCGAGTTTCACCATTGCCGTCGTGGTCAGCATATTCAGAACCAGCTTCTGTGCTGTACCGGATTTCATACGGGTTGATCCCATCAGCACCTCAGGGCCGACTTCCGGACAGATTGCCACATCCACATCGAAGTCGAACTCCGACCGCGGGTTCGTCGTGACATACAGGGTTTTTGCACCGAGTTCCCGCGCCCGCCCAACGGCCGCAACGACATAGGGGGTGCGCCGGCTGGCGGCGATACCGCACACCGTGTCGAGTGCGGAAACGTTCTGCGCGTCCACATCCTTGCGCCCCTGCGCTTCACTGTCTTCGGCGCCTTCCTGCGATTTGAACATTGCGCCATGTCCGCCGGCCAGTATTCCCAGAACCTGTTCCGGAGGCGTACCGAACGTGGGCGGGCACTCCGAGGCATCCACGACACCCAGGCGACCGCTGGTCCCGGCCCCGAAATAGAGAAGACGGCCGCCTCTGCGAAACGAGCTCACAATAAGCTCCACCGCCTGCATGATGTAGGGGATTTCCTTTTCCACTGCCAGAGGAACGAGTTTGTCCTGCGCATTGAGGAGTCGAAGGATTTCCTCTGTGGACATCCGGTCGAGATTCAGCGACGCCGGGTTTCTCTGCTCGGTCAGCAGCTTTGCGAGAGCATCAGAAAGATCACGGGGCATATGCAATAACGGATATAGAGTAATTGATTATGTGAATTGCAGTACTACCAACTTCTTCCCTTCCAACCCCGACTCAATACTCCCGGGAAAAACAAGATCCCCAACCCACTGAACGGTACCCGGTACCTTCACGCGCAACTCCTTCAATTCCCTTTCAATATCCCCTCCCTTGAACACAACAAGCGAAGGCACAGGCAGGACTTTTGCTGCGGTCTCTCCAACCGGTGCGGTCCGCTTGATGAGATATGGTCGCGACCATTTGGCCAGCTGCACCAGCGGCCCAACACCACGCGCTACTACCATGTGATATTTCCCCCGACGCTCACCAACAATCGCAACGTCCTCAGCACGCCCATTCACCACATCGATTCTCCCCATCCCTAAACGCTCAACGATGTCCTGAATCGCTAAAACCTTTTTCCCGATTGAATCCATCAACGTGATAACCCAACCAGACTTGACGATCGCCATCGGGATACCCGGAAGACCGCCGCCTGTCCCGATATCCAGAACCCGTAATTCGTCGGGAACCGACCGCCCAAAGAACGGTGAAATGCTGTGAAGGAAATGGCTTCCCCAAAGGTTTTGCTCATCTTTTCGCGATACAAGGTTTATTTTCGCATTCCACTCGCCAAGCAGGTCGGCATACTTCTCAAATGTCTCAAGTTGTTGAGGCGTAAGATGCAGTCCGTTTGCCCTGCACGTGTTGTTGAAGGCTATGGATTGTTCCACGTGAAACATTACCTCATCATGCTAATCATAAGTATGGAAACGTCCGCCGGGCTTACGCCACTGATGCGCATCGCCTGGCCGATTGATCGGGGACGGATCCTCCCTAACTTCTCTCTCCCTTCGTTGCTTATGGACTTCACCGCAGCATAGTCGAATTCCTCCGGTATCGTCATTGCCTCGTTCTTCTTGAACAGCGCGATCTGTTCATCCTGCCGCTTGAGGTACCCTTCGTACTTCACTTCTATCTCAACCCTCCTCATGGCATCTGCATCAGAAATGAGATCCTTGATTACCTCGCTTGTCCTCACCCGTCCGACACGCAAGATGCCCTCCAAGGTCACCTCCGGCCTGCGAAGTAATTGATTCAATGATTCGGAATCTGGAATGACGGTATCAGCGTGATTTCCCAGGACCACACGGAGCTCGTCCCGTGTCAATCGTTCACTCAAGATGTATGCACGTGCTGACGCCACACGGGTCTCTTTCGCATCCAATCGTTCAAGCGTTTTTGGCGAAATTAGTCCGAGCGCATGTCCATGCCTCATGAGCCTGGAATCAGCATTGTCCTGACGGAGGGCAAGCCTGTATTCTGCGCGCGAAGTGAACATGCGGTACGGTTCTTCGGTCGACTTGTTAATGAGATCGTCAATCAAGACACCGATATAGGCCTCGCTCCTCCCAACGATGAACGGCTCTCTCTCCTGCACCGAGAGGGCTGCATTGATACCGGCTACCAGCCCCTGGGCAGCAGCCTCCTCGTAGCCGCTGGTACCATTGATCTGACCCGCAAAGTAGAGCCGCTTGATTCTTTTTGTCTCCAGCGTGTGACGCACCTGATGCGGGGGGAAGAAATCATACTCGACTGCATAACCCGGACGAATCACAACACAGCGTGAAAGCCCGGCTATCGTTCTGAGTGCATCTTCCTGAACCTTTGCCGGAAGACTGGAAGAGAACCCATTGACATAGACAACATTCGACTCATATCCTTCGGGTTCGAGAAAGATCTGGTGGCGCTCTCTGTCTGCAAAACGGTTGATCTTGTCTTCGATTGATGGGCAGTACCGTGGACCGATGCCTTTGATCCTTCCGGTGAAGAGGGGGGATTCATCGAATCCCGTTCGAAGAATCTCGTGCGTCCGGCGATTCGTGTATGTCAGATACATCGGGATCTGCCGGTTTTCAATCTTCATGTTTTGAAATGAGAACGGTGTCGGATTCTCGTCCCCGGGCTGAACTTCGGTTTCCTGATAGTCAATGGAATCCCGCCGAAGTCGGGGAGGAGTGCCTGTCTTGAGCCTGCCGGCAGTCAGACCATGCTTCAGGAATCTTTCCGTCAGCCCGGTAGAGGCCTTCTCCTGATACCTCCCCCCCACCAGCGTCGTTGTGCCGGTATGCATGACGGCGTTAAGGAACGTCCCACTGCACATCACGGCAGCTGCGCAACCGATGTTCAGGCCCGTACCTGTGGTCACTGCCTGAACACGCCCATCCTCAATCAGAATATCCGCAACTGTATCCTCAATAATATCGAGTCCATTTTGTAACTCGATACGTCTGAGTGCTTCTCTGCTATACCATTCACGGTCGTTCTGGCATCGTGGCGACCAGACCGCCGGACCTTTTGACATGTTGAGCATGCGAAAGTGAATGCCTGTAAAATCGGCGATTTTCCCCATTTCTCCGCCCAGCGCATCGATTTCACGCACAAGATGGCCTTTAGCTGTTCCGCCTATGGCCGGGTTGCATGACATTCTGCCGATCGCATGCCTGTCCATTGTGATCAAACCGGTTGAGCATCCCATTCGGGCCGCAGCCAGGGAGGCTTCGATTCCGGCGTGACCACCGCCAATCACAACAATGTCGTATCGTTGTTTCACGTGGAACATCAGCTTACTTTCCGATGCAGAATCGCGAGAAAATCGCATTGAGGATTTCTTCGCTGGTCATCTCTCCCGTGATTTCAGAGAGTGCATTCACTGCTTCCCGGAGATCCAATGCAATGAACTCGTTGGTTGCCCCTTCTGCAAGCGAAGTACGAGCACGATCGAGTTCTACGGCTGCCTTTTGAAGAGAATCCCTATGCCTTCGATTTGAAACAACCACTTCATGTTCATCGTGCGTGACACTTGACGTTGCAAGTTTCACGAGTATTTTGTGCAGATCATGAATCCCCTTCCCGGTCAGGGCGGACACCGGCACGAGAATGACATCGCCGGATGAACCACCGGTGTTACTCTCGGGAGAGGTGGCTCCTCCCAGAAGATCGATCTTGTTCAGCGCCACAATCGTCTTCTGACCTTCGGACCGTGATTCCATCTCCCCGATTGCCATTTTGCCGGAAATGTTCTCGGTGGCGTCAACGACAACAACGACGATGTCCGCCGTGCGCGCAGCATTCCGGGCGCGAGCGATCCCGGCTTGCTCCACTGCATCCAGACTTTCCCGGATTCCCGCAGTATCAATCAATCGAAACGTGATGCCATCAAGAGAGACAGACTCTTCAATGAAGTCCCGCGTCGTACCGGGAGTCGGGGTAACTATAGCGCGCTCTTCTCTCAGGAGGGCATTGAATAGACTTGACTTGCCGGCGTTAGGCCTTCCAACAAAGACCACCGCCACGCCATCCCGGTAGAGGCGACCTTCCTCGTAGGTCGAGGCAAGATGACGAACATGCGCTGCTGCGGCGGTGAGCCTGCTTACAATTTCTGCTTTCGTGATGACCTCCAGTCCTTCCTCCGCGAAGTCCAGATCAAGCTCCAATAACGCACATAAATCAAGAAGCTCCTTGCGCAGTTCGCCGACCCGGAAGCCAAGACGACCGGAGAGTTGTTCGAGGGATGCCCGCTGTGCCCGACTGCTGCGCGCCGCGATCAGATCTGCGACCGCCTCCGCCTGCGAGAGGTCAATGCGCCCATTCAGGAATGCCCGGCGGGTGAATTCTCCCGGCAGCGCACTGCGCGCGCCCGCACCCAAAAGCGCATCCAGAACCGACGCCGTCACCACCGCCCCTCCATGGCAGCCAAACTCCACAAGATCTTCACCCGTATAGGAATGCGGCGCCCGGAAAATTGTGGCAAGAACTTCATCGACCGCTTCGCCGGCGCAGTTCACGATGTGCCCGTAGTGCACTGTGAAGCCTGCGGCCCGTGAGAGCGCGATACGGCCGCGGAATGCGGCATCCGCCACCGCGATGGCATTCCGGCCGCTCAAACGCACGATGGCAAGGGCACTCTCTCCGGGTGCGGTCGCTATAGCCGTTATTGTATCAACGTCGTGCATTCACTCCTCCCCGTCGCAAAGAAATATTCTACGAATTTCATCACCGACTCGCAATGCCACAAACAGCGTGAGCCCGCCGGGTTCGGCGGGCTCACGCTTTCCTGTGCTCCTGGACCCGGTCGATTACTTCATTTTCGGCAGCTCCTTCGCGATGCGCCCGAGGATTCCTCCTTGCCCCTTCTTCGGCTCAACCTTCCGCAACGGCTCATCGCGATGCTGGCTGTTGAACCAGTATTGCTGCGCAATCGAAAGCAGGTTGAAGACAAAATAGTACAAATTGAGCCCCGACGGAAGATTGTTGAAGATCAGCAACATCATCAGCGGCATCATCCAGACCATTGCCTTCTGCCGCGGGTCTGTCACCGTCTGCTTCTGCTGGATGATCGTTGTCGCTGTCATCAGCAACGCCAGACCGCTGAATGCGGAAATGCCCACAAGGGGAATCGTGAACGGCAATTTCAGAACGTGATCGGGAATCGAGAGATCCTTGATCCACCACACGAACGATGACTGTCGCAGCTCAATGGACGAACGGAAGACTGCATACAACGCAAAGAGGATCGGCATCTGCAGCAACATGGGCAGGCACCCCGACGCGGGATTCGCTCCATACTCCTTGTACAGATTCATTGTCGCCTGACTCAACTTCTGTTGGTCGTCCTTGTACTTCGCCTTGATCTCCTCGATCATAGGCGCCAGCTTTTGCATCTTCCGCATCGATCGCATGCTCGTTCTGTTCAGCGGATGCAATACGATCTTGATGATCAGCGAAAAGACAATGATCACCACACCATAGTTCGGAATAAACCAGCGCAGAAACTTGAACAGCGGGATCATCACAAATTCGGAAATCGGCCGGATGATCCATGCCGCACCCAGGTTCATCGTTGATTCCAGGCCCCGCCCAAAGGCTTTCATCCGATCGTATTCCAGGGGACCGATGTACACATCCATCTCGCTGGTTTCGCTGGTGCGGCCGCGAAAGGGCATTTTGAGCGCCATGCCGTATTGTTCCTGGATTCCATGGTCCGGCAGGGCTTTCGCAACACCCTCGAGATACGCCCCTTCGCTCTTGATCCCCTTTGGCAACATCGCCGCGATAAAGTACTTGTTCCGCTGCGCCACCCAGTCGGTGGCACCCGTAATGTCGCGCTGGACTTTCACGCCAACTTTCGAGGCATCAATCTCTGTCAGCTCACCCCCGGAGAATGCGTACGCCATGGCAAAGCTCGACTCGTCGATGCTGTTCTGCTCGGCATACCGGATCCCCTTTTCCCATACCACCTGATACTCAAAATTCGAGATAACGGAATCCATCCGTTCGAAATCCAATTTTAACCCAAACCTGTACAGATTTCCGTGGAAGGTGAAGCGTTTCACGATCCGGCCGCCGTTGTTCGCACGAAGTGCAAAAGAAACCGTGCTGGAATCATCCCCTTTCAGCACAATCTGTTGCCAGCGCGGTCCATCGATGTCGAAGAAAAGGTCGTGTGTGTTGATCAATCGACCATCGCGCGACGTGAACAATACGCTGATGTCTCCCCCGTTTTCCGTCGGCATCATCTGAACGGGAACGCCGTCCCAGCTCTTGTATTTGTCGAGTTCCCACTTCCGGATCACGCCACCGCGAGTGCTGATCTCCGCTGTGTACAGGTCTGTGGAAATCGTCACAATCTTCTCATCACCTGTCTCCCTGCCCGAGAAGGCGGCACCTAACGGGTACACTGCCGCTTCATTGGGAGTCGGCGCCGTGATGGGAACCTCATGACGCACTGTGTCGGGTAAAACGGCATGATGAACCTTCGTGGTATCCACTGTAGCGGGATGTTGCTGAGGAGGCGGCGCCTGCAGCCACATCCACGCCAGAAGGACGATGCCAATGAGTATGAATCCAAACGTCGATCGCTTCTCCATAGGGGGCCCTTAATGCAGAACTGCTGGTCAGGCGGGATCGTATCCGCCCGGATGAAACGGGTGGCATCTGCCGATTCTCTTGATTGCCCGCCATCCGCCACGAACGACACCGTGTTTTCGCACAGCATCTATGGCGTACTGCGAGCAGGTCGGAGTAAAACGACACGTATTGGGTGGTAGCAATGGTGCTAGCACAAGCTGGTAACCACGGATGAGGAGAACGACAGCTTCACGCATGTGCGGTCTCCGCGAGCCGTTCGGCAAGCCGGCCAAAAACGTCGGCAACATCTGCACGCAATGGTGCGAGAGAAAGGCGATGCGTGTCGACGTCCGGACGGGATCGGAAAATCAATACAAGATCGGCAGAAACAGCGTGTTGCGACAGCGCGACGAATAGTGGCGCGCATTCAGAACGAACGGCCTCACGCATCAACCGACGCACGCGGTTTCTCCGCACGGCGTTGAACCGCTTGCTGGAAACCGCATACCCGACATGTAAGGCAGCCTTCTCTGTACGCTCAAGGAGATAGACACACATCGTGAGCGCACCACCGATCTTTCGGCCACCGTTGAACACGCGATCGAATGCTGCGTAGCCCCGGAGCGGCTCAGCCTGCTTCACCTACCGTTCGTCGCTGACCGTCAGCTTCTTCCGCCCTCTGGCGCGGCGGCGCGCAAGAACCTGGCGCCCGGCCTTTGTGGCCATGCGGGCGCGGAATCCATGCGTATTCCGGCGCTTCCGATTGTGAGGCTGAAACGTCCTCTTCATACTCTTTCCTCGCTTCTCCCAAGAATCATGAAGTCAAAAAAAGCATATCAAGCTAACAAAAATGGGTCTAACTTACAACCGGAAAGAACGGGTGCTGACACAGAAATCTCTTGCTCTACCACATCTGATGTCTTATAATTATTAATAGTCACCAGAGAGAAACCCGGTGGATAACTTGTGAATTATCATTCTCTTTATCTGGCGTTCACAACATCTCTGGCCATCTTGTTAACATCCATCACGCTCCTCCATAATTGACATCCATAACACATTACTATCATTACGGTTATAGCGCATTGTGACTTGGTGGATATGTGGATAACTCCTGAACATCCCATTTTCATTCACTGCTACTCACATAATTGTGGATAATTGTGTGAATATCTGAAGATCTTGTATGGATAACTCCCCAACTTCCGCTCTGTCTATTACTAACAGTCCTCCACCGGTCTCGCAACCGTCATCCAAGGAGCAAGCTGAGCACGTTTGGTCGGCTTGCATGGATCAGATCAGAGAGCACGTTAATTCGCAAAGCTTCAAGACCTGGTTTGAGCCAATTCTTCCCCAGCAACTCGATGGCGGCGCACTTACTGTGCAGGTGCCCAGCCAGTTCTTCTACGATTGGCTGGATGAACATTACTGCACTATCATCAATACAACGATTACCGACGTTCTCGGCAAGAACGCTCGACTCGAGTATTCCATCCGGACTGACGACTCACCGGCGGATCTCGAATACGTGCCTCCTGTTCTTCCGGTTCGTTCTTCGCGCCCGGCTGTTCAGTCACGGCCTGAACCGTTGATACAGACGCGCACACCGGAGCGTTTGTCGCTGCGGACCGACCCGGCACCCATGAATTTTCAAAGCTTCCTCAACCCTCGATATACTTTTGACAACTATATCAAAGGCGACAGCAACCAGCTGGCCCGCGCTGCAGCTTCTGCCGTAGCAAACAACCCTGGAGGAACATCCTTTAATCCGCTTGTGATCTACGGTGGAACGGGTCTTGGAAAGACGCATCTCATGCAGGCCATTGGCAACCATGTACTCGCACACGGCAAGGCCCGGAGGGTCATGTATGTATCCAGCGAGAAGTTTACCGTCGACTTTGTCGATGCCATTCAGAGCAATCGAACCAACGATTTTTCAAACTTCTACCGGAGCATGGATGTTCTGATCGTTGATGACATTCAATTTCTCTCCGGCAAGGAAAAGACTCAGGACAGCTTCTTCCATACATTCAATGAGCTTCATCAACTTGGCAAGCAGATCGTTCTTTCCTCTGATCGTCCGCCGAAGGATCTTAAAGGATTGGATGATCGTTTGCTGTCACGCTTTCAGTGGGGGTTAACGTCGGACATTCAGCCGCCCGATCTTGAGACGCGTATTGCCATCCTTCTCAAGAAAAGTGTTGATGACGGAATCGAACTTCCTCAAGACGTTGTGGAATTCATCGCCGGTAACGTCACGACGAACATCCGGGAACTGGAAGGATGCCTCATCAGCCTTCTTGCCCGTTCCTCACTTGAGGGCCGCGAAATTACGTTGGACCTCGCCCGCGATGTTCTGAAGGTGGTAGTCGGCGATGTTCGTTCGCCTATCACCATCGAAACCATTCAAAAAACGGTCTGTGAATATTTCAGCATTCCCGAAGACCTTTTGCGCGCCAAAACCCGGAAACAGGAAATTGTCAACGCGCGACAGATTGCCATGTATCTGATCAAGGAACTTACCAACGCCTCGCTCAAAACCATTGGCCTGCACTTCGGGGGCCGTGATCACAGCACGGTTATTCACGCGTATCAATCGGTGGAAGATCAAATGCGCGTTGACAGTAAGTACCAGGCCCACGTTCAGCAGATCAAACGCCGCCTTCAAATGCTCGGACATATTTAACCTGTGACGTGTGCACAACGCGTGTATCACTCCGTGAATAACATTCACAATTATGTGTACGTAGTGTGCATAATCTCACATATTTCATGTTGTGCCAATTGTTATGCAGATGCATGTTCATTCTTTAGGTAGTTATACACAGTGTGACATTCACGCACACTGTGAGGTTATTACACGCAACATCATACTCTGATGATTGATAGTATTTTATCTTTATCTTATAAACCTATACACACCATTATTAATAGTATTATCTTTTTCTTCTTCTCTTTACATATTGGAATATTATAGGGATTTTCCTTACCTTTTGTTGATTTCACAATACCGCGTACCCTCTTCATTCTTGCCACCAGGGAGATCACGATGAAATTTACCGTCAGCACCTCGGACCTCCAGCGGATTCTTGCGAAGCTCGCAGGTGTGATTCCTTCCAAGTCGACGATGCCCATTCTTGAAACATTACTGTTTGAACTCACTAACAATATATTGAACATTACTGCGACGGATTTGATTGTGAGTTCAACAATTGAATTGGATGTCACGGGAACGGAGGATGGAACGATTGCAGTTCCTGCGAAAAGGTTGCTCGATACCATGAGATCTCTTCCGGACACCAGTGTAACGTTTCTCATAGATATGACGACTAATAAAATTAAAATTACGACGGCAAATGGTGAATATGCACTTACTGGTGAGTTGGCGAAGGAATATCCCGTGGTTCCGCCGTTTAGCGGAAGCAGTGAAATAACTATTGAGAGTAGTGCCCTGCGGAAGATCATTCATCGTACCGCATTTGCAGTCAGTACAGATGAACTTCGTCCGGCGATGATGGGGATATTAATTCAAGCAAGCGGGCCTGAGATACGAGCTGTTGCTACCGATGGTCATCGGCTATCGCGCACAAGTTACAGAACCGATTCACCGGCCCGTCTCAGTAAAGATGTTATTGTTCCCGTAAAAGCAATGGCTATTCTGGCGAAGGCTGTTGAATCAGGCTCATGTACGGTGGGTATCAGTGACACACATATCCGATTTGTCTATGATCACTCGGTGCTCGTTTCCCGCATCATTGAAGAAACCTATCCGAATTACGAGAGTGTTATACCGCAAGATAATGCGAAGATTGCCATTGTGAACAGGGATCAGGTCATTGCTTCCATTCGACGTGTTTCCCTATATGCGAGCATGACTACGCACCAGGTAAAATTGGAACTTGGAGCAAACAGTCTGAAGTTGAGCGCACAGGATATAGATTTCGGCGGTGAGGCAACAGAGACACTTCCGTGTGAATACGGCGACGACGCACTGGAAATAGGATTTAACGCCGTCTACTTGAGCGATATTCTGTCGCATCTCGACACAGAGCGTGTCATGTTGAAGTTTAGCACGCCGACGCGGGCCGGCATCATTGTACCGGCGGAGGAATCGCAGCATGAGTCCACACTAATGCTTATCATGCCGGTCAGATTAAACTCGTAGACGGTGCGAGTGCGCCGAATCTGTTGTGCACCCGCTTCGGGTCATGCGAAGATATTCG
>Ga0182021_10008417_pt1 | contig 12214 bp, 15 predicted proteins | sample 612E3MmetaG_FD_120493 | JGI IMG/M metagenome (GOLD analysis project Ga0182021, IMG submission 120493) | Permafrost microbial communities from Stordalen Mire, Sweden - 612E3M metaG (Illumina Assembly) | ecosystem: Environmental > Terrestrial > Soil > Wetlands > Permafrost | place: Sweden...
GATTTCATTTCGTAATGTTCGGTACCTATCGGACCATCCGGTGAAGGCAACCTCCCCCACACCCCGCCGTTCTGCGCTGCGCCAGGCTTTGGCGCTGTGCCTGGTCGACGGCATTGCGTCCTCGCCGCTTTGCTACCTCTGGCTGCCGGGGAATTTCATCGTCGCGGCGTTGCTGACCGAAACATTCCGGCTGCCGGAGGCCTCGTACGGCCTGATCGCGTCGCTCCCGTTCCTGGCCAATTTCCTGCAGATCTTCCTGACGCCGGCACTGGCCCATCGCTTTCCCGCCAAAAGCATCACGCTCGCAGCCGCCTGGGCCAACGCCGCCGGCTGGCTCGGCTTGGCGCTGGTGCTGCCGTTCCTCCCGCGCACCGACCCGGCCGCAAGCACACCGGTGTTCTTCGCGTTCTTTCTCGGATTCAGCCTGCTCGCCTCCGTCAATGGCGTAGCCTGGAACTCCTGGACCCAGGAATGGTCGCCCGAGCGAATCCGCGGGAAATATTTCGGCTTTCGCAACGGCCTGATCCAGGCCGCGACGGTGGTCTTTCTGGTGGCGGTCTGGGGCACGCTCGGCCTGTCCAAGAACTCCCTGATGGTGTTGCAGGGCGTGTTGGTGGTGGCAGTGGTATTGCGCGCCTGGTCGATCATCGCCCAGCATCGGTTGAAGCTGGGGGCCGCCATCGCAGCCGCGACGGCACCGCTGCCCTGGCGGGAACAGCTGGCCATCATCGGGCGCTCGCGCTCGTTCGTGATGTTCGTCCTCTTCGGGGCGATCTGGGGATTCGCCTACAACAGCCTCGGGCCGTTTTATCCGGTCTTCATGTACCGACAGCTCGGCCTGTCGGTCGCGAATGTCTGCCTGTTCATCATCCTCAACACGGTCGGCGCCGCCGTGACGATGCCCACCTGGGGCCGGCTGCTCGATCGGTTGGGAAACAAGTCCGTGATGGCGACCGCCATTCTCCTCTGGCAGGCGCAGTTTTTCGTGTGGATCTTCCTCGACCGCAGCAACACCTGGCTGCTCTACGGGCTCTGGATCTGGAACGGCTTCACCTGGGCCGGCTTCACGCTGGGCCTGTTCAACATGCTGCTGAAGCTCATCCCGCCGGAGGCGAAGACGATCGCCATCGGGATTAACACGGCCGTCACCTCGATCTTCACCGCGATCGCGCCGATCCTCAGCGGCGCGGCGTTTACCTATGCGTTGAACCGCGGCTGGGATCCGATGCGGGTCTACCACTACGCCTTTGTCCTGCAGACCGTGCCGGCTTTCCTGTCCTGCGTTGTCCTGCTCCGCGTGCAGGAACCCAAAGCCAGCCCGCTCTCGGCCGTCTTCGGCGCCATGCGCAACGTGCGGACGCTCGGCGCCATGCTGGGGCTGACTTTCATCGCGAACTATGTATTTGTGAAGCCGACCCGCAAGATCCCGCGATGATCCCCCACATCCACACCTTCACGGGAAACCTCCTTTGGGAGACGACCTTCACGTTTGCCTCCTGGGAGGCGGGCCGGACGCAACGGGCGCAGGCCGCGGCATTCCAGGCCGGCGGCAAGGGTCTAAACGTCTCGAAGATGCTCACCCGCCTCGACGCTCCGACCACGGCACTCTTCTTTCCGGGCGCGGCCACCGGCGCCGAGTGCGAGACCCGGGCGCGCGCCCAGGGTATTTCCTGCCGCACGTTTCAGCTGGCTGCCCCCACGCGGGCTGGACTGGTCGTGCGGGCGCCGGGCCGGCCGGAGACCACTTTTCTCGGACCGGATGTTCCGTTGGAGGCGCCGGCCGTGCGTGCATGCGCGGACTACCTTGACGGATGCCCTGCCGGCGACGTGCTGGCAATCTGTGGCAGTGTGCCGGGCTGGAGCTCGGAGGCCGTCGAACCGTTCCGGGCGGCAGTGGGTCGCTGGCTGGCGCGCGGTCCTGTGGTGGCCGACAGTTACGGTCCGCCCCTGGCTTGGTTGATCGAACGGCCGCTGGCATGGGCAAAAGTCAACCGGACCGAGTTCGATTCGCTATTTTCCGCGGAAGAACGGCTGCGCCCGTTGGCTGAACGCCTCTCCGCCGCCCTCGCCCGATGGGCACCCTGCGCGTGGATCGTCACAGACGGACCGCAGCCGGTCTGGTTTGCGGAACGCGGTGGCGCCGCGGCCAGCCTCACGCCGCCGGCGATCGATGAAGTCTCCCCCACCGGCTCCGGGGATGTCCTGCACGCCGCGATCCTCCATGCGGTCTTTCACCACCGGCGAAGCCTGGTCGATGCCCTCCGGCAGTCCTTGCCCTACGCGGCGGCCAACGCTGCGCACGCGGCTGTGGCCGACTTTCCGCTGAACAACCTCCCGGGTTTCGGGTCAATCGTCTAACTTGTTTGCACGACCCGCGGGCGGGCCGTGCTTCCAGCCAGCTCATACCCCTGTCATGAAAAAAGGCATTATCATCCTCCTCATTGCGATCCCATTGTTGCTCGTCTGCGTTGTGGGCTATCGGTGGTACGCGGCCGATGTCGCACGCAAGGAGGCGGAGATCCGCGCAAACGAACAGGCCCAGACCGAGCTTCGTCGGCGGGAAGCTGCCCAGAAAGCGGCGGCGGAGGCTGAAGCCCGGCGACTGGCGGATTTGAAGGCCCGGCAGGAGGCCGACGAAACCGAGCAGCGGTTGGCGCAAGCTCGCGCCGACCAAGCCGCCGCCGAAGCCAGCCGGATCGCTGCTGAAGAGGAAAACCGGCGCCTCAACGCCGAGCGCGACCGACTGGCCCGCGAGCGGGCCAATGCTGAAAACGAGTCCCGCCTCCAAGCCGCGCTTCGGGAGAAGGAGGCGGCGGAAGCCGAAAGCCGGCGGTTGGCCGCCCTCACCGAACTGGAAAAGCTCGAGCAGGCAAAACGCGCGCAGGCTGACCGCGAAGCCCTGCGCCTCGCTGCCTTGAAGCGCCAGGAGGAACTCGAGGCCAAACAGAGGAACCTCTCGGCGCGCATTGACTATTCGAACGCGTACTGGCGCTCGGACCCCTATTTCCTGGGCCTCAGCGTCGGCCTTCGAAATCCGCAAGGCTCGGCAAGGCCGGTCCCGCCCAGGTGAGCGCGGCCCAAGCGATGGGTTCCCTTGCACGCCCGCAGGCCCCTCGTTCCAGGTGCGAAAAAACAACCTGCGAAGCGGGGCTCCAAATCGCCAACTTAAGCCTTGCCTTGCCGGACGCGAAACCTCTTATTTCGCGGTTTCATTCATGAAAGCCACCATCAAGACCCAGGGCAAGCAGTTCTCCGTTTCGGAGGGCGACGTCCTGATCGTCAACCGCTATCCGAAGACAGAGGCGGGTGCGACCATTGAGATCAAGGAAGTGCTCACGACCGGCGAAGGCGACTCGTTCAAGGTCGGCACCCCTTTTCTGCCCGATGCCAGCGGAACGGCCAAAGTTCTCGAGAATAAACGCGGGAAGAAGGTCATTATCTTCAAGAAGAAGAAGCGCAAGGGCTACGAGCGCAAACGTGGACACCGGCAAGAGCTGTCGGTGATCAAAATCGAGTCGATCAACGCTTAAGGAGAACTTTCGCCATGGCACATAAGAAGGGCCAATCAACCACCAGCAACGGACGCACGAGCCATTCGAAGCGGCTCGGCATCAAGAAATTCGGCAATCAGACCGTCATTTCCGGCAATATCATCGTCCGCCAACGCGGCACGAAATTGCACGCCGGCAAGAACGTCGGCCAGGGGCGCGATTTCACGCTGTTTGCACTTAAGGATGGGGTGGTGAAATACGACCAGGCCCACCGCATGGTCAGCGTCGAGACCGCCGCCGTCTAACGCGCTAACGCGCCGAACGCGTCCATTTCGAACCTTACGCGCAGCCGGTTGGCTGCGCGTTTTTTTTGCCGATTTCAGCGTGATTTCTCCGGGCGAAACGTTAATCTACGTCCTCCATGGGCGATCGTCTTCAGGAACTCCTCCACCAGAAGGCCTTGCTAGATGAACAGGCCGCTTGGCTGAAGCGAGAAATCATCGCGGAACAAGAGCGGATTGGGGCAACGCCCCTGCCGGCCCAGGCCCGTCCCGCCGACCCGCCCCCCACCAAGTCCCTGCCCGATTCACCGGCGCCACCGTCCGCCAAAGAGGAGGACGCAAATGCCATTCTTGAGCAATATCGCTCCAATCCGCGCTCCCTGCAGCAAGAAGTCAGGCGGGGGTGCTTTCTCTATTTTTTTGGCGCCCTTCTCCTGCTTGGTCTCGTCATCGCGGTGATCTACCTGACCCAGCATGGAAAATAGGGCCGGCCGCCTCTTGGCCAGGCGGAACTGCCTCGGCATCGCGGTGGTTTTGCCGTTGTCTGGATACTGTCATTGCGAGAAGTCCCGCCCGATGGGAGGACGAAGCAATCCAGCCGTTTCGACAAGCTCAAGGCCCCGAGACAGTCAAGGGGCTGGATCGTCGCGGCGCGGCGGGCGCGCCTCGCGATGACAGGTTGTTTGGAGTCACGCACGAGACCTTGTCTGGCATCGGTCGCGCCCAGGCCATTGCGAAAAAGGGAGAGAAGACCGCTGGGATCACCGCCACTGTTTTTTTCGAACCTTGGCTGGGCGAGAGGGTCTGTCGGCAAGCCTGTTGCTTCATCCATTGCCGATTCCTGATAACACTGGAGCTGCCGTGGCGCTGCGTGAAATCACGCGCGCCATGCGACAAATCTGTCTCCTCCAGGAGACCGGCCGCAATGATGAAGCCGCCCGCCTTGAGCCCATGCTGCTTGATCCGCTCATCAAATCGTTTCGCGACACCCATGGGGTCGGTGCTCTTCCGGACGATCGCGTCGAGAGCCTGCTCGTCTGCGAGCGGGAGCGCGTGGGCGATGCCGCGGCGCTCGGCGAACTGCTCATTCCACTGCTGATGGAGCATCTGCGGGCCACGCCCGGTGTCGGGCCACCCGAGCGCCCTGCGGCCACGCAGCCGGTGAGGTCGCGCATTCCCCCGCGGCCTCCCACCGCGTCACCCGAGATCGCGGATCTGCTTGACGGGATGCTGGCTCAGGAGCTCCCCCAGTCTTCCGCCAAGGCGCGGCACCACCGATTCTGATTCTCGCACCACCACCGTCCTCAACCCATCAACCACCGCTGATCCTATGACCACTGCCACCTTGGAGAAACCCACAAATGCGGCACCTGCCGTTGCCGCCCCCACCGTCCGCAAATCCGATCGCAAGATCAATCTGATTGGCTTCGACCTCGGCACCAACAAGTCCTGCATTCTTGCCAGCCAGGCTGGAACCACCGACCTCGCGATCAGCAAGATCGTGCCGACCGTCGTCGGCTACGTGAAGGACGGCATCGTCGACGGCATCATTGCCGGGAACGCCAGCATCCTTTACGGCGAGGATGCGTTGAAGAACTTCCTGCACGTCAACCTCGTGGCGCCGCTCGAGAACGGCGTGATCTCCCATCCCGAGGCGGCCCAGGATTTCTTCCGTCACATGCGCACCCTCGTCGATCCCAGCGGCGCCGCGGATCTCCGCGCAGTCATCGGCGTTCCGGCCAACGCCGAAGAGGACGCCCGGGAAAACATTCGCGATTGCGCCGCCGGGGTTTTTGAGCGGGTGCTGCTCATCCCTGAGCCTTTCCTCGCCGCGCTGGGCTACCGCGACGATTCCCGGCTCAACCAGCCCAACTACGTCGATCCGGTCACCAACTCCTTGTTCATCGACATCGGCGGGGGCACGAGCGACGTCTGCCTCATCCAGGGCTATTTCCCCTCGCGCGAAGACCAGATCTGCATCGCCTTCGCCGGGGACGCCATCGACGGATTGATTCAGGCGGAGATCAACCGCCTCTATCCAGGCAACGGGATCTCCCGCCAGACCGTGCGCGAAATCAAGGAGGCTCACTCCTACGTCGGTGCCATCCGCAAACCCACGGATGTGAAGGTCATCATCGGCGGCAAGGCCCGGATCCTGGAACTCGGCGAAACGATCGGGCAGGCCTGCAATACGCTGCTTGACCGAATCTACCCGGCCCTCACCACCCTCATCACCCGCGCCTCCTCCGACTCAGTGGTCCAGCTGCTGCAGAACATCGTGGTCACCGGGGGCGGCAGCCAGATTCGCGGCATCGACACCGTGCTGCAGAAGCGGTTGACCGACGACGGCTACGAGTCGCCCAAGGTTCGCCTGGCCGGGCAGGACTACAAGCGCTATGTCGCCATGGGCGCCCACAAGGCTGCGCGGGCCGCGCGCGAGAACCAATGGCAGCACGTGCTGGAATGACCGCGCGCCTCGCGGGTCATTTCGCCACCGGATAGCTGCCCAGCCATTTCACCATCGGGCAGAACCGGCGCAGGTGCTTGATCGCCTCGCGCATGGCGGGGTCGTCATAGTGTCCGGTCACGTCGATGAAGAAAAAATAGTCCCACGGGCGCTTCTTGCTCGGACGCGATTCGATCTTCGAGAGGTTGATGCCGCGCCGGGCCATCGGCAGGAGCATTTTGAGCAACGCGCCGGGATGCGCGGCGGCGTCATCACCGAGCGAAATCAGGAAACTGGTCATGTCCCGTCCGCCCCCCGCGGAGCCGGACGCCTGCTTGCCGATCACGAAGAACCGCGTGGTGTTGTCCGGCTTGTCCTGGATGTTCGCCACGACCACCGGCATGCCGTAGTATTCCGCGGCGATCGGGCTGGCCACCGCCGCCACCCCGGGCGTCTTCTGCGCGATCTGCACCGCGCTCGAGGTGCTGCCGGCGCTGAGGATCTGCGCATGCGGCAGATGCCGCTGCAGCCACATCCGGCACTGGGCCAGGGCCTGGTCTTTTGAGTAGACTTTCTCAATCCGCTCCAGCGGCGAATTGGCGATCAGGGCGTGGGTGATTTCGAGGTAGATCTGCGCCACCACCTTGAGGTCGGAATCGACAAACTGGTCGAGCGCATCACGCACCGATCCCTCCGTGGAGTTTTCGATCGGAATGACTCCGTAATCCGCCTCGCCCTTCTCCACCGAGGTGAAAATGTCGGCGATCGTGGCCATCCCGTGATAGTCCACACTGGCGCCGAATTTTTTGATCGCCGCCTGATGCGTGTTCGTCGCCTCCGGACCGAGATAGGCGATCAACAGCGGCTTTTCAAGCGCGATGGCCGCCGACATCACCTCGCGGTAGATCGCGCGCAGGGCGGCGTCCTTCAGCGGACCCTGGTTCTGGCCGCACACCTTTCGCACGACCTGGTCTTCACGTTCGGCTACGAAGATCCGGCCGTCTTTGCTGCGTTTCAGCCGGCCAATCTTCGCCGCCAAGGCGAGGCGCTGGTTGAGCAGCTTCACAATCCGGGTGTCAAGCCGGTCGATCTTCTGACGGAGGGAGTTGAGGTCCATGGCCGATTAAGCTGGCGCGCCCTGGCTGGCCGCAGTCGTTGCCCCCTCAGGAATCGCGCCAGATGGCGCCGGTTCGACCTGCGGGGGGCTGGGCGCATCGGCCGGGGGCGTCGGCAAATCCTTCGCCGCGGCCGCGCGCGCGGCGTCATCCAGCGAGAGCTGTTCCTCACCCTCTTCGGACAGCCCCATCTCGCGATCGGACGGATGCGGCCCATTCATCGCGTTCTGCAGCCAACCGTCAATCTGACGGTGGGAAAGCACATCGGAAGCCGGCAGCTCATCCAGCGATCTGACTCCGATAAATTCGAGAAAGGCCTCGGTCGTTCCGTACTGGATCGGCCGCCCCGGCAGATCCGCCCGGCCCACAATATAGACGAGTTCGCGCTCGAGCAGGCGATTCAGCCCCGCCTCCGCGGAGACCCCGCGGATGTGTTCGACCTCGGCGCGCGTGACCGGCTGCCGATAGGCGATCACGGCGAGCGTCTCCATCGCCGACTGGCTCAGCTTGATGGGCGGCGGTTCGTTGCGGAGTGCACGCACCCACCGCGCGAACCGCGGCTGGGTCACGAGCCGATAGCCCTGGGCGGTTTCGACCAGGAGAAACGCGCCGTCGTCCGCGCGCAGTTCGAGGGCGAGCTGCTCGAGCGTCTCCCGGATCTGCGCCGCGGGCACGAGGCTGGGCACATCCTGATACAGTTCCCCGGCTTCCGGCGCTTCGGCGAACAGCCCTCCAAAGCGGCCGGCGGCCGCCTCATCCGGAGCGGCCGAGGGATCGCTCCCCTTCTCCGCGCCCGTCCGGACGGCCGGAATACCGCCGCCAGCGGCCTGCTCGTGAAACCGGGTGAAGGTATCCTGGAGTTCCGCGATCGAAAGCGGCTGGTTCGACGAGAACAACAGCGCCTTCAGGACGAGCTTGAGGTTGAACGGCATGCCGGAGGAAAAGTTCCGTTTGTTTGCGGCCAAGCCGCCGTCGAGGCAACCACGAAAACAGGCCGCCGTCCCGCGGATTCCCGCCAAGAGGCAGGCCGAAGCCGCGCGCCGTGGGCGTCCCGTTCCGCGGGGCAACCGGGAGCGGGAACTTGGCCGGAGACCCCTATGCCTTGAGCTCGACGACCACCAGCACCTCAGTGGTGGAGTTGCGCGGCAAACCAGCCACCGCGACCGCCGCCCGGGCATGGCGCCCGGCCTCGCCAAAAACCTGCACGAACAAATCGGATGCCCCGTTGATGACCGCCGGGCTGTCGGCAAACCCGCTGACGGCGTTCACGAAGCCACTGACGAAAACAATCCGCTTCACGGCGTCGAGGCTGCCAAGGGCGGCCTGGATATTCGCAAGCGTATTCACGGCGCAGATTCGCGCTGATTCACACCCGGTCTGGACGGTCTGATCCCGGCCCACCGGTCCGGTGTGGGTCATTTTGCCGTTGAGGGCGCAGATGGTGCCGGCGCAGTACAACAGGTTCCCGGAGCGCACGGTGGGCAGGTAGCTCCCGGCAGGAGCGGGCGGAGCGGGAAGTTCGAGCCCGAGTTCGACGAGTCGCGCGGCAATACTCATGCGAGAAAGTTTCTCAAATCGGCGGAACGAATTCAAGCGTCGCCGCGTCCTCAACCGTAACGGATCTGTCAAGAACGCCCACCGCGCGCAACAGGTCGATCTCCTGCTGGAGTCGTTCGCGCGTCAGCAGGCCCATCCGCTCGCCGCGGCCGGCGTCGCCGAGAACCAGCCGGTTGTCGTTCATCGCCTGGATGCTGAAGGCCAGGAACTCCGGAGGGAGATCGGGGCGGAGTTTTCGCAGCAGCGCATTCGCCGGCGCCGGATCGCCGGTGAGGTATTCCACCCAGCCCTTCGCGCTGGCCCGCACAAAACGCCTCACCACGTCAGGGTGCTTCGCCAGAAATTCCCGGCCGGCGAACATCACCCGGTAGGGATCATACTCCGGGCAGAGGCGGGCAACGAGCACGGCGCCGGCCTTCGCCCCGCGCAGCCGCGCGAAATACGGCTCGTTGGTCACAAAGCACTGCTGCAGGAACGTCGGGTCGTTCATGAACCGCGCGAGGTCGCCGGCAAGCGGCCGCAGGCTGAACTTCACGCCATCTCGCTGCTGGATGAGTTGCACCCAGACCGACGCGGGCCCCGCCATGATGATCTGGCCGTCGAGATCGTGCACCGTGCGCACCGGGTGCTCGTCATGGAAGAGAATCCCCTGCGCGTCGTGCTGCATTTCCGCCGCGACGATCCGAACCGGCACGCCGCGGGCGATGGCCGTAATGACGTCGTCGCCATTGCCCATGCCGAGATCGCAGCGCCCGGTGGCCACCGCCGTGAGAAAGCCCGAGCTCGGGCCGCCGGGCAGAATCTCCACGTCCAGCCCCTCGGCTGCATAATATCCCCGGGCCTGCGCCTAGTAATAACCGCCATGCTCGGGTTCCGGGAACCAGTCGGTCTGGAACCGCACCTTCATCGTCCCGCCGCCGGCCGGCGGCGCGGCGTCCGGCTTCCCGCAGCCAGTCCACAGACAGGCGGCCGGGACAGCGGCGGCAAAAAGGAGGCAGCGAAGGAAATTGGCCATGGCGGTCAGCGTTCGCCCCGTTCAAACGAGTCGTGCCACGAGTGAAGCACGATCCAGTTGAGCCAGGAGACGGCGGCGACGAAGATGAACCCCAGTGAACAGCTGACCAGCGCCGTGGCAAACAGGGCGGGGATTTTGATCTGCACGTTGTAGGTGTAGACCAGGAAACCGAGTCCGCCCGTGCCGCCCGACGCATTGCCCACCAGGTATTCACCGAAGATCGCGCCAATCGGTGCGAGCGTCGCGGCGATGCGCAGGCCCGCCAGAAAAAACGGCATGGCGGTCGGAAGCCGCAGCATCCGCAGTTCCTGCAGCCGCGTTGCGCCATACATTCGGAACAAATCGACCACCGGTGCCTCGGCGGACAACAATCCCTGGGTCGTATTCACGACGATCGGAAAGAAACTGATGAGAAACGTGACGGTGATGATGCCCGGAAGGCCGGGACCCGCCCACAACACGATGATCGGGGCGAGCACAATGACCGGCGTCATCTGCAGCACCAGCAGCCAGGGATAAAGACCGGTGCGCAGCCAGCGGGCTCCGCCCAGACCCAAAGCGATCGCGAAGCCGGCCAGCGATGCCGCCAGGAATCCGCCCAGTGCTCCCACCGCCGTGTGGCCAGCCGCTCGCAGCAGGATTGCATGCTCCGTCCAAGCCGCCCGCAAAACCTCCCCCGGCATTGGCAGGATCCAGCTTTGCAGTCCCGTCGCCCACCGCAAAGCATACCAAAGCGCCACGAAGCACGCGCCCGAGAGCACCGGCGAAAGCCAGATGATCCTGTCGCGCGGTTTCATGCCCGCTTCGCCTCCTCCGCCGCGTGCACCTCGTGTGACACTTCCGCCACTTTGGCGAAATACTCCGACCGTTCGCGCAGACCCGCTTCTCGCGGAAAAGGGAAATCCACCGGGACTTCGGCATGGATTCGGCCTGGATTCGCCGCGAGCACCAGGATCCGGTTCGAGAGAAACACCGCTTCCGCCACGGAATGCGTCACGAACAGCGCCGTAAAGGGCGCTTTTCCGCGCCAGTCGAGCAATTCCTCGTTGAGATGGTTGCGCGTGATCTCATCCAGCGCGCCGAACGGCTCGTCGAGCAGCAGAATGCGTGGCTCGCGCGACAGCGCCCGCGCGATGGACACCCGCATCTTCATGCCGCCGGAGAGTTGGCGCGGATAGAGCTCGGCTGCGTGGTCGAGGCGTACGAGTGCCAGCAACTCCGCGGCCCGCGCCCGCCGTTGCGCCGCCGGCACTCCGCGCAAGCGCAAGGGCAGCTCCACGTTGCCGGTCGCCGTCAGCCACGGGAGCAGCGTCGCCTCCTGAAACACGAAGGCCAGGTGCTCACGCGCCTGCTCGGGCGCGGCGCCGGCGACCAAGAGCGCGCCGGCGGTTGCGGGGCTCAGCCCCGACACCAGCCGCAGCAACGTGGATTTGCCGCAGCCGCTCGGTCCGATCAGGCTGACGAACTCGCCGCTGGCGACCGCGAGGGTGAACCGATCAATCACCGGCGGTCCCTCGCCAAACCGCTTGTGCACGTCGCGAAATTGGACAATGGGCGGCAGGTCGGTCATGGGGTCCCTACCGGTCGCCCACGTCCGGACCGATTGCAAGCCCGCCGCTGACGGCTCGGCTCGCCCGAAAACGTTGTCAACTATTAGTTGACATCGTGGGAACGGCTCCCTCCGAATCGCGCTGCTCGGTACTTCAAGGTGAAGACGATGAAGCGCCGGCGCTCTCGCGATCTTTGTCAACTAATAGTTGACATTCCAGAAACGACCCGACGCGACTCGGACGATCCCGCGGGTCACTGCGAGGAATTTGAGATGCGGCCGCCCAGCCGGGTCCTCCGCAATCGCGTCCGTCCGGAAGCCGACGGGGATCATAGGCTCAGTAACCGCGCGGCGCTGCCCGCAAGGAGCCCCGCATTCTCCTCCGGAGTCAGCCCGGCCCGGCCGATCTCCGCCAGGATCTCCCGCCAGCCGGGCTCACCGGCGGATTTCGGATAGAGGATTAGCGGATAATCCGTTCCGAACACCACCTTCGCCGGCGGCACCACGTCAAAGACCGTGCGCCAAATGCGAGGGTCATAGGTCAACGGCGAGGCGGCGGTGTCATAATAGATGTTGCCCAAAACCGACCGCCGATCCGGACGGGCCTCTTGGAGCGCCAGCCCGCCACCCCAATGCGCCAAGACGAATTTCACCCGCGGATGCTCCGTCGCCAGCCGCACGAAGTCCTCCAGCGGCGTTTCCACCCGTCCGGGGTACTTCCCCGTGGTGGGATCAGTGACGTGCAGGTTGACCGGCAGGC
>Ga0182021_10008418_pt1 | contig 12214 bp, 5 predicted proteins | sample 612E3MmetaG_FD_120493 | JGI IMG/M metagenome (GOLD analysis project Ga0182021, IMG submission 120493) | Permafrost microbial communities from Stordalen Mire, Sweden - 612E3M metaG (Illumina Assembly) | ecosystem: Environmental > Terrestrial > Soil > Wetlands > Permafrost | place: Sweden...
ACGCTCAACGCCTCGCTCTCCTACACGGCGAAAACGTGGTCGGCGAATCTCGACCTCCGCAACCTCACCGACCAGCGCAACTGGATTCACAACGGCGACGCCTACACCGCCAGCGAGCTGATCCTGCCCGACCTGCCGCGGCGCGTCGAAGGTTACGTGAAGTTCCGGTTCTGACCGGCGGGCCGTCGCCCTCGCAACGGGGCCCCCTCGCACGCTCCCCCAGCCAATGTCATCTAATAGATGACATTTGTCCCAACGTGTCGCCAAGTTGGCCGGCGGGCTTGGCGTAAGCCAATGTCATCTATTAGATGACAACGGAGTCGAGAGCAAGCAAGGCTCACAATGGTTCGTAGGCAGCAGGAATTCAGAATTTTAAATCGGAGTTTTGGCGATCACCCGAGAGTGGAATGTCATTTATTAGATGACAACGGTTCCTGCGCAGCGCTCAGCTGCCTCGCGGCCGAGGCGGATGGCATTGTCATCTATTGGATGACAATTGGCATCGGGCGTCGGGGCGTCAATTGATTGATCGTTTGGGGGGCGGCACCGCGGGTTCGGACGCAGTCTGCCCAAAAGTTCGTGTTGGCGTGGACCGCTCCGCGTCGTTCAACTCGCCGGGATGATTTCTCTCCTCGAAGGCAAAGTGACCGGCGCGAAGAAATCGGCGAATCAGCAAAAACGTTTGAACCGATTTGGCCACAAACAAGAACCGGTTGCACCATTGAAATCGAGACTCTGCCTTGCGCTTTGTATCGCTGCCTTCTCCGCCGCTTCGTCCGCCGCCGCGCCGCCGGATGAGGCGTTGTTCGGCGGTACGTGGACGGCGCAGGTACCAGGTCTGGGTTGGATAGCGGTTGATTATACGGGCCAGGCCCAGGGACAAATGGGCCCCAGAGGACTTTGGTGGTTTGTCGAGCTCGTTCCGATCACGGGGACGGTTGAAGGGACGCGGTTGCGCACCTTCTACGTCGATCAGCGCGGCCGCAAACAAGAGGGGCTGATCTTCACGTTGACGGACAAACGTAAGCTGCGCTTGGAACCCGGCGGTATCCTCAGCGATCCGTTGATGGCTCCATTCGCGGGACTCGAGCTCGATCGAGTCGGTGATGACCAATGGTATTCGCTGACGAACAATTACTATGCGACGAGCCAATGGGGCCGTTGGCATTCGGCGGGTGAACTCAAAGCCCTGCCTGCCGATTGGCCCGCTCCTCTGGCGACGACAACCGCACTCTTCTTAAGCGGCCAGGTTCACCAACTCGCCCGTGCCCTCGAGGTTCGGACGCTCACGCCCGAATTGCTGAATCAGGCTTTCCAGTGGACGTTGGAAAAGCCGCGGTGGGACGATCAAAAGGAATGGATCCAACGCGTGATCGCGGCGAATCCGAGCTGTGACCGAGCCACTCTAGAACTGCTTTGGTCCCTGCCGCATAAACCGGAAATCTGGCGCCGGGTTGCCTCCAATGTTCACGCGGCACCAGATTGGCTTTCCCAATATGCTGACCGCATCTTGGGCGCGTCTCCAAGCGACCAGGTATTGGCCCTACACGATCAACAAATGCCCGCCGAGCTGGTCGAAAAACTCGCACAAACAGGTTCCGCGGAGGCGCTCTCTGGCGTTACTCAACATCCGAATGCAACCGCGCATGCCTTGGGAATGGCATTCGAACGATCTCGAAAAGAGCATGGAACTGGCCCTTATCTCTGGGAGCATTTGGCGGCGCGTCCGGATACGCCGGCGGAGGTGCTCCAGGAAATCGCTCAAACGGCGATCAAAGGCAACGCGGGTCAGATGCTGGCTGCCTTGGCGGCCAATTCGTCTTGCCCACCCGAGATTCACCGTGAAGTGGCTGAGGCTCGATTCAATGCGGTCTTCGGCGCAGGACAACCACCGTACAACTACGGATCCGGGCCATTGGCGGATCCCTATCTCAACCCGTCACACATATTGGAGTGGATCGATCTACCCGTGCCGAGCGTCCGCGCTGCGATTGCGAGCAATCCATCGCTAACCGACGATCAGCTCAAAAAGCTGGCTGCGGATCCGTCGGAGCTTGTCTCCCGTAGGGCGCTCGAGAATTGGCGCAGGAGGCATCCATCTGAGGGGCTTCCACCTCGGCCGGCCTCTGCTGGGAAACAGTCCTCCTTCCGTGACCAGTCCGAGATTCGCGACATGATAGACAACGGGCAAATTGCCCAGGCAGCCAAGGCGTGGCAGAGAATTCCTGGCGGACTCAAGTCCCAACTGGGTCAGGTAACCTACTGGGAGAAGTCCATGGGCTCCCCGGCGCCTCTTCTGGACTTCATTTCGGACGCCGAAAGTCGGGGAGGGCCGCTCGCGGAAAACTTGCTCGTGATTCTCGTGCGTGACGCACCGGAATACATCACCGAAATGCAGCAGCATGGATTGCTCGAGAAGATCGCTCCATTCCGCGCGCTATCCGCGGCCATTGGTACTGGTCGCGCAAGTACTGTTCACCTTTTGCTTGAGGCGGGACTCACGCCCAATTGTTACGGAGATGGCGGAGTCAGCCCGCTGAAAATGGCGGCGGAGAAAGGGGATGTGGCAGTAGTAAGGTTGCTGTTGGAGCATGGCGCAGACAAGCACGCAAGGGATGGCAATATGCGAAACGCAGCGGCTTGTGCTCGACAAGCGTTTCGAGTGGAAACGTTCGCTCTGCTCGCGGAATCGCCCACCGAGCTGGGGCAGCTTAAAAAACTTCGCGAGCTAATGATCCCGGCCTCGGACAATTCGCCATGGGTTGGTCGCTGGACAAACCGGCGAGACGGATTCAATACGGTGGTAGTTGGCTTTGAGAAAGATGGAAGCTTTGGTTTTGGCTCAGCCACTTTGGGACTGCGCGGCGGTTGGCGTGTCGTGCAGGCGGGACGTGCGGTGGCAACGCCAATCTGGTTCGAGGAGGATATGACACCCACGCAGAAACGTGAGCTGGACAAGCTGAAGTCCGTCGTAGGCGAACTGGTATTCGAGCAGCTTGAGGCACCCAGGCGATTGCAGCTAAAGCTGGGAAATCAAATCAGGGAATTGTTTCCCGAAAGCACGCGCTAGACCGAGATAACATCGCCTGCGATTCGCGCCCGGCGGCGCGCCTCCGGCAGGCGACTACTTATAGCGGTAGACCTTGACCTTCTGGATGCCGCGCTCGCCGGCGGTGAGGCGGACGCCGCTGCCGGACTGGCCCATGGCCGCGACTGTGACCATGTCGTATCGCAGCACCGAATCGTCGCCGCCCAAAATGCGGGTGCGAACCCACTGGCCGTTTTCGAACCGACCCGACTCCTGCCACGCCAGGCCGGCGATCGGCGGCCCGGGCGTGTGGGGCGTGAAGGTGACCTGGAGGTTGTCTCCCGCCATCAAGTACTCGCCCGGTCCCACCAGCATGAAAATGCCATATCCGGTGAGGTCGGGCACAGCACTGTACGTGCGGGGGTCGCGTTGCAGGGTGACGCTCAGAGTGTAGTCGCCGAGCTGCACCTGCATCTCGGGATTTTGCTTGTTCACCGACGCCGCGGCGATGGTGCCCTTGCGCTGGTGTTCCAGAATCATCGGGGCGAGTTGACCCAGGGTCGCATAGGCCATGGGCAGCGGACGCGCCTCGATGGGGGGCAGCTTGGCCGTCGCCTCTCCGAAGAAATCGGGACCTTCGATCACGGTGCGTCCCATGGAGTCGATCCCCATGGACGAGTAGCCGATCGCATGGTGTTGGCCGATGGCATAGAAGGCATTGGCGGCGCCGTTGATGTCGCCTTTCGATTCGGGGACGAACAGCGGGTTGCCGGAGCGGGTGTACCGGGCCGTCAATTCGACGAAATCGGGCAGGTAGATGTCGGGGCACAGCAGGTCGATTTGCGGACCGCCCGCGCGCCAGATGTCGTGCATGTGGGCTTGCGGACCGCCGCTCGGATAGTCGCCGGGCACGTTGTCGGTGGGCTGGACGATCCAGGCGTTCACGAACATTGGAATCGGATACTCCTTTTTGCCGGCTTCGGCCACGCGGTTGATGTAGCGCGCGTAGTTCCAGCCCATGAAGATTTCGTCCGCCTTGCCCGGGCCCTGGCCGAACACCTCTTCCCACGTACCGGCGGTCTTGAAACCGGCTGCCTCCCAAATTTTGCGGAACTCGGGCAGCAGGTTGTCCCGGTTTTTTTGGAGGTAATCCATCAGCTCCTTGGGAACGGGCTGGGCGAAGGCGGCATTCCCCAACGGCGACCGGTCGCGCGAGTCGCCAATCAGGCCGACTTCATTTTCCAGTTGGACCATGATGACCCGGTGGGTCGTGTCCACCTCGCGAACGTGGCGCATCAATGCCGCAAAGGCGCGGGCGTCCGCCTCGCGGTTGTTCTCGCCGAGGGTCGAAAGGACCTCCACGGACTTGCCGTCGGTGATCTGGGCCCGGGGGAACCGCTCTTGATTCGCCTTCACCCAAGGCGGGGGAAAGCTCGAGAGTCCGTTTTTCCAGCTGGCGAACCACAACCAGACGATGCGCAGGTTGTGCTGCCGGGCGTTCTCGATGGCCGCGTCGGCGATGGTGAAGTCGTACTTGCCTTCCTCGGGCTCGATCCAGGCCCAGCACAGGCCCGTCAGGACGGTGTTCAGGTGAACCCGGTCGGCCAGCATCGGCCACACCGTTTTCATGTACTCCAAATTGGAGGAGATCGTATTGCTCAGCTCGCCGGAAAGCGCCAGGTAGGGTTTGCCGTCCACGATGAGTTGGGTGGCCAGTCCGCGTTTTTCCAAATGGGGGAGGCTCGAATCGGCGGGAGGGGTCTGGGCGTATACCGGCGCCAGCGCCCAGAGGATCATGCAGGGTAATAGAGATCGCATTTTCATTTTAGTTACTTTTGAGGATCGGTTGGTCGTGACAGGTTTTGTCTGTTCGGGCCAGCCAAAGGTGCGGAAGCCCCCACCGGTAGCCGCGAGCATGAGCGAGTGGTGGCGCTTCCCCTCGCTTACGCTCGCGGCTACCGCCCAACCAGGGCGAAGAGCCCTTCGAGACCGCGGACCCAACGCGAACAAAATTCGCCTTTGCGCAGCGCGCCTGACGCCGTTCAACTCGCCGGGATGATTTCCCTTCTCGAAGGCAAAGGGCCCGGCCCCAAAAAGCCCGCGGACCGTGTCTTCCAGCTCCGGCTGCACGTCGTCGCCTGCCGTCCGCCGGTCTGGCGGCGGGTGCTGGTGCGCGAGTCGATGTGGCTTTCGCGCCTGCACGACGCGATCCAGGTCATGTTCGACTGGTTCGACTACCAGACGCACGCATTTGCGCTCGACGACCTGCGTTTTGGCAATCCGCTCAAGCGCGAGGAATTCGTGATCGAGGACGATCGCGACATCACCCTGGTCGACCTCGATCTCGAGCATCGCGAGCGCTTCACCTACGGCTACCATTTCGGCGAAGGCTGGCAGGTGGAGATCCGCGTCGAGAAAGTGCTGCCGCTCGAGAAGGGCGTGTCCTATCCCGCCTGCATCGCCGGGGAGCGCGCCGGGCCGCCCGAGGATTGCGGCGGAATCGAGGCCTATCACGACATGCTCGCCTGTATCCAGGAGCCGAACACCGATCTCGGCCGCGAGTGGCTGGAATGGCTCGGCCCCGACTACGACGCCGGACGTTGCGACCTCACGGCGATCAACAAGGCGTTGAAGAAACTCGGGAAATAGGAGGGGCGCATTTCTGCCGACTGTAGGAGCCTGCTTGCAGGCGATCAAAACCTCCGCCTAGCTCCCTGAGTTCAGCCTAGCCAATCCATCGCCTGCGAGCAGGCTCCTCCATTTTCAAGCGTGTCCTCCGAGCCCGAAAATCTCCCTGCCTTGCCACCCGATCCCTATGACCTCCCGCCGCCATGGTGGCAGAAGCACACGCCGGCGCTCGTCGCGCTGGCGGTCTTCGGGGCGACCGTGTTGCTCACGGTGCTCTCGTTTCCGCCCTTCAATGTGCCGGAATTTGCCTACGCGTTTGCCTCGCCGGCGGTATTCTGGGCCTACCGCCGGCCGCCCTTCAAACTTTTCGCGTGGACCGTGCTCGGCGCCTGCGCCGTCGCGTGGACGCTCATGCTCGGCTGGCTGCACCACGTCACGTGGGTGGGGTTGTTCCTGCTCGGGCCGTTGGTCGGCGTCTGGGTGGGCTCGTGGTTTCTCGCGGCCTGGTGGCTGATGCCGCGTTTGCCCGGCCGGGGCGCCCTCGAGCGCATCGTGGCCGTCTTTGGGCTGGCGGGTTTCTGGGTGCTGATCGAGTGGACGCGCACGTGGCTGCTCGGCGGTTTTCCCTGGCTCACGCTCGCCACGAGTCAATGGCAGCGCGTGAGCATTCTACAGATTGCGGCCTTCACCGGCGCGGGGGGCGTGTCGTTTGTTTTGATCGCGATGAACATCAGCTTTGGGGCCTATGCCCACCGGTTGATGTGCGAAGGCAAACGCGGCCTCAACCGCCGCAGCCAGGAATTTTTTGCGTGCCTCTTTCTTTTGGTCGCGTGTGTGACGATCCACGTGCAGGAGGTCTTCAACCGCGGCCGGTTCGCCGTGCCGCTCGGGCACGTGGCGTTCGTGCAACCCTACATCCCGCAGACGGTGAAATGGGATCCGGCCCACGGCCAGGAAATCCTCGGCATTCTCGAGCAGACCACGCTGCGCGCGGCGGGAAGCCGGCCCGATCTGATCCTCTGGCCCGAGGCCACCACGCCGTGGGCCGTGCGCGGCGATGACAACGTGCGCGACTGGGTGGACTCGCTGGCCAAGCGCGCGAAGGCGCCGCTGTTGCTCGGCTCCATCGCGATCGAGCGACGCGGCACGCCCGAGGAAACGTGGTACAACGCTGCGTTCGTCGTCGATCCACTGATCGGCGTGCAGGGGGTTTACTACGCGAAGCGCCACCTCGTGCCCTTCGGCGAATTCATCCCGTTGCGACCGGTGCTCGGCTGGCTCGACAAGGTCGTGCCCATCGGCGGCGATTTTCAGCGCGGCTTCGATCCCCGGCCGCTGCAGGTGACAATGGGCGGCCAACCGGTGGCGATTGGCCCGCTGATCTGTTATGAGGACATTTTTCCGTCGCTCGCGCTCGACAGTGTGCGGGCCGGCGCCGACGTGCTGGCGGTGCTGACCAACAATGCCTGGTATGGCGAGGGTGGGGCAGCCTATCAGCATGCGGCGCACAGCGTGCTCCGCGCGATCGAAACGCGGCGTCCGGTGCTGCGTTGCGGCAATGGCGGGTGGAGCGGCTGGATCGACGAGTTCGGCAGCATCCGCGACACGCTCACCAACGCGGAGGGCTCGATCTACACGCGGGGCACGCGCACCGTGGACGTGACCCGCGACGCCCGCTGGATCGGCCGTCAGAGTTACTATGTGCAGCATGGCGACTGGTTCCTGCTCGTGTGCGCGGCGCTGGCCGGGCTGGGCTTCGCGGTCGTCAAACTGGGCCGACCGGCAGAATCCCCCGTCGCGGAACCCGAGGAGCCGTTGTTCAAATTGGATTTGTGACCCATTAGGTTACACGGCGGCGGTGGTGCCGACGATCCGAGTGAAGTGGACGGATCAGGCAATGCGGCGGACGACCCGGAGTCTTTCCTGACAGAGACGTATTAAGGACCGAAGCCGCGCGACGGTTCATTGGGTGATGCCAATGCGCATGATTTCGTCGGACGTGGATTCGTCGTCTCCCATGGCTTGTACGCATTTACGCAAACGTTGGAGTGGCGGTAGCGTTGCCGGGGAGAAAAGCCGTGGATTTTCTTCGATCAACCACTATTCTCCCCTTTTATGCCTCAATACGGCTACTTTGACGACGCCCGCCGCGAATTCGTCATCACCCGCCCAGATACTCCGCTTCCCTGGTTCAATTACCTTGGGCAGGACGAATTTTTCGGCCTCTGCAGCCAGACGGCGGGCGGCTACTCGTTTTGGAAGGATGCCCGGTTGCGGCGGCTCACGCGCTATCGCTACAACAACATCCCGCTGGATAACGACGGCCGTTTCCTCTACGTAAAACAGGGGAAATCGATCTGGAACCCGGGCTGGAAGCCGATGCGCACCAAACTCGACGCGTTCGAGTGTCGCCAGGGCCTGGGCTACACCCGCATCACCGGTCGCAAGGACGGCATTGAGGTCGAGCAACTCATGTTCGTGCCGCCGCAGGAGAACCTCGAGGTCTGGAAGGTCTCGGTGCGCAACCGCACCAGGCGCCCGCAGAAGCTCACGCTTTTTTCGTTCGTCGAGTTCTGCTTTTTTGAAGCGCTCAACGACATGACGAACTACCAGCGCACGTACTCGATTGGCGAGGTCGAGATCGAGGGCAGCGGGATTTACCACAAGACCGAGTACCGCGAGCGCCGCAACCACTACACGCTTTTCGGCTGCACGCGCAAAGTCGACGGCTTCGACACTTCGCGCGATGCCTTCGTCGGGGTGCATCACGGCTTGCACGATCCCCAGGCCGTGCTGGCCGGACGCTGCACCGGCAGCCGCGCCTTCGGCTGGAATCCCGTCGGGGCCCACCAGATCAACCTCACGCTCCCGCCAGGAGCCGGGGAGGTGTTGGTCTTTGTCCTGGCCTACGTCGAGCAAGGCGATCTGCCGAAATTCGACGCGCCCGGCGTCCTCAACAAAACCAAGGGCCGCGCCCTGCTCGCCCAATACTCCGACCCGGCGGTGGTGGATTCAGCCTTTGCGGCTGTGCAGCAGCGGTGGGAGGACCTGCTCTCGATCTACCAGGCGACTCACGTGCCCAACGAACACCTCGAGCGCATGGTCAACACCTGGAATCAGGTGCAGTGCATGGCCACGTTCAACCTCTCGCGTTCGTGTTCCGGTTACGAAACCGGCATCGGTCGCGGGATGGGGTACCGCGATTCCAACCAGGACATTCTCGGTTTCGTTCATCTGATTCCGGAGCGTGCGCGCCAGCGCATTCTCGAAGCCGCGGCGACCCAGCTTTCCGATGGCACGTGCTACCACCAGTACCAACCGCTCACCCGGAAGGGCAACGCCGACATCGGCGGCGGATTCAACGATGACCCCCTCTGGCTGGTGCTTTCCACCTGCGCCTACATTCGCGAAACCGGCGACAGCTCGATCCTCGACGCCCCCTGCGCCTATGCCGACCAGCCCGAATCGTCCGACACGTTGCTCCACCATATCGAGCTTTCGATCGCCTATACGCTCCACCACCGCGGTCCGCACGGTCTGCCGCTCATCGGGCACGCCGATTGGAACGATTGCCTCAACCTGAACTGCTTTTCGAAAGAACCCAACGAATCCTTCCAGGTCACGGGCGACATCGCCGGTTCGAAGGCCGAGTCGGTCATGATTGCCGGGCTTTTCCTCTACGCCACGCGCGAGCTCGCCGCGCTTTACCGCTTTATCGGGCGCAGCCGGGACGCCGTGCGAATCGACGGCTATTATGCCGGCATGCTGGAAACCGTCGAGACGCACGCCTGGGATGGCGCCTGGTACCTCCGCGCGTTCGATGCCGCAGGGAACCCCGTCGGTTCGCAGCGCTGCCAGGAGGGCAAAATCTTCATCGAAAGCCAGGCGTGGTGTGTGCTGGGCGGCGCCGGCCGGAAAAACGGGCGCGCCCGGCAGGCGCTGCAGGCGGTCGACCAATATCTTTTCCATCCGAAGTACGGCTGCGCGCTCCAGTACCCGCCCTATGCGGAGTACCACCCCGAGCTCGGCGAGATTTCCAGTTATCCACCCGGCTACAAGGAAAACGCCGGCGTGTTTTCGCACAACAACACCTGGATTCACATTGGCTGGACGATGTACGGCGAAGGGGAGAAAGCCCTCGAGTACTACCTGAGCATTTGCCCCTCGGCGAAGCCCGACCACGACGTTTACCGCAGCGAGCCGTATGTTTATGCGCAGATGACGGCCTCGCAGTTTTCGCCCACTCCCGGCGAAGCGAAAAACTCCTGGCTCACGGGCACCGGCGCCTGGTCGTTCGTCGTCGCCAGCCAGTCGATCCTCGGCATTCAGCCCGAGTTTGAGGGCCTGCGCATCGATCCCTGCATTCCGCGGAAATGGCCGGGATTCACGGTGCGGCGCAAATACCGGGGCGTGACCTACACGATCGAGGTCAAAAATCCGCACGGGAAATCCAAGGGGGTGAAATCGCTCATCGTCGACGGCGTGCGGATCGCCGGCAATCTGATCCCGATGCCCACGGCCGGGGTCACGGCGGTGCACGTCGTGGCCACGCTCGGCCGCTGAGGCGGGCTCAGGCAGTTTGAATTGTCGGGCGGGGTCGCCGAACCCCGCCGGGGCCTTTTTCGGGGGCGCATCTGCCGATTAACGATAGCATTGGGATGCCCTCAGTGGCACGGGCAGCTTGCCCGTGGGTTGGTGTCAAGCCCTCGGATATGGGCAAGATGCCCATGCCACTTGCGCCACCGTCAATCGGCAGATGCGCCCCTTTTCCGGTTACGCCGCCGCTGACTGCTGATACCAATCGCCCATCGAACATCGGCTGTTCGCAGAGGTGGAGCGCGTTGTCCCCAACGCGCTTGAACTCCGAAGCTGGCTTCGGCTTGGTTTGGTCCGGGGAGCGCACGCGTCTCGCGTGCTGCTCTCGGCGTCTCGCCGAGAGCGGTTCGGAGGGCTCGGGCGGGACGCCCAAGCCGACACGCGAGACGCGTGTGCTCCCCGGACCACAGACATCGGTTGCTGCAATGCCCCGGAGCTCGCTCCGGGTTTCTTCATTTCAGAGGGCGAGCTTCGCACCCAAGGCAATCACCACCGCGCTGATGACGAGACAAAGGCAGGTCGCGATCCGCGCGCCCCGCGCATTGCCGGCGTAGTTGGTTTCCCCGATCGGCGCGGCGGCGGCCACCGCCTGGCGCGCGAGGCGGAACGACTTCGCCGCGAGCCCGACCTTCAGCGCGGCGAACAGGATCAGGATCACCCAGAACAGGACGCCCGGGTGCGAAGACGCCCCCGGAATTGGCGATGCGATCATGACAACAAAGCGCGGCAGGAACCCCATGCTCGATCCGCTGTGCAACTCATGGATCCACCCGAGCACCATCGTATCGAGCATCAGGATGACGAGGATTTGCAGCATCGCATAGATCGAGGCCCGGCCCGCCAGCAGTTGCACCTGGCGGGTCTCGGCGGAGAGCTGCTCGGGGTCGTCGAGATGGACCACGACCGGGGCCGCGGCTTCGGCGACATCCGCGCCCGGCAGGCGCAGGCCGCTTTGCGGAAACGGTGCCCGCCACGCGGCCCAGGCCGAAGGCACGGAAGCGGCCATGACGACCAGGAAATAGGTCGAAAAGCCGAGCCATTCGCCGAGCGGGCCGGACATCATGTTGGTCGGCACGAGCACGAGGTTCATCAGCGCGGTGGCGAACGCATAGTGGGTCATCGTGCTCCGCCCCGGAGCGAGTTGTTGCATCATGTAGATCATGTTGCCGACCATGCCGAAGCCGTAGCCGAACTTCTCGATGCTCACCAGGGTCGCGATCGTGGCATAACTGACACCGTGGTGCGCCGCACCGAGCTGGCTCAGCGCCACAAAGGTGAAGTGCGGGACATTCAGGAACAATCCGAGCATCCAGAGCGAACGCGAGAGCCCGCGACGGCTGACGAACCACCCCCCCAGCAGGCCGCCGGCGATGTTGGCGATGGTGCCCCAGACGGCGTCGATCGCGCTCACCTGACCGGCCGTCAGGCCCAGGCCGCCGGATGCGGTCGTGGAGCGCAGGAAGAGCTGGCCTTCCATCAGGATCAATCCTTCGCCGAGGCGGTAGAGGAAGACAAAGGCGATCATGCCCCAGAAGGCGCGTTTGTGGAAAAACGTCGCCGCGGTTTCCGCGAAGTCGGTGACCACCTGTTTCGCATTGTGCGGCCGCAGCGTGATGCTGCCCGGCGGGAGCAGGAAGCGATGATAAAGGAAGAGCAGGAACATCGCGCCGGCGCACGCGAGCATCACGCCCTGCCACATGCGCTGATCCGACCAGCCCAGCGAACTGCGCAGCCGGTCCATCAGCAGCACAAATCCCCCGGTGGCGAGAATCTTGCCGCCGACCCAAAACATGCTCTGCACGCCGGCAAAACGGGACTGGGAGGCCTTGTCCAGCGCCGTCAGGTAGATGCCATCGGCGCAGATGTCCTGCGTGGACGAGGCGAAAGCGGCGATCCATAGCACCGCGATGCTGATCTGGAAAAAGCCCGGGAGCGGGAGCGTCAGCGCCACGGCGGCAAACA
>Ga0182021_10008419_pt1 | contig 12212 bp, 14 predicted proteins | sample 612E3MmetaG_FD_120493 | JGI IMG/M metagenome (GOLD analysis project Ga0182021, IMG submission 120493) | Permafrost microbial communities from Stordalen Mire, Sweden - 612E3M metaG (Illumina Assembly) | ecosystem: Environmental > Terrestrial > Soil > Wetlands > Permafrost | place: Sweden...
TACAGTGGAGGGCGAAACAGGCGAAGGCTTCCGCCTGGCCGTCAGCCGATTCGTGAAGGATGAGAATTTCTTAGCCATGAACGGTGATGAAATAACCAACCTCAACTTGGAGCGTTTGATAGCTGAGCATACGAAGAATAAGCCAGTGGCGACGATTGCCGTTTCGCCTATGCGTTCTCCGTTTGGCATCTTGGAGTTGGAGGGTGACGATATTGTGGGTTTCCACGAGAAGGTTCTGCTGGAGAACACGCTAGTAAGTATAGGTGTATACATTTTTAATCAATCGATTCTGGGGTATTTGCCTCCGACGGGGTCCATTGAGAAAGCCGTGTTTCCTATATTGGCTAAGAACCGTCTGCTCAAAGCGTACCGACTTCACTCGGACGAGACTTGGTTAACTATTAATAGCATCAAGGAACTATCAGTAGCTGAAAAAGAATTCGCACTAATCAGGAGACCACAAGCATGACCCGCGCGTTGATAACTGGAATAATGGGCTTCATAGGAAGCCACCTCGCCCAAAGACTAGTAACCGACGGCGTCGAAGTTTACGGAGTTTCTCGCCGCGTTGCAAACCGAAACATGGACGTTTTGGGCAATCTGCTTGAAGACGTCACGTTGGTTTCTGGCGATGTTTCTGACTACGTTTCCACCCGAAACGCCGTCAAAACGGTGAACCCCGACGTAATTTTCCATTTGGCTGCGCTTTCGCCGGTCCGAGACTCGTTTGAGCGGCCCTTTGAGTATCAGCAGGCAAACTACATTGGAACCATGAATGTGGCGCACTCTCTTTTGGAGTTGCAAGATCCGCAGACACGCAAACTCATTGCCGCATCCACCGCTGAGGTTTATGGAATTCAGGCTAATGAGCCGATGAAGGAAACGTTGCCACTGCACCCGTCGAGCCCATATGCGGTTAGCAAAGCTGCGGGCGACTTGTACTTGCGTATGATGTTTACCAGTTTCGGATTGAACGGAACCGTTATGCGTCCCACGAACTCGTACGGTCGCAAGTTTGATACGAGCTTCATGGTGGAGTATCTCGTTACTAAGATGCTGAAAGGGGAGAAAATCTACATAGGTTCCCCTGATTCGGTCAGAGACTACATGTACGTAGACGACCACGTGAATGGTTATGTTCTTGCCATGAAGAACCCGAAAGCCAATCGCCAAATCTACAATGTCGGGACCACAATCGGTGTCAGCAATAAAGAACTCGCACTAATGATTGCCAAGAAAGTCGGGTACGACAAGAAAAACCTCGCGTTGGGCTCTTACCCACCAGGATATCCGTATCGCCCGCTGGTTTCCGACCAACCCTCTATCGTGTTGGACTCTGCCAAGATACGCAGCGAACTTGGATGGAAGCCGACGGTTACTATCAGCGAGGGACTCGACAAGGTAATTGCTTATTTCAAGAAGACCACAAAGAAATAACCCTCTTTCTATTTTTAATTTTTTACAAGGTCTTTGAGGTTTTGGGGAAAACCTTAAGCTTGTTGTCAGCGAACAATCCGTAAGCAAAAACCTGAGATAAGGTGTTTGAATCGGTGCAGAAAGTTGACTTGATAATGTGGACCTACAACGGCGCAAAAACGTTGCCCTCTGTACTGAAAAGGATAAACCAGGTTATTCCAGCCGAGTTCGTGGCCAAAAAAGTGATTTCTGACGACCACAGCACCGACGACACCCGCAAAATCGCCGAGTTCTATGGTTGGACTGTTGTCATGAACGAGGGCAAAGGCATCAGCGACAATGCCAACAATGCCCTCAAACAAGTGGAATTGGAGTTTTTCGTGAGCTTTGAGCAAGATCTGCTTTTGGCTCCGGACTGGTGGAACAAAATCCCCAAAGCGCTGGAAAACCCCAAGGTTGCCGCGGCTTCTGGGATGCGTTTCGCCGATAAGCCGCCTGGAATTCATCAGCTGCAGTTTTATGTGGCTAAAAAGTATCGTGGCGAAGCCCAGCTCGATTCGTGGCTTCGGGGCAGGGAAATGGCAGCTTTCACTTTGGGCAAGACATTGGATAACACAATTTACAAAACCCGAGCAATACGCGAAGTTGGCGGTTTCCCGAAGCTGGGTTCGAGCAGCGGTGTGGATACGGTTTTGGCCTACGAGATGGATCAGCATGGCTATCAATGGTTTGTTAATTACAATGTGCAGTCGGTGCATCTTCGCAACAACCTGCGTCAGGAACTCAGCCATCAATATTGGTATGCGAAGCAGTTGCCCGAGATGTGGCATAAAATCAGCAAAGTAACTCACAAAAAGCCGCCGCCGGTCACCAAATTCGGCGTAATTTACCGCTTTGTGATGTCGCCATTCACGGGTTTGTTCATGGCTTATCAAACCCGTGAGCCGTCGCTGGCATACGTTCACCCATTGATTCGCCTCTACTACCTGCGCGGTTACCTGGCTTCGGGCAGTTAGGCTTTCTGCTTCAGGCACAACTCGATATACTTTGTCCAGGTTGGGAGTGGCGACTCTAGCTTCCCCAATGCTGCTTGCGTATTCATTTTGTGTTTCCGCGGGTTTTGGAGGATTTTTTTGGTTGCTCGGATTATGCTTTCGTTGTTTCGTTTGATTTGGATGGGAAAGCCCTTGCGGTAGAGGTACCGGGCTTGGACGTCCCAGAAGTGAAAGTTTATTGTGGGTATGCCGCAGAGAGCGGTCTCTCGGCAGGCGGTTCCGCCGCTGCCAACCATCAAGTCAATGTAAGGTATGAGTTGGGCGGTTAAGACGGGTTTTGGAGAAACCCAGACGTTGGGGATTTCTTTGAGTTTGGCTCTTTCTTCTTCGTAGCGGGGCAGGCAAACTACGGTGGCGCGCTTGGCAAGTTCCTCAAGGAGCCGCGTTGAGTCCACCTTCACATCTTTGCAGTAAACAGCTTGATACTCAGCATCTCTGAATAGGATGACGGGTTTTTTGCCCAACAATTCCTGCAGGAAATTTGGTTCCTCAAACTTGGCGCCCTTTAGCCACGCGAGCTCTTCTAAGCCGTCGTAGTGGATGATTCGGTTTTTTGGGATGCCAAATTTGCTCCAAGACTTGCCAAAACAGACGGGCGCAACAAGATAATCCACCAGCGGGCAGGCGAGGCGCGCAACGGCGTACGCGAAAACCGTGTCGTTGGCGTAAACGATGGGAATTCCGAGCCCAAAAGCGGTTCTGATGGCGGAGACGTCGCCGTGGGTCCACAGCACTTTGGGGTAGCCGACGCGGTCAAACAGATCTAGGACCTCCAATGTACGCTTCTGCTCCACCGCAAGTTTCTCTTTAAGGGTGGTTCCATATTCGCCCACGGTTTCGTAGGGAACTTTGAGCGAATCGAGCATGTCGGTGGTCTGCGTCTGTTTCTTCGCCGTAACCAACGTCGAATAACCTTTCTCGTGCAGAATTGGGAGCAAGCTGTTTATGGCGATGCTGATTTTGGGAGTAACGGTATCTAACCAAACTTGGGGCATGTTGGGTCGATTAGGAAGGGAGAAGTGCGTTGTTATAAGGTTTGCCAACGTTCGCAATAAACACAGAGATTGGTACGCCTGTCTGGAAACTTTTTGCCGCTAAGGGTTACGTGAGTTTCGAATCAGGAACCGCCGCTTTTTCCCAAATCCAACGTATAGTAAGTGTAGCCGTTCAAGGTATAGACTCCTAAGCCTGCGTTGTTGAAGTCGCCAATCATATTTGCGTAATGCCCCGGGGAGTTTTTCCACATGTCAAACACTACGGCTGCGTTGGGTGCTCCGTAAGCGTAGGCGATGTTTTCTCCCAGAGCGCGAAAGTTCGTGTATCCTGCCGCGATTATGCGCTGGTCAAAGGTTGTTCCGTCGAGGGATGTATGCGAGAAGTAATTGTTGGTTGCCATGTCTTTCGAGTGGAGGTAGGCTGCTGTTGACAAGCAAGGGTTGATTGTGAGGGGCGTTTTTCCGAGGCTGGCTCTTTCTGCGTTCAAGAGCGTTAGGAAGTCGGTTTCTACAGAGCCTGATGGGGGCGGGGGAGTGGTTGTTGGGTTAGGTGTGGGGGAAGTTGTCGGATTCGGCGTCGGTGTTGGCGTTTGAGTAGGAGTTGGCGTTGACGTTTGTGTAGGGGTCGGAGTTGGTTCGAGCGTTGGGCTTTGTGTCGGTGTTGGCGTTTGTGTAGGGGACGGTGAAGGTTCGGGTGTGGGGGTTTCTGTAGGGGTTGGCGTGGGCGTCTGTGTGGGAGTTGGAGTGCGTTCGGGCGTGGGAATTTGAGTCGGAGTTGGCGTTGGGGTTCCCGTTGAGTCTGGCAGAGGCGTGGCGCGTGGAGTTGGAGTCAGCGATGGAGATGGGTTTGGTGTTTGGGTTGGATTCAACGTGGGGCTGGGAGAGGTTGATCCTTCGGGTGTTGGAGTAGGTGTAGCAAGCGGAGTTTGTGTTGGTGAAGGTGTCGGCTCGATTGGTGTGGTTGTGGTCTGTGTTGGGATTGTGATTGGCGCTGAAGTAGGTGTAGGCGAAGGCGTCGGCTTCGAAGTTGGGGTAGGTGCTAGCGTCGGGGGCGGGTTAGCGGTTGGTTTCAGTGAAGCGGTTGAATTCGGGGTTAGCGAGGGCTCCCTCGAGGGGTTAGGTGTGGACGTGGGTGCAGGAGTCTGCGTTAGCAAAGCAGCTGGTTCAGATCCAACTGCTGCTGATTCAAGCACAATTACCGCAAAACAAAGAACCACAATTACGGAAACAAAAGTGATTGCAAAGAGTCTTTTCTGCAGAAATCTCGTCAATCCAGTTCCAGCGTCCATTAATGGTTTTCAGGCTGCCCCAAGCAACATATACCTTTTCAGAATACTAACGTAATTGTGCCTGTGTAGAGCACAAATACACTAAGGAGTTGAACCGCCGATCAAATTGGCAACGGGAAGAAGCTTTCCTGAAAATCAGAATTAAGTCACGATCATTTGGGGAAAGGAGTGGGCCGAGCCGGACTCGGACCGGCGACCTTTGGCTCGTAAAGCCAACGTCCTAACCAGGCTAGACGACCGGCCCACACGTTGCCTGTTTAGAACTGGGAGATTGAGAATAAATATAAATCGGTTACGTCTCAATATGGAACCACTCCTGCGGCGGCTTGCTGCTTGAGTAACTTGAGGAATGCTGTTGAAGAGAATCCTGTGTACGGGCGCTGGGGGACCGGCTGGCATAAACTTCACGATGTCGCTGCGGGCGGCGCCAGAAAAAATGACGCTGGTTGGAACTGACTCGAACGAGTATTTCCTGAATTTGGCAATTACTGATTCGCGTTATTTGGTTCCAAGAGCCAAAGACCCCGAGTACATCGACAGACTAAACGAAATCATTCGCAAAGAGAAGGTAGAGTTTTTCCATGCGCAACCCGACATTGAGGTGGAGGTTGTGTCGGAAAACCGAGAAAAACTAGCAGCGCCAGTCTTTTTGCCATCTAAAACTGCCGTTGTTGCTTGCCAGGACAAGCTGGAATCCGCTAAAGTTTGGCGCAAGAAAAACGTGCCAGTAGCCAGAACGCTTGAAGTGCGCAAAGACGAGGACATTGACCGTGCGTTTGCAGAGTTTGGGGCGCCTATCTGGGTTAGGGCGAGGCATGGGGCAGGTGGCAAAGGAAGCACCCCCGCTGACAACAGGGAAACCGCAGTTGCTTGGATCAATTATTGGAAAAGCCGAGGCGTCGATTGGGAATTCATTGCGCAGGAACATCTGCCCGGAAGGAACATAGCGTTTCACAGCCTTTGGAAGGATGGCGAGTTGGTGGTTTCGATGGCTCGTGAGCGGCTTGAATATATTTACGCGTATTTGGCACCTTCGGGGATCACGGGAACCCCAGCTGTTCAGAAAACGGTGCACTATGATGCAGTGAACAAGATAGGCACCGAAGCTGTTTTGTCCATTGACCCGAAGTTTAGCGGCATCGCGTCGGTGGATTTGAAGGAAAACTCCACAGGTGTCCCTTGTGTTACGGAAATTAACCCTGGCAGGATGTTCACCACGAGCTACTTCTTCAGCTTCGCCAGCAAAGTGATTCGTAAAGACTACGGCGCCAACATCCCCTACCTCTACACAAGACTGGCTTACAAAGAAACCATCCCTAACCTGCCCAAATACAACGTTTTGCCCGCCGACATCCACTGGATCCGCCATATGGATGCACCCGCACGGCTGGTTAAAGACGGTAAAGTGCTGGGAGCCATGTACAACTAATGCCGTTCGCCTTCATTTTTGACCTCGACGGTACCCTTGTTGATTTGCCCATAAACTACTGGGCGATGTTTGCCGACTTCAAGCAGATCATGGGGGTGGAAGAAGTTCGTCCAATCCTTGAGACTGTAGCTAAAATAACGGATTTCCAAACTCGCAAAAGGGTTTTTGATACCTGGGAAAGATATGAATTGGCTGTTGTGCCAAAAACCATCGTGCACGAAGAAGGCATGAGAATCTACAAGGCACATGTCGACGAACCTAAAGCATTGGTTACGATGCAGAGCAAAAAGGCAACTAAAATCATCCTCGACAAGTTCAAAATGAGCTTCAACGCGGTGGTTACTCGGGAAGACTCGTTTAACCGCTCTGAGCAGTTGAAGATGGCGGCGCAGAAACTCAACGTACCAATGCGAGACATATTGTTTGTTGGCAACATGGATAACGACGCCGAAGCAGCGAAGGTTGCAGGTTGTCAGTTCAAAAGAGTAAAGTAGCCTCAAGGGCAACGCAAAGGCTTAAGAATTTAGGCAACTTTAATTTGGCAACGGCTTGAGGGTTGAGGTTTACATGAAAGTTTGCGTTGTTGGACTCGGGCAGATTGGTTATCCAGTGGCACAGTACATCAAAGCGAGGGGTCTGGAAGCTTATGGTTACGACATCAGCGCCGCCGCGGTTGCGAGGGTCTCAGAAATCGGAATAAAAGCCACCGCAAATTGGAAAGAAGTCCCCAAAGTTGACGCGTTTATAGTCTCCGTGACGACAGGGCAAACCGAAAGCTGCCCTGATTTAAGCGCCGTTTTTGACGTGTGTAAAAAGATCGCCGAAAAAGCGAGTTCAACTACATTAGTCTCCATAGAAAGCACAATTGTTCCGGGGACTTCACAGAAAGTTTTCAAGGAAATCTTCAAGGGCAAAATCAACCTTGTCCACGTGCCGCACAGGTACTGGGCAGACGAACCCGAAAAGCATGGCGTGAACCAGATGCGGGTCATCGGCGCCGTGAATGAGGCAAGCCTTAAAGCAGGCTTAAAACTTTACCAAAACGTTTTCGGAATCCCACTACACACTTGCCCAACTGTCGAAATTGCCGAGATGTGCAAAATAACCGAAAACAGCCACCGTTACCTGCAAATCGCATTCGCCGAAGACCTCAAAATGCTCTGCGCGAAAATTGGCATGAACTTTGACGATTTGCGAGCGGCGATGAATACGAAGTGGAACGTGGATTTACCAGAAGCTCGGGATGGGATAGGTAGACACTGCTTACCCAAAGATATTAGGTACGTTACATCCTTAGCGCCAAGCAACTTGCTGGACGCCGCTATGAAAGTCGACACGCAATACCGAGACTGGCTAACCAAACAAAAGAGCAAATGATAGACTGGCTTTTGGTAAACTAATTGTTCCAATGGTCGCTTTCTATTTTGAGCAGAAGGGCCATTCTTCTTTTGCCCTATGGTGTTTAACACATGCTTCGCAGTTACTGTGATGGGGGCAGTCTTTTTCGGGGCAGGGACAATTCGGCGCTGACATATGACGTGGACAGTAAACGTTGAGATAATTGGGTTTCGCCGCGGAAAACCGTTTTAGAACATTAAATTCCCACTTTAAAATGGCATACTTTCTTTTCTGTAGTGAACGCTTAATAGCAAACTCCCAAATATTCTGCTTCATGACTGCTCGTTCGATCAGCACTTTTCAGGCTTTTTTGATGGTGTTGTTGATCGTCTTTTGGGGCAGCAGCTTCGTTGTGGTTAAGCAGGTTATAGGTGACGGGCTTTCCCCGATAGCCGTTGCAACGTTCCGGTTTTTGGTTGCTGGAGCGCTCTTTTTGGTGGCGCTTTTCCTCAAGAAACGTTTTACCCCAAACTACCGGCTTGACGTTGAAAAGAAAGACCTCTTGACCCTCATCGTTCTCGCTTTAACAGGTGTAACTTTCTTTTTCACCATTCAGTACACGGGAATCGAGATGGCAGGCGCCTCTATTGCAGCAATTCTCGTTTGCCTCCTTTCGCCTATAATAATCACGGTTGTATCCGCTCGACTGTTCAGTGAACGTTTGGCAAAGTGGCAAATCGTCGGAATAGCCGTAGCTGTTGCGGGCACGTTGTCGGTGGTTTCTGCGGACTTGATGAACCTGCAGGGAAACATGCAGTTCTTCGCGGGAACCCTGATTCTGTTGTCGACCCCGATTATGTGGGCGACTTATAGTTTGCTTGGCGAGAAAATCATGAAGAAATACGACGCCTTCCTCGTCGTGGCTTACGTCAGCCTCATAGGTGGAGCGTGCTTAGTGCCGTTCTCGCTGGCTGAAAACAGCTTCTTCAGAATCTTCACTCTTGGAACCAACGAGTGGCTCGCAATCCTTTATCTGGCTTTTACTTGTTCACTGCTCGGATACTACATCTGGTTTTACGTTCTGCAGAAAGCAGGGGCAGCCGCAAGCACCTTCCTCTTCGCCGAACCCCTCGTCACGGTAGTGTTCGCCGTTATGTTCATTAACGAAACCCTGAGCCTGTCGGTGATTGCTGGTGCCGTTCTGATTTTTGCCGGAGTCTACTTGGTAACAGTCAAAAAACCCATTCAGAAAACCTGAAGCGCTACTTTTCCAAAACCAGCAACGGTTTAGGACTAAAAACCGTGAACTTTGCCTTCCTAAGTCTTCTGCCGATTCGTCCGATTAGCCCTGCTGCGTCAGTACCCAGCTTGCAGACCAAAGCATGCTCGAACATGCCAAACGATTCTATGTCAATGACGTCTCGATCCAATCCTTCTTGCTCAACCGCCGCGTTAACGTCGACCAGGGAAGCGCCAATAACCAGCAACCTGTCGAGAAGAGACTCTTTCCATTGAGTAAATTTGTTTACTTGGCTAGACTGCAATTCCGCTCTGACACGGTTTCCCTCTAAATCGATTTCTAAAACTTTGATTTCCAACGGCAAGTTTTCACAGATGCCCCACGACCCGCTTAATACCTTAAGTGGCAACTTTTTTCTTTCTGAAAGATGCTGCCGCAAATGCGCCAACGCCACGGAAGCGTAAACTGGCTTTGGGTCAAATACGCCGATGTCCAAAAGAAGCTCTTCTTTGCTCTTTTCAAGATTCGTCACATAGCCTTTCAGGGCGGAGAATTTCTTGACGTTCTCGATTTTGACGGGGCAAAATCCTATTTCTCTCTCCAGCAACTTCGAAGCCACACTTTCGTCTTCTCCAGAAACATCCAACATTACCCACTTGCCTGCCGCGGTGCCTTTCACTTTAATCTCTGTGCTTAAGTCTCCCACAAGCTCCATTAGGATCCTATCCAGTTCTCGAACTTGATGGCTATTGTAGATTTTTGTGAGCAACGTTAATGTGGTCATGATTTTTCGCCAATGATTTGGGTTATTTCATCGTGAATCTTTTGAACTCTGTCGGCAGCTTCGTTTAGTCTTTGTTCGCGGAGCCGATTAACGGTTAACTCGATTGGTACACGCTCGGATGTTTCCACTAGCTTGTCAGCATATGAGACGATTTTTTCTTCAAGTGTGACTGGCACGTAGTTGCCTTTTGGCCAGCCCATCTCTTTCGCTTCTGACGCGGTTATTCCTCCTCCAACGTGACGTTCGATTATCGCTACTACAGAATTTGGCAGTCCTTCTGCTCGGGCAATTTCCGCTCCAGCTACAACGTGGTCAACAGAGTGGGTTTTTGAGCGTCCGAGGTCATGCAAAAGTGCACCAACTTCCACAAGGTTAACGTCCACTTTCAAGCCTTTTTTCTGGCAGGCTTGCGCAGTTTCCACGGAAAGTTTAGCTACTGCTTTACAGTGTGCCACAACTTTAGGAGGGCACTGGTTTTGACGGAGAAGTTTAAGCGCTTGCTCCCGAGACGGAAACTGGCTACTCACCCAGTTCCTTCCTTAGCTGGTCAACTTTTTCTCCTAGTCTAAAAACCATTCTTTCATTATCAGAATGCGCCAAGGGTTTGCTACAGGTATTACAGTGAAAAACCGCTTCCACAGCCTCTTCAAAAGTTACCCTTCTGCATCCGGGTGTGTTGCAGTAGTAGAAATCATGGTTTACTTCGTAATCGAGTCTGACGTTGAGTTTTTCGAGGACTCTGCGTTTTTGGCTTAAAATGAAGCCTTCAAGCTGATCGGGTTGAAGTCTCCAATGGAAAATGAACCATCCAGTCTTAGGGTCTCGGGTCCTTCTTAAGCTTACGAGGGAGTGGTCGTAGAGTTTGTAGAGGATTTTGCGGACCGAGTTGAGTCGGATTCCGGTTTTGTTGGCTATTTCATCATCTGTAATTTCGTCTAAGTTCTTGAGATGTTCAATTAGTTTAACTGCCTCTTCTTCCCCGATAGAGGTTGCAACCTTCATCAAAGTTGCATCATCAATAGTCGATAACATAGTCTGGTTCCCTAAGCATCATTATATTGCGTTATTCTTCCATAAAACTCTTCTCAATTTGTTTAACTGAACCGTCCATCCAGGTTTAGAGCTATTCTACTTTCTTGCCCCTCTCCATCGGGACAATCTTTAGCTTGGCATTTTCAAACGGCTTCCCCAGCGTTTTTCCCATGAAGAATCGGTCAAGGAAAACGGCTAAAGCAGCACATTCCGAATGAGGCTGGTTTCCGACTGCTACATTGAAATCTGTAACTTCAGCAGAATAGAATTCGCTGGGCACCTTCTGGCTGCCGACAATAATTAAAACATCTTTACCAACGCTTCTTATTCTCTTCAAAACGTCGCTGGTCTGTAAGTTTTCTCCGTACGCAGTTAGGTGAACGACGATGCCGCCGCTGTTTTTCCAGTTGCGGACGGTGTTTCTCCATTTAGTTCCCATTTCGAAAGAGAAGTCTCCACCCCATGTTTTTGAGACCTTTTCTACGGTTTCCTTAAGGTGCTCGTCAATAGCATCAGAAAGCACAAACCCCGATGCCCCGAGTGCACGCGCTGCCAACGCTACGTGGCTGGTGAGTCTGGCGTCCCGCTGGGGTCTGTGTCCCCACCGCAAAACAACAACTTTGGCCGTCGGCATGTCGTTTCTTCTCTTTACGCTGGGTTAATTTTCAGTTCGAATTTTCCGCCAAGCTCCTTCACGCGGCTTTTGGCTTTTTCCATAAATTCTGGACTCGCGTCAAAAGTCATTTTCACCGAGTTCCCAACATAATCAGTTTGCTTGACGTCGGCACCTTTGTGAACCCAAGAAACCAACGACATCGCAGCACTGGTTATAGGCAGGCAAAACGACGCTTGAACATACCCCTCAAGTTTTATGAGAATTTCCTTTCTCAGCTGATCGAGATTGGTGCATTTTTTGGCAGAGATAATAATTGGATTTTTGGTCTCGTCTTTGATTTCTTCAAACTTCTGTTTTGCTTCTTCTTCTGTTAGCTTGTCAATTTTATTAAGAGCCGTAATCACTGGCACGTCCGATGCCCCGATCTTGTCGATCGTTTCTTGGCAGGTTTTGTTTTTCTTTCTGATGGTTTCGATTGGTTCATTTATGTCCAAAACTAAGATGATGAGGTCTGAGAAAATCGTTTCTTCCAAGGTCGAATGGAACGCTTCGATTAGAGATAGTGGCAAGCGGTCAATGAAGCCAACTGTGTCAGTAAGTAGGAATTTTCTGTTTGAGAATTCAATCAGTCTAGTCGTGGTAGAAAGCGTAGTGAACAACGCATTATCCACCACTGCGGTTGCATCCGACAAAGAGTTAAACAGTCTGCTTTTGCCGGCGTTCGTGTACCCCGCCAAGGAAATGGACTTAAAACCCAGCTCGGTTCTTCGATCACGTTGCAGAACCCGTTTTTCTCGAACGTTTCGGAGTTTCTTCTGTATAACTGGAATTTGCCGCTTTAACGCCTGCCTGTAAACATCTGCCTCATAGACTCTGATGCCCATGAATCCGGGCTGTTCTCCGCGTTTGGAGAGGCGCACCTTTTCTTTGGCGTGTTTAACTTCGTTCTTTAGCGTCGCAAGTTGGATTTGGAGGTTGGCTTCGGTGGTTGTTGCTCGGCTTGTGAAGATTTCCAAGA
>Ga0182021_10008420_pt1 | contig 12212 bp, 5 predicted proteins | sample 612E3MmetaG_FD_120493 | JGI IMG/M metagenome (GOLD analysis project Ga0182021, IMG submission 120493) | Permafrost microbial communities from Stordalen Mire, Sweden - 612E3M metaG (Illumina Assembly) | ecosystem: Environmental > Terrestrial > Soil > Wetlands > Permafrost | place: Sweden...
GCCAATCTACCGCTCGATCCGAAGGAAGTTCAGGATTATTATGCGCTGCGTGCCCAGGAGCGAGGCCTTGCCAAGGCCCAATCGGATCGGGACCAGGACCGTTACCAGAGCGATTGGGCGGCTCGCGTAGAACAGAACGGCAAAGTCAGTGGCGTGTATGCGGACTATCATTATTACGGTACCGGCGACATCGGCGGATCTCCGGATGAGGACTCCGTAAAGCGGCTTGAAGCGATCGTCACCAAAGGGTCAGCAAGCTTCCCGCCGCAGGACGGAGACGGATCTTACATAGCGGGGCAACCGCATCCGGAGTGGCCATCGGTCAAGGCGGGCAATGGCCCTGTCCATGTAGTTTCGGCGAACGCCGAGCAGATGTTTCTCGACATCACACCCTCGGAGGCCGCCGGACTTCCACGCTATACCGGCGAAATGGAGCTGACTAATCATTCCGCCGGCTCGCTGACTTCCGAGGCCTACCAGAAGCGCTGGCTCCGGAAAGAAGAGTTACTGGCGGACGCCGCCGAAAAAACCTCGATTGCCGCGGAATGGCTAGGGGCACGAACGTATCCGTTGCAGCGTTTGAACGATGCCTGGACGCTGGTGATGGGCGGCCACTTCCACGACATCGCTGCCGGAACGGCGACTCCCAAGGCTTACGAGTTCGCCTGGAACGACGACGTCATCGCCTTGAACCAGTTCGCGGGCGTGTTGAACAACGCATCCGAAGCGGTTGCAGCGGCGCTCGACACTCAGGCCAAAGGTGTTCCCGTCGTCATCTTCAACCCCTTGAGCATCGCGCGGGAAGAGGTGGTTGAAGCCAGCATCGACTTCCCGGGCGGAATGCCCAACACAGTTGACGTGATTGGACCGGACGGCAAAAAAATTCCAGCGCAGATCTCAAACGGTAAGGTGCTTTTTGTTGCGAGAGTACCATCCGTGGGCTATGCGGTTTATGATGTGCAGCCCGAAGCTGCGGCCGGACTTCCATCGGCTCTGCAAGTGTCCGAAAACTCGCTGGAGAATCAGTACTACCGCGTGAAGCTGAATCAAGGCGGAGACGTTTTCAGTATTTTCGATAAGTCGATTGGCCGGGAATTGCTCGCTGGCCCGGCGCGCCTTGCCATCTCCTACGATGATCCCGAACAGTGGCCGGCATGGAATATGGATTGGGACCAGGAGCAGGCAGCGCCGAAAGCATACGTCAGCGGGCCGGCGAAGATTCGCGTGACGGAAAGCGGCCCGGCGCGTGTGGCCGTGGAGGTTTCACGCGAGACCGCGGGATCACGATTTGTGCAGACCATCCGCCTTTCGGCGGGAGATGCGGGCAAGCGAGTCGAGTTCGAAAACGCTATCGACTGGAATACCCGGGAGTCGAACCTGAAGGCGACGTTCCCCCTGGCCGCTTCGAATCGCACGGCTACTTACAACTGGGACATCGGAACCATCGATCGCCCCACGGCAGAGCCGAAGAAATTCGAGGTTCCGTCGCACCAGTGGATCGACTTAACGGACATGAGCGGCGTTTTCGGCGCGACCATCCTGACCGACTGCAAGAACGGATCGGATAAGCCGAGTGACAACACGATCAGGCTGACCTTGATCCGAACACCCGGTACTCGTGGCGGCTATACCGACCAGGGCACGCAGGATATTGGACGTCACGAGTTCATCTACGGCGTCGCCGGGCACAGCGGCGACTGGCGCCAGGGCGGGAGTGACTGGCAGGGGCAGCGCTTGAATGATCCGCTCATTGCCTTCCAGACATCACCGCATGCGGGTGCGCTCGGGCGGGAGTTTTCTTTGCTGCAGCTCAGCAGCCCGAGGATTCGCCTCTTGGCCTTGAAGAAGGCTGAGCAGGGCGACGAAATTATCGTGCGTCTGGTGGAACTTGACGGCAAGCCGCAATCGAATATCAAAGTTGCATTTGCGGCGCCGATCGCTTCCGCCCGCGAGGTAAACGGACAAGAACAGCCGGTTGGAGCCGCCACGGTTTCTGGTGGAGTACTCGTCACTTCGTTCACCGCGTACCAGCCGCGAACGTTCGCGGTAAAGCTGGCTCCGCCGCGGGCCAAAGTTGCGAGCGTGCGTTCCGAAGCTGTGTCGCTAAGATACGACCTGGCGGTCGCTAGTAGTGATGGCGCTCACTCGGCCAATGGGTTTGATGGCAAAGGCAACGCGCTGCCAGCGGAGATGCTGCCCGCGCACATCACTTTTAATAATGTGGAGTTCCAGCTTGGGCCGGCGGCAACCGCCGTGCCCAACGCAATCGTGGCCAGGGGCCAAACGCTCGAACTGCCAACTGGCCGCTACAACCGCGTCTATGTGCTGGCCGCATCGGCCGAAGGCGACCAGAAAGCAAGCTTCAAGACTGGAAGCAACAACGTCGACTTGACGATTCAGGATTGGGGCGGATTCATCGGCCAGTGGGACGATCGGCAGTGGATCGCGAAAGACATCCCCATCGAGGGGCAACCGGGAAAAACTGAGCACGACGACTATGCCGAAATGACTGGAATCAAGCCCGGCTATATCAAACGGGCGGACCTGGCCTGGTACTGTTCGCATCACCACAATGCCGCCGGGGAAAACGTACCGTACGGTTATTCGTATCTCTTCGCGTATCCCATCGAGCTGCAACCCGGCGCAAGAACCATGCAGTTGCCGGACAACGACAAGATCCGCATTCTGGCAATATCGGTAGCCGAGGAGAACCCGGAAGTGGAAGCGGTGCAGCCACTGTACGATGTGCTCCCTTCGCCTCGCTCTAATAGTGCCGCACAGTAGCCTGCTTCCGGCGCAGGACGGCGCGCGGCACAACACGTTGCGGCAGATGTAACGGCGCGCGCTCGAAGATGAACTGGTGCGCAAGATCGGGTTCCCGCAACGGATCATTAACGTCCGCCAACGATCCTGGGCGGATCACGGGCGACTCTTCCCTGATCTTCCGGCCGGAATCAACTACATCCGGCCTCCTCATATCTCAGCCGATGGATCCCGCGACCAAGCACGGCCACGCGGTCGCTTTTTTTCAGGGTGCGCTCCCGTTGGCGGCGGGCGTAACACTCTTTTCGTGTCTTGATTAGGTAGTCCAATCCCGCCGGCTCGAAGCCTGAGCCGTTCTTCCAGAAACGGATGCTCTCGTGTTCACCAAGTATGAAAATGTCGGAGTTCTGTAAGCGTTTCCGGCTCACAAGTTCGTTCCCAAAAACGATTTCGGGATAGAATGGCAGAGTCCAGCCCATCTCACATGAACTTTGGGGGAGCAATATGCTCGCGCAAGACTGTGATCGTAAGCAAGCGTCTGCAGCACTTCGACGCACTGACCGTCTGATGCTTGGATTGGTCGGGACTGGAGTGATATTTGCTTCACTAGGCCTTGGCGAAGCCGTCTATCGATTAGCATTCCTGGATTTTGAGGGAGCAACGGATCGCCTTCCAATCGAGATGTTGTTCGGACTGGCGTTCGCCTGGTTAACTACGAAACTGGCGAGAAGAATTTGCCGATACCGAATCGAAACCTCCGCAAGAATCAAGGTGATCCGGGATCGCAACTGCAAGATTCGTCACGCTGCAGAAGCAATCATGCCCTTGTCATATCCTAGCAATCAGCAAGCGATCCGGGTGATTCGTGAAGAAGTGGATCGAATTGAGTGGGCGTTGACCGGCATACCTGAGTAAACGCATGCGGTCGCCGCTGGCTGAATCACGGCAATCATGTACGAAAGGCGCGTGCTCTGCTCGCGTTTGCCGTAGGGATGTGCTTTCGGTAAGAGGCAGGACAGGGCGCTGGGGGGAGGCAACTTCCCGCAGCTTTGCTTTTTTTTGGCGAGGTGGAGTAGATAAGGGAGCCTGCCACCAACTCAGGCGAGGATAGCGCGCGAATTATGGATCAGACAAGCTCAAGGCCGGCGCACTCCGTCAGATTCGTTCAGCGCGAATCGCTGGCATGGAGAATTGCAATAGCTCGTCAATGGTTGCAACTCGCATCCTTAGTGTTGACACTCTTGTTCGCTTCGCCGCTCTTTGCCAGCGGTCCCACGGGTACGATCACCGGCACAATCACGGACCCCTCCGGCGCGGTGGTGCCAAAGGCGCGGGTGGTTGTGCGCAACGAGGAGACCAACGCCACCCGCGATGCGGAGTCCAATGAAGACGGCGACTACACCGTCGCGCTTCTGCCCCCGGGCCGCTATCGCGTCACTGCCGAGAGCGCAGGCTTCCGCCGGAGCGTCTTCCACGGCGTCAGCGTGGATGTGGATCAGACGGTGCGCCTCGATTTCGCACTTCGGGTTGGCGCCGTGACCGAGGAAGTGCACGTCAGCGATACTCCTCCCAGCGTGCAGACCGATACTTCCGCCCTCGGCCAGGTGGTGAACAACCGCCTGGTTCAGGACCTGCCGCTCAACCAGCGCAACTTCCTGTCCTTTGCTCTGCTGGTGCCGGGGAGTCAATTGCCGGCGGAAGGCTCGCAAAACTCGACCCAGGGCGGCGCCATCAGCGTCAACGGCGCCCGCGAGCAATCCAACAACTTTCTGCTCGACGGGCTAGATAACAACGATCCCTATCTTAACCAGTATGTCGCTCTCCCTTCCATCGACGCCATTGAAGAATTCAAGGTCCAGTCCAGCGATTACTCGGCCGAGTTCGGCCACGGCGGTGGCGCCCAGGTCAACGTCATTTTGAAAAGCGGCACCAACCAGTTCCATGGCACCCTCTTCGAGTTTTTCCGCAACCGGTGGATGGACGCCAGGAATTACTTCGACCTTCCCGACTGCACCGCCAACTCGGCGCCGGGCACATGCGGCGCCATCCCGCGCTTCGATCGCAACCAGTTCGGCGGAACTCTGGGTGGGCCCATGCGCAAGGACAAGACTTTTTTCTTTCTGTCCTATGAGGGACTGCGCCTGCGGCAGGCGACTACTCGGGAAGCTACCGTGCCCTCAGCGGGGCAATGGCAGGCGGCCACAGGCTTGGCGGAAACCCTGTTTGGATGCCCCCTCAACCCGTCGTGCCAGGTCGGCCAGAATGTGTTCAATCTCTATCCGGCAGCCAACGTAGGCGCTGATTTGGCGAACTCGAATATCTTCCTTTCTGCTCCGGTCATCCGCAACTCGGAGAATTTGGTCTCGGTCAAAGTGGACGAGCACGCCAGTCCCGTCGATACCGTGTCGCTCCATTACTCGGTGTTGAAAGAAAACCTTTTCAGTCCCTTCGATCCGGTCAACGCTTTCACTTCACTGCCTGGTTACGGCAGCTTCACACTGAACCACGGCCAGAACGCCGGACTCGAATGGACGCGCGTGTTTCGCGCGAGCGTGGTCAACGAATTCCGCCTGGGCTTCATTCGCATGGGGGCCAACGTGCTGCAGCAGAATCATGGCGACGACATCGGCGCACAGTTGGGCTTTCCTGACGTCCTGACCAATCCTGTGGACCTGGGAGCTCCCAACATCAACCTGATCAGCTTCGACGGCATTGGCGAGCCCGTGAACTATCCGCAAGACCGCACCGACACCACGCTCCAGCTTTCCGATAATGTGGCATGGACGGTTGGCCGCAATCAGTTCAAGATCGGAGCTGACTTCCGGCACGTGCGCATCGACGACTACCTCGACTTCCTGGCGCGCGGCGACTGGTTCTTCCTGGGACAGACTGCAGCCGGCATTCTGGGCGCTTTCGGCGATCCCACGCCCTGCACTGGGGCTCCCCCCGATGACCCTTTGACATGTTCTCTGGCGCAGTTGCTGGGCGGCGTCCCGGACTACGCCCTCGCGGTGAGCGGCAACACCTACAACAGCTTGCGCAGCCACGGCATCAGTGCTTACGTTCAGGACGACATCCATGTAATCCCGCGCTTTTTGCTGAACGTTGGGTTGCGCTATGAATTCAACAGCCCGCCCGTCGAGGCGCTGAATCGCTTCAGCGTTCCCGACCTCGTTCCCTCCACTATCCCCGAGTTCACCGTGGCGGGGACGAATGGAATTCCTCGGGCTACCTACAGCCCCACCTACAGAAATATCGCCCCGCGGATTGGAATAGCGTGGCGGCCATTGAAGTCAGAGCGCTGGGTGGTCCGCTCCGCCTACGGCATCTTCTACGACGTCGCCATTTCCAACATCAACATTCTTCCCCGCATCAATCCGCCGTTCTACGACCTGGCCGCGTATTTCCAAACTCCCAGTTGCCCCGGTGGGCTGTGCACGGTTCAGGACATCCTCAGTCAGACCGGCCAGCAGTCGGGTGTGGTCCAGGGCAACATGATCTCTCCGCACTTCCGCGACGGATACATGCAGCAGTGGAACACCGACCTGCAGTATGAGGTGGGACCCAATTGGATGATCGACCTGGCGTACGTTGGTTCCAAGGGCACTCACTTGGCGAACGTGATTGATCAAAACCAGTCGAATCCATTAACCGGCCCGCCCTACCCCCAGTTTTCTTCCGTCCTGTTCGTGGAATCGAACGCCAGCAGTTCCTATCAGTCCATGCAGTTCCGCTCGGAGAGACGTGTAAGCCACGGGTTGGCCTTCCTGGCTTCGTACACGTTCTCCAAGTCCATTGACGACATTTCGTCGATCTTCGGAGGAAGCGTAGGCTCGGGCTTGCCGCAAAACTCACAGAATCTCAGCGGCGACCGCGGCCCTTCCGACTTCAATACGGCGCAGCGGTTGTCCCTCAGCTTCCTCTACGACGTGCCGTTCCGCCGTATGTGGGCCCAAGGTCCGGACTGGAGCCGGAAACTCCTGGGGGGCTGGCAGGCGGGAGGAATCCTCACGACGCAGACGGGACCACCCTTTACCGTGGTCTTGGCGGGCTCGCCCGCCGCCTCCGCTGCGGCTTTCGGCAACCCGGAGCGGCCCGACCTTGTCGGCGACCCCAACCAAGCCGGACCCGTGGCAGCGAACCCGACTTGCCAGGCCCCGGCTCAGGTAAGGACACAACAGAACTGGTATAACCAGTGTGCGTTCGCCGAACCGGCCCCCGCGCTTTTTGGTCCCGCATTTGGCACGGAGGGACGCAACATTCTCACAGGCCCGGGCTATACCAATCTGGATTTCTCCTTGTCCAAGAGTATCCCGCTTCGCGCCGAAAGCCATCGCTTGCAGCTTCGCGGCGAGTTCTTCAATCTACTGAACCATCCTAACTTCGACACCCCGAATCATACGTTTGACCTGACCGCCTGCGGGCAGAACAACAGCCTCCTCTGCCCAGCAGGAAATTATGGCGCCACGCTCTCCGAAAATGCCTATGGCAATAAACCGCCGCGGCAGATTCAGTTGAGTGCCAAATACATCTTCTGATGTTTGCCAATCGACAACGTGTTTCAGGCTGATGAAACCAAGAACTAGCCGCCGATAAATTCGCCAGTCGTATCCAACGCATTTGCAAACAAAACAACTGGCGTAACCGCCTTAAGGTTCGCAGTACGAAGGCTCAAGTGCTCGGGCTGAAACGGCTCTACAAACTTCCTGACCCCCGGCAAGGCTAAATCACTTCCCGTTACTCGTGGCGGCTGCTTCGAAGAGTTTCATGCCGTTTCTGCACGCCTCCGGGGTGATCGCCTTTTTATAGACTGCCAACGTAGTCAGCATGGACTTGTGCCGCAACAGGGCTTGTGCCACTGCGTAGTTTCCGCCTGTGTTCTCAATGACGGCGGTGCAGGCTCCTCGTCTGCCTGCATACAGCGTCTTCCACTCGACACCTGACTTCTTTGGAATTTTGCCGCAACTCTCGCATTCCCTTTTGCCTTCGACGTGCGGCCTGATGACACGGGCAATGAGATTGTGGAGGTCAACAGGCGTCCCGTTGCGGCTCTCGAAGACGTACCCTTCTCTCCGATTGCCGCACTTCTGTTGCCAGAGCACCAGCGGCACTTTGACTTGATCTATGAGGGGCAGGGATGCGACTGATTCAAGTGTCTTCGGAGTGTCCACGATGCCCCGCACAACCGACCGACGAATATGCACGCTCTCAGAATCGAAGTCTTCCCAACGGAGTGCTGCGATCTCTCCCGGCCGCAATGCCAAAAAGCAGGACAGGGCCATGACCAGTTGAGCATCTACGTGATCCACCAGAGCAGAGATGATGTTCTCAGTCTCTGCCAACGTGTAGTGCTTCGTGCTCTCCGCCTCTTTGCAATCTTCTGGCAGCTTCACGTGCCACGGGTTTGCTTCCTTCCGGTATCCACGCTCAATCGCTTCACTGAACATCGCACCCGAAAGCCCACGGATGTGCTTCAACGTGTTCTTGCCCTGCGTCGTCTTAAGACTGGCGAGAAATCTCCGTGCATGATCCGGTTGGTATCCCTGAAGCGTGAGTTTTGCAAAATGGGCCTTCAGATGCTGATTCCAAATTTGCTTGAATCCACGAACGGTAGAGGGCTTCATGCCCTTGCCCCGGTACTCACGCTCGCAGTACGGTAGGTAGTGCTGCTCCCAGAAATTCAGCACGGCCATATCCTGCTGGGGCTTGCCGTTCGATTGGGCAGCGTTGACGACAGCCATGATCTTGTCCCGCACAGGGTGAAGAGATTTCGGAGCCTTACCTTTTTTATCGGGACGGTGCTCCGTCTTCATCTCACACTGCGGGTGATGCTGCTCACCATTTACAGAGCACAGTCGCTCCGTCTTGTGGACTCGGCAAGCTGTTCCATCTTTCAATTCTGTTGTGCGATACTTAAGGAACCATGACCCATTGTGCTTGTAGATCGAACCCGCTTGGTACGCCATTGTGCTCCCCGCTTTCAAGCACAGAGTACCAAATTGTTCTACAATGTTCTACGGCAGGAAGGTCAATCGTCAGTAACTCATTGCAAACACACCGTGGCGGTGTAGCTCAGGTGGTTAGAGCGACGGTCTCATAATCCGTAGGTCGTAGGTTCGAGTCCTACCGCCGCCACCATTACTTTCAAGCACTTGGAGAATGTCCGGCGGAATCTCCATTTCGTCCGGTTGCGCGGGGGTTGCGGATTGTTGCGGAGTTGTTTCCGCCTCGTCTGCCTGGACTACCTCTGCCTGGACTCCGTCAAGCCTGTCCACAAAGCAAACACTAGCACCGGGAATCAAGTGCCCGTAAATGTCCACGGTGACCTGAATGGAACTGTGCCCCATTTGCTCTTTCACGTAGACAATCGAGGCTCCGTTTTGGAGAAGCAAAGAGCCGAAGGTGTGACGGAGATCGTGCAGGCGAATCCTGCGAATCCCAGCTTTGGCCAGCACGGGAAGGAATACGCGATGGTAGAGATTGTCGGGGTCGAGGATCGTCCCTTCCGGTGACCGAAAGACGAGTTCGTCGGAGATGTCGTTCTTGCCTTTCAGGTAAGCCTCCAACAAACGCTTGTCTCGAAGTTCGACGAGCACCCGTCGCAGCTCGCGGGATAGATCCACCCGTCTCGATTTCTTGCTTTTCGTCGTCGTGTGCTCGCGGTGCACGTAGTTGTGCTGCACCAGAATGAAGCGCGCAGAGTCATTGTCATCGCCGCCAAGCTGGACGTCGCCCCACTGGAGCGCCACGAGTTCTCCGCGGCGCAGTCCGGCGCGCACTGCCATCATTAGAAGGGGATGGTAGTCCGGGAAAATCTCCTGAGCCGCCTTCAGAAACTGCTGAATCTCCATGGTGGTGAGTGCGATACCCTTGGTTTCGGGCGTCTTGGCTGAGCGCGTGAAACGGCCCAGGCGGGCCGCTGGGTTGAACTCGACAAACCCCTCCTCAATGGCATAGTTGAACAAGCTGCGGATGACGCACAGTGCGTTGCGGATGGTGTTGCGCGATAGATCTTTGCTGATTAGGTGATTGATCAGCGCCTTGATGTCATCCCGCCGGATCTCATTGAGTGCCTTCTTCCCAAATCGCGGGCGCAAATACTGTTCGAGAACCCCTTCGTAGCCCTTAGCGGTTGAAGTCTTGCACTCGATCCGTACATAGTCCTTCAGCCAGCCGTCCGCATATACGTCAAAGGTAGGCTTCTTGTCGTCCGTAGTATCGAGGATGCTGAGGTCCCCGAGCGCCAGCTTCGCCTCAACCTGTCGGCGAACCTGCTCCGCTGCCTCTCGGCTCCCGACGCATTTCGCCTTGCGACGCCCATGGTAGTCGACTACCACGTACCACTTGGCGCCCTTCTTGCGAACCTTCACACCCATCAGTCCGCCTCCTTTACGCCTGCGACCAATTCATCCACGATACAACCGATGTCAAGATGAGCTACCTGGTGAGCTTCCAGCCAGCGGTCGAACTCGCTGCGGCGAACCAATATCTTGCACCCCACGCGCGCACGGCCGGCAGAGGGTCAACGCAGCGATGGATCCACTCGCGCAAAGTTCGATTCGATAGACAGGCGTACTCTTGAAGTGCCTTTAGGTCCAACCATTCGGGTTGTCGCTGTTCAATCATCGAGCCTGCGATTCGTGTCTCCGCTTTGATCTCCTTGTGACGCTTGTGACACTTCCACCTATATAGGGCGTTCGCGCGCGCGCGTGTGGACGGGAATAACAGGTTGATCCGTCACAAGCGTCACAGAGTCTCTGTTGAGCGAGATTCCGAGAAAGCCGCGCCCCTTCCGATTTCGTTGCGGAACGAATCCGCGTGTTTCGAGATCTTGCGCAAACTTCCTCTGCGATCCTTCCTTTTCACCAGCTTGCGCGCACCAGGCTTTCCAATCGCTGAAAAGAGAACTGGAGGAAGTCCATGCGCGCGGGTCAGCGACACAATGTTCCTCAAACCAACGACCGACCGAGTCCTCATTCGCAAGGTACGCGGCGGTAGCGTCGCGCACTGCAACTGGCGGGTTGAGTCCTTCTCGCTGCCATTCGAGGCACCCGGAAACGGCCCATTGCAGAATCCCGCCCCACTCTGGCCGAGGCTTCTCACCGAGTTCCGCGTCCCGTTCCTGCGGAGGAATTGTCACGGAGAAAGGCAACAGGTTAAACCGGCGGCGCATCGCCTCGTCCACCGTTCGTAGGCCCGGCTTGTGATTTCCGGCGATGAGCAGCTTGAATTGAGGGGTAAACTCAAAAAAGTCTTGCCGCATGAAGCGCGCTGCGATTCTGTCGCCGCCAGTCAGCGCTTTTAATTTGCTCTCCGCCCAGCGGCGCCCATCTTCGGTTTCCACGGCGGTAACGAGCCGTGCGCCCCGCAGTCCAGCAAGATCCGTCGGATGATGCTCGCTGTTGGACGCGATGAACGCTTCAATTGGTGCGGTTCGTGCGTATTCGCCGAGTAATCCGGCCAGAGTGGAAAGAAACACTGACTTGCCATTCGCGCCGCTACCGTAAAGGAAAAACAGCGCATCCTCTCGTGTGCATCCCGTCAGAGCATAGCCAACAATGCGCTGCAGGAATGACCGCAGCTCCGAGTCGCCGCCGGTAACACGGTCAAGAAATTGAAGCCACAGCGGGCAGTCGCCGACCGGACCCTGCCGTAATCTTCGTGATGTAGTCCCCGTGACGATGCTTGAGGATTTGTCCAGTGTGGAGATCAACCGTACCCGTGGGTGTGTTTAGCCGCCATGGGTCAGCATCCCACTTTTCAATCGTTGCTGCGTGTCGACGGTCAGCTCGGGCGAGCCGCTCGATTGCGGCAACCGTTTGCGCCGCTGCAATCTTAATGGCGGCCCGTTCCTTGGCGTCCCCACATTCGGCACTGGCGCTCCGACAGATGGCGCGGCATCGGTCGAAAACGGCTAAGGTATCGTCTTCGCGCCACCGCATCCCGTCCCAGCACATCCATCGTCCCCAGCCCGCAACATAGGCAGCTCATCTTCATGTTTTCGCGAAAACCGCAACGCTAGTGCTTCCTCGGAGAACTGAGGAGGCAGAGGGGCAACGCCCACGGCGAGGTCCGTCAAATCGTTGCCGATTTCTGCCAGCGCTCCCGTGGATACGCTGGGATCCTCCGCCACCCTGTGTGCTTTCTCCGTGAGCTTCGCCGCACGCCTACGATCAGCACTGGCACGAACCATCTTGACGTAATGCTCGATGCGGGGTCGATCGGGGACACCGTCCAAGAGGCCCGCGATGTACCCATGGCCTCCGATCGCTTCCAATTCGTTGTGTCGTCCACCTGCCATGAGGGTCGAGCGGTTGACCTCGTCATTCATTGCGAGTCTTTCGCTCTCTGGCCGCCCGTGTTCGTGCCTTCGCGGCGGCCTTCGAGGCTTTAGTCGCACTTTCCCTGCGTTGCTTGGCGGTCAGAGCCTTGGCACGAGCAAGGCCGCC
>Ga0182021_10008421_pt1 | contig 12211 bp, 8 predicted proteins | sample 612E3MmetaG_FD_120493 | JGI IMG/M metagenome (GOLD analysis project Ga0182021, IMG submission 120493) | Permafrost microbial communities from Stordalen Mire, Sweden - 612E3M metaG (Illumina Assembly) | ecosystem: Environmental > Terrestrial > Soil > Wetlands > Permafrost | place: Sweden...
ACCGGCGGCCACACCGCCGGGCGCCTTTACGCTGTCGGTCGACAGCATCATGCGCGGTCCAAAACTGATAGGCTCCGCGCCGACGGCAGTCCGCTGGGCGCCGGATTCTTCGAAGATCTACTTCTCGTGGCAGAAGCCGGGCGAGGATAGGGCACAGACCTACTCCGTCAACAAGGATGGAAGTGACGTTCGTCAGCTCACAGCCGACGAAGTCCGGCAGATCCCGGCAGCGCCGGCCGGCCGGTACGATCGGGCCAAGAAACGGCTCCTGACGGCGGAAAACGGCAACATCGTGATTTACGATGTCGCCGGCAACGCGCGCCGCGAGCTGATGAGAACCGCGAGCATTGAGAGCAATCCGCGTTGGGTGCGTAACGACACAGCAGTCACATTCATGCGCGAAGGCAACCTGTTTCTCATGTCGCTCGACGCCTCTGCGAACTCTCCCACGGAGATTCAGTTGACCGATGTGGTTGCACCGGCCGGCGAGACCGCGGCTGCGCCTCCAGCTGCAGGGCTGCGTGGCGCCGCGGGCGCAACAGGCACGCGTGGCGGTGGTCAGGGCGGCGCTCAGGGAGCGCGCGGAGGCGGCACCACAGCGGCGACCGATTCGCAGCGCGTCCTCCAGCAGGAAGAGATGAACCTGATCGAATATCTCAAGCGTCAGGCTGAATTGCGGCAGCAGGGTGGACGTGGCGGCGGCATCGGTAGTGGGCGTGGAGGCGGTCGCGGAGGCGCCGCCGGACCTGCGGGCGCTCCCGCGGTTCCCATCGTGCGTTTCCAGCCTTCGCCGCGCCAGACGGTGACCGACATGCAACTTTCGACGGATGAGAACTTTGTTTTCATCGGCGTGACCGAGAGGCCCGAAATACCCGCGCGAAATCAGGATGTGCCCAACTACGTTACTGAAACTTCCTATCCGGAAATAATCAACGGCCGTTCAGACGTAGGTGATTCGCAGACTCGCCGTCTGCTCGCGATTCTCGATCTCAAACAGAACAAATCTGTCTGGGCCGACGCGACATCATTCGCAGGCAACGAGCGCCCCATGAAGCAGGGAGATGCGCCGGTTCCACGGATTCTCGATTGGGGTATGCCCGATTGGTCGGATGACGGCTCTCATGTTGTATTTACGATTCGATCTGCTGATAGCAAGGATCGCTGGTACGTCACACTGGATCCGGCAACCGGCAAGGCCACCGTGCTCGACAATCTCCATGACGATGCCTGGATACGGGAGATGTCGGTCGCGACGGGCATCGGCGGTGGAGGAGGTTTCGGCGGTGGCGGCGGTGCGGGTGGAGGCATTGCATGGCTGCCGGACAATAAACGTTTCCTCTTCCTGTCCGAAAAAGACGGCTGGATGCATCTGTACTCGATGGATGTCTCAGCAGATCACCCCGTAGCGAAGCAGCTGACTTCCGGCAAATGGGAAATCGACAGCGCGCGCCTGTCAAGCGATCGGACCAAGGTGTTTTTTACGGCCAATGAAGTACATCCCGGCGAGCGTCACTTCTACTCGATCCCTGTCGACGGCGGCCCGTTCACGCGCTTTACCAGCATGACCGGTTCCAATGAAGCGACAGTTTCTCCGGACGAGAAGTCGCTCGCGATTGTCTATTCCTACAGCACCAAGCCTCCGGAATTGTACGTGATGCCGTTCACGGCCGGCGCGCAAGCGAAGCAGGTGACGACTACGCCCACGGAAGAATGGCGGTCCTTCAAATGGATCGACCCCAAGGTCATTACGTACAAGGCGCGCGACGGCGCCGATGTTTACGCGCGGCTTTTCACCCCGGAGATGATCGGCGCAAAGCGCGATCCGCACCATCCGGCGGTTGTTTTCGTCCATGGCGCCGGCTACCTGCAGAACGCGCATAAATATTGGCCCTCCAGTTACTATCACGAATATATGTTCAACAATCTGCTGGCGGCACGCGGCTACGTCATTCTCGACCCCGACTATCGAGCCAGCTCGGGTTACGGCCGCGACTGGCGCACCGCCATTTATGAACATATGGGCGGCAAGGACCTCGATGACGTTGTCGACGGCGCGAAGTTCCTGGTGGCGACGGAAAAGGTCGATCCGAAACGCATCGGGGTCTACGGCGGCAGCTACGGCGGATTCCTTACGCTCATGGCGATGTTCACGACACCCGATGTCTTCGCCGCCGGCGCGGCACTGCGGCCCGTGACTGACTGGTCACATTACAACCACGGCTACACCGCGCCGATCCTCAATCTGCCCCAGAACGATCTTGATGCTTACAAACGCAGCTCGCCTATCTATTTTGCCGACGGCTTGAAGGGCCAGTTGCTTATCTGCCATGGCATGGTGGACACAAACGTGTTTTTCCAGGACACCGTGCGGCTGATGCAGCGGTTGATCGAACTGCGCAAGGAGACCTGGTCGGTGGCGCCCTTCCCGATTGAGAACCACAGCTTTACCGAGGAGACGAGCTGGGCCGACGAGTACAAACGGATCCTCAAGCTTTTCGAGGACAACCTGCGGCGCTAACGATGGCGTATTAATATTTGACGCTTCCACGCCGCCACAGATTACACAGATTTCACAGGAGGACTCTGTGAAATCTGTGTAATCTGTGGCGGTTCTTTTTTGCTGCAACGATATCGTGTTAACAAAATGGTGCTATGTTCGTCATCTAAGCGACGACAATGGACTCCGAAGAATTCGGCAGATTCTATAAAAACCAATTCGAGGCCAACCCAAACTCCACTGAATTTGCGAGCATACTTGCTCGCATGCAGGAGACCAGGAAGAAGATGCTAGCCGCAAAGCACTGAACCCTCAAAACGAGAAAAGACGAAAGTGATCTCCAAGGCCCGTTCTGTCATAGTTTCTCAATGAACACGAAGATCCTCCAGGGCGAATGCAATTGTGCGAACAAAGCGCGCCAATGCCGGCTCCCCACGGGCATTTTCATGAGCTTCCCGCCATCAAGATGAGATTCGTGCCGGAGGCGCGATGGAAAATAGCCGGGGGCTAGCGGAGCGATCCACAGCGATGCACAGCCCCCGGTTAACCCGGGAAAATGGATCGCACCCTTGAGGGGTGCGAGGAACACAGTGCACATCCTCGCACCCCTCCAGGGTGCATACCACTGACTACCAGTTTCCGGGGGTGGCGCCCTGCGCGCTTACCCCCGGCTATTATCTCGCACCGCTCCGCCGCGCAAGGCGAGGAATGCCCCAACACAAAATCCCCTCGCATGCAATCTCTGTGACTCCTACTGTCTGAATTGCGGGGGCTTTTCACTTACATCTGGCTCCTTGGTGCACTCACGCGATAGAATGACTCTTCGATCCTATTGCTGAGGAGGTCGCATGAGGAAGTTTTTGGTAGTCGTTATCGTACTGGCGTTCACCGCATGCCTGGCAGTGCAGGCTCAACAGCAGAGCAATCCGGCGCAGAAAAAGGCTGCACTAAACGTTACCGGCAAGTGGACCATGACTCTGGACATGTCTATGGGCACGGGCACACCTGGCCTTGACCTGAAACAAGATGGCGAGAAGATCACCGGAACGTACTCTGGCCGTTATGGGGATTCCAAACTCGAAGGCACTCTGAAAGAACGCACGATCGAATTCACAGTTACGATGGTTGCCGAAGGAGAATCGGTCTCAATGTCGTTCGGGGGCCAGGTCGCCGAGGATGGTCAGACGATGAAGGGAACAGCCGTATTGGGCGAACTTGGCGACGCGACCTGGAGCGCCAAGAAAGAAAAGACCACGAATTCGCCATCCTCAGGGATCTGATTCACCGCTGTGAAACCGTGCATGGTTAGATCGCCAATCAGGTGCAAATCTCCTTGGGATGCCTGCTCGACGCGCTTGGACTTGAATTCAAGGGTCGGGAACTTCTCTGCGTCGAAGAAATTTGTGGATCGAAGGTCTTTGTCGCGCCCATCGTTGTGCGTGCTGATGCTGCTCGCATCAATGGTGACCTCTACCCGCGCCTTTGTGAAATCCTTCCCATCAACGTAAACCTTGCCGCTGAACTTTGCGAATTCACCATGCACTTTGGATACCATCATGTGCCGGACCGAAAATCCCACGCTGGAATGTGCGGGATCGATTTCCCAGGTTTCCTGGGCCGCCGCGGCCGAAGCTAATAACAGAATAAAGGCAAACAGACAGGCTATTCTCAAATTGCGCATCGAGACACCTCTTCGAAATTGGCCACTAATCCGACATTCCCAAAATATCATGATTCCCCGGGTATGCAAGTCGGTAGCGCGATGAAGGCGTGGCACCTCGATAGCCCAGGGCTCGCGCCCTTGGGCGCTAGCATACGGTCGCGGCCGCACGTGGTCCTAGACCTAAACCTGGACGTGGACTTGGACTGTCTTGCCCGACGTGAATATCCTCAAGCTTGATGTCTACCAACTGCCATCCGTTTCTTCTGTTCGAAAATGTGTCGAGTACAGGAGTGTCAACGTCCAGGTCCAGGTCTAGGTCCAAGTCCAGGTGAGGTGGAGTTTTATCGCCAGGCAAACTCACCCGAATCTACACTCCAATCGACTCCGAAGAAGCCTGCAGCCCTTACTCCTGCATTGCCCGCGGCCAGAACATCCGGCCCGAGAATGATGCAGTCTGGATAGGCGACGCCGGAGGTGAAATACGGCAGCCGATCGGTGAGCCGCATCCCCGCGAGTCCTGTTCCCGTAACGACTCCGATTGATGCCTGACCGCTGCCTGGCCGCGGTCTCAGGAACAGGCAGGCCAGATCTTCCCCGGTCTCCTCCCGTCCACTCACACGAATGGATCCACGGTTCACTTGCACCGGGCTGTCCGCCAGCAACCGGTTCCATGAAGAGTTGGTCTGGGCATTGCCATAGAGAATCACATTGCGGTCAGGCTCTGCCGACGCCTGGAACCGGTCATCCGCCACCATATCCAGCGAACCGTTTCCTCGATACCAGAATTGCTCCGCATCATAGCGCGCCTTAGCGAATGCCCAGGCGTTTTCTTCAGGCGACCCGTGCGTGCCATAAACCAGGATCAGACGATTGCGAAAGGCTTCTTTGAAAGGACCGTTGCGCTGCGGTCCCTTCCATGATGGAGATGGCGCTGCCGACAAGGACCACTTCTCGCTCTCCCGCACCAGCCAGATCTGCGGCATTCCTGTGGGCCAGGCGATGTTATCGATCTTCTGGCCGTCCAGGTCCACGAGCATTGGTTTCCCGGGCAACACATGGATGAGCCGCAAGGACAGCCGGGCGACATTCTCTGTCGTTCCGACAAAACGGCGATGGCCCGGATCGTAACGGATGCTCACGGAGCTGGGCTTGAGCGGGTGGACCTGGGCCTCGATGCCCGCCCAATGCGACCACGCGGATACGCCCGGATTGGCCGTGACGAAATCGACCTGGCGAATGCTCGCGTCCTCAGGAAGTGCGTGCCTCGCGAAAAAGTCAAACATGGGCGGCCAGTCGACGCACGACGCGCCCGGTTCATCGGATGCGTTCCACCAATGCCCGGCGCCAGGCTGCTCGTGAAAAACAAAGTCGTGGTGAAAGGCGCTCAGGTTCTGATTCATGGTTCTGGCCTGTGCCACCGGGACGTTATCGTCGGCTGCGCCATGAAGGATATAGACTCCAAACTGCGCGTAGTTGTTCATGAGCGCGAGCGTGTCGCTGGGAGTTGTGGCGCGCTGCAGCAACTCCTGAAGCGCGGTCGGGTGTTCGTCGCGAACGGCTCTCCCTCCTCCGTAGGTCGCCCAACTGATCCAGCCGGCGCTCGGACCAATGGCTGCGAAACGGTCGGGAAAAGTTGCGCTCATTATCCAGACTCCATGCCCGCCCATGGAATGGCCGGTCAGATAGGTACGCTGCGGATCGGTATGCAGCCGTCGCATGGCGAGCGCCAGCACTTCAAGAGCATCCATCCTGCCCCAGTCCTCCCAGTCGAATCCGTAGGGTCTGCGGTTTGTCGGCGCGATGATGTATCCCCATGATTTATTGTTGTAAGCGTCGGCCTGGCCGATCGCCTCGACCCCGGCCCCATGCAAAGTCAGAAAAAGGGCCGGTGCGCTATTGCAACTGTTCCCTGCACCCGACGAGGCAGTGCGTGGAATTGGGAGTGGCGGAGGATTCACGGCATAATACTGGACGCTGCCGTCAATCGCGCTGACGAACGTTTGCTTGTAAGTCTGATGAGCATCACGCACCCGGAGGTTGATTGTCGCGGTGTCGAGCGTTTTGAGGTCACGGCCTTCCTTTTGAATCAAATTGATTGCAACGGGCAACTTTTCCGCCGCAGGCACTGAAGGCCCTTGCAGCTGGAACCCGACCTTTCTCTGGCTGAATGGCGGAATCGTAGGAAGATCGGTTCGCGTTGCCGGCGCCTTTTCGTACGCGGCTGCAATGCTCAAGTGATCCATTGGAACGGACGTGGCATTCAGAACCACCACGGCACAGGTGCACTGCACCCTCTGGCCTGCGATCAGATCCGGCAGCGTTGCATCGCCGGTATCCAGCGTGGCTGTCGATTTGGGCACCATCAATCGCGCCTTCATTTTCCCTCGGCCATAGAGAAACAGAAAATCGTTGGCCCCCTGATGAAGCGAGACGGGAAGACGGACATACCCTGTCGTGTAGGGATCTCCCATGCGCGGCTCACCGTTGATATAGACCATGCCGTGTCCCGAGGCTTCCAGGATCATCGCGCGCGCGGCGGGCAATTCAACTCGTGTGAAGGCGTAGCCGCCGGTCCATGCCGGAGAATCGAGCGAGCCATCTCCACCGGCACTCCCTTTCTGCCACATGCGTGTGGATCCGTCTGCGAGAGTTAGCACGTCTCCCTCGCGGGGTGAAGTCCAGCGGCCGGAAACAATCTGGGCCTCAACCGGATCGACATGAACAGCTGACCGACCCTGCGAAGTGACGCGTCCGATCAGGAGGAAGTCACGAAGCTCGATGACATCGGGTCGAGGCGCGGGGTTTTCTTGCACCCGACCGAATACGCCTCCAATTAAGCCTGCAAAAGCCAGACCTCCGATAATCGACAGCGCGACCATGGCATTAAAAAATCGTATCATTCTCATGACCCGGGCAATCTCCATTCACGAGGGCGGTTGTTGAACCAGGACCCACAGGATTTCGTGGTGGATTATCCTCCGATGCAGGCCGAGAGGCAATCGTTGGCTCCCCAATTCGCAGAAAGGATCTTGTTCGCATGACGAGCCGGCACGCCAATCGTTTCGTCTTGCTTGTGGGAACAGGACGCCTTATAAACTGCCTGAACCACATGTTCATCCTGTGCCTGAGTCTTGTTAACTGTGCCGCATCAACAATGGCTGAGGGGCTTGACGTTTGAGAAAAACCAACCACAAAGACTCAAAGGACCCAAAGCATCTCCAAGGAACCACTGACTATGCGTAATCTACTTTGTCTTTTGTTGCTCGCTCCATGCCTGGTGACTCCACATTCCGAGGCGGTCACAAGCGCGCAGCAGCCTGCCTCGGCGGCTGGCACGACAGGGAGTACCGCGACGGGCGTTGCAGCCGTGCGTGAGAGCTATACCAAGTTCGAGGTTCGCGTTCCGATGCGCGACGGTGTCAGGCTGTTCTCCTCCATTTACGTGCCGAAGGACGTGTTCACGGATGGCAAGACCTATCCGATCATGTTACAGCGCACGCCTTATAACGTTGCCCCCTACGGCGTTGATCAGTACCGCGCGTCGCTAGGTCCTTCAGAATTTTTCCAGCGCGAGAAATTCATATTCGTCTATCAGGATGTGCGCGGCCGCTTTATGAGCGAGGGCGATTACACCATCATACGCCCGCACAAGGCCGTAAAGACCGGCCCGAAGGACACGGACGAGAGCACGGACACCTATGACACCATCGATTGGCTCATCAGGAATGTCTCCGGCAACACCGGCAAGGTCGGCATGTGGGGCGTTTCGCAGCCCGGCTTTTATGCCTCCGCGGGCATGATCGACGCGCATCCCGCACTGGTCGCTGTCTCCCCGCAAGCCCCCGTTACCGATTACTTCATGGGCGACGACGTCTATCACAATGGCGCGTTCATGCTGGCGCACCGCTTCAGTTTCTACATGGGATTTCAGCCGCGCGAGGGAGATCCCGAACCCCCGCAGCAGGCACTGCCATTTCAGTACGGCACTCCCGACGGCTACGAGTTTTACCTGGATATGGGCCCGCTCTCCAACGCCGACGAGATGTACTTCAAGCACAAGCAGCCCTACTGGACGTCGAATATCGAGCACACAACGTACGATGAATTCTGGCAATCACGGGCCATTTGGAAGCATTTGAAGAATATCAAGCCGGCCGTGATGCTTGTGGGCGGGTGGTACGACACGGAAGATCCGCAAGGGCCCTTGCGCCAGTTTGATTTCATGGAGAAAAACACGCCGCCGGCAGGGGAGATGCTGGTGATGGGCCCATGGAATCACGGCGGCTTTGCCCGGGGCGACGGTGATCGACTCGGCAATGTCAATTTTGGATCGAAGACCGCCGCCTACTACCGCGAAAAAATCGAGCTTCCCTACTTCCTCTATTCCTTGAAGGGCCGCGGCGACGGGATTTTTCCCAAAGCCTGGGTCTTTCAGACCGGCGTGAACGAGTGGCGCAAATTCGACGCGTGGCCGCCCGCCTCAGCCAAGCCTACAAGCATCTATCTGGATGCCGGCGGGAAACTCGCGTGGCAGCAGCCGTCACAAGCCGGGTTCGACGAATACCTGTCGGATCCCAACAAACCCGTTCCGTATGTCAGTCGCGTCACCATGGGCGTTCTCAATACATATATGACCGAGGATCAGCGCTTCGCCGCCACGCGTCCCGATGTGCTGGTATACAAGTCAGGCGTGCTGGATCATGACGTCACGGTGTTCGGTCCAATCCAGGTGGATCTGAAAGTCTCCACCACCGGAACCGATTCCGATTTTGACGTCAAGATCATCGACGTGTATCCCGGCGATGCGACGGATTACAATAACCCTGTCCAACCTGGCCAGCAGGCCCCTGCGATACAAGCGGCGGTTCCCATGGGAGGTTATCAGCAACTGATCCGCGGCGAGCCGTTCCGCGGCAAATTTCGCAAGAGTTTCGAGAAGCCTGAGCCGTTCGAGCCGGGCAAGCCTGATCGCATCACTTTTAACCTGCCCGACGTTGCCCACACTTTTCGGCAAGGGCACCGCATCATGGTCCAGATTCAGAGCAGCTGGTTCCCCCTGACCGATCGCAATCCCCAAAAGTTCATGGACATTCCGAAAGCGAAGGCCGCGGATTTCACGAAAGCCACCCAGCACGTTTTTTTCGGAGGCTCTGACGGCTCACGGATCATTCTGCGGATCTCTGATTAGGGAAGATCCCGTTCGCTGAAGGCTAAAACACTATGAGCTGAAGGCGCGGCACTTTTGAGATTTTAGGTGCCGCGTCTTCGGCGCTCCGCTCTCTGCAATCCCTATCCCGGCCTTAGGAGGATGTCCAACGATTGACGGGGCCGGCTTCAGTCACGTCTCTTGCTGGCGTGGATCGTAACTCTGTACTGGTTTTCGGAGTTCAGATTAATCAGGGAAACGAAGGCTCGACCCTGGTAGGTGCCGATTGTGCCGGACTGCGATACGCCGGCAACTTCCCACCCTGCGGGCAGCAGGACAGTGTTGCGGAGCCCGTGCAGAGTACGATCGAACACGAGGTCTCCATTCACGGTCTTGTAGTTGGGGTCCTGAAGCGTTCCGGTAATTCTGATGTGAGCGCTTTGTTTGTCGTCGGTAATCGGCACATCCAGCCTAACGGTCAGGGGATGGCCTTCCTTCGCCGGCGTGGATGCCTTAGCGGTATCGAGATCGATTACCTTTAGATCCTGAAGCTGCAGGTAGACTAGAGAATCCAATCTGGCCTTGTCGCCCTTGCGATAGTCGCTGTAGCTCTGATCGATTTTCATCCTGTGCGTTTCAGGTTGATCCAGATCATATAGCGTCTTGATGTCATCAAAAAACATGTCGGGAGATGTGAGCGGCGTGAATTTTGCTGTTGTCTTGCGCGCGTGAATCGTTACGGGGTTGCTCTGGCCGCTTGGGTTGGCAAACATGAGTTTCAGCCTGCCATCGGCCAGCGTGGTCAGCTGGGCCGCGACATCCGATGAAATAAACGAGAATCCTGCCGGTAGAATCACGCCCAGTCGGTAACCGGCAAGGCTGCGCACCCAGACGATATCGTCGCCGTGCATCATATAAGTGCGTGCATCCTTGTAGGTCTTGTAGATCAATACTCGCCCGATGCCGCCTTCGGGTACAGGCGCCGGGAGAGTTGCATGGATCGCATGGCTTTCAGGGTCGTTGCCAACCTGAAGATATTGAAACTTCAGCGGCGATCCAGTACGAGGGTCGTACACTTCAATGTCGGTCCCTTCGCTGCCGCCGCGCGTCGCATTGACCAACTCCGTGGCTCCGGGCCTGGTTTCTTCGGGTATATATCGGATGCGGAATTGTTCGGTGCCCGGGGCGAGTATCGCGTACTCCGTATAGGGATCTTGTGTAAACAATCGGGTGAGCGGGGTGGACGGTCTCAGGGAACCGTCCGGGTTAGTCCCCCCTGGGAAGGGATTGTTGCCCTGGCCGCCACGACCCTGGCCTGCCGGCTGCTGCCCTCGCTGCTGCGCGGTCATCCAAGCCGGAACGATGATGACAACCAATGCGAGTGCGATCCACACGATCCGCTTCTGCGTCGAACGAGCCATGGGCTTATCCTTTCCTCAATAAATTCGTGAACGGAAAGATCAATAGAGCCTCACTCTTGCGGTAGTCTACGTCCGGCAAGATAGTCCAAGTCTACGTCCAGGTCCAGGTCGAAGTCCACGTGCGGTAGCAACATACGTTAGCTCTGATTGGACTCACGCTCTTGGCTGTAACTTTGCCGTCCTTTTCCTTGATACGATAAGCACCCTTGTGTTAAATGGGCGGAGCAAAGGAGGTAAGTGCGTGATTGCCAAGACGAGTATGTGCGGGGTCTTGAGTCTGTGTCTGGTTCTGTCCGTGCTGTCTGGTCCCGGGTGTGCGAGCCGGGACTACAAGTTCGGTGAATTAACCCAGCTGGCCGACAAGTACAAAACCGACAAGGGATCCATCCTGCATCGATACACCGAAGTCTACGAGTACTTTTTTTATCCGCTGAAATCTTCGGCCCGCAAGGTCTGCGAAATCGGTGTTCTGGAAGGAGCGTCCCTCAAGATGTTTGCGGATTATTTTGGCGGGGCCGGCATATACGGAATCGACATCAAAGATGCCTCGCAGCTCAACTCGGACAGAATCAGGACGTTTGTTGCGGATCAATCGGACAGAAAACAGTTGTCGGCGTTTGTGGCTGCCGACGGATCGGACTTTGATCTCATTCTCGACGACGGCGGGCACTCGATGCCACAGCAACAGATCAGCCTTGCCTATTTATTCAAATATGTCAGGCCCGGCGGCTATTACATCATCGAGGACGTGCATACTTCTCTGCTCAACGATTACGGAGTAGAGCCCGGCGAAGGAAACACGACACTGACGATGATCAATCGCTTTGTCAGGAGCGGCGAAATCGAAAGCAAGTACATGACGGAAGAAGAAAGGCAGTATCTGGACCTCAACATCAGCTACTGCAATTTGATGAGCCGGAACAAAGGTACATCCATGACCTGCATTTTCAAGAAGAAGTAACCCTCGAACACCTGACCACCTGATCGGCTGGAAATTGGAGTTATAATCAGTTCTCCGGCGGTGAGCCGGCTGTCCAGGAAGATGGATACAAACAGGCGGCCGCGTGCCCCTGTTAAGGATATTCAGAGTTCAACCTACATGGGAGCGTGAACATGATTCGATCGAATGTCGTTCGTCGCGGGGTGGTAACGCTCGGACTGGTTCTTGTCGTCGCGGGCGTGCTGTTGGCACAGCAGCAGTTTCAACCGCAGGTAGGGCAGGCAGGCAAGGACGTGGTCTGGGTGCCCACGCCGCAGGTGTTGGTCGAAAAGATGCTCGATATGGCGAAAGTGACGCCGCAAGACTACCTGATCGACCTCGGCTCAGGGGATGGTCGGACAGTCATTACCGCGGCAAAGCGCGGCCTTCGGGCGCTCGGCATCGAATACAATCCCGACATGGTCGATTTGTCGAAGCGCAACGCCTCCGAGGCAGGTGTCACTGAAAAGGTTACGTTCATCAAGGCCGATCTGTTCGAGAGTGA